>ERZ779889.410-NODE-410-length-54901-cov-15.960125_pt1 | contig 54901 bp, 50 predicted proteins | sample MGYA00511030_ERZ779889 | MGnify/ENA primary metagenome ERZ779889 (study PRJEB29588, sample SAMEA2160616) | human gut metagenome | biome: human gut; feature: human-associated habitat; material: faeces | place: Denmark | collected 2008/2010 ... | reverse complement strand
AGTATATTCAGATCCCGTTGCGTGGCGGAGTAAAAAACTGCCATGAAGCATTTAATCCGCAGAAGTTATGGGAGACCTATCCGGAAGTCCTGGATTACCTGGTTGACAAAACGCTTGAATCCATGATTGCGAACGACCGTATCCGGGCGGTCAAGTTTGCCGGAATCCTTTCACATCTGATCGGGGATACCGGGCAGGCGGCGCACACTTTCGACCCGCGCATCATTTCCGCGCTGTTTCAGGGGCGGCGACGTTTACATGATCCACACGTTCATAGAGAACAATCCGCTTGTCGCATATCCGGAGCATGAATATCATCCCGGAACACTCGGAGATTCCGCTACGGAACTGAAATGGATGCTTCTTCAGAAAATGGCGGTTCTGAAAAAGAATTCCATGCTGACAATCGTGCCGATCATGAATCACATGCTTGCGGGCAGGCCGGAAGCCGCCGCTCAATATTTTGCAGAATGAAAAAAAATTGCTACATTTGCACTCGCTTTTTAGCATCCCCGTGTGATGGGAAATTAAGGAGCAATTATTTACAACTTAATTTTGAGTAACACAACCATTTAACCCAATTCAGGAAATGAAGACATTTCAACTCAAGGCAGAAGCCCGCACCGACCTGGGCAAGAAAGCTGTGAAAGCCCTCCGTGGCGAAAAGAAGATTCCCGTTGTGCTCAACGGTGGCGAAGTTTTCGAACTCCCCTACAAAGGCACTCTCAAAGCCGGCGAGAAAATCGTTGAAATCGGCAACGGTAAAGGCCTTATCACAACCGACCTCGCTGTAAACCAGGAAGATGTGCGCAAGCTCGTCTATACTCCCGATATTTTCGCTATCGAGCTTGAGGTGAACGGCGAAAAGCGCATGGCTGTCCTCAAGGACATCCAGTTCCACCCCGTTAAGGATACCATCCTCCACATCGACCTCCTCGAAGTAAACGACAAGAAGCCCGTAACCATCGAAGTCCCCGTGAAGATCGAAGGCCACGCCGAAGGTGTGAAAGCCGGTGGCAAGCTCTCCCTCTCCATGAAGAAGCTCCGCGTGAAAGCAATCTACACCGAGATTCCCGAGCGCGTTGTGATCAACGTCGACACCCTCGGCCTCGGCCAGTCGCTCCAGGTTGGCCAGCTCCACTTCGACGGTCTTGAACTGATGAACGCTAAAAACGCCGTTGTCTGCGCCGTACAGCTCACCCGTGCCGCACGTGGTGCCGCTGCTACCGCCGCCAAGTAACAACGCTCCGACAATATCCGGTTGCCACGGTCACGGCTTTGACCGTGGCAACCGTTTTATTTATATGATATGAAATATCTGATCGTAGGACTGGGAAATATCGGCTCCGAATATGCCGGCACGCGCCACAACATCGGCTTCATGACCGCCGACGCTCTCGTCGAAGCGGCTTCCGCCTCGTTCGCGACCGAGCGCTACGGCGACATTGCCCGCTTCCGCCTTAAAAACGCGCAGCTCGTGGTGCTCAAACCGTCCACTTACATGAATCTTTCCGGCAACGCCGTGCGCTACTGGAAGGAGAAGGAGGGGATAGATTTGGGAAATATCCTCGTGATTGTCGACGACATCGCGCTTCCGTTCGGCGCCATCCGTATGAAACCATCCGGAAGCGACGCCGGCCACAACGGCCTCAAAAACATTGCGCAGATGCTCGGAACCAGCGCTTATCCACGCCTGCGCTTCGGCATAGGCAACGATTTCCCCCGCGGCTGCCAGATTGACTATGTGCTCGGCCATTTCACCCCGGAGCAGCAGAAAGAACTGCCTGCGCGCATCGACGTGGCCGTCGAGGCTGTCCGCGCTTTCTGTCTCGCCGGAATTCAGAACGCAATGTGTACCTATAATAACAAGTAGAGGACATGAAACCGGAAGTCCGCATAGACAAATGGCTCTGGGCCATGCGCATATTCAAGACCCGCACCGTGGCCACCGAGGCCTGCAAGCTCAGGCGAGTGAGCGTGGGCGGCCAGACGGCAAAGCCTTCGCGAATGATTAAGGTGGGCGACGTGGTGTGCGTGCGCAAGCCGCCTGTCACTTATTCTTTCAAGGTGCTCGGTCTGACCGAGAACCGCCTCGGCGCGAAACTCGTGCCGGAGTATATGGAAAACGTCACCCCTCAGAGCGAGCTCGACCTCCTCGAGGTGGTGAAAATCTCCGGATTCATCGACCGCCGCAAGGGTCTCGGCCGTCCCACCAAGAGGGAGGGACGCGAGCTCAAGGAGTTTACCGAAGATCTGTCGGACGGCTGGGATTTCGACGATCTTGATTTCGACGACGAGGAGGAGTCCGGGGAATGATGCTCATAGCAGACTGCGGAGGCACCAAGTGCGACTGGATTCTCGTCTCCGGAGGTGAAGTCAGGGAGGTGCGCCGGTTGCCCGGAGTGAACATGGCCACTGCAGCCGACGGCAGTTTCGCCGCCATGCTCCGCGGCCTTGATCTCGGCGACGATGTCCGCGAAATCCACTTTTATGGCGCGGGATGCCTCGGAGCCGCAGCCGAAACGGCCGAAAGACTTCTCAGAGAGCGCTTCCCGGAGGCTCTTACCGCAGAGGCGGCTTCCGATATGCTCGGCGCTGCCCGCGCTCTGTGCGGCAGGGAGGCAGGAATAGCCTGTATACTCGGAACCGGTTCGAATTCGTGCCTTTACGACGGTTCGGAGATAACCGACAACGTGCCGCCCCTCGGCTACGTGCTCGGCGACGAAGGGAGCGGCGCCGTGCTCGGGCGTAATCTCATCAATCTTATTTTCAAACGCCGGGCGTCGGCGGAACTGACCGCTGCGTTTTCCGACAGATTCGGACTTTCCGCGGCCGACGTCATCGGGCGCGTTTACCGCACTGAGCGTCCGCAGGGTTTCCTTGCCGGTTTCGCACCGTTTATCTACGAAAACCTCGGTTTTCCTGAAGTGCGGGAGATGGTGGTCGGATCCATGGCGGAATTCTTCCGGCGCAACGTCTGCGCCTATCGCCTCCACGACAGTCTGCCGGCGAATTTCATCGGCTCCGTTGCCGCCAATTTTGCCTCAGAACTTGCCGAGGCCGCGCGCCTGACCGGCTGCTCTGTAGGCCGGATCGAAGCCTCCCCCGTTGAGGGACTTGTGACATATCACTCGCAGCAGTCGCAGTCGTAGTGAACCTGATGGTGGGCCGAGTGGCACTCCTCGAGCGTACGGTCTATTATCAGATGGCGGTTTGCCATTCCGGCTATGGTCGACATTTCGTGCGATACGAGAAGTATGGTGGTGGAGCGCGACAGCTCCGCCACTATGTCGTAAATGGCGTGTTCAAAACGCTTGTCTACATAACTCAGCGGCTCGTCGAGCACCAGCACGGGCGGCCGCGATATGATGGCGCGCCCTATCAGCGCCCGCTGCAGCTGTCCGCCCGAGAGAGTGCCTATGCTCTGGCTGCGGCGCTCTTCCAGTCCTACGGTGCGTATTATCTCGTCGGTCCGCGCTCTCTTCCGGTCGGCCGAAATGTTTTTGTCGCCGAGCAGTCCCGAGGCCACGACCTCCTCTACGCTGATTGGAAACCGCGAATCGATCATATTTTTCTGCGGCAGGTAGCCTATGTCGAGATTCTTGACACGGCGGCCGTCAGCCCCGTAGTAAACCACGTTGCCGGAGGTGGGTTTCAGCAGCCGCAGCAATATGCGCAGCATTGTGGTCTTTCCGCCGCCGTTAGGCCCGGTTATCGCCACGAAGTCGCCGCGGTTCACTGTGAAGCAGATGTCGGAAAGGATTATCTTCTCGTCCCTTTCCATCCCCACGTGGTCGAGCTCAATCAGCTTCTGTCCCATTGTCTTCTGAATTGTCGGCCGGTTTATCGCCGGCTGTCAGCGCGTTGACTACCGTAAGTATCTGCTCCTGCCAGTTGTAGTCGAGCGGATTTATGTCGACCACCCGCGCGTCGAGCATGTCGCTGAGCGCGGCGGCCTGGCGGCTGTCGAGAAGTTTCTGGGTGAAAAACACTCTCGCGTGGCGGCTGTTGGCGCTGTCTACTGCCTGCTTGAGCGTTACGGCTGAGATTTCTTTCCCTTCAGTGTCGCCTAAGGTTATCTGCTCCAGGCCGTAATCCCGGGCAAAGTAGCTGAGCGACGGATGCCAGACCAGGAATGCCTCTCCGCGGTGAGGCGCCATTACGGAGTCGACTGTGCGGTCGAGCGAGTCGAGGCGTGCGGAGAAAGCATTGAAGTTTTTTTCGTAACTCTTTCTGTGTGCGGGATCTACGCTTATCATGGCGTTGAGCATATTGCGGGCGATTATGCGGGCGTTTTTTATCGAAGTCCAGGTGTGGGGGTCTGTCGCCTCATGATCGCCGTGTGAGCCACGGATGAGCTTGATGCTGTCGGCCGTATTGAATATGGCAAGTCCCGGATTGAGCGCCTTCACCTTGTCGATGATGGCGTCCTCGAAGCCTATGTTGCCTATCCGCATGTAGGCGAGCGATTTCTCCACGTTCATCAGATGCGTTACCGTGGGGTCGTAGTTCTCTGGATTGCCGCCGTTGCCCAGCAGGCAGCGCACGTCGATTCTGTCGCCTGTAATCTGTTCGAGAATATATTTCTGAGGTTCGATGCTTACCGTCACGATTGGCCGCTCGGGCACTCTCGCCGTACAGCCGGTCACGCCTGCAAGACCTGCGAGGGCGGCCGCCGTGAGCAGTATGAGCAATCTTATGGGTTTGAGGTGAATCATTTCAGTAGCCTGTTGGAATTGCCGAAAAGTTATTTTTGCAAATATAAGCATTTTTTAGCAGTTTGTCAATCCCTTCGCGGCGCTTTTTAGACATATTAGCGAATATATTCTCCGAAAAGCGAATAAAACCCGACAACCGCACCTTTCTGTGGCACGGTTGTCGGGTCAATGAGTTTCAGGCGCTCAGTAGCAGCTCTGGATTTTGTCGAGAAGTTCCTGACCGTCTGTTTCGCCATCGTGGCGCCACACCTCTTTGCCTCCGGAGTAGAGAATAAACGTAGGAGTGCCGGTAATCCGCTCCTGCTCGCATAGGCTTTGGTTACGGTCAACGTCGAGCTGATATATTTCAGCCTTTCCCGCTGTCAGTTCCTTTATTTCTTCCACTATGGGCATCATCCGCTGGCAGTGGCCGCACCACGTGGCGAAAAATTCAACCAGCACAACCTTGCTCGAATTGATAAGATCTTTATAACTTTCCATATTATTCATTATTATTAAAGTGTAATTGCAGAAATGTAACACTGAAACTATCCTCATGGCTCACCGCCGCCACCTTAAAAAATCTTAAGTTGCCCTGATGGCGGTGTTGAATGACTGTAAATCAGCAGGAGCGTTCAAACCCTGCTGGACAGTTACAGAAATATTGCGCTGTAACAATCCTGTAACAATATTATTATGGCGAAACGTGTTGGTAATCAGTCGATTAATGGGATTTTAAAAATTTTGCAAAATTTTGGTGAATTAATTGTCGCGAATATTTTGGAGTGGAGGGGATAAGGCGTAATTTTGAAGTGTTCAAACAAATCTGATACAAATTTTACAACATAAAAATTCATCCATCATGGGAACAACTGAATTTCAGAGCAAGCTGCTCGGTCTTCACGACAATTTGCTGAACTTCGCTATTATGCTGACTTCGAACCGCGAAAACGCCTACGATCTTGTGCAGGATACAACGCTGAAAGCTCTCAGCAGCGAAGATAAGTTTACTGACGACAGCAATTTCAAGGGCTGGGTGTTCACTATCATGCGCAACATTTTCATAAACCAGTACCGCAAATCCGTCCGTCAGGCTACGGTCGTGGATCAGACCGAAAACCTCTACCACCTGAACCTCTCGCAGGAATCGGGTCTCGAAACCCCCGAATGTTCCTACGGCGCAGGCGAAATCATGAAGGCCATCAATTCGTTTTCAGACGATTACCGCGTTCCGTTCTCAATGCACGTTGCCGGTTACAAGTATGAAGAAATTGCCGACGAGATGAAGCTTCCGCTCGGAACCGTGAAGAGCCGCATCTTCTTTGCCCGCAAGAAACTTCAGAAAATGTTTGCCGACTATCGCTGATAACCGACTATGATGGATATTTTTATAAAACAGGACCTTGACAAAAGGAAATAATGAGAGATTAAATTGTGATTAATGATTGGTTATAAGATACGTGAGTCGTGAGACTGAACATTGTTTGATTTAGGTAAAAAGAGATTGTTACAGACAGTCGGCGGCGCCGGATTCCCATTACGAATCCGGCGCCGCCTTTAGGAATTATCACGGCTCTTTCATTTATTTTCAGGCCTCCTCAAAAATTTTTATCGGACGGCAATAAAAATTTTATCAAAAATTTTCGCCCCGGTCTGAAAAAAGCGACATTATCGCAATGTTTTCCGGCCGATGCCGTATTATCTTTGCACCGGAAACACAAAACACACACGTATTATGAAAACCACAAAGAAAGAAAACCTTTGCCGCGTATCAGACCGCGCCTACCGTACTATCATTTCCGACGTCATCGACTCCATGACCGGATGTAAAATCGACCCGTTTACCTTCAAGCAGGTTGTTACGGCCGTGCGCCATTACCTCACCGACGGGAAAATAACCGGCCTCGGCAAAAAGGCGAAACAGATTTTCGAGCGCAGGCTTCCCGAACTCGACCGCGCTATACGCCGTTCGTCTGTTGCCCGCGCAGCCGCTGCGCGCCGCAAGACAGTGCGCGACTCCGCGGCATCCGAAATCACCGCAGAACCCGAAAAAGCCGCCGTGGCGGAATCAGTCTCCGAATCCTGCGTGAGCGAATCAGAAACTTCCTATGAATCTTCCGGTGACGCTTTCGCTGCAGGCGGCAATCTCCTCAGGAGTGCCGGCGGCAACGATGCGGCCTCCGTCTTCCCCTCCGCGAGGCCCGAGGTCGACAATGTAGTCGGCGTTGCGGATCACGTCGAGATCATGCTCGATCACCACGACAGTGGCCCCGTTGGCAATAAGACGCTGGAACACGTCGATTAATGTCTCTACGTCGAGTGGATGGAGTCCGATTGTGGGCTCGTCGAACACGAAAACGGAGTCAGACTGTGTGCGCCCCATTTCCGAGGCGAGTTTCAGCCGCTGCGCCTCGCCGCCCGAAAGGCTCGGGGTAGCCTCGCCGAGGGTGAGATAGCCGAGTCCGAGGTCGTCGAGCACTTTTAAGCGGGAGCTAACTGTGCGGAAGCCGGCGCAGAGTCCGATGGCGTCGCTGATATCTGTCTCCATCAGCGCGGGGAGCGAAATTTCGGAGACACTTCCCGATACAGGGAGGTGTATGAGCGACGCTTCGCGTGAATAGCGTGAGCCGTGGCACTCCGGGCAGGGAATGTCGACGTCGGGCAGGAACTGGACGTCGAGACTCACCGCGCCTGTGCCGTCGCAGACGGGGCAGCGCAGCCGCCCGGTGTTGTAGGAGAAGTCGCCCGCTTTGTAGCCTGACGTCTTGGCCTGTGGCGTACGGGCGAAGATTCTGCGCAGATCGTCGTGGATATTGGCGTAAGTGGCCACGGTTGATCGGACGTTGGCTCCTATTGGGGTGGAGTCGATGAGTTTCACGTGGGATATGCCGGGCGCTTCCGCTGCCCTGACGTGCCCCGGGAGCGCGGTGCCCGACGTGAGCGCTTTAAGCGCCGGCACGAGGCTCTCGAGAACCATAGTAGTCTTTCCCGAGCCCGATACTCCGGTCACAACCGTAAGCCGTCCTTTCGGAATCTCCACCCGCAGCGGCTTCACGGTGTGGATTTTGTCGGTCTCGATAAGAATCGCACCGTTGTCGAACATCCGTCCGGGAGGGGTCTCGGGACGCAGGCGCTTCTGATAGTTACCGCTCAGGAACGGGCCGATTTTCGACGCAGGATTCTTTTCAATCTGCTCTATAGTGCCTTTGGCTATGACGTAGCCGCCGTTCGAACCGGCTCCCGGGCCCATCTCTATCACGTAGTCGGCATCGGAGAGAATCCGGGTGTCGTGGTCGACGAGGATTACCGAATTGCCGTCGGCCACGAGGTCGTGCATCACTCCCGTGAGTCCCGCTATGTTGGCCGGATGGAGACCGATGGAAGGCTCGTCGAGCACGTAGACCACACCTGTCGTGCGGTTCCTTACTGCCCGTGCGAGCTGCATGCGCTGCCTTTCGCCGGTAGAGAGCGTGGATGCCGCGCGGTCGAGCGTCAGATAGCCGAGGCCGAGCTCCATCAGGCGCCTGGCTGTGGTTTCAAACGCTTCCACTATGCTTTCGGCCATGGGGCGCATCTTTGCCGGCAGCGCCGCCGGCACTCCGCGAACCCATCCGAGGCATTCGGTCAGGGTCATGGCGCATGCCTGGTCGAGTCCGATTCCGCGCAGCCGCGGTGCCCGCGCAGCCTCGCTCAGACGGGAGCCGCCGCAGTCGGGGCAGATGTCGCGGCGCAGGAATTTCTCCACTCGCTTCATTCCTTTCTCGTCTGTCACCTTCGCCAGGGCGTTTTCAACTGAATGCGCCGGGCTGTAGTAGGTGAAATCGAGTTCTGCAGCCTGTCCGCCGTTCTTGGGGCGGTAGAGTATGTGGTGCTTTTCGGCCGGAGAGTTGAACACTATGTCGCGTTCGCGGGGCGTCAGCTCCCGGAAGGGCACGTCGGTTCTTACCCCCATCTGGCGCACGAGGTCGGTCATCAGCGACCACATGAGCGAATTCCACGGAGCCACCGCACCCTGGTCTATGCTGAGCGATTCGTCGGGCACGAGGGTGGCGGGGTCTACGGTCATCACCGTTCCCGTGCCTCCGCAGCGCTTGCAGGCGCCGGTTGAGTTGAACGAAAGGTCTTCGGCCGACGGCGCATAGAAATATTCTCCGCAGTTCTCGCACTGAAGTTCCTTTTCCGCAGCTACGGCGAGCGTGGGGGCGTGGTAAGTCCCGCAGCGGGGGCACCTGTGCTCCGCCAGACGCGAAAACATCAGGCGCAGCGAATTGAGCAGTTCGGTTCCGGTGCCGAACGTGCTGCGTATCCCCGGCACTCCGGGGCGCTGGTGGAGCGCGATGGCCGCAGGCACGTATTTTATCTCATCGACTTGCGCCTTGGGTGCCTGGGTCATGCGGCGGCGGGTGTAGGCTGAAAGCGCCTCGAGGTAGCGTCTCGACCCTTCGGCGTAGACGGTGCCCAGGGCGAGCGACGATTTGCCCGAACCCGACACTCCGGCAATGGCGGTGATGCCCCCCAGAGGAATATCCACGTCGATATCCTTCAGATTGTGGACTCTGGCGCCGCGGATTACGATATTTTCAGGTCTGTTGTATTTCATAATCATGATACTTTTCCGGATAACACCCGCGCCCGCCGTTCCGGAAAAGGAGGGCGGGCGCGGAAGCATGGTTCAGCAATCTGACCTTTGCGGCAGTTACTGACCGAGATATGTCTTTAGCAGGCGGCTTTTCTGGCCTTTGAGCCGGCGGATGGCCTTCTCCTTGATCTGACGGACGCGCTCGCGGGTCAGGTCGAATTTCGCACCGATTTCCTCGAGAGTCATTTCCTGACAGCCGATTCCGAAGAACATTTTCAGGATGTCGCGTTCGCGTTCGTGGAGCTGCTTGAGCGCGCGGTCAACCTCTTTCGAGAGCGATTCCTGGGTAAGGGTGGCGTCGGCCATGGGCGAATCGTCGTTGGTGAGCACGTCGAGCAGGCTGTTGTCCTCTCCCTCCACAAAGGGGGCGTCGACCGAGATGTGGCGGCCGGAAACCTTCAGGGTATCGGCAATCTTGTCGACCGGTACGTCGAGCTTGTCGGCGAGTTCCTCCGGCGATGGGCGGCGTTCGTTTTCCTGCTCGAATTTGGAAAGCGCCTTCGAGATTTTGTTGAGAGAGCCTACCTGATTCAGGGGAAGACGCACGATTCTCGACTGCTCTGCGAGAGCCTGGAGAATCGACTGACGAATCCACCATACGGCGTAGGAAATGAATTTGAATCCACGTGTTTCGTCAAATTTCTGCGCGGCCTTTATAAGACCGAGGTTACCTTCATTGATGAGGTCGGGGAGGCTCAGACCCTGGTTCTGATACTGCTTTGCCACCGACACTACGAACCTCAGATTTGCGCGGACAAGTTTGTCGAGGGCGCGCTGGTCGCCCTGATGGATTCGCTGCGCGAGCTCTACCTCTTCCTCTACGGAGATCAGTTCCTCACGGCCTATTTCCTGTAGGAATTTGTCGAGAGAGGCGCTCTCGCGGTTGGTGATTGATTTTGTAATTTTTAGTTGTCTCATTCTATATAGGCGAGATTAAACACGCAAATTTACGAATATTTTGTCTGAAAAGCAAATTTTGGCGTGCTGCGGAGTAATAAATCGCTCTTTTTGAACAATCTGAGAGAGCGGATGTTCCAAAAATTCCGAATAATTAACTTTTCAGCATGGCGATGGCGCGCTCCAGGTCGGCCGGAGTGTCGATTCCCACCGTGGGGCAGTCGGTCACGGCCGTGCGGATGCGGTAGCCGTTCTGAAGCCAGCGCAGCTGCTCGAGGCTTTCGGCGATTTCAAGCGGCGACTGGGGCAGGCGGGTGATGGCGTCGAGCGTGGCCGCGCGGTAGGCGTACATTCCCACGTGGGTATGGAACACGGCTTTGTCTGTCCATTCCTTCCACTCATAGTTGCGCACGTAGGGTATGATGGAGCGGCTGAAATACAGCGCGTTGCCGTCGGCGTCGAGCACCACCTTCGGGGTGTTGGGGTTGAAAAGGGCGTCGAAGCCGAGCGAGGGGTCGAAACGGCGCACGAGCGTGGCTATCTCGGTGTCGGGGCGCTCGGTGAATATAGCTTTCACAGCCTCGATCTGCGAGGGGTCGATAAAGGGTTCGTCGCCCTGGATGTTGATGATTACGTCGGCGTCGCTGCCGAGGTTTGCGTATGCCTCGCGTATGCGGTCGGTGCCCGAGCGATGGTCTGGAGAGGTCATCACAGCTCTGCCGCCGAACGATTCCACCGCGCGGAAAATGCGATCGTCGTCGGTGGCCACCGCTACGTCGTCGAGTGCTTTCGACGCCTGGATGTATACGCGCTCTATCATGGTTTTTCCGGCTATGTCGGCGAGCGGTTTCCCCGGGAAGCGGGTCGATGCATAGCGCGCGGGTATGATTCCTATGAATTTCATCGGATATCTGTCAGTATGGGATTGTGAATGATGACGGGTTACACAGGTTTAACGTAAATCTGGGCGTTTTCGTATTTCACCACCCTGACCTTGTCGCCGGCATTGAGGAAACCACGGAGCGCCACGGCGTCCATCTCCTCGCCCTCTACCTCTACCTTGCCGGCCGGCCGCATGTCGGTCACGGCTCTGCCTTCGAAGCCGATGAAGCGCGCCGGAGTCATGTCGACCCCGATGTAGCCGTCGCTCACCTGTTGGGTGAGTAGCAACTCGGTGTGGCGGCGGGCCCACATGGGACCGTGCGACGACGTCAGCCACCAGATGACGCCGATTGCGAGCAGGAGTCCGCTCAGGAAGATTATGAGCGTGGACCAGAGTGCTTCGTAGCCCACATAGGTGAGCGAGAAGGTGTAGTGCTCGAGCAGTCCGATAATCAGGGCCGCGCATACGCAGCAGATGCCCGCTATGCCGGTTACTCCGAACCCGGGCACCACGAATATCTCAAGCACTATGAGGATGAGTCCCACCACGAAGAGCACCACTATCCAGCTGCTGGCTATCCCCGTGAGATAGAGCGGCAGGAAGTAGAGCACGGCGGCGATGATGGCTGCCGCCGAGGGGAAGCCCATGCCGGCGGTGTGGAGTTCCATGTAGATGCCGCCGATTATCACCATTATGAGAATGGCCTGCACGGCGGGCGATGTCAGGAAGCCTATCAGGTTGTCGATCCACGTCGGCTTGTATTCCGTAATCGTGTAGTTTTCCACCCCGAGGTCTTTCATCACGTCGCCTATGGATTCAGCTCGGCCGTCGGCATAGCCGTGGCGCAGCGCCTCCTCGGCGGTGAAGGTGATTACGTGGGTGGAGTCGGCGATGCCGGGAACCACCACGCGCTGGTCGACCATCCCTTCGGCTATCAGCGGGTCACGGCGCCACGTGAGCGTGGAGTCCGCCGCGAGTTTCTTGCCGTGGTGCTCGGCGGTGGCGCGCATCATGGCGCGCATGTACGACTGATATTTGTCGGGCATCGCGGCTCCGTCGGCGCCGTTTACCACCGTCACCGCGCCCATCGAGGCGCCCGGATGCATGTAGACCGAGTCGCACGCCAGGGCGATGAGCGCTCCTGCCGAGGCGGCGTTGTTGTCGACGAAGGCCACTACCGGCCCCGGAAAATTCAGCAGCGCGGTGCGGATGGAGTCGGCGTGTTCCACCGAGCCGCCGTAAGTGTTGAGATGCACGAGCAGCATGTCGCTGCCTCGCTCCGAAGCCTCGTTGAGCGCCTGGCGGGTGTAGCGCCAGGTCGACGATCCGATTTCATCGTCGAGCCGGAGCATGTAGACATTCTCGGCTGAAGCGCCGATTGCGCCGAGCAGAGCGGCGAGCAGAAGACAGAAGAACCTGATTTTCATTTCTGGTTGCGGTTTCTTACGTTGTCGATGCCTTTCTTTACCCACGAGGGGACTATGATGGCGCCGATAACGAGATATACGTAATAAGAGAGAATTCTCCAGAAGAGGGCGAGCACGGCGATCATGCCGGGAGCCGTGATTAGGTCGCCGTAGTAGGTGGCGAAAAGCCATTCGCTCAGTCCGGCGCCTCCGGGAGTGGGCGACGCCATGAGGAGCACCCAGACCACAAACTGCCGCCCGAGAATCACTGCCTGCGGAGCCTCGGGCACGAAGGCGAGGAAGAGGGCGTTGACCACCAAGTAGCGCGAAATCCACGAAAAGGCGGTGGCGGCGAATACTTCGGCCCACCAGCCGGCCGATTTGGTGCGAAGGTCGCGACCGGTCGTCTCGATGTCGTTGCCCAGCGCTTCGATTTTTGGCGCCCACCGCCGCAACAGGCGGAAGCTGAACAGCTTGTTGAGGAACTTGCGGATGGCCTGGGGGCGGATGAACAGCCCGATGAAAAGCAGCAGCGTCCACGCGGCTATACCGCCGTAAACGAGCCAGAAGGCGCTCTGCAGCCCTACGTTGACTGCCGTGTGGGAGAATCCGAGCAGTTCGCTGTAGGGAACGAACAGCAGCACAGCCGGAATGGACAGCATCAGGAAGAGTTCGTCGAGGAAGATGGTGGTGAACATCAGCGTGGTGGCTTTGCCAAGCGCCACTCCCTCGCGGTTGAGATAAATCATGCCGAAAGCGCTTCCTCCCACTGCCGACGGGGTGATGGCTGAGGTGAATTCGCACAGCAGTGTGACCTTCAGTGTTTTCCACCACGACAGTTTGCGGTCGGTGATGGCGCGGAAGCGCCATGCCATGCCGAAATCCCTCCCCGCCATGGCAAGAACGGCTAAAAAGAGGCTGAAAACGACCCATGGGGTGAAATGTATCAGCGAGAACGTGGATGCGTTGAATTCGCCGTGAAACATCCACGCGACCACGGCGAGCCCTATCGCGACAGGAATCAGAATCTTGCCGTAGATGCCGAGCGCCCGCCGGCGGGGCGACTCCGGTGCCGGAGTATGTTCGTCTGGTGTCATGGCGGAAGCAAAGATAACCAATCCCCGGCAGAATAGCAAATCCGGTTTGAGTCCGGATTCTTTCTGCCGGGGAAAGTGTTTGTGGCAGCCGGATTATTTATAGTTGATCCAGCGGATTATTTCTTTTATGGTCGGTTTCTTGCCGTACATGAATATGCCCACGCGGTAGATTTTGGCGGCCACCCAGATCATGCCGTAGGTGGATATGATGAGCAGGAAGAGCGACAGCGCGATTTCCCAGCCGGGAATGCCGAACGGTATGCGCGCCACCATGACCATGGGGGAGGTAAGCGGAATTATCGAGGTCCAGAAGGCGACTCCCGACGAGGGGTCGTTGCTCGCGGTCATGGCGAAAATAAAGCCGAATACGATCGGTATTACGTTGAAAATCTGCAGCTGGCCGAGATCCTGGATATTGTCGACTGCCGAGCCGATGGCGGCGGAGATTGTGGCGTAGAAGAGGAATCCGGTTATGAGGAAGAGGGTCATGAGCACCATCATCTTCACGAGGTAGCCCACCGAACTGATTATCGAGACTGCCTGGACGAGTTCGATTTCGTTTTGGCCGGAAATCGAGCCGAGGTCGCCTGCCTGCATGGCGGTGACGTCGGTCATGAGGTCGGCGGGGAGAATTGCTGGGAGAAGGAATCCGGCCATGAGCACTATGAGCACCGCCCAGATCACTATCTGGGTGAGAGCCACGAGCCCCACGCCGGCAATCTTGCCGAGCATGAGCTGAGTGGGCTTCACGGAGGAAACAATAAGCTCGAGCACGCGGTTGTTTTTCTCCTCGATGATGCTTGTGGAGATCATCTGACCGTAGATGAGCAGGAACATGTAGAGTATGAACGTCATGGCTATGCCGAGGCCGTAGCTTACGCCCGACGAGATGTTTTCCTCCTCTTCGCGGTCGGTGCGGACGGTGGCGAGGCTGACGTTGCTCTCCACATCGTCGAGTATCTGCTGGAGGTTGTCGATGTTGTATTCTTTCAGACGCTGTGTTTCGATAATGCCGTTTATCTGGCGTGTGATGTCGCCCTCGGTCATAACCGACGAGGTGCCGTTGACGTAGTATTTCAGGTTGAGGTCTTTAGCCGTTACGACGTTCTGCGGGATCACGAGTACGGCGGATGCGTCCTCGCGGGCGAGAGCTGAGTCGAGCGGCACGGTGACAGGTTCGAATTTCAGGTCTTCGCTGCTTTCGAGTCCCGGCGCTATCACGCCGCTTTTGTCGATTACGAGAACTGTTGTCTCCGACGGTCCGGCCACGGCCATTATGATGGCCGGAATCACCATCAGAAGCAGCATCAGCAACGGCATGAGTATCGTTGTGATTATGAAACTTTTTTTGGCGACGCGCTCCATGTATTCGCGCTGTATCACCAGTCCTATTTTTGATGACATAATGTGTGAGAATGTGAGAGTCGGTTAGTTAGCGGTTTCTTTTACGGCGCGGATGAATATGTCGTTCATCGTCGACATCGACTCGCCGATGCCTACGAGGCGTGTGGAGTCGTTGGCCAGGGCAATGAGGTCGTGAAGTTCGGCTCCGTCGTTGAGCTTGAGGCTCAGATGGCTGCGTCCGTTGGCATCGGTCTCGCCGGTCTTGAATTCCGACGCGATGGGCCGGAGTCTGGCCTCGAGGGCGGCGGCATCGCCCTCGAAAGTAAGGTCGTAGCAGTTGCCGAAATAGCGGCGTCGCAGTTCGTCGACATTGCCCGTCAGCACGTTGCGCCCCCCGTTGATGAGTGTGATATTGTCGCAGATTTCTTCGACCGACGACATGTTGTGGGTCGAGAAAATCACCGTCGATCCTTCGTTTTTGAGTTTCAGAATTTCCTCCTTGAGAAGGTTGGCGTTGATAGGGTCGAAGCCGGAGAACGGCTCGTCGAAAATGAGCAGGCGGGGGCGGTGGAGCACCGTCACGATGAACTGCACTTTCTGCGCCATACCCTTGGAAAGCTCCTCAACTTTTTTGTCCCACCACGAGAGAATGTCGAACTTCTCGAACCACTGGCGCAGGCGCGCGGTGGCCTCCTGTCGGGAAAGGCCCTTGAGCCGGGCGAAGAAGATGGCCTGGTCGCCCACCTTCATTTTCTTATAGAGGCCGCGCTCTTCGGGGAGATAGCCGATTTTCTCAACATCGGCCTGTACGAGCTGATGGCCGTCGAGCAGCACGCGGCCGCTGTCGGGGGCTGTGATGTGGTTTATTATGCGGATGAGGGTTGTCTTTCCTGCTCCGTTGGGGCCGAGCAGGCCGTAGACTTTCCCCTCGGGGACGCTGAGCGACACGTCGCTGAGCGCCTGGTGCGAGGAGTATGCCTTGCTTACGTTTTCTACCTGAAGAATGTCCATATAATCGGTTTGTATTGTTTTATGCCGTTAGACGCGGAAAGCGCCGAAAAGTTTCATGTCAGGGCAAAAAAATCGCGCAGATGTTGCGAATCAGGCTACATCTGCGCGATATTTTCTATCAGAGCAAAGAATTATTTGCCCGAGAGTCTTTCTTTGAGTTCAGCAAGAGCCGAGAGGTCGCCGAGAGTGGTCTTCTCAAGCGGAGCGTTGAGCACGGGAGTCTCCTCGGCGTTGCGGCGGTTGCCGCCGCGGCGGTTGCCCTTGCGGGGAGCGTCGTGACGGTCAGCTCCACCCTTCTCATCTTCGAAGATGCGGCTGTGAGAAAGGATGATGCGCTTGGAATCCTTGTTGAATTCGATAACCTTGAAGCTGAGCTTCTCGTCGAGAGCGGCACGCGAGCCGTCTTCCTTAACGAGGTGCTTGGGAGTAGCGAAGCCTTCAACGCCGTAGGGGAGGGCGATGACTGCGCCTTTCTCAACCATTTCAACGATGGTTCCTTCGTGGATGGAGCCGACGGTGAAGATGGTTTCGAATACATCCCAGGGATTCTCCTCGAGCTGCTTGTGGCCGAGCGACAGACGGCGGTTGTCCTTGTCGATTTCGAGAACCTGAACGTCGATGTCGGCGCCGATCTGGGTGAATTCGCTGGGGTGTTTGATTTTCTTTGTCCAGGAGAGGTCGCTGATGTGGATGAGGCCGTCTACGCCCTCTTCGATTTCAACGAATACGCCGAAGTTGGTGAAGTTGCGCACTTTTGCGGTGTGCTTGCTGCCGACGGGGTATTTGGTCTCGATGTTCTCCCAGGGATCGTTCTTGAGCTGCTTGATGCCGAGCGACATCTTGCGGTCCTCGCGGTCGAGGGTGAGGACAACAGCCTCTACTTCGTCGCCGACTTTCATGAAGTCCTGAGCGGAGCGAAGGTGCTGGCTCCACGACATTTCGCTTACGTGGATGAGGCCTTCGACGCCGGGTGCGATTTCAACAAACGCACCGTAGTCTGCCATAACCACTACGCGGCCTTTGACCTTGTCGCCGACTTTGAGGTCGGGATCGAGGGCGTCCCACGGATGGGGCTGGAGCTGCTTCAGACCGAGGGCGATACGCTTCTTCTCGTCGTCGAAGTCGAGGATAACGACGTTGAGCTTCTGGTCGAGCGAAACAACCTCTTCGGGGTGGTTTACGCGACCCCAGGAAAGGTCGGTGATGTGGATGAGACCGTCTACGCCGCCGAGGTCGATGAACACACCGTAGGAGGTGATGTTCTTGACGGTGCCTTCGAGCACCTGGCCTTTTTCGAGCTTGGCGATGATTTCGCGCTTCTGGTTCTCGAGCTCAGCTTCGATGAGAGCTTTGTGAGATACCACAACGTTCTTGAATTCCTGGTTGATTTTCACAACCTTGAATTCCATAGTCTTGCCTACGAAGATATCGTAGTCGCGGATGGGCTTGACATCGATCTGAGAGCCGGGGAGGAAAGCCTCGATGCCGAACACGTCGACAATCATACCGCCTTTGGTGCGGCACTTGATGTAGCCCTTGATGATTTCGTCTTTTTCGAGAGCCTCGTTGATGCGGTCCCAGGAGCGGGCTGCACGGGCTTTGCGGTGTGAGAGGATGAGCTGACCCTTCTTGTCTTCCTGATTCTCGATAAACACCTCGACGGTGTCGCCTACCTTGATGTCAGGATTGTAGCGGAATTCGCTCATGGGGATGATGCCGTCGCTCTTGTAGCCGATGTTAACCACAGCCTCGCGCTTGTTGAGGGCGATGATGGTACCTTCGATTACATCCTTGTCGCGGATAGTGTTGAGCGATTCGTCATAGGTTTTGGTGAGTTCTTCGCGCGATTTTTCGCCTTTGGTCTCACCTTTTTCAAATGCTTCCCAATCGAAATCGGCGATCGGGGAGTTCTTTACTTCTTCAGTCATTAAAAGAAAGTGGGGTTAATAAATAAGGTTAATGCAAACTGCCCGGGCACAATTCCCCCAAGGCGCTGCAAAGTTAGTGATAATTTTCTAATCCACAATATTTTTTGAGAGAGAAAGAATGAGATTTATGTTATTTACGGTATTTACGGAATTTATGCGGTGGAAAAACGGACGCAGGCCGGGGTCTGGAGACTCCGGCCTGCGCTTATCGGGTGAAAGTCAGGCTGACATCAGTTGCCGGTCTGCTTCTTGATGACGTATTTGAGGGTTGCGGTGACGTTGAATTTGCCCATGTTGTTGGGCTCGCAGAAGTAGCTGAGGGTTCCGCCCTTGGCTATGTCGGCGGTAATCTTGATGTCGCTGCAGGGATATTTGGGATTGGGGACACCGGTCTCGCTGAGAGGTGTGAAGTTGCCGGTGGCATTGATGGAGTAGCCTACGGGGTTGATCTCAAAAGGCAGATCCTTGATCATGAAGTTGAGCGAGAGGGGCATTTTGTCGGAGAATTTGGCTTTCGCCACTGCGAGAACGGCCTTCATGGTCTTGGGGTCGAGGGTGACAATGTAGTAGGTCTCGTCGGTAGTGAATGCTCCGAGCTGGTTTTCGCCCACGGGGCTGACGTAGGTGTCGGCGAAATAGAGGCTCTGCACGGGAACCACGTTGACAACGTATTTGCTGTCTACGGTATACTGGATGCAGAAAGAGTACATGTTGCCGCGGATCATGGTCTTGACGGAGAGGTTGTCGAAAGCGAGCGAGGAGTTGCCCACCGAAGTGAGGTTTCTTCCGCTTGCCACGAGCCAGCCTTCGCTGTCGGCAACCATTTTGAGGTTCTCGAACTTGAACGAGAGGCCTTTGAGATCTTCGGAGAGGTTGAGGTTCTGGATTTCGAGGGTAAGTGCGGCTGCGGTGTAGTCAATAGTTATGCGGTAGATTGTGCCGGTCTCTACTCTGGTCTCGTTGGTGGCGATGTCGGTTACGGCGTTGAAGCAAAGATCCTGGTTGTAGGTGAATATCTGCTTCTGGTCGTTTTTGTCGTCGCTGAGACAGGAGGTCATCATCAGTGCCCCGAACAGGAGCATTGCGATTGAAAATAATTTGCTTTTCATTTGTCTGTTGTGATTGTTTTCTATGTTTTTTGTTTTATGAATCGAATGAAATACGTAGAGTCACTCCGCCGCGGGCCGGTTTGCCGCGCTGGAAGAAGGTGTTGCCGATCGACACGTAACGGAATGTGTCGAAACGTGTGCCGGTGAGGTTCTCGCCCCAGAAATCGAGCGAAAAGTCGCCTTTTTCGAGCCTTACGGATGCTGCGAGCTGCAGGTAGAAAGGCTGGCGGGTGAGATTTTCCTCGTCCCAGTATATGTTGCCGGTTCCGCGCAGGGAGGTGCCGAACGAGATTGCGTCGAGCCACCGGCAGCGGGCGAGCGGAAGACGGTAATCGCCGTTGATATATAAAGTGTGGGAGGGTGCGTAGGGCACTCTTTTCCCCGAAAAGTCTTTGCGGCCGTTGTTGAAATCCCTGAAGACTGCATGGGTGTAGCCGTAGGAGAAATTAAGATGCCAGCGTGGAGCGGGACGGTAGCTGAGAGTCAGTTCTGCGCCATAGCTGCGGGTTTTGCCGGCGTTGGTCATGATGCGGCCGGTGGTGGTGCCGTCAGGGAAGGTAGTGACCTGCTGGTCGCGGCAGTCGATGAGGAAGAAGGCCACTGAGGTGTCGACTTTGCCGTCGTCGCAGGTAATGTGGGCGCCGGCCTCGTAGTTCCAGCTCTTTTCAGGCTTATAGGATACGATTTCGTCGACGTCGTATTTAGGTGCGACACCCATCATCTCCATGATTCGCTGCTGCAGTACGTCGCTGAACATCTGGGTGTTGTATCCTCCCGACTTGTAGCCCTTGGCCACGGAGGCGTAGAGATACGACCGGCTGAACCGGTATGTTACGCTGAGTTTCGGCAGAAGCTGGGTGAAATTCTGCGACAGTTTTCCGAAGTCGTCTATAACTACCGGCTGCCGCATGAAAACAACAGGGGTGCCGGAGGTGACGTCGTAGACCGTGTAGGCGGTGTTGCAGAAACTGTTGTATTTCAGACTTGTAGATTCGTAGTCAAAACGCAGTCCCAGCGAGAAGTTCCAGCGGCCGAGGTCGTAGGACGACTGATGGTATACGGCCGCGCCCGCCACCGGCGTCCGGAACCGGGAGCCGAGCACGAACTGATCTGATTCCCACTCTATGGGGTAGTCGGGATTCTGCTCGTTGCGGTGCTTGATGATGAGTTCGCTGATGCCTTTTTCCTTGAAAGTGACGGGGGCGTTCATGTGGCCGCGCTTGTAGAATCCGAAGAGTCCGGTCAGCCATGAGTAGCTTCCTTTTGTGCCGCGGATTACGAAGTCCTGAGTGACCGACCGCTCGTTGCGCGCCTGAGTGAGGGTAAAATAGCTCACCGGCAGGAAGTCCTGGTCGAGCGTCATGTTGTCGTTGATATACTGGAAGCTCGAAATCGAGGCGAAAGTGAAGCCGGGGGTCACCCATTTTACTGTCAGGCCGTCGGTTACTGTCAGGCGGCGGTAAAAACAGGGGTCGTTGTAGCGGATCTCTCCGGTCTCGGAGAAAGCATATGGGTAGCCGTCCTGTTTCGACCAGCCGAATGAGGCAACATTTTCGACGCTCACACTCCCGGAGGCGCGCCAGGTGGTTTTCCATCTTGCCGATGCTCCGCGATCCTTGTCGGCGCGGCTGCCGTCGTAGAGATTTGTATAGAATCCTCCGGAGTAATTGAAATATCCGCTCAGCGACATTCCGAGGCCGTCGGAAAGTCTGCTGTACACACTGAGAGCCGCCTTCGCCGAGCCGTGGGTTCCGCCTTCGGCCATGGCGCGGACACCCTGATAGCGGAGAGGCGAGAGTGTGTAGATGTTTATGAGTCCGGCCATCGTGTTGCGGCCATACAATGTTGACTGGGGGCCGCGCATCACCTCGATGCGCTCAATGTCGACGGCATCGAAATCGTAGGCATCCTTGTTGAGGAAAGGCACGTTGTCGACGTTGAGCCCTACGGCGGGCTGGTCGATTCGCGCACCGATGCCGCGCATGTAGATGGAGGCGGTCATCCGCGAGCCGTAGTCGGGGATGTAGAAATTGGGCGCAATCTCGCTCACTTTCTTCATCGACAGAATGTTGAGCCTTTCGGTCTCGGCCGCACCGATGGAAGTTACCGCCATGGGCTGCGACTTCATCGGGCCGGGCTGCTTGATGGCCGTCACGGAGACTTCGCCGAGCAGAGTCGTGGAGTCGGTTGCGGCTTCCGATACAGAAGCTGCGGCCGAGGGGCAGACGCAGGCGGCAAAGAGCAGTGTGATAAGACCGGTTCTCACTTTATTCAAGTAGTATAGCTTTTTGAATTTGCAAAGTTAGCGATTTTTCCCCCGCTTTGCAACCTGAAACCTGCGGGCGGCTGATTTTTGCAACTTTTTTATAGATTATTATCAAATTGCCGCCGATATGTGACAAAAACACAACGAAGGCACGGTTCATGTGCCAGAATGTGGGGCGGATTTATAATAAGTACGGTTGACAAATTGCCTGTGTAAATTCACGTTAGATAGCATAATGCAAAAATAATTCAAATTTCAATAAAATTATTTCATTAAAAACTTGTAAATTCGAGAATAATGCTATATCTTTGCAGTAGTTCCTGATAGAAACACATTATTATATAATTCAATTGATTCACTTATTAATTTAAGGAACTTATGATTCACAAAAAACTATTTATTGCAATGATGGCCGGCATCCTGTTCTCAGGCTCTGCCGGTGCAGCCGACGCGGAAAGCAAACGTGCTCTCGGAGCGTCGCTGAGTGCCGATCTCGTAAGCAGCTACATCTGGCGCGGCCAGGATTGCGGCGGCGTATCGATTCAACCAGCCGCCACACTAAGTTACGGCAATGTGTCGCTCGGCGCATGGGGCTCGTCGGGCTTCGACAAAGACGATACCAAAGAGGTGGATTTCACCCTCGGGTATTCGTGGAAAGGGCTGAATATCAGCTTTACGGACTACTGGTTCAGCAACGGGCCGAAATATTTCAAATACGGCGCGCACAACACCGCCCACGTGTGGGAAGCTCACGCCGGTTATGATTTCGGGTGTGTGGCGCTGAACTGGTATACCAACATCGGCGGCAACGACGGCGTCACCTCCTCGGGTAAACGCGCATATTCGTCGTATGTGGAGGTGAGCGCACCCTTCACCATTTCGAGTCTCGATTTTGCAGCTGAGGTGGGTGCATCACCCTATGCCACATCTTATTATAACTGCAATGGTTTCGCCGTGACTAACATCGCACTCAGCGCTGCGAAGAGTTTCAGTCTGACCGATACTTCCGCGCTGAAAGTCTATGCGAAAGCCGTAGCCAACCCCCGAAACAGCCAGACTTATCTCCTCGCCGGGGTGTCGTTTACGGCATTCTGACGGTGGTTTTATGCTTATTTTTTCAACTGCTTATTTTTCAAAAAAGTCTCATTATGAAAAAAATTGAAGCTATCATCCGCAAAACGAAATTCGAGGATGTAAAGGAGGCTCTTCTCGATGCTGATATCGAATGGTTTTCGTATTACGAAGTGCGCGGAGTAGGCAAATCACGGCAGGCGCGGATATACCGCGGCGTGATGTACGACACCAGCTCCATCGAACGTATTCTCGTGTCGATTGTGGTGCGCGACATAAATGTCGGCAAAACCATCGACGCTGTTTTGAAAGCAGCCCAGACCGGCGAAATAGGCGACGGCCGAATTTTCGTTGTCCCGGTGGAGGATGCCATCCGCATCCGCACGGGCGAGCGGGGCGACATTGCGCTCTACAACGCCGAACACGAAAAATAGCGTCTTCCTAAATCATTCTAATTTTCCAATTTCTAAGGTAATGAAAAAATCCCATATATGTGGAGCTGCCGCAGCGCTTGTGCTTGCTGTGGCCCTCCCGGCTATTGCTTTTGCTGCCCCGGAGACGGCGGCCGATTCGATTGAAACAACTGTTGTGACCGGAGTTCCGGTGGCTGAACTGCCGGTTGAAGAGGTGGCTGAAGATGCTTCTTCTCCGCTCGTTTCGGGACTCAACACCGTGTGGATGCTTCTCGCAGCCATGCTCGTTTTCTTCATGCAGCCCGGCTTTGCCCTGGTGGAGGCTGGATTCACCCGCTCAAAGAACACCGCCAATATTCTTATGAAGAACTTCGTTGATTTCATCTTTGGCTCGCTCCTGTTTTGGTTCGTAGGATTCGGAATCATGTTCGGAATCGGCGGCTTTTGCGGAGTCCCGCACTTCATGAGCAGCAGTTTCTTCGAGAGCAACGGGCTGCCCGATCCGTCATCGCTTCCTACCGAAGGCTTTCTCGTTTTTCAGACGGTATTCTGCGCTACAGCCGCTACAATCGTATCGGGAGCTATGGCAGAGCGTACGAAATTTTCCGCATATCTCATCTATACGATTTTCATCAGCGTTCTCGTGTATCCGGTGTCAGGTCACTGGACCTGGGGAGGCGGATGGCTTATGAACGGCGACGCCGGCTCGTTTATGATGAAAACGTTCGGCCACACTTTCCACGATTTCGCCGGCTCAACGGTAGTTCACTCCGTGGGCGGCTGGATTGCGCTCGTGGGTGCGGCGATTCTCGGCCCGCGAATCGGTAAATACGGAAAAGACGGCAAATCGAAAGCGATTCCCGGCCACAACCTTACGATTGCCGCTCTCGGAGTGTTCATCCTATGGTTCGGATGGTTCGGCTTCAACCCCGGCTCACGTCTCGCCGCATCTTCGGTAGAGGATCAGATTTCTATTTCACTGGTGTTTCTCAACACCAACCTCGCGGCATGCGCCGGCGGTTTCGCCACGCTCTTTGTAAGCTGGCTGAAGTACGGCAAGCCATCGCTCTCGCTCACCCTCAACGGAATCCTTGCCGGACTTGTCGGCATCACCGCCGGCTGCGACGCCGTCAACCCCCTCGGAGCTGTAATTATCGGTCTTATCTGCGGTACAGTGATGATTTTCGCCGTGGAATTCATAGACCGCTGTCTCAGGATCGACGACCCGGTAGGCGCATCATCGGTTCACGGCGTCTGCGGATTCCTCGGCACTATTTTCACAGGATTGTTTTCTGTGGAAGAAGGCCTCTTTTTCGGTGCCGGTTGGGGCTTTTTCTGCGCTCAGCTTTTCGGCGCACTCACCGTAGGACTCTGGGCGGCCTCGATGGGCTTTATAATATTCAAGTGCGTAGGCCTCTCCCACAGACTCCGCGTTCCAGCACGTATCGAAGAAGAAGGTCTCGATATTTACGAGCATGGCGAATCGGTCTATAATTCATAACTCAGTGTGCTGACCGGCTATGCTCCGGCATGCATATCTCAATTGACGGAAACAGCCGCCCTGATCGGATGATTCGGGCGGCTGTTGTGGTATGGATGCCCCCGGCGCCGCCGCGCAGGGGAGCGGGCGGCGCGGTGGTTTCAGATTTTAACGGGAGCGATGCGGAAATAGTAAAATTATATTATTTTGCTTGATTCTTGTAGCATTTTGTAATCAAACCGTTCTGACTTTAAATTTCTTGCTTATATTTTCCGGTTAACGTTATAAATCGTTATCTTTGCAGCATGGAATCAAATGTCGAGACAAAATCCGCAGTATGTGCGGCAGATCTCTCCGACGGGGTGGTGATAATTCCCACTTACAACGAACGGGAGAATGTGGCGGCTGTAATTGAGGCTGTTATCGGGCTGCCCCATCAGTTTGACGTGCTCATAATCGACGATAATTCGCCCGACGGCACGGCGGCCATTGTGCGCGAGAAAATGGAGATGCACCCCGGGCGGGTACACCTCCTCGAGCGCAGCGGCAAGCTTGGCCTCGGCACGGCTTACATAGCCGGTTTCAAGTGGGCGCTCGAACATGAGCAGTATAACTACGTGTTTGAGATGGACGCCGATTTCTCCCACAATCCCACGGATCTGATAAAACTGTATGAAGCCTGCGCCTGCGGCGGAGCCGACATGGCGGTAGGTTCGCGCTATCTTACAGGCGTGAACGTGGTGAACTGGCCCATGGGCCGCGTGCTGATGTCGTTCTATGCCTCTAAATACGTCCAGATCGTGACCGGCATGCCCATCCACGATGCCACCGCGGGGTTCGTGTGCTACACCCGGCGTGTGCTTCAGGCGCTTCCGCTCGACAAAATCCGCTTCAAAGGCTATGCCTTCCAGATTGAAATGAAATTCCTTACGTATAAGTACGGTTTCACAATCAAGGAAGTCCCCATCATATTCGTGAACCGCGTTCTCGGAACGAGCAAAATGAGCTCCGGAATCTTCGGCGAGGGCGTGGTGGGAGTGCTCCGGCTGAAATGGTCGAGCTGGTTTACAAAATATCCTGATTACAGCCGAAAATGAGCCGCATTATCATATACAACGCACGAATAGTGGACGACGGACGCTCGTTTGCCGGATTCATCGAGACCGACGGCGAGCTGATAGCCCGCGTCGGCACTATGGATGAGTGGGACGGGGAGCCGGAAGCCGCTCCGGGCGATACGGTTATCGACGCCGGAGGCATAATGGTGATGCCCGGCGTAATTGACGAGCACGTGCATTTCCGCGATCCGGGTCTGACGCAGAAAGCCGACATGGAGTCGGAATCGCTTGCGGCGGTTGCCGGTGGCGTGACTTCGTTTATCGACATGCCCAACACGCGCCCCGCCACGGTTACAATGCAGGCGGTGGAGGATAAAATGGCCCGCGCCGCCGAGGTCTCGTATGCCAACTACGGTTTTTTCATCGGCGCCACGAACGACAATCTCACCGAACTCCTCGGTGCCGACTATTCGCGGGTTGCGGGAGTGAAGCTTTTTCTCGGCTCGTCGACAGGCAACATGCTCGTAGACAGCGACTCGACTCTGGCGCGCCTCTTCGCCGAGGTACCTGCGCTGATAGCTGTCCACGCCGAGAGCGAGAGCATAATCCGCGAGAGCCGCGAGCGTCTGCTGAAAGAGTGCGGCGGGAGTATACCCGTGGAGCGCCATCCCGACGTACGCTCGCGCAGCGCCTGCACGGAAGCCACGCGCCATGCCGTGGAACTGGCGCGGAAATACGGTGCGCGGCTCCACGTGATGCATATTTCCACGGCCGATGAACTTGCCTTTTTTGCTCCCGGGCCGCTCGAGGGGAAACGCATCACGGCGGAGACATGTCCGCAGTATCTGCTTTTTGACCGCGGGGACTTCATGCGCCTCGGCCCGAGGATAAAATGCAATCCCGCCATCAAGGAGACTGCCGACCGCGAGGCTCTGCGCCGCGCGGCGGCCGACGGCACAATCGACGTAGTCGCCACCGACCATGCTCCCCATCTGCTGTCAGACAAGGCGGGCGACGCCCTGACGGCCGCCTCGGGCATGCCTATGGTGCAGTTCTCGCTCCGCGCCATGCTCGGACTCGCCTCCGAGGGGGTACTGACTCCGGAAAAGGTGGTGGAGCTGATGTGCAACAATCCGGCTCGCCTCTACGGCATAGACCGTCGCGGATTCCTGCGCCCGGGCTATTACGCCGACATAGTGCTGGTCGATCCCGACGGGAGCGCCGACGAGGTTACCGACGGGGAGGTAGTGAGCCGCTGCGGCTGGACTCCCCTTGCAGGGAAATATCTCCCGGCAGCCGTGAAGATGACAATAGTTAACGGCACGGCGGTATATCGCGGCGAGCGCAGGCCGACAGCCCTTCCGAGGGCGGCGAAAGCGCTGAAATTCAATGCAAATAATCGTTAAAACAATATATTACAATGGAAAAAACCGATGTAAAGACGCTCGATAAGGTAGTGGTCCGTTTTTCGGGCGACTCGGGCGACGGTATGCAGCTTGCCGGCAACATTTTCACCAATGTGTCGGCGGGACTCGGCAACCGCGTGTCGACTTTCCCCGACTATCCCGCCGAGGTCCGCGCACCGCAGGGCTCGCTCAGCGGGGTGTCAGGGTTCCAGGTGAGCGTGGGAGTTGAAGTCCACACTCCCGGCGACAAATGCGACGTGCTCTTAGCCATGAACCCGGCGGCTCTCAAGCAGAACGCCCGTTTTCTGAAACCGGGCGGCGTGGTGATTGTGGATATAGACTCTTTCAAGGAGAGCGACCTGAAGAAGGCGCTCTTCACCACCGATAATCCTTTTGAAGAACTCAAGCTCGACGCCCAGGTGGTGGAGGTTCCGGTCACAGAGATGACCAGAGCCGCGCTCGCTGACTCGGGTCTCGACAACAAGAGCGTGATGAAGTGCCGCAATATTTTCGCCCTCGGCCTGGTGTGCTGGCTCTTCGACCGTCCGCTCGAAAGCGCTCTCCATCATCTCAAAAACAAATTCGGGCGCAAACCGGCCATCTTCGAAGCCAACGCCAAGGTGCTCGAGGCAGGCTACAACTACGGCGCCAACATCCACGCATCGGTAACCACCTACCGCATCGAGACGGAGGACGTGACCCCCGGCGTGTATACCGACATCAACGGCAACACGGCTACCGCGTGGGGTCTTATAGCCGCATCGGAAAAGAGCGGCCGCAATCTCTTTCTCGGCAGCTACCCGATCACTCCCGCCACCGATATTCTCCATGAGCTTGCGAAACGCAAGGACTTAGGGGTGAAAGCGGTGCAGATGGAGGACGAAATAGCCGGCGTATGTTCGGCAATCGGAGCGTCGTTTGCCGGCGATCTCGCCGTAACCTCCACCTCCGGCCCGGGCCTCGCCCTGAAGAGCGAGGGAATCGGCCTCGCCGTGATGGCCGAGCTTCCGCTGGTGGTGATCGACGTTCAGCGCGGCGGCCCGTCGACGGGCCTTCCCACCAAAACCGAGCAGACCGACCTGATGCAGGCGCTCTACGGCCGCAACGGCGAGTCGCCCATAGTAGTTGTGGCGGCAGCGTCGCCCACCGACTGCTTCACGATGGCCTTCGAGGCCGCGAGGATAGCCATGGAGCATATGACTCCGGTGATTCTGCTCACCGACGCTTTCATAGGCAACGGTGCGAGCGCATGGCGGGTGCCGGAGGCCGACGAACTCCCGGCAATCAATCCGCCGCTGCTCCCCGCGACGATGACCGACGGCTCCTGGCGTCCGTATAACCGCAAGGACAGTAATATGGTGCGCTACTGGGCCATACCTGGCACCGAAGGCGCTGCCCACCGCATCGGCGGCCTGGAGAAGGACTTCGAGACCGGCGCAATCTCCATCGATCCGGTCAACCATGAGCGCATGGTGATGGCCCGCCGCGAGAAGGTGGCGCGTGTGGCCGACGATATTCCGGCTCTTGAGGTTCTGGAGAATCCCGGGGCGGATACCCTTCTTGTAGGCTGGGGAGGTACTTACGGCCACCTGCGCACTGCAGCGGCGGAACTCAATGCCGCGGGAGTCAAAGTGGATTTCGCCCACTTCCGCTATATCAACCCGCTGCCGGCCAATACCGGCGAGGTGCTCGCACGCTACAAGCGTGTTATAGTGGCGGAGCTCAACACGGGCCAGTTCGCCGACTATCTTCAGTCGAAATTCCCGGGCTGCCGGATAGAGCGCATCAACAAGATTCAGGGGCAGCCGTTCATGGTGAGCGAAATCGTTGAAAAAGTAACTGAAATTATGGAGGAAAAGTAATGACGACGGAAAACGAAACTCAGTATAAGGCAAGCGATTACAAAAGTGCCCAGCCGGTGCGCTGGTGCCCGGGCTGCGGCGACCACGCCATTCTCAATTCGCTCCATAAGGCTATGGCTGCAGTAGGCGTTGCGCCACACAAGACGGCCGTAATTTCCGGCATAGGCTGCAGCTCGCGCCTTCCGTATTATATGAACACTTACGGTTTCCATACCATCCACGGGCGTGCCGCAGCCATTGCGACAGGTTTCAAGGTGGCGCGCCCCGACATGACGGTATGGCAGATTTCGGGCGACGGCGACGGTCTGGCCATAGGCGGAAACCATTTCATCCATGCCGTGCGCCGCAATGTAGACATAAACATTCTGCTGCTCAACAATAAGATCTACGGTCTTACCAAGGGTCAGTATTCCCCCACGAGCGACCGCGGCTTCGTTTCGAAATCGTCGCCCTACGGCACCACGGAGGATCCGTTCATACCTGCGGAACTCGTGTTCGGTGCCCGCGGCAATTTCTTTGCCCGCAGTATCGACGTGGAGCTTCAGATTTCGCAGGAAGTGCTCGCCGCCGCAGCGCGCCACCGCGGCACGTCGGTGGTTGAAATCCTGCAGAACTGCGTGATTTTCAACAACGGAATCCACAATTTCATCACTGACCGCGAAACCCGCCCCGACCGCACCATACACCTCGTCCACGGCGAGAAGATGCTCTTCGGCAAGGATATGAACAAGGGTCTGGTGCAGGACGGATTCCTGCTGAAAGCCGTGACAATAGGTGAGGACGGGTATACGATGGACGACGTGCTTGTTCACGACGCGCATTGCCGCAGCAATTTCCTGCACCAGCAACTCGCGATGATGGACGGCCACGACCTTCCGCTCGCCATCGGCATAATCCGCGACGTGGATGCCCCCGTCTACAACGAGGAAATCGACGCTCAGGTGGCAGAAGTGCGCTCCCGCAAAAACTTCGGTTCGCTGCGCGATATGATTCTCGCCGGCGAAACCTGGACGGTGTGACGATTCTCCCCATAAAGACATAATACCCGCGTCGGGATTCCGCGACACAAAATCGTATCGGAATCCCGGCGCTTTTTTATGAAGAGGGATTTTATCAAAATTTTCTTTTTCTTCTTCTGAAGCCTCGAAAACGAAAAAAACGGGGTAAATAGCCTTTATGGGTTGGTTGCGGCGTGTCCCTGCCGTAATATCGGGCAGATTCAATTTGTGAAGAAACAATCAGAGGGTTGTTCCCGTTTCCGACGGCCGCTGTGAATACGTTCATTATCTCATATTTATCACCATACAATGCCGGAGGACGCCGCATAATTTCAGAAACTACGTATTCGATATGCCGGGACTGTAATATATACGTATCCGGTGCTTTGCACGTAACCTTTTTGAGTTCGTTGTCGCCATAGAACACAATCACAGAATAAATCGGGATTTCTGGATTCCGGGGGAGACTCTGCCGGATAACATTTATGTGTCCGGAATTTTGCATTACCGGATTGTAGAAACGGTATTTGTCTTTACCGTATTTCATAATTTTTGTCCAGTATTGCTGATGTTCATCTCCGAAAATCCAACCGCTGTACTCTTTTACCTCAAATACGATAATTCCCGCCTTAGTTGCCACGGCTACATCTATCTGTGTATACTCGCCGTTCGGCTTTTGAAGATACAGGTCGTGAAAGATACATTTAGGATTGATGCCTGATTTTAATAAAGTCAAGACTAAACTTCGTTCCGATCGTTCGCCGCGGTTAAGGGGTGTGACGAGCCTGATTAACCGTAAATCATTGTTCCTTTTCCGTAATCGGTAAATAAGGTAAATGATAGCTGATATAAAACAAAAAACTATTATGGGTGAAGCAATATCCATTATAGGCCTGATAACGACTAAAGATGATGACCGTCAGATAAAATCACAATATGCTGTATGCAACTTGCCTTGCAATATGCAAAATTAACAAAGATTCGGGAGTTTCTTCTATATCCTCATATATAATATTCAGTAATTGACATTAATCGATACCATTACCTTACAAAAAGGCGGTGTCATGGCTTCGCCGGGGTCGAGGCATCGCGGCTCCGCGGCTCGCCTCGATTTTCTTTGGGGGTGGCCTGTCCCACAGCTCCGCTTCGCTCCGCAGTGGGTTAGGGAGACATCGCGCCTCGCGGCGCTTTCTCGATATATTCGCGGCGGACGTGAAGAATCATACTGTGGTTTAAATAAAGATAGAATACAAAATGCCATTGCCATAACCACCGATGCACATTTTAATTTTGCAATTGCATAATAAATGCTTATATACAGTGTGTTGCGGGGCGCTATATTTGGCGCCGCAGAATAAAAAGCATATTCCACCCGGAACAATATGATGCTGAAAGAAAATGCCCGGACTCTGCGGGCGCTAAATATAGCGCCCCTACAATATTCTTATTATCAATCATTTATTGTATTATCGCAACATCGCTATTGTCGGTGCTCACGCCGACAAAATTATAATGTATTCGAGCCTAAGTAAACAGCATTGAATCACGTCTGTACGACCGCAGGATATCAGTGCTTTGACTATCTGATGACGACCTTTTCGACAGTGGAGCCGGTGCGGCGGATGTAAATGCCAGGGGCAAGTGAGGAGGGGTCGGCAATCCGAATGCCGTTGAGATCGTAGTAGACCGGTACGGTATTTTCGCCGATGACCGCGGCTGAGACTCCGGAGTATTCTTTGCTTTCCATGGCGGAGATGAATGCGGGGCCGTAGGTTGTGGACATAGGCTGGCGGCCGTGGAGCGTGTAGTCGACTTTTACAGTCGGCAGTGTCTCTCCTCCGTAGGAGTAAAGGCATGATTCGGAAAGCGGGAGGACGTTGCCGTCGATTACGATTCTGTCGATAGTAAGATCTGAGTCTGTCGGTTTGATTTCCAAAAGTTTTTCTTTCGTATAGACAGAGAAATCCCACATTTCCTGTACGTTTTCCGAAATACCCGCATCCTCATAAGCCTTTTTGCAAGCTCCGGGCACGTGGAGTAGCCCAGCTTCTACTCTGACCTTGACAGATGGCTCAGCAGACTGGAGGTAGGTGACGCTGCATAAGGGATTGAAACAATTGAATTCTATTTCATTATCAGAAGCGATATAAACGGGAAAACTCTGCGGGTATGAGGCACTTGTCACTGTGTTGTTGAATTCCTGGTTTGCCCAGGTGACCGGATACTTCTTACCGTCGTATTCAATGTGATCGGGGATAGTAAGCCAGGGATCAGCATCGAAATAGCGCCCGCTGAGACAGGCGTAGCCGTCCATTATGAGGTATCTGCATCCGTCATAATCAACGAATAAGCCCGGAATTTCGTTGTCGGACTCTATAATCCTTTTGAATCCGTCCCAATAAGGAGCATTTTCGTAAGCCTCCTTTGACCCGACGGGGACAATGAGAGTAGTACGACTCCTTCGGTCTCCGCCCATGTTGAGAGCTCCGCAATCGGGAATAAGTTCGGCGGGAACGGGATTGTTGATCCTGAGGAATTCGAGTTTAGCGCCTGCAAAACCGGAAATTGCCGACCAGCCGTAGTCGGTGACTCCGACCGGGATTTCAAGGTATTCGATATTGCTGTGAGGGAGGGAGTAGTCGCCGAAACCTTTGAGTCCGGCAGGAAGTTTCAGAGATTCGAGCTCCCAGGCGCATGATTCATGCGACCGAGAGCCTGCACCGAAGGGCAGATAATCTGGCTGATTCATGATGTCGCCCACCAGAGTGCTTCCGCTGAGGTCGAGGTCAAGCAACACGTAGAGATTGTCGCATATAAAAAGGATGTCGTCGGCATTGAGCGGGCCGCTGACTTTCAGACTGACAATGTCGTGCCATTCCGATTCGTCGAGGAGGGTGGAGAGGGTACCGGCTTCTGTTGTGGTTACGGTGCGGTGAAGCAGTTCGTCGTAGGGGCGGATATAAACATCCACGTCGTGAGTTGCGTTCATGGGTGTAAATGCTATTCCGATACTTGAGAACTCATTGCCCGCGCTACAGATTTTACCGTCTACTGTGGTGTATACAACGGGCCCGAGCGACCGGAGGTTGCAACCCCAGTAAGTTTCTCTCAGCACTTTATCAGTGCCCATAATGCCGCGGTCTATGAGGCAGAGGTCAGCGTTGCCGTGAACATTGAAATTTATTGAGGAGATATAGGGCGAATTGCCTTTAACAGGACATGATGCCGGGGCTTCGACAGAGCCTCTTACGAATTTCCATCTGTCGGAGCCGTCTTCCTTCGCGACTATCTGCAGCCGCATTGACTCGTCGATGGGACTGTTGAAACACAAACCGTGGATTATCTGCGGGCTGTGGGCAACCCAGCTGAATCCAAAGAGTTCGCTGTCGGTTGTGGCGTCGAATCTGATTCCCTTGTCGGGATCAATTTCTGCTATGTTGTTGTCTTTGTCGACGAGAGCGATGGTTACAACGCCATTGAATTCATTTGGTGCAGTGGTTACGCCGAAACTGATGTCGAATGGTTCGCCGGGGGTGATGTCGGCAGTCGTAAGGTTTATTCCAAGGCCTTTACCGGCGGTGCCCCAGAGGTAGCCGTAGTCGTTCCAAACGTCTGAATAAAGGTCGTTGTCGGTACCGGGGTAAATGTTTATCACAATTCCCTGTCTCTCGGTAAATTCGCCTGTGGCCTCTATGTCGAAAAATCCGTTGGCAATGCCGTCCCAGCCCCAGTTGATGTGGAAAAGACCGTTTTCGTCGTAACCGTCGCATACAAAAGTGTGGCCTTCGCCTAATTCCGTGTATGCGGAGGTAATTACAGGGCAGTCGTTGTCGATCTGAGCGCGCAGCATGCCGATCCAGTCCTCTCCGGAGAAATTCGCTGCTGTGAGGTACTGTGCTTCGTGAGAGTAGCCGAAGTAGCGGAAGAGACCCTGCTGAATCACGAACGGCATTGCTCCCGACGCACCGAGGCCGTAGTTCATATTGACAGCCGCGCCGGCTGCCTGCATGAGTTTCGCCACTTCCTGCGCCTGTTGGTCGGTGTATTGTCCCTCTTCGAATTTGTCGGGCATGAGGTCGAAATCGAAAGTAGCCTTATCGAAGTCGAAATCGAGCCGGGCACCGTTCCATGGCCAGTCGTGATGACCTTTGGCCTGAAGGGGCCAGCGTTTGTAGTCCATGACGATGGCCATTGCGGTGGCGACGCAGCCGGTGATGGTGCGTGTCCCGTCGATTTCGGGGCAATTCAGGTTATAGGGAGCGCCCTGGCCCCATTCGGCGGTGGGAAGTACCTTGGCCTGCGCGGGGAGAGGGGCTGCTTTTGTCCATGAAGTGTGCGTGGGCTTGCCGGTGAGAACGCTGTCGGATTTCTCGGCTATACGCCTGAGAATTGCATTGAGCTGTGGCGGAACGGAGGTGGAATCGAAGCGGCCGCCGGTTGAGTAGCCAAGCACGCGGGGCATGCGGTCGTCGCCGCCGACGATGACGAAGCCTTTGTCGCCATCGAGGTTGAAAATGTAGTATGGAGCGGCATGCGGTGAGGCGGCTGCAGCCTTTGGGGTTGCCGGTTTCTGTAATTCGGGGTTACCGCCGAATTCAGAAGCCACGCCGAGGGCGTCGGAAAGCGAAATTTGCCGAGCAGAGCCAGCAATGGCCGTGAGGGCGAGTATGAGCGAGAGGATTTTCTTAAGCATGGGATTATCTTTGAAAAGGTTAAAGTGCAAAGGTAATACCCAAAGGACGAAATTATACTTTTGCTTAATAAAATTAACTATTTTTAAGTCGGGAATCAGGAGGTGCATATAAGAACGGCCGACACGCTGAAGCGCACCGGCCGAAACAAATAATTCAGGGACGATTTTTTCGGAACCTTATTCGATGTAGCCGAAGTTGCGGAGTTTGTTTTCGCGGTTGCGCCAGTTGGGTTCGACTTTAACGAAAAGTTCGAGGTATACTTTCTTTCCGAAGAATTTCTCGATGTCTTTGCGGGCGTCGGTGCCGACGCGCTTGATTTTCTGTCCGGCGTGGCCGATTATGATTCCTTTCTGTGATTCGCGCTCCACGTAGATTACGGCCATGATGTGGATGGCGTTGTCTTTTTCCTCGAATTTCTCAACGATCACCTCGACGGAATAGGGCACTTCCTTTTCGTATTCGAGAAGTATTTTCTCGCGGATTATTTCGGTGACGAAGAATCGTGCAGGTTTGTCGGTCAAGGCGTCCTTTCCGAAGTATGGGTCGCTGACGGGAAGTAGCTCGATAATCCGGTTCATGAGGTTGTCGACGTTGAAGTGCTCTTTTGCGGAGACAGGGAATATTTCGGCGGCGGGGAGCATTGTGCGCCATTTTTCGACGATTTTTTCGAGGTCGGCCTGGTCTTTAATGAGGTCGATTTTGTTGATGACGAGCAGGACGGGAACTTTCTCGGTGGCGACCTTTGCGAGGAAGTCGGCGTTTTTCGACGGGTCTTCGACCACGTCGGTTACGTAGAGGAGGACATCGGCGTCGACGAGGGCGCCTTCGCTGAAGCTGAGCATAGACTCCTGGAGTTTGTATTTCGGGGAGAGTACGCCGGGGGTGTCGGAGAAAACGATCTGGTAGTCGTCGGTGTTTACGATGCCCATGATGCGGTGGCGCGTGGTCTGGGCCTTGGAGGTTATGATGCTTATGCGCTCGCCGACGAGGTCGTTCATGAGCGTTGATTTTCCCACGTTTGGGTTGCCTACTATGTTGACAAAGCCTGCTTTATGTTCCATTTCGTTCGGTTTTTTGAATTGATGATAAATTAAGTATGTCTTATAAAAAAATTAATACATTTCTTAATGCGCCCTGCGGCGACCTTTCTTTCATCCTTTCAGTTATAATGGAACCCCATTATGCCATCAAGGCTTAAAGAAATTTCATCCGTATGTCACACCAATAAATACATTAATTTATTTGCAAGACATACTTATAAACAAAAATAGCACCTTAAAAGATGCTATTTCCGTTAAAATATTGCTTATTCCGGATTCAGAGATCCCAGATAATGTACATTGCGCCCCAGGTGAACCCGGCTCCGAAGGCGGTGAGGATGATCTTGTCGCCTTTTTTGAGTTTGTCTTTGTATTCGTCGAGACAGAGGGGAATGGAAGCAGCGGAGGTGTTGCCGTAGTGTTCGATGTTTACGAGCACTTTTTCGGAGGCTATTCCTGCGCGTGATGAAACGGCTTCGATGATGCGGAGGTTTGCCTGATGGGGCACGAGCCAGTCGACGTCGTCCATGGTGAGGTTGTTGCGCTCAGCAACTTCGAGCGATGACTCGAGCATGTCGGTCACGGCATTTTTGTAAACGTTGCGGCCGTCCTGTATGACGAAATGCTGCTGGGCATCGATTGTTTCGTGGGAGGCAGGGAGTACGGAACCTCCGGCGGGCATGAGGAGGTGGTCGCGGCCTTCACCGTCGATGTGGAACACGCCGTCGATTACGCCGACTTTCTCTTCGGTGGGTTCGAGGAGCATGGCTCCGGCGGCGTCGCCGAAGAGGGGGCAGGTGGCGCGGTCGTTATAGTTGACCATCGACGACATTTTCTCAGCAGCGACAATGACCACTTTCTTGCGGAGACCGGATTTAACGTAGGCGGAGCCGTCTTCGAGCGCAACGAGGAAACCTGCGCAGGCAGCCTGAATGTCGTAGGCGTAGGCATTTTTCATGCCGAGCTGGTGGGCGATTACGGATCCTGTAGAGGGGAAGCGGTAGTCGGGGTTTGAGGTGGCGCAGATGAGGAGGTCGACTTCTTCGGGTTTTGTGCCGGTTGACTCGAGGAGCCGTTCAACGGCTTTTACTCCGAGATAAGAGGAGCCGGCTCCGGGCACTTTGAGTATGCGGCGCTCCTTGATGCCGACACGGGTGGTGATCCACTCGTCGTTTGTGTCGACCATCTTAGAGAGCATTTCGTTGTCGAGTATATCGTCGGGGGCATAGGAGGCTATGCCTGAAATTCTCGCGTTGAGCATAGTTTGTTTGATTGGTTTGGTAAGGTTACAGCAAAAATGAACACCCCTGCAGCCGGTGCACGGAGATGTCGCCGGCGACTACATTGGTATTCAGATTTGCATGAATAAAACGATGGAGAAAAGAATCACTTTCTCCACTGCAGACTCTTTTCTGCTCCTCGCGGAGGATGCAGTTCAGATAGCCGATCAGATGGCAGCCGATTTCTCGATAGCTATGTGTCCGCGGTAGTAGCCGCATTCACCGCATACAGTGTGGTAAATGTGCCATGCGCCGCAGTTGGGGCATACGGCGATAGTGGGGGCTACAGCTTTGTCGTGGGTACGACGTTTTGCGGTACGGGTCTTTGATTGTTTGCGTTTAGGATGTGCCATTGTACTTTATGATTTTCTGTTATATTATTATTGTATCAATCGTTTTCTTCTTCGTTGTTACCGCTGAGTTTGCGGAGGGAGTCCCAGCGGGGATCGGCGGGAGCGTCGGAGTCCATTGTCTCCATTTCGTCGATGAGGTTCTCTTCCATTTCGGCGTCCTCGTCGCCGGGACGGCGGGCGCGGTGCTTGCGGAGGATTGCGCTCATTGCGCTGTTGCACTTGCCCATCGGGTGGACATGCTTCATAGGCACGGCGAGCGAGGCTGTGTCGTAGATCATGTATGCCACGTTGAGCGAGTTGTCGCTTCCCGGAATTATGAGAAGGTCGTCGTTGTCGTCGTTGTAATCGTCGCCGTATTTCACGTTGAGGTCATAGGTGGCCTCGATGGGCATGATGAGGTCGTCGAGACATCTGTCGCAGATGAGTGTGACAGTGCCGGAAATCACGAACGCGAGCTTGTAGAGGTCGTGCTTGTGAGTCACCGTCAGGCTGACGGTGAGGTCGGCATCATGTATGTCGGCGCTTTCCATATTCGCGAAAAACTGTTTTCCGAGGTGGTACTCAAACTGATGGGTGCCTTCGGAAAGAGATTTCAACGGAACGCTATATTCGGTAAACTTTCCCACAATTCAGATTGGTTGAAAAAACTTTGCAAAATTACAGAAAATCTTTTGCATAGCCAAATTATTGTGCTTTTTTCTGTTACAAAGATTCTGAAGGGGTGTTTCCGGAGGCGTCGGGTGAAGAGGGGTCGAGGTATTTGCCGTCGACTTTTATCGGCTCGATGTGGAGTCCGATGTAGGTGTTGGCGCCGAAGCGTTCGCGCAGTTTGCGCTCGATGCTTGAGGCGTGCTCGTGGGCGTGATAGAGGCTTATGTCGCCCGGAAGGCGGAGATGCATGGTGACGGCGATTCCGTTGCCTATGCGCCGGGTGCGGAGGTGGTGGATCTCGCATACTTCAGGTTCCTCTTCGGCAATCCGGATTATTTCTTTTTCAATCTCGTCGGGAAGGCTGCCTTCGGTAAGTTCGTCGACGGCCTGTTTCATGAGTTTCAGAGCGGCCGAGATGATGAAGAAGCTGACAATGACAGCGGCGATGGGGTCGAGTACGGTCCATCTGTGTCCTAAAAACAGTGCGCCGCCCACGCCGATTGTGGTTCCGATTGAGGAGAATGCGTCGGAGCGGTGGTGCCAGGCATTCGCTACTACGGCCTGCGAGCCGGTTTCCTTGCCGGCTTTTACTGTGAAGCGGAACGCCCACTCCTTGAGGATGATGCTGAGCAGTGCCGCAGCAAAGGCTATGAATCCGGGGCGGGGTATGCCTTCGCCGGTGATGCATCGGTAGATTTTGCATGCACCGTCGTAGCAGATGGCCACCCCGACTGCGAGCAGCATCAGTCCGATGATGGCGGTGGCGAGGGTTTCGTATTTTCCGTGGCCGTAGTGGTGATCCTTGTCTTCGGGTTTTCCGGCAATTCTGACAAAAACGAGAACTACGATGTCGGTGAGGAAGTCGGAAAGTGAGTGGACGGCGTCGGCAATCAGGGCGGTGGAGTGGCCCAGGATGCCGGCAACGAATTTGAAAATGAGGAGCACTACGTTGACAAGGCTGCCCATCAGGGTGACGCGATAGATTTTTCGCTGTCGGTCGGAGCTGTTTCCGGTCTGTTGCATAATGTCAGGTGTGTTTTACGAGAGAGGTTCCGGAAATGTCGGCGAGGCGCGAGGAGGTGTCGTCGAGCTGGTCGAGGGGGAGGGAAAGGGTGAGACGGCAGGTGTTGTCGAATTCCTGGGAAAGGATTTTTACCTCGAGTTTTTTCATGAGGCGCATAACGTCGTTCATGGCGAGGTATGGAAAAGTCACTGAGAGGGTGGTCATTTCCCTTCCCTCCACTATCTCCGCCGCCCCGATGGCCTGACGTGCGGCCTCGCGGTAGGCTGCGATGAGTCCGGAGGTACCGAGTTTTATGCCGCCGAAGTAGCGCACCACGGCGATGGCGACGTTGGTGAGCGAGAAGGAGTTGATCTGGCCGAGAATCGGTTTCCCGGCAGTGCCGGAGGGCTCGCCGTTGTCGGAGGACAGAAAAATCTTACGGTCGGCGCCGATCATGTAGGCCCAGCATACGTGGCGGGCGTCGTGGTACTCGTTTGCCACGCGCGTAATCACCTCTTTCGCCTCATCCGCGGAGCTTACGGGAAAGGCAAAAGCGAGGAAGCGGCTCATCTTTTCGCGGATGACCGCTTCCGAGGGGTTTTGTATGGTGAGAAAGCGCGCCAAATCAGATAATGAGCATGGCGTCGCCGTAAACACCGAAGCGGTATTTTTCCCTGACGGCTTCGTCGTAGGCTTTCATCACGAGGTCGTAGCCGCCGAATGCAGCCACCATCATGAGCATTGTCGAGTAGGGGAGGTGGAAGTTTGATACAAGGGCGTTGGCTACGGTGAATTCGTAGGGGGGGAAGATGAATTTGTTGGTCCAGCCGGTGTAGGTTTTCATGTGGCCGCCCATGGAGACAGCGCCGACGATTCCACGGAGCACTGAGGTGCCGACGGCGCAGACCTTTCCGCCGGCGTCTTTAGTGGAATTCACGAGCTGCACGAGTTCTTCGCCGGCATTCATTTCCTCGGAGTCCATGCGGTGTTTGGTGAGGTCTTCAACGTCGATTTCGCGGTAGTTGCCGAGGCCGCTGTGGACGGTGAGGAATCCCTGCTTCACGCCTTTGATCTCAAGCCGCTTGAGAAGCTCGCGCGAGAAGTGGAGACCGGCGGCGGGAACCACGACAGCGCCTTCGCGTGCGGCGAAGATTGTCTGGTAGCGTTCGGCATCCTCTGCCACGGGTTCGCGGCGGATGTAGTCGGGGAGGGGAGTGTTGCCGAGGCGGTAGAGGGCTTCCTTGAATTCGTCGTGTGGGCCGTCGTAGAGGAATCGGAGGGTGCGTCCGCGGGAGGTTGTATTGTCGATTACCTCAGCCACCATCGACTCATCGTCGCCGAAATACAGTTTGTTGCCGATGCGGATTTTGCGCGCGGGTTCCACGAGCACGTCCCAGAGTTTGTTTTCGGCGTTGAGTTCGCGCAGCAGGAATACTTCGATCCGGGCGCCGGTCTTTTCCTTGTTGCCGTAAAGACGGGCGGGGAAAACCATGGTATCGTTGAAAACCATGAGGTCGCCGTCGACGAAGTAGTTGATGATGTCTTTGAAAATATGGTGTTCAATCGAACCGTCGGCTCGGTTCACCACCATGAGCCGGGATTCGTCGCGCACGGGTACAGGATATTGCGCGATAAGGTCGTCGGGGAGATTGAATTTAAACTGTGAAAGCTTCATGATTTATGTTCGTAATTTTCGGGGAACGTAAGAGTGGTGTTGCGGATGAGTTCTACGGCGTTGTCGACGCTCAGGCACCGGTCGATGGTGACGTCGCCCACGCGGGTGCGCCGCAGAGCGGTAAGGTGTGCGCCGGAGCCGAGCGCGATGCCGATGTCGCGCGCGAGGGCGCGGATGTAGGTTCCTTTGCTGCAGGTGACTGCGATTGTGATTTCGGGTACTTCCGGATTGAAATCCAGGAGCCGTATGCTGTCGATGACGAGTGTCTTCGGCTTGAGCTCTACCTGCTGTCCTTTGCGCGCCATATTGTAGGCGCGCTTGCCGTCGATTTTGCAGGCGGAGAAAGCGGGTGGAATCTGCTGGATGGTTCCTGCGAACTGCGGGAGGGTCTTCTCAACGAGTCCGCGGGTGATATGGGCGGCGGGGTAGGTGGCGTCGATTTCAGTTTCGAGGTCGAACGAGGGGGTTGTGGCGCCGAGGCGTATTGTGGCGGTGTATTCCTTCACTCCGGCCTGGAGGGAGTCGATGAGTTTGGTCGCACGTCCGGTCACGACTACCATCACGCCTGAAGCGAGAGGGTCGAGGGTGCCGGCGTGGCCTACCTTGAATTTTTTCAGCCCGAGACGGCGCAGCAGTGCGCCGCGCAGACGCTTGACCACGTCGAATGAGGTCCAGCCGAGCGGTTTGTCGACCGCAAGTATTTCGCCGGTTATGAAATCCATCTTACCAAAGGAGGCAAAGCACACCGGCTATTATGCAGTAGATTGAGAACCAGACGAGTTTCCCTTTCTTTACAAGCTCGATCATCCATTTGCAGGCAATGCAGCCGACTATGAATGAGGCGAGGAATCCGACGGTGAGGGGTATGGCTCCGACGGCAGCGGAACCCGCGGCTTCGCCACCGAGAAGATCCTTGAGTCCGAGGAGCGCTTCGCCGAGGATGGGTATGATTACCATGAAGAAGGAGAACTGCGCTATTTTGTCGCGTTTGTCGCCGAGCAGAAGTCCGGTGGCTATCGTGGTGCCAGATCGGCTGAGCCCCGGGAGCACGGCCACGGCCTGTGCGCATCCTATAATAAAGGCGTCGAGCCAGGTGATGCTGTGGGAGCGGCTTTTCTTGCCTTCGGCCAGCGTCTCATCGTCGGGGCGGGTGCGGAAGAAGTAGGCGAAGGCGAGCAGTGCGGCGGTGACGAGAAGGCATATACCGACCACGGTCAGTCCGTTGCCGAAAAATGACTCTACGGTGTCCTTGAAGAAGAGACCGACGATAGCCACGGGAATGCAGGAGAGGAGGATTTTACAAACGTAGAAGAAATTGTCGTCGCGCGCCACGGTGAAAAACGATTTGCAGAGCGGCAGGAACTCGCGCCAAAGCACCACGATAGTGCTGAGCACGGTGGCTACGTGGAGCATGACGTCGAATTCGAGCGCGTCGGCGCCTTCGAGTTTCAGACCGAGGATTTCGCGACAAATCTCAAGATGGCCGCTGCTGCTTATGGGCAGATATTCGGCGAGACCCTGAACAATGCCCAGAATAAGGGCGTCTAACCAATCCATAATTGTTTACCTGTTGGAACTTTTATAATACGAACCTTTTACTTATTTATCGCCGGAGGGTTTTGCGCGCCACATGATGGCGACTCCCATAAAGATGAAGCCGAGAAACGCGAGGGTCGGACCGACCACTATGCGACGCACCGAGAAGATACCGGGGTCGAAGGCGGAGGTGGTGGAGCTTGAACCGGCCATCAGGAGGAATCCGATTATGATAACTGCGCCTGCTATGGCCATGAGAATGAAGTTTGTTCTGACCAGAGGCATTTCGCTCCGGCTCTGGGGTTCGAGCACGGTGCGGGGTTTCGCTCCGGAGTTTGATTTAGACTGAGCCATTTATAAAGATTAATTCGTTTCGGATTATTTGAACATATCGTCGTAGCTGCGGCTGAGATACCGGTTGGTTGCCGAGAGTGCCGCTATAAAGCATATTATGACGCCTGCGAGAATCATTGCCGCAAAAACAAGGGCGGCGACAGCGGGGGATATCGCTTCTGACACGACAGGGTCGACCGATGCGGCGTAGTAGAGCATCGCTCCTACGATCAGCGAAGCAATCAGACCAGCCACAAGACCGTTGATCATGTTTGCCGTAAGAAACGGACGCCGTATGAAGCCGTCGGTCGCACCTACGAGCTTCATGGTGCTTATGGTGAAGCGGCGGGAGTAGATTGACAGCCGGATGGTGTTGAAAATCAATACGAAGGAAATCACAAGCAGCATAGCCGCCACAATGAGCATGGTGAGCGTGACCGATTTTATGGTTGCTATAACGCGGGTGTTGAGTTCGTTGTTGATTTTCACTTCGGCAATTTCGGGACGCAGGGCGAGGGGCGCCACGATGGCGTCGAGACTGTCGGTGGATGCGTAAATCGGATCGACCCTGACATCCATTTCCGGGAAAAAGGGATTGACACCGGCGAGAAGTTCAATGTTTTCGTCGTCGCCTATCATCTGCTGCCAGCGGTCGAGCACCGCTTGGGGCGAGGAATATTCGACTTTGCGGGTAGAAGGTGACGCTTCGATCAGTTTCTTTACGTTTTCAATCTGCGAGGCGGTGAGATCGTCGTTGAGCACTACCACGTAGCCTATGTTTTCCTTGATTTTGCCGGTGAAATTTCCGGCGATAATCCCGAGCATTGCGGCGATACCGAGAATGAGCAGCACGAGCGCAACGGAGGCTGTGGCCGTGGCGCGTGTGCTGAACAGGGGTATGCTGTGATGTCGCTTTCTCTCCATATTATCAAATATTCCGCAAAATTAACACATTTAAAACCCCTTGTCAATAGAACGGAGTATAAAAATTATTAAGAGAGAAGAATAAGGAGTCCGAGGATTAGCGTTATTGGCGTGAAAGGATATCGCGGATAACGAGTGAGGCGAGGGTGAAGCCGAATATGGCGGTGATGTGGACGAGGGCGCCGTTAGTGGCGACTTTGCCGAAGTTCATGGCTCCTGTAGGGTCGCCCAGTGCTGCGGCCTCAGGGTCGTTGCGAAGCAGTTCGGGGGAGTAGACGCATTTGAATTTGCGGCGTGGGAATAAGCCTGATTTTTTGAAGCGGCGGCGCAGGGCTGCGGCGAGGGGGCATCCTGTCACTTTCCAGAATTCGGTCACGCCGATGCGCGATGGATCCATTTTCAGAGCTGCACCCATGGATGAGAATAATTTCACACCCGGGCCGGCCGAAGTGGCGTTGAGTATCAGCAGTGCTTTGTCGGCGAGCGAGTCGATAGCGTCGATCACGTAGTCGTAGGCGGAGAGGTCGAACTGCGGAGCGGTCGACTCATTATAGAGCGTATGGACGGCGGTTACGGATGCGTCGGGGTTTATGTCGAGCAGCCGGCGGCGCACGACTTCGGTTTTCGGCTGCCCGAGGGTGGAGGAGAGGGCGGGCATCTGGCGGTTGACGTTGGACAGAGCTACGGTGTCGGCGTCGACGATGGTGATGTCGGAAGCGCCGGTGCGGGCGAGTGCCTCAGCGGCCCAGGATCCGACTCCGCCTACTCCGAATATGATTATGCGGGCGCGCGAGATGGCGTCGAGACCGCCGGATCCGGTAAGGAGCGCGGTGCGGTTGAAGCGGCCTGCTGAGTCAGGAGTGACGGCTGCCATCGGATGCTAATTCAGTGTCGAAATCATTGAAAGCGGCGTTGTCGTCGCGACATAAATCCTCGGGTTCCTGCTGCTCGCCGCTGATCATCATGCGCACGCGGTCGAGGAATGAGAGCTGCTCGTCTTTTATGTTTATGTAGATTTCGTCGGAAGCTTTGCTGAGGAAAATGATCGAGGAATGGAGCACAATCGCAATCTGATCGTGGAACTCCACAATCTCGTTGATATGGCGGAGAGCTATGGTGGAAAATGGCGAGCGCGGATCGATGCTGCCTATGTAGAGGTTTTCCTCGTCGATTACAAGCCCGTGGTTGTCGGCAGTATGCTCGAAGAGTATGCTGACTGGGAGATCGTCGATGGATTTCGGCGGCTTGCGGTACTGCTTGTATAAGGCATCAATTATTTTCTTTGTTACCATAATAATGTCGTTAATCTGAAGTTTTTTCAGGTGTGGTCAGGGGGGAGAGCTCCTGAAGTCATGGCTGACGCAACGGGCGGGAGTAGTGGGAACAGAAGCGGTTAAAGAGGTGATCAGCTGTTCGCGTCGGTCTATAAAATCAACAATAAAAATAAAAGAAATGTTCAAAAATATTGTTGCAACGTTAATTTATATGTAATAATGTGGCGGATTAACGAAATAATCTGACGTCGGTAGGATAGTGGTAAGTAACTCTTGAAAATTAATTTATACTTGATGCGAGATTTTTACCGAAATAAAGCCGCAGGAAGTATAAAAGTATCCCGGAGTTGCTTTGTGAAAAACTTATTACGTTTAATTTTTATGAGTTACTTATAGTAGATAAAAGCGAATAAAATCTGAAACCGCCCCGACCGGGCTAACGGGGCGGGGCGGTTTCAGGGATGTTGTTATCAGGCGAGGAATCCGAGGAGGACGCCGGCAGCCACGGCCGAGCCGATTACACCCGCAACGTTGGGGCCCATGGCATGCATGAGCAGGTAGTTGGAGGGGTCGTACTCAAGACCGAGATTGTTGGATATACGCGCTGACATAGGCACTGCCGAAACACCGGCGTTGCCGATAAGCGGGTTGATTTTCTTCGACTTGGGAAGAACGAGGTTGAAGATCTTCACGAAGAGCACACCCGAGGTCGATGCGATGATAAACGCCATAAAGCCGAGCAGGAAGATTCGTATGGTCTCCGAGGTGAGGAATTCGGAAGCCTGCGTGGATGCGCCCACGGTCATGCCGAGGAGAATCGTCACGATGTCGGTGAGGGCGTTGGATGCGGTTTTGGCCAGACGGTTTGTGACGCCGCATTCGCGCAGGAGGTTGCCGAAGAAAAGCATGCCGAGCAGCGGAATGCCGGAGGGAACCACAAAGCAGGTGAGAATCATGCCCACGATGGGGAAGATGATTTTCTCGTTCTGCGACACGGCGCGGGCCGGTTTCATCTTTATGAGACGCTCGTTTTTGGTTGTGAGCAGGCGCATGATCGGGGGCTGGATAACCGGCACGAGAGCCATGTAGGAATAGGCCGACACTGCGATGGCGCCCATCAGGTTGGGAGCGAGTTTGGATGAAAGGAATATGGCGGTGGGGCCGTCGGCGCCGCCGATAATGGCGATAGCGCCGGCCTGATCGGGAGCGAAGCCGAGCAGGAGAGCCACCATGTAGGCGCCGAAGATGCCGAACTGGGCTGCGGCGCCGATGAGCATGAGCTTGGGGTTGGCTATAAGGGCGGAGAAGTCGGTCATGGCGCCGATGCCGAGGAAGATGAGGGGCGGGTACCATCCGGCGCTCACGCCGTTGTAGAGGATATTGAGAACTGAGCCTTCTTCATATATTCCCACTTCGAGACCGGCGGAGGTGTTGAAGGGGATATTGCCGATAAGGATACCGAAACCGATGGGCACGAGGAGCATCGGCTCGAAATTCTTCTTAATGGCAAGCCAGATGAAGAAAAGACCAACGCAGAGCATCACGAGATGCTCCCAGGTGCAGTTATAGAAACCTGTGAGGTGCCAGAACTGCTGAAGATTCTGAAGAATGAAATCGCCGAAAGTCATGTTGTTCAAATGTTGAATGGGTTAGACATCGGGATTTCAGTCGATAGTCAGAATCGTAGCGCCTTCAAGAACCGGGTCACCGGGGTTAACACTGATGGCAGCCACTTTGCCGTCGCGACCGGCGTGGATTGCGTTTTCCATCTTCATTGCCTCGAGAACGGCAACAGTGTCGGATGCCTTTACGGTGTCGCCGACCTTGACCGCAATCGAGACCACGGTTCCGGGCAGAGGCGCCTGCACGGCGTAGGCACCGGCAGCGGGAACGGATGCCTTGGCAATTACCTTTTCGCCCGACTGGGTGCGGGGAGCGGCCGACGGACGGGGAGCGTTGACGATGGTGACGGGTTTGGCAGTCTTGTCGAGCTCCACGCGGTAGGGGACGCCGTTGACTTCAACCTGCGCCATGCCGTTGTCGATGTCGCCTATGGCAACCTTGTAGGTGTTGCCGTTGATTTTGTATTTATATTCTTTTTTCATTTCTGAATTTTCTGATTAAGTTGGTTGAACGATTGGGGGTTAGCGGTGGGGAAGTTCGCGGAGACCGTAGATCTTGGAGCTCCAGGGCGAGTAGGCGCGGCGCACCTTGTTGATTGTGAGCACGGTGCTTTCGCGGTCGTGGGCGTCGAGATGCTCGTGGAGTGCCATTGCGATAGCCGCAATCACTTCGCCGGAGTCCTGTTCCTGCGATTCGGCGTGGTGTTCGGTGCCGGCAGCCGCAGCAGTCTTGGCTTTGTTCGACTTCGAGACGCGGGCGCCTATGATGCTGATGATCTTGAAGCAGATGCTGAGGAGCAGCAGCGCGCTGAACACGATACACATGGCCATTATGGCCATACCGAAGCCGTTTTCGTCCTGTTCGGAGAAGGTGCGTACTTTTTCGTTAGTGTCTTTGATGATGTTGTTGCTCGAGGGGGTGACGTAGAGATGGTCGGAGCCGTCGCGCACCTCCCATGCATCGGGGTCGGTGCCGCCTTCGCCGTCGACTTTGCGGGCATAGGACTGCCCTGGCTTGAGCGATGCGGGAACTACAACCTCGTCGATGAGGGTAAGGCCGTTGGCATCGTAGATAGCGATGTAGTTGTCCTTGCCGGGCTCGAGGGTGAAACTGGTGTGGAAAGTACCCTTGTTAGGCTCGCCGTCGGCCCAGAAGAGCACGTGCTGGCGGGCGGGAATCTCGGTGTTGACGTCGCCGAGAGGCACAGGATATTTCGTATTGTTCGTCTTGTCGTCGGTAAGATATACGCTCGATATTTCGAGGGGGCCGAAGGTTGAATTGAAGAGTTCTATCCAGGCGTGGTGGCGTCCGAAGTCGTCGACCACGCTGGAGTCGTTTTCAACCATCACTTCGTTGATGCGCAGACCGCGCCGGCCCTGGGCCGACACAGCAGTAACGCAGGCCATCACGACAACAAGCAGCAGAAATATTTTCTTTTTCAAAACTTGTCGGTATTAAAGTGTTGGTAAATAGGTGTTGACGCCGTGGTTTAGAGCGGAATGTTGCCGTGCTTTTTGGCGGGATTGGTCACTTTCTTGGTGGCGAGCTGCTGCAGAGCGCGGATAATGCGGAAACGGGTGTTGCGTGGCTCGATCACGTCGTCGATATAGCCGTAGCGTGCGGCATTGTAGGGGTTGCAGAAGAGTTTGTTGTACTCCTCTTTCTTCTCTGCGAGGAATGCCTTGGGATCGGGAGCTTCCTTGGCTTCGCGGGCGTAGAGCACCTCTACGGCACCGTCGGCGCCCATCACGGCGATTTCGGCGGTAGGCCATGCGTAGTTCATGTCGCCGCGGAGCTGCTTGCAGCTCATCACGATGTGGCTGCCGCCGTAGCTCTTTCGGAGTGTCACGGTTACCTTGGGCACGGTGGCTTCGCCGTAGGCGTAGAGCAGCTTGGCGCCGTGGAGGATCACGCCGTTGTATTCCTGGCCGGTTCCGGGAAGGAAGCCGGGGACGTCGACGAGAGTTACCAGAGGAATGTTGAAGGCGTCGCAGAAACGGACGAAGCGTGCGCCCTTGCGCGAGGCGTTGCTGTCGAGCACGCCGGCGAGGAATTTGGGCTGGTTTGCCACGATGCCTACGGCCTGGCCGTTGAAGCGGGCGAAGCCGATGATGATGTTCTTTGCGAAATCGCGCTGAATTTCAAGGAATTCGCCATTGTCAATGATAGCGCCGATAACCTCATACATGTCGTAGGGGCGGTTGGCGGAATCGGGAATTATTTCGTTGAGGGAGTCCTCGAGGCGGTCGATGGGGTCGTTGCACTCAACCAGCGGCGGCTCCTCAAGGTTGTTCTGGGGAATGTAGCTGAAGAGTTTGCGGATGATCTTCAGGGCTTCTTCGCCGTCTTCAGCAGCGAAGTGAGCCACGCCGCTCTTCTGCGAGTGAACCTGTGCGCCGCCGAGGGCTTCCTGGGTTACGTCTTCGCCGGTTACGGTCTTCACTACCTTCGGGCCGGTGAGGAACATGTAGGAAATGCCCTTGGTCATGATGGTGAAGTCGGTGAGGGCGGGGGAGTAGACGGCTCCGCCGGCACACGGGCCGAGTATGCCCGAGATCTGGGGAATCACGCCGGAAGCGAGAATGTTGCGCTGGAAGATCTCGGCGTAGCCTGCGAGGGCGTTGATGCCCTCCTGGATGCGGGCACCGCCCGAGTCGTTGAGGCCGATGACGGGAGCACCCATCTTCATGGCCATATCCATAATCTTGCATATTTTCAGTGCCATGGTCTCGCTGAGCGAGCCGCCGAAAACGGTGAAGTCCTGGGCGAACACGTAGACGAGGCGGCCGTCGATTGTGCCGTAGCCGGTGACCACGCCGTCGCCGAGGTAGCTTTTCTTCTCCTGGCCGAAGTTGTGGCAGCGGTGGCGCACAAACATGTCGATTTCCTCGAAGGAACCCTCGTCGAGCAGCTGTGCAATGCGTTCGCGGGCGGTGTATTTACCTTTGTCGTGCTGTTTCTGGATAGCCTTTTCGCCTCCACCGAGGCGGGCTTCTTCGCGCAGAGCAATAAGCTCTCTTACTTTTTCAAGTTGGTTACTCATTTCTATGAATTGATGACCGTGCGGCCGGGAGCGCCTTCAACCGGCGTAGGGGGATGGTTAGGTGCGGTTGCCGCCGCGGCTGTTTTGGTTTTCTATATACCTATATTATATATTAATCACTTGTTGGGATCCTCGCAGAGCTCGATCAGAGTGCCGCAGGTCGACTTGGGGTGAAGGAATGCGATGTTGAGGCCTTCAGCGCCCTTGCGAGGAGCCTTGTCGATGAGGCGCGCACCTTTGCCTTCAACTTCGGCGAGAGCATTGGCAACGCCGTCCTCAATGGCGAGAGCCACGTGCTGGATGCCGCCGCGGCCGCCATTGTTGGCTATGAACTTGCAGATGGCGCTTTCCGGAGCGGTGCCCTCGAGAAGCTCGAGTTTGGTCTGTCCGATTTTGAAGAACGCGGTGCGTACTTTCTGGTCTTCTACGGTTTCAATGGCAAAACATTTAAGGCCTAACACGTTTTCATAGAACGCGATGGCTTCCTCAAGATTGGGAACTGCTATCCCGATGTGCTCGATATGGGAAATTTCCATGATAAATATAAAAAAGAGTGGTTATTAAGTTAAAATCTTCTCTGTCAGGTGCTCGACAGTGGCATCCGCTGTTCCTGAAGGGTTTCGGGGAAAGCCTACTGAATCGCGTTGCAAATATACTCATATTTCGCGGGTTTTCAATCGTTAAAAAGTAAAAAAGATTTACAAACCGGCGAACCTGCAGACGTGTCTGAACGATTCATGTAAGAAATGAAGTCAGGAACGCGCCTTACCGTCGCCTGCGGTGCGTGCTTTGCCGGTTTCGGCGGCGCAAAACGGTAATTGTGGCAGAGTCTGTCAGCCATAATGGCAGAAAAACCGCTGCCGTGACGCATCCGCTGTCATGGCAAATCATTTAAAAACAATATTTTATGATGGCCGCAACAATTCTGGCATCAGATTTGTTCCTTTTATGGTAGCCGACGCGGAGGAGCGCCCCCGCTCAGGCATCAGTAATAACGATTAATCAACAACAAAAATAAAAATTCAAGATTATGGGAAAAATTATCGGTATTGACCTTGGAACCACCAATTCCTGTGTAGCAGTGCTTGAAGGCAACGACCCTGTCGTTATCCCTAACAGCGAAGGCCGCAACACAACTCCTTCCGTCGTGGCATTTGTCGACGGCGGCGAACGTAAAGTGGGCGACCCCGCTAAGCGTCAGGCTATAACCAACCCCAAACGTACCATCTACTCCATCAAACGTTTCATGGGCGAAACCTACGATCAGGTTGCCAATGAAATAGAGCGCGTGCCTTACAAGGTAGTCCGCGCCGACAACAACACCCCGCGCGTCGACATCGACGGCCGCGAATATACTCCTCAGGAAATCTCCGCAATGATTCTTCAGAAAATGAAGAAGACTGCCGAAGATTACCTCGGACAGGCAGTGACCGAAGCCGTGATCACCGTGCCTGCTTACTTCAACGACTCCCAGCGTCAGGCAACCAAAGAAGCCGGCGAAATCGCAGGCCTCACCGTAAAGCGTATCGTCAACGAGCCTACAGCCGCAGCTCTTGCCTACGGCCTCGACAAATCTAACAAAGACCAGAAGATCGCCGTGTTTGACCTCGGCGGCGGTACTTTCGATATTTCTATCCTCGAACTTGGCGACGGCGTGTTTGAAGTTAAGTCAACCAACGGCGACACCCACCTCGGCGGCGACGATTTCGACCACGTGATCATCGACTGGCTCGCCGACGAATTCCAGAAAGAGGAAGGCATCGACCTCCGTCAGGATCCTATGGCGCTCCAGCGCCTTAAGGAAGCTGCCGAAAAAGCAAAGATCGAACTTTCGAGCACAACCTCGACCGAGATCAACCTCCCCTATATAATGCCGGTCAACGGTATTCCGAAGCACCTTGTGAAGACCCTTACCCGTGCTAAATTCGAACAGCTCGCCGACAAACTCATCCAGGCAACCGTAAAACCCTGCGAACAGGCTCTTAAGGATGCCGGCATGACCGCATCCGATATCGACGAGGTTATCCTCGTGGGCGGTTCAACCCGTATCCCGGCAATCCAGCAGGTTGTGGAGAAATTCTTCGGCAAGGCTCCCTCGAAGGGCGTTAACCCCGACGAAGTAGTGGCCGTTGGCGCAGCAATCCAGGGCGGTGTGCTCTCAGGCGATGTTAAGGACGTGCTTCTTCTCGACGTTGTGCCCCTCTCGGTAGGTATCGAGACCCTCGGCGGCGTGATGACCAAACTTATAGAAGCCAACACCACCATTCCTGTACGTAAGAGCGAGACATTCTCCACCGCTGCCGACAATCAGCCTTCGGTTGAGATCCACGTGCTCCAGGGCGAGCGCCCCATGGCGAAAGACGACAAGACCCTCGGCAAGTTCCATCTCGACGGCATCGCTCCCGCCCCCCGCGGCATACCTCAGATTGAGGTGACCTTCGAGATCGACGCCAACGGTATCCTCAACGTGTCGGCGAAAGATAAAGCCACCGGCAAGGAGCAGAGCATCCGAATAGAGGCCTCCAGCGGTCTTACCGACGCCGAAATCAAACGTATGAAAGATGAGGCAGCCGCCAATGCAGCCGCCGACGCCAAGGAAAAAGAGCGTATCGACAAACTCAACCAGGCCGATACCATCATCTTCCAGACCGAAAAGCAGCTCCAGGAGCTCGGCGACAAGATTCCCGCCGACAAGAAAGCCGCTATCGAAAACGCTCTCAACCGTCTCCGCGAGGCCCACAAGGCTCAGGACATCGCCGGTATCGATAGCGCGATCGACGAAATCCAGAAGACCTTCGGCGCAGCTCAGCAGGACATCCTCAATGCCCAGCAGCAGGCAGGTGCTCAGAGCGGTGCTCAGGCTGGCCCTCAGCCCGGTGCCCAGCAGCCCGGTCCCGATGACCACGTAACCGACGTAGACTTCGAGGAAGTGAAATAAACTTCCTAATCAGCGATAACGAAAAGGAGTGCAGTTTTCAATGAACTGCACTCCTTTTTATTTAGTGCAAAAATGCCGGAATATAAAATTTATTATTATCATCTAAAGTTTTGCGGACAGAAATAAAAGTTTTTATAAATTTGCGGTAGGTTCAATTGCCATCGGCATAACTAACCGTTTTTGGGCAACATCCGCTACAAACGTATATATAAAGAGTAACGTTTAATAAACTGCAACAAAATGGATAAAAAAGCAATAAAAGCGAGAGAAGACGAAATAGTCCGGATGGTGGTGAACTTCTGCAATGAGAAGATTGATTCTGAATATGCGTCGCTTTGTGAGAAGATGGTGCGGAAACTTGGGCGTAAGAGAACGAATCCTCTTGAGCGGGGGAGGCTGGAAATATGGGCTGCCGCAATAATATATACTATCGCAACAATGAATTTTCTGTTCGACAAGTCATTTGAACCTTATTTATCATCGTCCGAGATATATGGCCATTTCGGTACTTCTTCTTCAACAATCTCTCAGAAAGCCGGGCAAATACGCACGATGCTTAAATTAAAACCTTATTGGGATCCGGACTTTTCAACAATGCGAATGATTGCGAATAATCCTCTCAACATACTGTTCTCGTTGTAAATCAATATCTTTAGCAATGTCAACTGTAATTTTTAAATGGAATCCGGCATTTTCGTCCTATACAATGATGTTATTTCTTCGCGATCTTTCCTATTGTAAAGACGAAGATGCAGAATACGTCAGATTCAACTGGAGTGTCTGGGATTATGATAAGATTGGTGAGGGCGACGAGTTCTACTGGGTCAAAGTCGGACTCGGGCAGACCGGAATCGTGGGTCACGGCCGGATTACGTCCGGACCATACGAAGGAAAGGACTGGTCGGGCAAAGGCCGCAGGATGTTCTATGTCGATTTCGTGCCCGACGTACTGATAAATCCCGACGCTTTGCCTCTGCTTGGTTGCCGTCAGCTGTCAGCAGCGATTCCTGATTTCGAATGGGACAAAGGCCATTCGGGTCTTGTGCTGAAAGGTTGTCAGGCAGAAACGCTTGGGTGTTTATGGTCTGACTATCTTGAGTTGAACAAGAAAGATTTTCTCCGGAAAGCGCTGAAAGACAACGATTATCTTTTTATGGAACGTGGCCTGGAGGAAATCGCCCTCGAAATAGCGGAGAGAGCGCACCGTGGACAAAAAGATAAGGCCGGCAAAGAATATATCGAACATCCTAAGAGGGTGGCAGACAAATGCGATGCAGCAGAAGAGCGTATAGTGGCGTTGCTCCACGACACCATTGAGGACACGGATGTGACGCCTGAATTTCTGACAGAAAACGGTTTCTCCGAGGATATCATCGACTCCGTTCTTTCCGTTACCAGGCGCGAAGGCGAGAGCTACGAGGACTTTGTCAGGCGCGCCGGGCAGAACCCGGTCGGGCGTCAGGTCAAACTGCACGACCTCGAGGACAATATGGATATCATGCGACTGGATTCACTCTCCGACAAAGACATCGAACGCCTTAACCGATACATGCGGGCATATCGCTATCTTTCGTCATTGCCGTAGTCTGTAGATGTTGATAAATTATGGTTGTAAATGAGGCGATATTGCTGATTATCGCTTCATTTCGGGAACTTTCAGGGGCACCCTTCGGTGCAGCGTCCGCATTTCAGGCAGTCGGGATGGAGGAATCCCTCTTTGGCGCTCCGGCTCTCATTCGGCTTAAGCTGCATGTGGCATATGGCCGAACAAAGTTTGCAATATCCAGTAGAGCGGAAGGCTCTTGGGTGGCAATGCGCGGAAAAACGGTTTCTGTGCCATATTCTGTTTCTTTTTAGATACTGCAATGTTAGTCAGCCGGTTTCCGAGAAGCGAGTGCGTACTCGTTGATGCCCCGATTGATGATGCGTCTTTCAGAATCGAAGAACCATCCCCATTTGTTGAAATATTTAATCATGTTGCAGATGTGAACGCGCAGCATGCGGCCAGTCGAATAACTCTGACGGCGGTGCAGGTGTTTTGCTCTTACAAAAGGATAATAAACCACACCTCCGTTTGCAAACAGTCGGCGAGAGAGATCTATATCTTCCGGGTACATGAAAAAACGTTCGTCAAACATCCCGGCTTCTTCGAATTTAGAGCTGCGAAGAAGCATGAAGCTGCCCTGAACATAGGGTAGATACCAGGGGCGGCTCGTGTCGAGGTCGCGCAACTCATAATTCATGCGCCGGTGTCGGAACCACGACTCGGGCAAGAAGCGGCGCAGCAGTAAATCAGTTGGAGTCGGGAGTTTGCGCACTGAACTCTGGCGGTTGCCGTACATATCCGTCAGCATGGGATGAATCAGGCATACAGACTTGTTTTTATCCATTACGGCAACGAGTTCGGTAAGTATTGCCGGATCAAACTCAATATCGGAATTCAATACAAGATGATATGGTGAGTTGCAGCGAGTAGCGGCGTATGCGTGGTTATGGCCTGAGCCGTAGCCTATGTTTTTACTTGCGATGTATTTTACTTTGGGGTGATGATTGCGCAGGTGCTCTGCTGTATGAGGGTTTGAACTGTTGTCCCAGACAACAATGTCGGAAATTAAAGGTGTCTTTAAACAGTTGAGACAGCGTGTTAGCTCGGCATCGTCTACAAAATACACCACCAGAGAAACCGATAGCTGTCCGGCGTAGTCGACAGGATTAAGCTCACCGGCGCCCGGACGTTGTAGGTCGGCTATAATTTCAGACTTTTGCATTTTTGCGGATATATGATTATAACGGAACTGCAGGCAGTGATATTGCCCTTTGCTGCCGCCATATTGCCATACGGAGAAATAGTTTTGCAGGTGTCGAGCACGTAGGAGAATGATTTTCCGCAGAGGTTACGATGAATTTCTAAAGCGAAGCTGTCTAACAACCAAAGTTAGGCAGTCTCTCTTTTATACACAAAATCTGAA
>ERZ779889.409-NODE-409-length-54956-cov-5.178485_pt1 | contig 54956 bp, 69 predicted proteins | sample MGYA00511030_ERZ779889 | MGnify/ENA primary metagenome ERZ779889 (study PRJEB29588, sample SAMEA2160616) | human gut metagenome | biome: human gut; feature: human-associated habitat; material: faeces | place: Denmark | collected 2008/2010 ... | reverse complement strand
TCGGGCGCGAATGCTTTGCATTTGCGCGCCGCACCTTCTTTTAATATTGCTTTATCTGAGTTTACCGAAGAATTCTGAGAGAACCGAGGCACATTCCTCCTCAAGCAATCCCCAGTGAAGCTCCGGACGGAAGGTGAACACATTTGAAAGGTCACATACCCCTCCGAAAGCACCGTTTTTTACGTCAAAAGCTCCGAACCATACCCTGGGTATACAGGCATTGATTATTGCTCCGGCACACATCGGACAAGGTTCCAGAGTAACGTAAATATCGCAGTCGGAAAGTCTCCTTGTGCCAAGTTTCCGGCAAGCCCCGTCAATAGCGCAGACTTCCGCATGCAACAGCGCGTTTTTCTCCGTTTCGCGTCTGTTGAAGCCCGTTGAGACAATCTCGCCATTCCGGACAATGACAGCCCCCACGGGAACCTCTCCAAGTAACGCAGCCTTCCGTGCGTACTCCAGGGCAATGCCCATGAACTTCTCGTTTTCCGGGGAAAACATTACATCTTCTCCGGAGCGGAAACCTTCAGTATTCCGAGAACATTCTCCAGAACGGTCTTAGCGGCACTGACAAGGGCTATACGGGAGTACATAACTTTCTCGTCCTCGGCTTTGACACGGCAGGCATTATAGAAACTGTGGAACGCGGTCGCGAGATCCATGGCGTACTTCGTAAGTCTTGAAACATCATAATCCACGGCGGTATGTTCGAGTTCGCCGGGATATATCATAAGCTGACGGATAAGCTCACGCTCTTCCTTTTCGGTATAAACCAACTCTCCGGGCTCTTTGGAGACATCTATCCCGCTCTGGGCAAGAACCGAAAGGATACTGCAGATACGGGCATGCGCGTACTGAACATAGTACACGGGATTCTGATTGGTCTGGGCAATGGAAAGATCAAGGTCGAAATCAAAATGAGTGTCCGCGCTTCTCATATTGAAAAAGAACCTCGCGGCATCAATACTTGATATTTCAAACAGATCCTCCAGAGTGATGCTTCTGCCGGTACGCTTGGACATACGCACGGTTTCCCCGTTCTGAACAAGTCTGACCAGCTGCATTATTATAACCTCAAGTTTGTTTCCGTCAACACCTATTGCATTGAGTGCGCCTTTGAGACGGGCAACATGGCCGTAATGATCCGCGCCCCATATATCTATGGCACGGCTGAAGCCACGGTCAACGATCTTGTTTCTGTGATAGGCTATATCAGCGGCAAAATATGTGGGAGTACCGTTTTTGCGCACAAGAACCTCGTCCTTTTCCGCGCCGAAGTCGGTTGCTCTGTACCAGAGAGCTCCGTCCTTTTCGTATGTATGGCCGTTGGCGGTCATAATGTCTATGACATTTTTCACTGCGCCGGACCTGTGCAGATCGGACTCCATGAACCAGTTATCGTATTCACAGCGGTACTGCGCAAGATTCTGTTTGATTATTCCGAGATTTTTCGGCAGAGCGTACTCCAGCAGAGCCTGTCTGCGTTCATCTTCGGGAGCATCAACGTATTTATCTCCGTGGATATCCGCGAATTCCCTGGCTCTGTCTTTGATATCCTCGCCCTTATACCCGTCTTCCGGGAAAGGAACGGCATCTTCGCCCCTGAATATCTGAAGGTATCTGGCGGAAAGTGAATCTTTGAACTTTTCTATCTGATTTCCCGCATCGTTGACATAAAACTCACGGGTAACGTCAAATCCGGTCTTTTTCATCACCGTTGCAAGGCAATCACCGAGTGCGCCGCCGCGGGCATTGCCCATGTGCATCATGCCTGTGGGATTGGCGGAGACATACTCCACCATAACCTTTTCATTTTTGCCGAAATCGCTGTCGCCATAAGCCTGTCCCTCGCTGTTTACGGTCCTGACCGCATCCGCAAAGAAGGATCCCGAAGTTCTGAAGTTGATAAACGTTCCCGCGACCTCAACACTCTCAATCCACTTATGCAGCACTATATTTTCGGCTATTGCCTTCGCGATCACCGGAGGAGGCATACGGAAGACTTTTGCACCGACCATTGCGGCATTGGTGGCAAAATCACCGTGGGAGGTATCCTTGGGTATCTCCACCGTAAAGGCATAGGGTTCAGCCTTGGGCAACGTACCCTTTTCCTGCGCACGGATTATCGCATCCGAAACGCAGGAGGATATATGTTCTTTGATTTCAGCAAGAAGATTCATTGTTATTTCCTTTCGGTTCTTTTCTTATTTCCTGTTTTACGTTTAACACTGACCTTAAGGGTATTGGTCATGGCGTAGGCGCTGTTGAAGTCAAGGGTAAATCTTACCTCCACCGCTCCCCCGTTCTCGGTCAGAGTTGAGCAGACCGGACCGGTAAAAACGCCCACCGTCATGGGGCTTTCGGAGTTATAGTGCATTTGTTGCCGCGTACCGGAACGAAGCTCTATATCTCCGCCGGTCCCTATGTATCTCGGTGATCCGGTCCTGACCGTCAGTGACGTTGCGTCTGCGCTGAGGGTAAAAACCGTATCCGGAGTCGGGTCTGAGGTTTCCATTTCGGGGAATGATATTCTGTAGCTGTTATCGGGAAGATGCTGGAACCGGGCATCGGAGATAAAAACCGTTCCTTTTTGCCCCTCCCGGCAGGTCTCGATCAGTAAAGATGCGTTTCTGGTCATTAATAATCCTCTATATTTACTTTTTTGACTTTTCCCTCAAGGGATCTGTGCAGGCAGATTTCTGCAAGGGAAGCAAAGTTTGAAACTTCATCGGAAACATAAAATGTACTTTTTCCGCCGTCCGAACGGCACAGCCCGTTCTGTTTCAGGTATACAGACAGATCGTCGGCTGCCGCTTTTCCGGAATCCACAAGAACAACGTCTCCGAGGCACTGTCCGATAACGTCGGAAAGAATCGGAAAATGTGTGCAACCGAGAATTACGGTATCGGCGCCGAAATCCTTCACCGGGTCAAGATATTTCCGTGCCACCAGAGTGGCGGCCTTATCCCCGGGAGCAGAAAATCCGTTTTCCACCAAAGGAACGAACATCGGGCAGGCAACGGCTTTAACGCTTATCCCCGGATCAATGGCGGCAATGGCCTTCTCATAGGAACGGCTGTTTACCGTGGTACCCGTACCGAGCACCAGGATCCTGCCGTTTTTTGTTGACTGCACCGCTTTTTCAGACGCAGGTGCAACTACCCCGGTTATACGCACAGGGCTTATCCGACTCAGTACCGGAAGCGCCACGGAACTTATGGTCCCGCAGGCAACAAGTATAGCTTTCAGATCATGGGTAAGCATGAATCGCAGATCCTGTTCCGCAAAACGTGTCACCATTTCCGGAGACCTGGTCCCGTAAGGGAGCCGGGCGGTATCGCCGAAATAGATAATATCTTCCGACGGAAGAACTTTTATGAGTTCCCTGACTGCGGTCAGTCCCCCCAAACCGGAGTCAAAGACGCCGATAGCTTTATTCTTCATATCAGGCTCCGAATTCCAGCGCATACGCCAGAAGTCTGTCTATAAGCTCTTCATAAGGCACACCGGAAGCCTCGAAAAGCTTCGGATACATGCTTATTGAGGTAAACCCCGGAAGGGTATTTATTTCATTTATATAAACCGTGTTTGCGTTATCAACAAAGAAGTCAACGCGGGAAAGGCCCTTGCAATCACACGCTTTGTAAGCGACGAGAGCAATGTTTCTTATCTCTTCCGCCACCCGGGGTTCTATATCGGCGGGAATGAAAAGTTTGGATTCGGGGTTGGAATATTTGGCTTCATAATCGTAAAAATCACTTGCGGGCTGAATGCGGCCGACAACGGATACGACAGGTTCGGAATTGCCCATGACGGCAACTTCGACTTCCCGGATATGCTCAAGTCCCTGCTCCACAATGACTCGTGTATCGTGGCTGAACGCAAGCTCAAAAGCTGCCGTAAGAGCCTCGTCGCTGCGGCATTTGCTGATTCCCATCGATGAACCGGCATTCGAAGGCTTTACAAACACCGGCCAGTGAAGCCTTGCCTTGACACGGCGGAGTATTCCGTCCTTATCCTTGAGATAATCGGTCTTTTCAACCGGAAACCAGGAAACGTGATTTATACCGTATCTGTCAAAAATAAGATTGGTAAAAGCCTTATCCATGCAGAGGGCAGAGCCGAGAACACGTGACCCTACATAAGGTATACGCATCATCTCAAAAAGTCCCTGAATTCGTCCGTCCTCTCCGTTTCTGCCGTGGAGCACGGGGAAGACAACATCGGCACGGATACGCTTGCCGGCACTCAGGAAACAGTTATTGTTGATATCTATGCTTACAGGTTCATTCGGACATTTCTCCCATTCACCGGAAGCGATCTGAGATACGGTTGCGTCGGTGCGGAACCATTTTCCGTCCAGGGTTATACCTATTTTGGTCACCTCATGTGAGGGCATATTTCCGATAACAGAGGCGGCGGAAAAGCAGGACACGTCATGTTCGGAAGAACGGCCGCCGAAGATTACTATTACTCTCATAAAAAACTCCTGATCTGTATATTGAATTGGTTTTGCTGCTATACTTTTGCACTGACGGCGCGGACAATTCCCCCCAGGTCTTTGCCGAACCGTATTTCCGGGAGACCGGCTTCGGCAAAAAGGAGAGCGATCTGTTCGTGCTGTCCGATGCCGCATTCCACGGTAACGGTTCCGCCGGGTCTGAGACACCCGACATACCGGGAGACAATAGCGCGGTAAAAATCCAGTCCGTCTTTTCCTCCGTCCAAAGCCAGCGACGGCTCATTTTTCACTTCCGCGTCAAGGGAAGAAATATTACCGGAGGGAATATAGGGAGGGTTACTTACAACGCAGTCAAAAAGTCCTAAACTTTTCGGATCATCCCGGAGAATATCGTGCCGTACGACCTTCACCCTGTCCTGAACTTTCATAAGTCCGGCATTCTCCTCCGCCAGAGCCAGAGCCTCCGGAGATATATCGGCGCATACAGCAACAGCCCCGCCCCTGACGGCGAGAGTGATCCCGATGCACCCGCTCCCAGTGCACAGGTCAAGAACCCTTCCGTTTTCAGGTAATGACGAAAGGACGGCATCTACGACGCATTCCGTATCAAACCGGGGAATCAGCACCCCTTTCCGGGTGTGAAAAACCAAGCCGTAAAAATCGGTATAACCGGTTATGTACTGCAAAGGTTCACCGGCAATCAGCCGCTGCAGAAGAGAAAATAAACGCTCTTCCTCCTCCGTTGAAAGGGAAAGAGACCCAGTCAGTCTCTTCAGCCGTATCTGAGAATAATCCAGCCCTGTCACGAAAGCGATAAGCTCCGTAAGTTTGACCTCAGGGTCCTTCACTCCGGAACGGACAAGAAGCTCCGAGCCACGGGGAAAAATGTCGCTCATTTGTCCGAGTATGCGGCGGCGGTGTCAATGTTTCCGTCGTCATCGGTCAGAGAAGCGTTAAGCGCGGCTATGGCAACTTCTATCTGATCGTCGGCGGGCTCTTTGGTCGTTATAAGCTGAAGAGCCTTTCCCGGTGCACTGATAATCCTTGTAAAAAGGTTGTCATATCTGCCCGCGAGCCGGATAAACTCAAAGCTTATTCCGGCAATTACGGGAAGAATGAGTATCTTTATAAGTATGTAAAGAAGGGTGTTGGCTTTGGGAAGCAATAAGGACACGGCAATGCTGACAATCATGACTATTATCAGAAAGCTGGTGCCGCACCGGGGATGAAGTCTGGACTGTTTACGGATGTTTTCGACAGTCAGAGGAAGTCCCTCTTCAAAACAAAAGATAGTCTTGTGTTCAGCTCCGTGATACTCAAAAAGACGCTGTATATCCTTCATTCTTGAAACAAGCAGAAGGTAGGCGATAAATATCACTATTTTCAGTATTCCCTCAAAAACGGAGGTCCATATACCGAACCTGAAGGAAAACAGAGCCTCAAGCCCGCGGCGTATCCCTACTGGAAGGAAAATGAAAAGCCCAACGGCAAGAGCCACACCCATTATCACCGCAACGGCTATTGCCGCCGGGGGAATCGAGTCTGATTTTTCCACGGATTTCTTTTCTCCGGTGCAAGGTTCCCCACTGCCGCATTTCTCATTTGACGCATCGGAAACGTCTGTCCCGGAGGACTCCGGACCGGATACGTTTTCTTCGGTGTTTCCGGATGTCACAGTCTCATCCTGAACGCCTTTTTTCTTCCCGGGCTCATCCTCATCAAGCCCGGCAAGATCCGCGGACCTTATGATACTCTTTATTCCCGTGACGAAGCTTTCCACGAAGGATGCCGCCCCTCTTAATATAGGTATGCGGAAAAGCGGAATACGGTCACGGATGGAAAAATATTTAACAGTTTCGGTGGTTATGCTTCCGTCAGGCGTGCGGACAGCAAGAACCGATTTTTTCGGGGAACGCATCATTATGCCTTCCATTACAGCCTGTCCGCCCACATTGGCATATCTGGCTTTACTCATTTTCAGTATTGTCTCCGTTCTTTGTCTGATTGTCTTTGTTCTGCTCACTGTCAGCGGGGAACGTAAGGGCTATGGTTGTACCCTTTCCCTCCTGACTGTCGATGTCAAGGGAGCCTCCGTGCAGCTGCATTATTTCATCGCAGACCGCGAGTCCGAGGCCGGATCCGGGTTTCATGGAAGAGCCTTTATAAAAACGTTCCTTCACATGCGGCAGCTCCGAAGCCTTTATTCCGCTTCCGTGATCGGTAAAGAACACCGTGTACATGCCGTCATGACTGATAAAAGCAACATTTATCACTCCGCCTGCGGAAGAGTGTTTTACGGCGTTGTCTATGATGTTTATAAATACCTGTTTTATTCTGTTTGGATCCCCGTTTACGAAGGGTGAAAACAGCGGTGTATCATAGACGATATCCACATCGGATGCCGCGGCCTTCGGAGCATAAATATCAAAAGTTTCAAGGAAAAGATCAAACAGGTTTACCCTTGACTTGAAAAGAGTGAATCTGCCGGACTGCATCTTGCTGTAATCCAGAAGTTCCTCCACCATTTTCGAAAGACGGTCTGTTTCGGTAGAGATTATCTGCAACCCCTTACCGATCATTTCCCTGTCCTCCACAGGATCGCAGGACTGAATGGTCTCATTCCAGCCCCGTATTGCCGTAAGCGGAGTCCTCAGCTCGTGGGAAACGGAGGAAATAAAGTCATTCTTGAGTTTGTCGATCTTTGAGAGTTCGGACGCCATATTGTTTATGGCATCGGAAAGGTCACCTATCTCGTCCTCCCGGTGTTTACCCTTGACTCTGATACTGAAATCGCCTTTTGCGATAAGACTTGCGGTGGCGGTAACGCTGTTTACGGGTCTGACTATGCTCTGCATGAAGAAGAACCCGGAAAGGAACACAAGCAAAGCAACGAAAACGATCGATATAACGGAAACCGTTATAAGGAATACCTGCCGGTCGTAAACTTTATCAAGACAGACAGTATACCTGAGCGCGCCGTGCATACGTCCGGAGGTATCACGGAGAGGCACGGTTATACTCATCAGTTTCTGCCCGCTGTAAGGGTCTGAATAAATCCTTTTGGTCATTGCGCCGGGAAGATTTATCGTTGCCCCGTCACTGTACCCGTCGGAGCAACGGAGAAGAGCACCGGCAGAATCAAACAACTCTGTCCGCAAAGCCTCGTCATTTGCGCTTACATCAGCCATAAACGGGGCGGCAGCGGTATAAATATCATAATAATTCTGGGATATTATACCGGAAAAACTTTTGAGGGCCACATCGGAACGTCGTTCAAGATAACCCGAGACCGGCTCCATATAGTTTGACTTTATAGCCCACACAAGCCCGACGCCCACTATTATAAGGAAAACGAGAATAAAGGAGAAAACGCTTAAAAACCAACGGGAAGTGATGGATCTCATCCTGCGTTTGAGTTTCATTTACCGTTTCTCCTTTCGGCTTGTTTGTTCTCCGTGCGGATATGTCAGATACTGAATTTATATCCCGCGCCCCACTCTGTCTGCAAAAAACGGGGTTTTGAGGGCTGATCCTCTATTTTTATGCGGAGACGGCGTATATTTACGTTTACTATATCCGTGTCACCGTTGAAATCATAGCCCCAGACGGCGGTGAGAAGGTCATCTCTGGAAATAAGGGTATTCGGATTTTCGATAAAATACTTCAGAATGTTATACTCGATCGGAGTCAGATCAAGGGGTTTGCCGTTTTTGCTGATAGTTCTGTTCGAGCCGTCAACGGTAAACACCGGCGCGGGAGCAGGAGCGGGAGTCTCTGGTTCTGCGGCCGCTGAAGCCGCCGAGACACGTCTGTAAAGAGCATCTACCTTGGCAACAAGCACAGACGGGCTGATTGGCTTCTTGACATAATCATCCGCCCCGGACATAAATCCGGACAGGACATCTTCATCCATATCCTTTGCGGAAAGCATGATTATGCCCATGGTTTTATTGCGTTCTCTGAGTTTGCGGCAGACCTCAAACCCGTCAATATCCGGAAGCATTACATCCAGTACGGCAATCGGAATATCCGGTTCGGCGGCAAAAACACTCAGAGCCTCTGCACCTGTCCCGGCTTCAAAAACCTCGTACCCGGCTCTTTTGAAGTTGAAGCATATAAAATCTCTGATAGAAGTCTCATCCTCGAGAATCAGTATCTTCTTCATCTAAGGTCTCCTGTTATTTTGATTCGTCTCCGCTGATTATGCTTGTGCAGATAAGGCAATCGCTGAGTATATCGCTTTTCGGGACATATTCAAGCAGTTCTTCGCTCAGTCCCGGTTCCACTTCAAGGATAAAGTAGGAATCAGCATTTCTTCCGATAACAAAACCGCTGTCCCCGGGCTGTTCCGCAGCTCTGACGGTAAAAAGAAGAGTCATTTTCTTGGGAATGTTCATCCCCACTGCCGCATCCGGATTTTTTTCGAGTTCAGCCTGGTACTCCTCATAATACTTCATGTAGGCGATGCGGTCGTAGTAGTAAAACTCCAGATTGTTCTCCGAATCCCGGTAGACACGCATGAAATCGTAAAGTCTTTCATCGGAAACCAGGAAAATGTAATTCAGAGCATCGTTTATATATCCGACATATTTTTTCTGAAGCTGTCCGTCCTCGCCGGAAAATGCATACCAGGTATAACGGTAAAGAAGTCTGTCACGGCTCTGGGAAAGATTCCACGCCACGGTTTCCTCGGAAAAGGTGTAACACATGGGGATTTCGGTTATCCCGTCGCCGTCTATATCAGACGGCAGGTATCTGCCCAGAGTACAGAACCGGTCCGACAGTCCGCTGACGACGGATCCGACCTCCCCCGTTGCCGCCACAGCGTGATTTACTATCATACCCGAGGACTTGTCCCAGGAAAAAACCTCATTGCTCATAAGCATGGCGCTCTGGGCGTAAGACACGATGATGCAGTTTGTTCCGTCCGTAGCTCTGGCGGAAGTAAGGCGGCTCATTCCCGAACTGTACGCCAGACGGTCGTAAAGCCCGAAATACTCCTTTATGCCGCGGCTGATGCTGTTGTATTTGACAAGCCGGATATACGAATTGCGGTGAAGGACATCGGAATATATATATACAATATCCGAAACACCGTTGCCGTCCATATCCGTCATTACCCAATCGGTATAAGTTTTGGTAAGTACGGGTTCGACCGTACCGGTTTCGAAATCAAGGGAATAAATACAAAAAACCCGGGAATTGTCGTTGGAAAGGATATATCCCGCAACGAGTTCCGGGGCACCGTCTCCGTCAAGATCACCGAAATCGTACATATCAAGTCCCGACCCCAGCCCTTCTATATCAAAGACCGCGTTAAGTTCTTCATCGGATCGGATATAAATACGCAGATGAACGGCGTCGGGGGAATCGGGATAAGCGGATGCACTGCGGTAGGAGATGACAGTCTCATCGACACCGTCACCGTTGATATCAGTAAAACCTACAGGGTTCTGATGCCTCCCCCTGTCCGCATAGACCAGAGTCACGTCATCGGATATCTCAGATCTGAGTTGCTGAGATATCTTCATGGTCGGACCGGTGACCGGGGGAAGAACAAGCTGTTGTTCAATGTCCCCCGAGAGCAGGTCACAGCCGCACAGAAGCGACAGAACAAGCACCGCGGCAAAAACCATCGCTGAAATCCGTTTCATATTCCTCCGACGCCGAACATTTTATTCGGCGGAAATGATATAATAATAAACCGGCTGACCGCCATTGACGAAGGATATTTCGGCATTGCCGACCTTCTGACGGATAAAGTCGCTCATTTTGGAGGCCTCGTCGTCGGATACATCCTCGCCGTAGAAGACGGTTATGAAAGAAGCATCGGACATATCGTGAACAAGATTCTCCATGCACTCTTCCTTGGAATCGCAGACGTATCTGACGTCGTTTTCCACCATTCCGAGCATCTGACCCTCTTTGATTACCTTATCGGAGTAAACAGAATCCCTTGCGGCAAAGGTCATCTTGGCAGTGCGTACGGACTTGACCGCGTCGATCATCACAGCGGTATTCTGTTCGACATCGAGTTCTTCATTGAAGGCAAGCACGGCGGAAATACCCTGGGGGACGGAAGTGGTGCGGATAACTATTACCTTTTTATCGGTAACAAGATCCTCCGCCTGCTTTGCAGCCATGTAAATGTTTTTATTGTTGGGAAGGACAAAGACTATCTCCGCGGGAGTCTGATCCACAGCGGCGATTATGTCATCGGTGCTGGGGTTCATAGTCTGACCGCCCTCAACTATGTAATCCACACCTATATCCTTGAAAACGGAAATGAGCCCAGCACCGGCGGCGACAGAAACAAATCCGTATCTCTTTTCCGGTGCGCGCTTCACGGGTTTTGTTTCTTTGGGTTTCTCCTCAGTCTGCTTGATAACAAGGTTGGAGTGCTGATTCTTCATATTCTCAACCTTGACCGTCGCCAGGGTACCGCAGGTAACGGCGGCAGAAAGCACTTTTCCGGGATCGTTGGTGTGAACATGGACTTTGATTATTCCGGCTTCGCTGTCGTCAACAAAAACGTTGGAGTCGCCGATATCCATAACAAGATCCTCAAAGGAGGAGACTATGGAGGGCTTCAGATCCGGATATTTATCGACTATACACTCCGTGCAGTACTGGAACTTGATATCCTGTGTATCAAACTGATCGAAGGTCGCGCCCTCGGATTCCGTCTGGTCATCGGAATTGCAGACAACGATACCGTTTCCGTCCAGGAAAAACAGCATTCCGGTGAATATGGACACAAGGCCCCGGCCTCCCGCATCCACAACGTTTGCCTGCTTGAGTACAGGAAGCATTTCGGGAGTCTGGGCAAGGGTAAGCTTCGCCTGGGACAGTACGCCTCTGAAAAATTCGGCGAAATCATCCGCATACTCCCCTGCTATCTGCTCGGCAACGGTCGCGGACATCCTCATTACCGTCAGGATCGTACCCTCGGTGGGATGACGGACCGCCTTGTAGGCGGAATCGACACCGGAGCGGAGAGCTTTTGCCATAACAACAGTATCCGCCTCTTTGCGGCCCTTGAGTTCCTTTGCGATTCCTCTGAAAAACAGTGAAAGAATAACACCGGAATTCCCGCGTCCGCCGCGGAGCAATGCGTTAGCCACAAGGTCGGCACACGCCGAAAGATCGCTGGAGAACCCCTCCAGGGATTTCTTGGCGGATTGCATCGTAAGGCTCATATTTATTCCCGTATCTCCGTCTGGAACCGGGAAAACATTTAGGCTGTTTATCTTTTCTTTTTCATTTTCTATGGAATTTGCCGCGGATATCACCATATCGCGATAGATATTTCCGTTTATGGTCTGCATAATAAAAATCTTCCTTTATTCGGACTGCGACAACACAGCCGCAGAGTATTTTTTGCGGGATATTACTTCGTGTTGATCGCATCCACAAAGATGCTGACCTTTCTGACTTTGAATCCCGTGTATTCTTCCAGGCTGTAAGTTATCTTATGCACAATGCTTTCAGTGATCGCAGGGATATTTATTCCGTAGACCACCATTATATGCAGATCCACGACGATCTCATTGTCAACGCATTTTACGGAGATGCCCTTGTCGTGGCTGTCCCGCCGGAAAAGATTCCAGAATTCTTCTGAAACATTTTTCGCTGTCATTCCGGTTATACCGAAGCAATTGCCTGCGGTAATGGACACGATATTGGCAACGGCGTTGTCATCAAGAGCAATGATACCATGTTCATTTTCTATTTTCAGCATTTTCTTTCCTCCCTGAACCGGAGCCGGTGCCGGTGCGATCTTCGCACAGTACGCACTCCGACATATAATCAAATATATAATACACCATTTTTTCGAATATTACAAGTCTTTTTACCGAAAATTTACTATTTCTTATAAAAGTATTGCCAAAAAGACTAAAAATCAGCCGCCGGAGACAAACTTCTCCGGCGGCGCAATACGGGCATTTATTATTGCTGGTGTATGTTATCTGTTGTTCGGGATCAGGCTCAGCAGCAGTTTTCCGGGGGTTCCGCGGCGGCAAGTGCGGCGGTGGAAATAAGTCCCACGTTATCGGCATATATTTCGGCAAACTGACTCAGAGGAAGCGGACTTGTGCCCTTCCCCGCCTCTATGGTGTAGGCAGGTCTGAGATATTTGAGAATAAACCAGTCCTTGTAACCGGCATAACCGGACTGGGAAGGGGTGATCTCCGGAGTATATCCGCTGGCATCGGCAAGAAGCTGGGCTATCTCGTAAGCGCAGGGAACGTCGTAACAGAGATATTTCCAGTAGATTATCTGCCCCTGAGTATGATATGAAAGGGTCAGGGCAAAATCATGCTTTTCCGTAAACTGTGCCACGGCGGAGCTTTCCGGTTCGGACAAAGGACAGCTTCCCACATAATCCCTCGGCGCGGGACGGGTAAAGCCAAGAGCATATTTAATGGCCTTTGCCTCCTCCCATCCGGCAGGATAGTTGAGATTGAGATCCGTTCCCCTGATATTTGCCTTCCATCCGGAGGGGAAAGGAATGTCCGGGAATGAAGAGGCAATGGTCTTTGCCCCTTTATAGGAGGTGCTTGATTCGGGAAGAGCGCCGGTCACAAGGTCAACCCCGTCCGGGTTAACCATTGGTGCGATGTAGAAAGAAACCTTGTCAAGAAGTCTTTTCGCGCTCACCCCTCCGATCATCCCGGAGTTGATATACGCCCGGCAAAGGTCTTCGACGTATTTCATCAGAAGTACGCTTGTTATCCATTCATTCGCATGGTGGGATGCGTTGAAAAAGACTTCTTTACCGCTGTGATTGCCTATGTGCAGGCACGGAATATCCTTTCCGTCCACGGATTTTCCGATAACCTCCGAGTGAAGGAAGGGATATCTTTTTTTCAGTGATGCGATATTGCGGTACATAAGTTCCGAGCTGTAGTTGACATCGGTCGGAACGACCGCACCGCCTACGGGAATAATCAGCTTTGAGCCTATCTGAAGATTAAGAGGATCGGCATCGGGATTTGCCGCCTGTATGGCATTTACGGTAGTTCCGTAGTGCTTTGCCAGATTCCAGAACGTATCTCCCTGTTTTACGGTGTATTCTATGTACCCGTCTATGTAAGGAGCAAGCATCGCCCAGGTCTTCGGTCCGACAATACCGTCCGCCGTAAGTCCTGTCGCGCGTTGAAACCTCTTGACTGCACTTTCCGTTCTCGGTCCGAAAATTCCGTCTACCGCACCGAGGGAAAAGCCGAGTTTTGTCAGAGTACTTTGCAGGAGCATCACTTCTATGCCCCGTGAACCTTTTTTGAGTTGTGTCATAAAAACCTCCTGACGGTTTTTATAACCAGTATATGCAAAGCAAACCGGGTTGACACTGTTTCGCAGCCGCGGGTAAATGCGCAACCGTCTGCTCCGTGCCGCCCTGTTTTTGTCCATGCCGCAGCGGGAAGCTGCGCTTCCACCGTTTTCCGGTTGCTCCGCAACCGGAAAACGGTGCGTTCCGTGGAACGCACCGCTGCGGCCGTATATCTGATCCGGATACATCGCAAACCGTTACCCTGAGGTCTTCCCGGAACAGACTATTTACTGTCCCGCAGTCCCATGACGCCTGATGCCATTACGAGTTTTCTCAGGAACGGATTGTACATGAACGGACACTTCAGAAGTTTTGCGGTAAGCTTGATCTTCAGCGGCAGGACGGCTCTTCTGTACTTTTTCCGGACGGAGATAAGATCAAAGTCCTTTACGGAATTGAAAGCCGACGCAAGCTCCGTACCTGTTATTATTGCGGAGGATATCCCTTCAAGGGAACTCGGAGAAATAAAACCTCCGGCCTCACCTATGAAGAAAACTCCGTCTTTACCCGTATCAAAACTTGAAAAACCGCTGGGACGCAGAACCATACATCCTTCAGTCAGCACCGGCTCCCCGAAGGTAAACCCGTATCCGGTGAGTATATTTTTCTGCCGTTCAAAAGCCTCCCGGCAGCCGTTGACGGGATAAGCTCCGCCGAAAATAAATCTATCCGATTTATGAAGTCCCCAACTGTAACAATCGGTTGCGGAACTGTCGAAAACGCATGAATAAAAGGGATCGGGACGATCCGAAGAAAATTGCTGCTGGATCGCAATATAACGTCGTGTCCTGAGCCTTTTTCCGAGGAATTTCCTCACTACCGAGTTTGCTCCGTCTGCGCCTGTTACACAGCGGGCGAAAATACTCTCCCTTTTCCCGTCCCTGACAAATGAAATCTCAAATACACTTTTCTCTTCGATGCAGACCCGTGAAACAGAAACCGCCTTTGAGCCCTCATAAACAACAGCCTTTTCCTCCGCAAGTCCTCTCAGCCACATATCAAACCCGTGTCTGTCCACATTGAGGTACATGCGCCGGTATCGCCGGACTATGCCGCTCCGGACGTCCAGAGTACGGACGGAAAACAGCTGTGGCGGAACGAAAACGCTCTCCGGAACGGTCAGTCCCAGTTCTCCGAGGATCTTTTGCGCATCCGGGCTGAGCAGTCCCCCGCAGGGTTTGCGGAAAAAAGAACCGTGTCCGGTCTTGAGATCAATCAAAGCAACGGAAAATCTTTTGTCAAGTCCCATGGCAAAAGCTGACCCGGCAGGGCCGCCGCCGACAACCGCAATGTCAAAAATCTGCATTTATCAGACCTCCTGTCAAAACCGATAGAGGAGACACCGTAGGGCCTGCCGTCACTTTCTGTCACCGGAATATTCCGAGGTAAAAACGCCGAAAACCCATACCGTGGAATTATATCATCAAAACCGCATTTTGTCAAGGACGGAGCAGAAAAGCCCTTGACATTTCACTGAAAGAGTGGTATTATATAGCTATACTGAAACACGGTAAAAATTCATGGAGGATGGACATGAGATTACAGGAATCCGGGGAAATGTACCTGGAAACGATATATATTCTTTCACAGACAAGTAACTTCGTCCGCGCCATAGACGTGGGAGAGTACATGGGCTACTCCAAACCCAGTGTAAGCCGTGCCGTCGGACTTCTCAAAAACGGCGGATATATCACCGTGAACGAGGACGGGGGAATCAACCTTACTCCCGACGGTTTACAGATAGCAGAAGAAATGTATGAAAGGCATACAATGCTTGCGGAGTTCCTTATGAGCCTGGGCGTAGACCGGGAGACCGCAACGGAAGACGCCTGCAAAATGGAACATGACATTTCCGGCGCAACTTTTGAAGCCCTGAAGCGGTGCGCTGCGGAAATAAAGAAAAAGGAAGAATGATTTTCCCGGATACCGCCGGTACCGACGGCTCACGGGGATAAGACTGCCGTCACCTGAATCGGGTGGCGGCTGATGCTTGACATAACAAAAAACTGTTGCGGAAACACTTTTCCGTATTGCCAGGAAAGGATGATCCGGTACGGCGGAATGCCTTGCCGGAATATTTATTATGAACATAATTATCATCGGTGCGGGTACGGTAGGCAGTGCCATTTGCACAAAACTCGCCAAAGAGGGTCATGACATTACCGTAATAGACAATAACAGTATGGCATTGACGGAGCTTTCGAATTCCTGTGACGTTATCGGCATCACCGGCAGCGGCGGTGACGTGGAGGTACTCCGTGATGCAGGTGCTGACAAAGCCCATATGCTCATAGCCGTAACCAATCAGGATGAGATTAATATTCTCTGCTGCGCGGCAGCAAAGAAACTTGGAACAAAGCACACCATCGCAAGGGTAAGAAAACCGGAGTATGCGGCTCTTACCCGGCTTATGCGCAATGAAATGAGCCTTTCCATGACGATCAATCCCGATCTTGCGGCGGCAAAGGAGATCTACCGTATACTCCGCTTCCCCTCCGCCGGACGAATTGACACACTGTGCAAGGGCAGAGTCGAGCTTGCGGAATTTACCCTTGCCGAAGACAGTCCGCTGAAGGATATGACACTGAATCAGCTCCGGATGAAACTCAACTGTAAATTCCTCGTCTGCGGAGTCCTCAGAAACGGTCAGGCACACATACCCTCCGGAGGATTTGAGCTTAAAAGCGGTGATCTTATCTGCGTGACCGCGCCAGAGGACGATATCACGGACTTTTTCAAGGCTGCCGGAGTTTACAAGCATCCCGTAAGAGATGTTCTAATCTCCGGAGGCGGAAGGACCACGTATTATCTGCTTGACATGCTCCGGCGGGGCAAGATACATTCCACCGTAATAGAGAAAAATAAAACTCTTTGCCGGGAACTGGCGGAGACCTATGACTGCACCGTTATATGCGACAACGGAACAAAACAGGATCTCCTGCTTCAGGAAGGACTTGAGAACGCTGATGCATTTCTGTCTCTTTCCGATGTGGATGAAGAAAATGCGATAGCCTCCATGTATGCCAAGACAAAAAATGTACACAAAATAGTAACCATGATCAGTACCCTGTCGTATATAGACTTTTTCAAAGGAGTGGGACTGGAGAGCATAGTCTCCCCGAAATCCACCACTACCTCGCAGATACTGCGCTATGTCAGGGCTATGGCGAACTCCCCGGATACCGAGATCGAGAGCCTTCACCGTATGATGCAGGACAAAATAGAAGCTCTTGAATTCATAATCAAGGACGATGTGGAAGGGCTTACAGGGATTCCTCTGAAAACGCTCAGGCTGAAGGAGGGCGTTCTTCTGGCGTGTATAGTCCACGGAGACGACATTATAATACCTTCCGGCGACGACGTTATCAGTAATTATGACACTGTTATAGTCATTTCCGCCGGCGGAGAGATCAACGGAATAAAGGATATACTCAGATGAACTACAGATTTCTCGGCAAGACCCTCGGGATGCTCCTGATAATGGAAGCCGCGATGCTGCTTATTCCGACCGCGGTTTCCGCAATTTACGGCGAGCATCTGTATCCGTTTCTCATTTCCGTAGCAATACTTCTGGCTGTCGGACTTCCGGCACAGCTGATAAAAGTCAGAAACAACCGTATTTATACCAAAGAAGGTTTTGTCTGCGTTGCGGCAGCGTGGGTCATGCTGTCCGCCTTCGGAGCATTGCCCTTCGTTTTTTCCGGTGCGATCCCGAACTATATAGATGCTCTTTTCGAGACCGTTTCGGGATTTACAACCACCGGTTCAACTATACTGTCCCATATTGAAGATCTTCCCAGAGGAATTCTTTTCTGGCGCAGTTTCACCCACTGGGTAGGCGGCATGGGAGTACTGATGTTCATGCTTGCCCTCCTCCCCTCCGATGACGGACAGTCGATACACCTGATGAAAGCCGAGGTCCCGGGTCCGACAAAGGGAAAGATCGTTCCGAAGATGAATCAGACCGCAAGGATCCTTTACGGCATTTATATTTTTCTCACTGTGGCTGAGACCGTTGCGCTCAGGATCACGGGTATGCCCTGGTTTGACTCCGTAGTGAACTCCTTTGCAACCACCGGCACCGGCGGATTCTCCGTCAGGAATATTTCAATTGAAGCCTACGCAAACCCCGCGGCGGAATGGGTAATAACCGTTTTCATGTTTCTTTGCGGCATAAACTTCAATATGTTTTATTTTCTGATCATCAGACGTTTCCGTGACATATTCCGGAACGAGGAACTGAAAGCCTATTTTGCCCTGTGCTTCGGCTCGGTGGCGATTATCGCGGCGAATACCTGGAATATGTTCGCCAAAGCCGGAGACTGCATCAGAGCGGCATTTTTCCAGGTAACGACAATAATGTCGACCACCGGTTTTTCAACAACAAACTTTGACCTGTGGCCGCAACTGTCCCGGACTGTGCTTGTTCTTCTGATGCTTATCGGAGCCTGTGCCGGAAGCACCGCCGGAGGACTGAAAATATCACGGATGCTTATAATCCTGAAAAATACCTCAAGAGAGATCAAACATGTCCTGCGCCCGAAATCCGTCAATGTCGTCAAACTTGACGGAGAACCCCTTCCGGAGGAAACGGTGCGGGGCGCAACGAATTATTTTTCAATGTACATGGCGGTTATAATTTTGTCCATACTTATAATATCCATCGATAACTTCGGTTTTGAGACGAATACCACCGCCGTGATCTCCTGTATGAACAATATCGGACCGGGTCTGGGAATGGTCGGTCCTGCGGGAAATTTCGGTGCTTATTCCGCGTTGTCAAAAATAGTGCTGACCCTCGACATGCTCATCGGCAGGCTTGAAATATTCCCCATGGTAGTCCTTCTGTCTCCCCTTTCATGGAAAAAGAGATAACTCCCGACAGAATAAAACGCAGCTCCCGAAGGCGTAAAACCTTCGGGAGCTTTCTTTCATGCGGACAAAGACTGTCTTACTTTTTTGTAAAAGTTACGTCGTCGATCTTGATGTATCCACAGCCTTTTTCAAAGGACATTTCGTCATTAAGATAGCTTACTCCGGAGTCTTCGCCGAAATCAAAGGTAATACTGTCTTCTTTGACAGTATATGTACCCTCACAGCGGTCTTCGGCATCGTCGCCGTCAATGCAGACGACCCTGTTCCCGGATTTGAACTCGAGAGTTATTCCTAAAAATTCACTCTCGTATTTGCCGGAGAGCCCCGATCCGCACGCCGTAAACAGCGCAACGCACATCGCCGTTACCTCCGCAAGCAAAATAGCAATATAAATATATTTAACAAGATTTGGATGCAAACAGTAAGTCATAAAGGTAAAATCTTTATGGTCAGGCAGCTTTGAAATATTGCCCGGAAAACCAGAAAAAGCCCTCCGTCAGTGCAGCTTCACCGACAGAGGGCTTTTGATTACAGAACGCCCCTTGTCCTTTCGGACAGGGGGCGTTTTTAATATTATGCTCAGATAAGCTGGATTATAGCCATCTCAGCGGCATCACCGCGACGGGGGCCCGTCTTGATGATTCTTGTATAACCGCCGTTACGGTCGGCATACTTGGGAGCGATCTCGTCAAAGAGTTTCTTGACAACATCCTCCTTGGTTATGAAGCTGAGTGCCTGTCTTTTAGCGGCAAGAGTATTTTTCTTACCGAGAGTTATCATTTTATCTGCCAGGTCACGGACTTCCTTAGCTCTGGTGTCGGTGGTCTCAATGGATCCGTTTTCAAAGAGATAAGTTACCATGCCGCGCAGCATAGACATTCTATGGTCGGTGGGTCTACCGAGTTTGCGTGTTCCCATTTTTCAGCGTCCTCCTTTCCTTGATCAGTTATTCTTTGTCAGCTGAGAAGTTCAAACCGAGAGCCTGGAGCTTCTGAATGACTTCTTCGAGAGATTTTTTACCCAGATTGCGCACACGCATCATATCGTCGGGTGATCTGTTTATAAGATCGTCCACAGTATTGATACCGGCGCGCTTGAGGCAGTTGAAAGAACGAACAGACAGATCGAGTTCTTCGATAGTCATGCTCAGTATCTTCTCCTTGCTCTCTTCCTCTCCGCCCTTCCAGACATCGTCTGCAAGATCCTGAGGCTGAGCAAGGTCAATGAACAGAGCCAGATGCTCGCTCATAATTCTCGCTGCCATAGAAACCGCCGTACGGGCGGATATTGTTCCGTTGGTCCAGACTTCAAGTTCGAGTTTATCGTAATCGGTCATCTGACCTACACGGGTGTTTCGGACATTGAAGTTAACCTTCGTGACCGGAGAATGCGAGGAATCCATGGCGATCAAACCGATCGGTGCGTTGTCGGGCTTATTGCGCTCCGAGGGAACGTAACCGCGGTCGGTGCTGATCGTAATTTCCATGTAAAGCCTTGCGCCCTTGCCCAGAGTTGCGATATGCATCTCGGGGTTAAGTATCTCTATGTCGGAATCAACACGGATATTCTTAGCCTTGATTTCGCCTTCCTCATTTGCTTCGATATACGCAAATTTGGAACTTGTTCCGTGCAGGCGGGCGATAAGGCCCTTGAGGTTCAGCACGATTTCCGCAACGTCTTCCTTAACGCCGGGAATGGTGGAGAACTCATGCTGTACGCCGTCTATTTTAATAGACGTAACGGCAGCTCCCTGCAAAGAGGACAGGAGTATGCGTCTGAGTGAGTTACCCAGAGTTATACCGTAGCCTCTCTCCAGCGGTTCAACGACGAATTTAGCGTAAGTACCGTCTTCGGTCGCTTCGGATACTTCTATAGTAGGCTTCTCAATTTCTATCATATAACGCACCCTTTCTTAAGATCTTTGGCGTCATGCCGCACACACGGCGACACGCCGCGGCTCGGGATACATTTCAGATATCCGATTACTTGGAGTACAACTCGACGATGAGGTGTACTTCGATAGCCAGATCGATATCCTCGGAGGTGGGAAGCTGTGCGACTTTACCGGAGACGTTGGCCTTATCGGCTTCAAGCCACTTCGGTACGGGCTTTTTCTCGTTTGCTTCAAGAATAGCCTTTATCTTTGCGCTGTCCTTGCTCTTCGGCTTAAGGGCTATTACATCACCGGCGCTTACCAGGTAAGAAGGAATATCTACCTTCTGACCGTTAACGGTGAAGTGACCGTGGGTAACAAGCTGTTTTGCTTCAGCTCTGGACATAGCATAGCCCAGTCTGTAAACAACGTTGTCAAGTCTGGTTTCAAGGATCTGAAGCAGGTTTTCGCCGGTCATACCGGGTTTCTTCGCAGCCATCTCAAAGTAGGAAGCGAACTGATTCTCGAGTATGCCGTAATATCTTCTGACCTTCTGCTTTTCACGAAGCTGTACCGCATAGTCGGAAAGCTTCTTACGGGCTGCACCATGCTGACCGGGGACATGAACGTCCTTTTTGCTCATGGGGCACTTATCGGAATAGCATCTGTCACCTTTAAGAAAGAGCTTTTCTTTCTCACGTCTGCAAAGTCTGCAAACGGGGCCTGTATATCTTGCCATATCGTTTCTCCTCCTGAATTATACGCGACGTCTCTTCGGCGGGCGGCAGCCGTTGTGGGGAATGGGAGTTACGTCTTTGATCATGGTAACTTCCAGACCTGCCGTCTGAAGAGCGCGGATAGCGGATTCTCTGCCGGAGCCGGGTCCCTTGACGAAGACCTCTACGGTCTGCAGACCATGCTCCATAGCAGCCTTTGCAGCCTTTTCGGCAGCCATCTGAGCAGCAAACGGAGTGCTCTTCTTGGAACCCTTAAAGCCGAGTCCACCGGCGGAAGCCCAGGAAATAGCGTTGCCGTTCACGTCACTGATGGTGACGATGGTATTGTTAAAGCTGGAGCAGATATGGACGGAACCTTTGCTGATATTTTTTCTGTCTCTGCGTCTGACGACAGATCTTTTGTTATCTTGAGCCATTTCTATATCCTCCCTGCTTTATTTCTTCTTGTTCGCAACGGTCTTGGAGGGACCCTTACGAGTTCTTGCGTTAGTCTTGGTTCTCTGGCCTCTGCAGGGCAGGCTCTTCTTGTGACGGGAGCCTCTGTAGGAACCGATCTCAACAAGTCTCTTGATGTTCATGGCGACATCTCTGCGGAGGTCACCTTCAACCATCAGGTGGTGGTCGATATATTCACGGAGAGCAGCTATCTGATCTTCGTTAAGATCCTTGACACGGATGTCGGGATCGATGTTTGTTGCAGTGAGAATTTCTTTGGATTTACCGGGTCCGATGCCGTAAATATAGGTAAGGCCTATTTCAACGCGCTTGGAATTGGGTAAATCAACACCGGCTATTCTTGCCATACTTGTTAAAACACCTCCGAATTATTACAGAGACTCAACCCTGTCTCTGCTTATGTTTGGGATTGGAGCAGATTACCATAACCTTGCCTTTTCTCTTGATAACTCTGCACTTATCGCACATGGGTTTTACGGAAGGACGTACCTTCATGATAAACTCCGTTTCTCCGGCGGCTGAGGTTTAGAGACTTTATCCGTTCCCCGCCGGTGAACGGACAAGTCAGGAGCTTTATTGATGCTCCGGTGCGGGTCTGCGCGGTGCGCCGCGCCATTTGATTCTGCCTTTTGTCAGGTCATACGGTGACATTTCAACGATGACCTTGTCTCCGAGCAATATGCGGATATTGTTGTCACGAAGTCTGCCCGAAATATAAGCCGTGATCTGATGACCGTTGGTCAGCTCCACGGTAAATTTCGTATTGGGCAGAGTATCAACAACGACACCCTCTACTTCGATAAGACTTTCCTTAGCCATTAATGGATTCCTCCGTTGAAAACATTTTCAATGCCTTTCTGACCTCGGCGTTACCGGGAAGTGTCCCGTTCTGAATCTTACCGGAGATATCCTCTCCGGCAGATGCGGCGTAAAAACGCAGATGCTTGAGCTTTTTGGTCTTAGGCTTTTCAACCTTGCGGAGCTTGCCGTCGGTAATAACGGCATACTGTCCGTCCTTTGTCAGATCCAGGACAACGAACTCCCGTCCTTCGTCCCTTCCCGCAACGGACGTTACCACACAGCCCCGGTCGATGGTCGTTAGATCCATATTCCTCCTTGGACTGTTGCTCCGTTACAGAGATGTGAGTATTAACGGCTCTTCGTCGGTGACGGCAATCGTGTTTTCGTAATGAGCCGAAAGCTTGCCGTCCTTAGTTACCACAGTCCAGTCATTGGAGAGGACTTTTACATCCGCAACGCCCGCATTTATCATCGGTTCCACGGCAATGGTCATACCCTTTTCAAGGCGATGTCCTTTGCCCCGCATACCGTAGTTGGGAACGTTGGGATCTTCGTGTAACTGTGTTCCTACGCCATGTCCGACATAATCGTAGACAACAGAAAAACCGTTTCTGTGAGCGTAATCGCTTACCGCATAACCTATGTCACCGAGGCGGTTGCCCGCAGTCGCCTGAGCAATGCCCTGATAAAAACACTGTTTGGTTACTTCGATAAGCCGCGCGGCCTCCGCGCTGACGTTGCCGGCGGGGAAAGTTGCCGCGGTGTCCGAATGGTAGCCGTTGAACAGAACACCGACATCAATACTCACGATATCCCCGTCTTGTATAATGCGTCCGTCGGAAGGTATACCGTGTATGACTTCGTCATTTACGGAAATACAGGCTTCCGCCGGGAACCCGCCGTACCCCTTGAAGGATGCGACAGCGTTCTTGCTTCTGATAAATTTCGCAACGACATCGTTTATATGCTTTGTTGATACCCCGGGCTTCACGGCCTCCCCGCCCCGAAGGAGCGCTTCAGCCGCGATAGCACCGGAAATGCGCATTTTTTCGATCTCGTGCTTTGTTTTGATAATAATCATTTCAGCCTTTCGTCAGGCTTCAAGAGCCTTATCGACGAGCGCCGAGGTATCCGCCAGCTGTTCCTGACCCTCCACGAGCACAAGTTTGCCCTGTGCGCCGTAGTAGTCTTTGAGAGGAGCGGTTTGGGAATGGTAGACTTCAAGTCTGCCCTTTACGACCTCGGGTTTGTCGTCATCACGGACGACCAGAGGGTCGCCGCAAACATCGCATTTGTCACCCGTCGCGGAAGGTTTGTATACAGTGTGGAATGTGGCGCCGCACTTTTTGCAGGTACGTCTGCCGGACATTCTCGCCACTATATCCTCATCCTTAACCTCGATGCTTATGACCTTATCAAGTTTCCTGCCCAGTTCCCCGAGCATTACGTCGAGCGCCTGTGCCTGAGGTATGGTGCGGGGAAACCCGTCCAGAATGAAACCGGCATCGCAGTCAGGCTGCTGAAGCCTTTCCTTTACGATAGCGACGACAACGTCGTCGGGAACGAGATTACCGGAATCGATAATGGACTTTACTTTGAGTCCGAGAGGTGTTCCCGCAGCTATTGCGGAGCGAAGGATCGCACCGGTGGATATCTGAGGAATACCGAGCTTTGAACAGATTCTTTCAGCCTGGGTGCCTTTGCCGGCACCGGGGGCTCCGAGCAATATCAGGTTCATGCTTGTCACCTCCGTCGGTTTATTCAAGGAATCCCTTGTAATTTCTGACGATGAGCTGAGACTCAAGCTGTTTGATGGTTTCAAGAGCAACCTGAACTATAATCAGAATAGAAGTACCGCCGATAGCGAGGGTCTGCACGTAATAGGGCAGATACTGGCTGCTGATATTCTGTGCGATGGGATAGAAGATCGCACCGTACAGAAGCGGAACTATCGCCACAACGCCCAGGAACAGAGCTCCGAAAAGGGTTGTGCGGTTAACGGTCTTGATTATGAAGTCAGCGGTGGGCTTACCGGGTCTGATACCGGGAATGGTACCGCCGTTGTTCTTGATGTTGTTAGCTATTTCCACGGGGTTGTACTGAATGGATATGTAGAAATAGTTGAAGAAGATTATCAACAGGAAGGTAAGAATAATATATATCGCGCTTCTCTGGTTGAAATGAGCTTCGATCCAGCTTGCATAGCCGCTTCCGGGGAAGAACTGAGCGATGGTAGCGGGAAGGCCCACGATGGAATAGGTAAAGATGATAGGCATAACGCCGGTCATAACTACCTTTATCGGCAGGTGAGTATTCTGTCCGCCGTACATCTTTCTTCCGACCTGACGCTTAGCGTACTGGATAGGCAGACGGCGTTCACCGTTATCAAAGAAGACTACGGATACGACCATCAGCAGGAAGATGATGAAGGCTATGATAACCGCATACCACATTCCGCTGCTCCATACCACGGCGGAGTTCGTGATCAGGTTGACGCCTCTGGAGATAATGGATGCAAAAAGGATAATGGAAACGCCGTTTCCTATTCCCTTTTCATTGACGCTTTCACCTATCCACATTACCACGCAGGAACCTGCCATGAGCACGAGGAGTATGGTGAAAAGCTGCAGCCAGTATGCGGCTCCGGTCATTGTCTGGAGCGCACCCTGAGACTTAAGAGTAACGTAATAACCGTAAGCCTGGATTGCCGCGATGGCAACAGTGGTATAACGGGTTATGGCGTTTATCTTCTTTCTTCCCTCTTCGCCTCCGTCCTTGGCAAGACGCTCAAGGGACGGAATAGCGATGGTAAGAAGCTGGATAATAATGCTTGCATTGATGTAGGGCTGTATCGTCAGGGCGAAAACCGTTCCCTGAGACAGTGCGTTACCGGAAAGCATATTCAGATATCCGAAAAGGCTGCCGGCACTGCCGTCAAAGAAGTTCTTGACGAGTTCAGCGTCAATGAACGGAACGGGGATGTTCGCACCCAAACGGAAGATAATGATGATGAACAGTGTATAGAGAATCTTGGAACGAAGCTCCGCTGTTCTCCATGCATTTCTCAGTGTCTGAAGTAATTGCATTCCTTATAACACCTCAGCTTTCCCGCCTGCCGCTTCGATCTTCTGCTTTGCAGACTCGGAGAATTTATTGGCTTTCACGGTAAGCTTAACGGTAAGCTCTCCGTCGCCAAGAATCTTGACAGCTTTTGCGGGATCACTGATAAAGCCTTTATTGTAGAGTTCCTCTGCGGTGACTACTGCATCAGCGTCGAATTCGTTCAGGAAGTCAATGTTGACTATCTGATATTCGGTTCTGAAGGGGTAGTTTCTGAAGCCACGCTTAGGCATTCTTCTCTGGAGGGGCATCTGACCGCCTTCAAAGCCGGGTCTTACACCGCCGCCGGAGCGGGCGTTCTGACCTTTGTGACCCTTACCTGCGGTCTTACCGTTTCCGGTACCTGCGCCTCTGCCCTTTCTCTTGGGTTCCTTGGTGGAACCGTAAGCGGGAGTGAGATCATGTAATTTCATTACGGACTGCCTCCTATTCTTCATCTACTTTGAGCATATACGCAATCTTTGCGATCTTGCCCATAGTGGCGTCGTTCTTCGGCTGAACCGTAACGTCGCCGACCTTGTAAAGTCCCATGCTCTTGGCAGTTGCGATGTGGGATTCGAGTCTGCCGATGAGGCTTTTTGTAAGGGTTATCTTAAGAGCAGAGCTCTCGGTCTTTTTAGCCATAATTCTCTGTCCTCCTTAACCCAATATCTCGTCGATGGACTTGCCTCTGATCTCGGCAACTTCCTTTGCGTCCTTCAGCTCCGCCAGACCTCTGATGGTAGCCTGAACAACGTTCTGGGGGTTACGGGAATACAGGGCCTTGGTTCTGATATCCTTGATTCCGGCGAGCTCGACGACCGCACGGACGGCACCTCCGGCGATAACACCGGTACCTGCGGGAGCAGGCTTGAGCACTACAGTGCTGGAACCGTAAGTGGAGACGAGTTCGTGGGGGATGGTAGTTCCTCTCAGAGTAACTCTGACAAGGTTCTTCTTTGCGTCCTCTATCGCCTTGTTGACGGCGTAGGGGATTTCGACGGACTTGCCCAGACCTACGCCTACGACACCGTTGCCGTCACCAACAACCACCAGGGCGGAGAATTTCATTTTTCTACCACCTTTAACGGTCTTGGATACACGGTTCAGAGATACGAGTTTTTCGGTCAGGTTGAGTCCCTGCGGATCTATCTTTTCGTACATGAATGTTTATCCTCCTATATCGGCCGAACTCAGAAGTTCAGTCCGCCTTCCCTGGCGCCTTCCGCCACTTCAGCAACTCTGCCCTGATAGACATAGCCGCCTCTGTCGAAAACGACATCTTTGATGTTCTTCTCAGCTGCACGCTTAGCAAGCTCGAGGCCGATCTTCTTTGCAGCGTCTCTGTTGCCGCCGTAACCTTCAAATGCCTTCTCAACAGTGGAGCAGGATACGAGGGTAACGCCGTTAACATCGTCGATAAGCTGTGCATAGATGTGCTTGAGAGATCTGTAGACGCTCAGGCGGGGACACTCAGCGGTACCGGAAATCTTACCGCGAACACGCTTGTGTCTGGCAAGTCTTGCCTTATTGGAATCTTTTCTCGAAAACATGACTTTTCTCCCTCCTTATTTCTTGGAGCCCTTGGCGGCTTTACCTTCCTTATGTCTTACGACTTCGCCGGCATAACGAATGCCTTTGCCGTGGTAAGGCTCCGGAGGCTTCTTCGAGCGGACCATCGCTGCGAACTGGCCGACCTGCTGCTTGTCAGCGCCGGAAATAACGACCGTCAGACCATCGGGTACGTCGATCTTGATTCCGGGCTCTTCTTTAACAACAACGGGGTGAGAGAAGCCGATGGTAAATACGGCTGCATCGCCCTGTTTCTGGACTCTGTAACCGATACCCTGAACTTCGAGTCTCTTGGAGTATCCGTTGACTACGCCCTCGATCATGTTGGCGATGAGGGTGCGGGTAAGACCATGGAGGGCCTTGTGGAGGTTGGAGTCATCGGGACGCTCAACCTTGATGGTTGCGCCTTCCACGGTGATCTTCATCTCCGGACGCAGGGTGCGGGTAAGGGTTCCCTTGGGTCCCTTAACGGTGATGACGTTGCCTTCGGCAAGATCAACGGTCACGCCTGCGGGTATATCAATAATCTTTCTACCAATTCTTGACATTTCTGCGTTTCCTTTCGATTACCAGATGAAAGCGAGTACTTCGCCGCCTACGCCGCTCTTTCTCGCTGCTCTGTCGGTCATGATGCCCTTGGAAGTGGAGACTATCGCAACTCCGAGGCCTCTCATGACCTTCGGGATCTCATCCTTGCCGACGTAGATACGCAGGCCGGGTTTGGATACTCTCTTCGCTCCTCTGAGGACAGTGCTCTTATTGGGGCCGTACTTAAGGATAACCTTTATTACGCCCTGCTTACCGTCATCGATGACGTTATAAGACTTGATATAGCCTTCGTCGACGAGTATCTGCGCAATCTGCTTCTTCATGTTGGAGGCAGGGATCTCAACAGTTTCATGTTTTGCACTGTTGGCGTTGCGGATACGGGTCAGCATATCGGCAATGGGATCTGTAATATGCATTTATATTTCCTCCTTAATGAATTACCAGCTTGCTTTCTTTACGCCGGGAATCTGTCCCTTGTAAGCAAGCTCTCTGAAGCAGATACGGCAAATGCCGAACTTTCTCAGATAAGCATGAGGTCTGCCGCAGATCTTGCATCTGTTATAAGCTCTCGCAGAGAACTTAGGTGCACGCTGCTGCTTGATTTTCATGGAAGTCTTAGCCATTATCTCACATCCTCCTTACTTATCTTGCGAACGGTGCGCCGAAAGCGGCAAGAAGAGCTTTTGCTTCTTCGTCCTTGGTGGCGCTCGTTACGAACATTATATCCATACCTCTGATCTTGTCGATCTGATCGTACTCGATCTCGGGGAATATAAGCTGTTCCTTGATACCGACGGAATAGTTGCCTCTGCCGTCGAAGGAATCAGCGGGGATTCCGCGGAAGTCACGGACTCTGGGGAGAGCCACATTGAAGAATCTGTCCATGAACTCGTACATACGGTCGCCGCGGAGGGTAACCTTGACACCGATGGGCATGCCCTTACGGATCTTGAAGTTTGCGACAGACTTTCTTGCGCGGCAGACCATAGGTTTCTGACCGGTGATCTTTGCCAGGTCGGAGGAGACCGCGTCGATTACTTTTGCGTTATCCTTAGCTTCGCCGCAGCCGACGTTGACGATGATCTTCTCGAGCTTGGGTATCTGCATGGTGCTCTTGTACTCGAATTTCTTCATCAGTGCGGGGGCGATTTCGGATTTATACATTTCCTTAAGTCTTGACATTTCTATTCACCTCCGATTAAAACTCAGCGTTGCACTTCTTGCAGACTCTGACTCTTTTGCCGTCAGCGACTTTGCTTCCTACACGGGTAGCCTTGCCGCATTTGGGGCAAACGATCTGAAGTTTGCAGGTGTACAGCGCGCCCTCGGTCTTAACGATGCCGGCGGGGGTATCGTTACCACGGGCCTTGAGGTGTTTGGAAACTATGTTTACGCCCTCCACAATAGCTTTCTGCTCTGCGGGAGCTACGGCGATGACTTTGCCCTGCTTGCCCTTGCTCTTACCGGAGAGGACTTTTACGGTATCGCCTTTTTTGATGTTGACGTTATTCATTTCAGTCCCTCCTTACAGAACTTCGGGAGCAAGAGAAAGGATCTTGGTGAATTCCTTATCTCTGAGCTCTCTTGCAATGGGCCCGAAGATACGGGTACCCTTGGGGGTCTTGTCATCTTTGATTATAACGGCTGCGTTTTCGTCGAAACGGATATAGCTTCCGTCGGCTCTGCGCACACCTCTAACGCTGCGGACTACAACTGCCTTGACAACGTCGCCCTTTTTGACGTCGCCGCCGGGAGCAGCCTTCTTGACCGAAGCGACAATGATATCGCCTATATTGGCATATCTTCTGCCAGTGCCGCCGAGGACACGGATACACATGAGTTCCTTTGCACCGGTGTTATCGGCAACCTGCAGAAAGGTTTGCTGCTGTATCATAGTATTTCTCCTTTACCGCTTATTTTGCCTTCTCGACGACACGGACCAGACGCCATCTCTTATCCTTGGAGAGAGGTCTGGTTTCCATGACCTCGACTCTGTCGCCGACCTTGCACTCGTTGAGCTCGTCATGAGCCTTGAGCTTGTAAGTACGCTTCATAACCTTTTTGTAAAGGGGATGTCTGAAGTGTTCCATAACAGCGACGACGATAGTCTTATCCATTTTATCGGAGACGACAAGTCCTATTCTGGTTTTTCTTAAAGATCTTTCCATTGTTCTGTCCTCCTCCGCTTACGCCTGCTTCTCGTGCAGGATAGTCTTAACTCTGGCAATGTCCTTCTTGACCTGATTCAGTCTCATGGGATTGTCGAGCTGCTTAGTGGCGTGCTGGAAACGAAGGTTGAACAGTTCTTCCTTCAGATCCTTCAGTTTTGCTTCCAGTTCGGAAACAGACATATCTCTGATCTGTTTTGCATTCATTAGTCGTTACCTCCGTCCGCTTCCTGGTCGGCCTTCTTAACGAACTTGCACTTTACAGGCAGTTTGTAAGAAGCAAGACGCATAGCTTCTCTTGCGGTCTCCTCGGGAACGCCTGCCATCTCGAACATTACGCGTCCGGGTTTGACAACCGCTACCCAGTACTCGGGAGAACCTTTACCGGAACCCATTCGGGTCTCAGCCGGTTTCTCGGTTACAGGCTTGTCGGGGAATATTTTGATCCAGACCTGACCGCCTCTTTTGACGTATCTGGTCATAGCGATACGGGCTGCTTCAATCTGGTTGCTGGTTACCCAGGAAGGCTCCATGGCGACCAAACCGTACTCACCGCTGCTGATCTTGCTGCCGCGAATGGCCTTGCCCTTCATACGGCCGCGATGAACACGTCTATATTTTACTCTTTTTGGCATTAACATGGCGTTCACCCTCCTTGGTTTCGGTTATCTTCCTGCCGGAAGTAAGAACTTCGCCCTTGTAGATCCACACCTTGACACCGATGCGTCCGTAGGTGGTGTGAGCCTCAGCGAAACCGTAGTCGATGTCGGCTCTCAGGGTCTGCAGCGGGATAGTTCCCTCGTGATAATGCTCACGGCGAGCAATTTCTGCGCCGCCGAGACGTCCGGATACCATAGTCTTGATACCCTTGGCGCCCATTTTCATGGTTCTGTCAATAGCCTGACGGGTAGCTCTTCTGAACGTAATACGTCTTTCAAGATCAGAGGCTATTCTCTCGGCAACAAGCTGAGCGTTGAGGTCGGGCTTCTTGATCTCCACGATGGAGATATAGACCTTCTGGCCTACCAGCTTTTCAACGTCCTGTCTGAGTTTTTCGATCTCAGAACCCTGTCTGCCGGCGATGATACCGACTTTAGCGCAGTGGATAAGAATCTTTATTCTGCCGTTGAAATCTCTTTCGATCTCGATCTTTGCAACACCGGCAGCTTTGGTTCTTTCCTTGATAAACTTTCTTATCTTATCGTCCTGGACCAGGATATCGCCGAACTTGTCGTCACGGGCATACCATCTGGAATCCCAGTTACGGATAATACCTACGCGAAGGCCGTGCGGATTAACTTTTTGTCCCATTGATACGTCCTCCTTATTCTTTCTCCGCAAGGATCATCGTGATATTCGAAGATCTCTTGAGGATTCTGTCGGCACTGCCCTTGGCTCTGGGCATCATTCTCTTCAGCGTGCGTCCGGCACCTACATAGCAGGTCTTGACGTACAGCTTGCTGACATCCATACCGAAATTGTTCTCGGCATTTGCCGCTGCACTCTTAACGAGCTTGAGCAGGGGTTCGCTTGCCGCCTTCGGAGTATTTTCAAGTATTGCCACAGCCTGACCCAGGGGTTTGTTTCTGATCAGGTCGAGGACTATCTTTACTTTACGGGGAGAGATCCGAAGCTCTCTCAGATAAGCTTTAGCTTCCATTTCTGTTTACCCTCCTGACCTTAGGTATTGGAAGTCTTGGAGCCCGAATGGCCTCTGAAGAGTCTGGTGGGAGCGAACTCGCCGAGCTTGTGACCAACCATATCTTCGGTGACATATACGGGAACATGCTTCCTGCCGTCGTGGACAGCAAAGGTGTGTCCGACAAAATCGGGGAATATAGTGGACGATCTGGACCATGTCTTTATAACACGCTTCTCGCCTTTTGCATTCATGTCAAGGACCTTTTTCATAAGCGACGCTTCAACGTAAGGGCCTTTTTTAACGCTTCTACTCATTTATCGGCACCTCCTTATTTCGCATTTCTGCGCTTTACAATAAATTTATTGGACTTGTTCTTCTTGGAGCGGGTCTTATAGCCGAGAGCGGGTTTGCCCCAAGGAGTTACAGGACCGGGTCTGCCGACGGGGGACTTACCTTCACCACCGCCGTGGGGGTGATCGCAGGGGTTCATAACGGAACCTCTTACGGTCGGACGGATACCCATATGACGGGTTCTTCCGGCTTTACCGAGCTTGACATTCTCGTGGTCGAGATTGCCGACGATACCGACAACTGCCTTGCAGTTAAGACGGACCATACGGACCTCACCGGAGGGAAGTCTTACCTGAGCCATACCGTTTTCCTTAGCCATGAGCTGAGCGGCGGCACCGGCGCTTCTGGAAAGCTGAGCACCCTTTCCTGCCACAAGTTCAATATTGTGAATGAACGTACCGACAGGGATGTTTTCGATCGGCAGGCAGTTACCGGGTTTGATATCCGCTTTTGCGGAAGACTGAACCTTGTCGCCTACCTTAAGCTCGTTGGGAGCGATGATATAAGCCTTTTCGCCGTCATCGTACTTGATGAGAGCGATGTTTGCGCTTCTGTTGGGATCGTACTCGATGGACATGACTTCAGCGAAATCGTCAAGACGGTTGCGCTTGAAATCGATTATACGGTACTTTCTTCTGTTACCGCCGCCCTGATGGCGAACGGTGATTCTGCCGTAGCTGTTTCTGCCCGCATTTTTCTTAACGGGAGCAAGAAGTGATTTCTCGGGACCTACCTTCGTTATCTCTTCAAACGTCAGCGTAGACATATTTCTTCTGGAATGGGTCGTCGGTTTGAAATTCTTTATAGGCATCGTAGTCACTCCTTTACATCAAGCTGTCGAAGAACTCGATGGACTTGCTGTCGGCGGTCAGAGTAACTATTGCTCTCTTACCGGAAGCGGTTTTGCCGCTGGTATAGCCCATTCTCTTTTCCTTGCCGTCGAAGTTGATGGTGTTGACCGCAGCAACCTTGACGCCGAAAAGCTTCTCTACAGCTTCTTTGATTTCGATTTTGTTGGCATCGGGCGCAACGATGAAGGTATACTTGCGCTGGTTACGCATAATGCTCATGCTGTGCTCGGTGACGACGGGTTTAAGGATTATATCCTGTGCAAATTTCATTATACGTACACCTCCCCGATTTTCTGAAGAGCTTCCTTGGTAACGACAAATTTGTCGTACTTCACGATATCGTAAACATTGAGGGTGTTGACGTAGGTGGTCTTTACGGTGGGGATGTTTGCGGCAGATTTAACCACATTTGCATCGGGACCGGGAAGGACGACCAGCGCCTTGTCCTCTATCTTGAGAGCCTTGAGAACAGCGACCATGTTCTTGGTCTTGATCTCATTGAACTGAAGGGTGTCCAGAACGATCATGTTGTCTTCTGCGACCTTGGAGGAGAATGCGCTCTTCATAGCGACTCTCTTCGCCTTTTTGTTCATGGAATATCTGTAGCTGCGGGGCTTGGGACCGAGAGCAATACCGCCGTGAGTCCACTGAGGAGCTCTGATGGAGCCCTGACGTGCTCTGCCGGTACCCTTCTGTCTCCAGGGTTTCTTGCCACCGCCTGCAACCTCGGTGCGGGTGAGGGTGTTCTGTGTACCGTGTCTCTGGTTGGCAAGATAGTTCTTGACAGCCTCATGAAGCAGTGCCACATTGACCTCGACACCGAAGATGCTTTCGTTCAACTCAACCGTACCGGTTTCGTTGCCGTTCATATCATAAACTTTCACGTTAAGCATTTCTGTATCCTCCCTTACGCCTTCTTGACAGCGGATTTGACCACTACCAGACCGCCGTTAGGACCGGGGACAGCGCCTTTGATAGCGATGAGATTGTTCTCAGCGTCTACCTTAACGATGCACAGGTTCTGAACAGTTACCTGCTCGGAGCCCATGTGACCGGGCATTCCCTTGTTCTTCATAACTCTGGAAGGATCAGTGTTGGAGCCCATAGAGCCCTGATGTCTGTGATATCCGGAACCGTGAGCCATAGGACCGGTATGGAAACCGTGGCGCTTGATGGTACCCTGATATCCTTTACCTTTGGAAGTGCCGGTAACGTCGACGATGTCGCCCGCTTCGAACACATCCGCCTTGATAATATCGCCTACGTTGAGGGAAGCAACGTCATCGAGTCTGAACTCGCGGAGATCTCTCTTGTAAGCAACCTGAGCTTTGTCAAAATGTCCCTTGACCGGTTTGTTGACCAGTTTCGCGCGTATATCGCCGAAACCGAGCTGAACAGCCTCATAACCGTCATTTTCGGCGGTCTTCTTCTGAACTACCGGGCAGGGTCCCGCTTCAATAAGAGTTACGGGGATCACGTTTCCGTTTTCGGAGAAGATCTGAGTCATTCCCAGTTTCTTTCCGATGATGCCTTTTTTCATTGGTAATATTCTCCTTTCGGTTATTGGTCGGGTTTACCGACGTGACCTGCATGGCGGGGGTCTATGCTTTATACTTTAAATAAGTATGTTACAGTTTGATTTCGATCTCGACGCCTGCGGGAAGATCAATTCCCATCAAAGCTTCGACGGTCTTCTGGCTGGGTTTGATGATGTCGATAACACGCTTGTGAGTCTTCATCTCAAACTGCTCACGGGAATCCTTATATTTATGGACAGCACGCAGTATGGTGATCAGTTCCCTGTCGGTAGGCAGCGGAACGGGTCCGGATACAGTCGCGCCCATTCTCTTGGCGGTAGCCACTATCTTCTCCGCAGCCGCGTCAATAAGATTGTGGTCGTATGCCTTGAGTCTGATTCTCATCTTCTCATTCTTTGCCATTAGTGTCGCCTCCTGAAATTTCTTTTTTGATTGATTTCGATTTGGCGGAAAAACCGAACACTCAGCCGCGCGTTTCTTAAAAAAGCCGCAAAAAAATTCCGAATCAGGGCAAGCTGTTCAGAATCAACCAAGCACCGGGCGGTAACATTCAGTCGCGTCGCTTGGACTTTCCGCTGTCAAAAGTCACAGCCGGAAGTTTCCGTTCGTTGCACGCAGTCGGTTACACCGGAAAAATTCGGTATCATCCAATTTCAAATCGGATAATTGCTCCCCCGGAATTCCCTGTCCGTATTCGGCGGAATTTCAGCAACCTCCGGGATCAACGCATAATAAGGGCATATGCTATTGCCATGCTCATTTATTATACATCATCCGGGAACTTTTGTCAATACTGAATATGAAAAAATATTACTCATTCGCTTGAACTTTTTGTGAAATCCGGGGTTTTACGGAAAATTCGGGTGTTATACCATAAAAAAACGGAGTTCACGGCAAAAAACGATACCTCCCTCTCCACATCCGGGTCATATTACGGCAAGGAAAAACAAAAACAAATATTATACGACAGGGTTCTCACTGAGGTATATTATATAGGAAGAGAAAGCACAAAACCGTACAAAAAGCGCTTGTCCTGTCGTAACATTTTGAAGAAAAGCTGTTGACAAAAGGAGGTATAGATGATATAATGATAGCAGATACAAGTCCGGGCCGGCAGGAGTAAAAGCCGCCGCAGTAAATACCGAAGACAGGAGTTATTTATGAGAGAAGACTACGAGATCATAAACCTGACCGATGAAAACGGAGAGGAACAGGATTACGCAATTATCGAAACAGTTGAATATGAAGGCAAAGTATACGTGGCACTTGTCAGGGACGACCAGTTGGAAGATGAAGAATGCGAATTCATAATCCTCCGTATTGATGAAGATCCCGAGAATCCCGGTGAAGATATGTTCAATTCCATCACCGATGAAGACGAATTCAACGAAGTCCTCGAAGCAATAGAGGAAAAACTCGCGGAAGAATACGATTTCGACGATTCCGCGGACTTCGGTGACGAAGAAGAGGATCAGGAGTAAAACTCCGGGGATCCGCAAGTAAACAAAGGGCGCAACTCCTGCCCTGTACGTGTTTTACGGTGTAATTAAAACCTACACTTCGAACAAGGGATTCCGACTTCCGCAGTGGGTATGCAGACCTCCCGGCCTTCAAAGCCGGACGTTGGGAGCACAAAGCTGTGGAGAGGTTTTACCCAACCTGCTTATGCAGGGTTTGAATTTACCGTAAAGATTCCACGGCAGGGCGGGTCAATTTTTTTATTTACGTCCGCCGTCGGAAATAAAAACACGATACAGGAAACAAGGAGAACGCAAATGCCGGTTTTGTTTGTCCCGGAGGGAATACCGGAGGAATTCACACACAAAGTGGAGAAGCTTTCGGGCGCAAAGACCTTATACCTTCCCCGTCTGAAAAAAATACGTAATGAAACTGCGGGGCATACGGACCTGGCGCTCGTTCGGGTCGGAGAAACTCTCGTGGCTGCTCCGGAGATTTTCGAAACAGTCCGAAGAACGGTTCCGGACGTGATATGCGGAAGTAGGGATCCGGCTGAAGGATATCCCGAAGACATACGGTACAACGCTTTTACCGCAGGGAGGTTTCTGTTCTGTGCGGAAAAGTATATCGACAGAGAAGTCCTCCGGCAGGCGGACAGACAGGGACTTGAAACGGTCAATGTGAAACAGGGTTACGCAAAGTGCAGCACCATTCCGATAGAGGACTCGGTGCTGATCACCTCCGACCCGTCAATAGCCCGCGCAGCTGAAAGCAGGGGATTTGACGTTCTGAAAGTCTCAAACACTGGTGTAAAGCTTACAGGTTTCACATATGGTTTTATCGGGGGAGCATCGTGCGTGATCAGTGCCCCGGTATTATCCACCGCAAAACGTGATAACTGTGGGAAAATTATTGTTTTTTCAGGAGATCTTGACGGTTGTTTTCCGGAGGCATCAGCGATCAGGGAGTTTTGCCTGAAGTATAAAGTTGCCGTGGAATCATGTAATGGTTTCAGCCTTTACGACTACGGATCCCCTCTTTTTCTGGATTAAAATGACCTGTCTGCGGACAGGTTTTTTTCTTTCCCCGGATGCATAGAATCAGTAGTGATGATATATGCTCGGAGGCGCTCTATGACGACAGTGGAAAAGAAAAAAATAAGGTGGATTGCACTGATACTTTCCGTCATTGCGGCAATATGGATACTGCTTTCCCTTGCGGACAGGGCTCTCGGTCCTATCATCCGGCAGGCGGCGGTGTCAAGTGCCGATATACAGCTGACACGGATAATTAATGATGTCGCCGCAGAATGTCTTGAGGATCAGGATATAGTAAGGGTGGAAAAAACGGAAAACGGATCGGTCACGGCAATAAGGGTGGATACAGCCGCAGCAAACAAACTCAGGACGGCTGTCACCGATAAAGTCACACAGCGGATATGCCGGCCCGGAAGCAACAGGATTTCAGTACCCCTCGGGACATTGACAGGAATAGACCTTCTTTCCGGAAAGGGAGCGCTGATCGACATCAAAATAATGTCGGTACAGTCAGGAAAAGCGGAATATTTCTCCGAATTCTCCTCGGCAGGCATAAATCAGACCGTACACAGAATAGTGCTTCGGGTACAGGTTGAGGTGGTATTGCTTCTGGCTACACAGACCGTAAGAAAAACCGTAACCACAGACATTGTCGCCGCAGAAACGGTAATTGTGGGAAAAGTTCCCTTTACCGGCTGACTTCTCAAAAACTTTATTGAATTTTCACATATATGTGTTATAATATATTTAAAAACGATGACTTGAGAGAACTGAAATGACCGAAATCGAGAAAATAAATCATACTGTTTCGGAAATGTCTTTTGCCCGGGCTGAGGCAAGAGCCGCAGAGCTTTCCGGAAAGCTTGTCCGATGGGCGAAAAAATACTATGTGGATGACGACCCTGAAGTTTCGGACTACGAGTATGATATGGCACTGCGGGAACTGGCGGCGATAGAAGAAAAGTATCCGGAGCTTTGCTCACCGAACTCTCCGACAAAACGTGTGGGCGGAGAAAGCCTGAAAAAATTTCAGCCGGTCACCCACTCCGTAAAAATGGAATCCCTTCAGGACGCTTTTTCTTTTGAAGAACTCAAGGATTTTGATGACCGTGTCCGTGCCGTTTTCCCTGATGCAGAATATGATGTAGAACTGAAAATCGACGGTCTCAGCGTTGCCCTTGAATATGAGAACGGGCAGTTCGTACGCGGTGCGACCCGGGGTGACGGTGTTACCGGCGAGGACGTAACCCTAAATTTGAGGACAGTCAAAAGCATTCCCCTTACCCTGACCGCTCCATATCCGGAAAAACTTACCGTCCGCGGAGAGATATATATGCCGAAAAAAGCGTTTGAGGAGCTTAACCTGCAACGTGAAGAGGAAGGAAAAAGCCTTTTTGCGAACCCGAGGAACGCCGCAGCAGGCTCACTCAGACAGCTTGACAGCAAGATCACGGCAAAAAGGAATCTTGCAATAATAGTATTCAACTTGCAGTCATCCGATGCTTTAGGCACAGCGGTTGAGGGTTTCGGGACCCACAAACAGACCCTTGACAGAATGAAGAAGATGGGCTTTCCCGTAAGCCCGTACTATAACACATTTCAGGACATAAAAGACGCTTTTGATGAGATACAGCGACTGGGACAACTCAGAGACGGACTGCCCTTTGACATTGATGGGGCGGTAATCAAGGTCAACAGTCTTGAAATGAGAAAAGTTCTCGGCAGTACCGCAAAATATCCGAAATGGGCCATCGCCTACAAATATCCGCCGGAATGCAAACAGACCGTTCTGCGTCAGATACAGGTGAACGTGGGCAGAACCGGAGTCCTCACCCCCCTCGCAATCCTGGATCCGGTGCGACTTGCCGGCAGCAGGATAAGCAAGGCGACCCTGAACAATTACGATTTTATCACACAGAAAGACATCAGGCAGGGAGATACCGTCGTTATCCGCAAAGCGGGAGACGTTATCCCCGAAGTCGTGGGAATTGTTCCCGAACTCCGCCCGGAGGAAACCAGACCTTTCAGAATGCCCGAAAGATGTCCTGCCTGCGGAGAAAAAACGGTTCAGGACCCGGACTCCCCTATTTTCCGGTGTGTAAACAGCGAATGTCCGGCACAGACCGCCAAGAATATTATTCATTTTGTAAGCCGTGACGCAATGGACATTGACGGCATAGGCGAAAACAATATTCAGAGATTCATTGATGAGGGACTTATACGGTCGGCGGCGGATCTGTACAGTCTGGATTACGAAAAAATCAGCCTGATGCCGGGTTTCGGACAAAAAAGCGCGGACAACCTCCGTCTAGCCGTGGAAAAATCCAAGACCGCGGGACTTGACCGGGTGATATACGCATTGGGGATACGGCAGGTGGGAAGCAAAGCCGCAAGGACACTTGCGGAAAAATACGGAACAATGGATGCGTTGCGGAATGCCTCGGAGCAGGAACTCATGACTGTTTCCGATATAGGACCGATAACCGCCGAATTCATCCGTGAATTTTTCGACAGAGACGGAAACATTGATCTTATACACAGGCTTGACCTCGCAGGGGTAAAAATGAGCTACGAGAGCACCCGGAAAAGCAATGCTTTTCAAGGTCTTACGTTTGTGCTCACCGGAACTTTGCCGTCCATGACCAGAGATGAAGCATCGCAAATAATTGAAAGCCTCGGAGGCAAAACCTCTTCTTCCGTATCAAAAAAGACTGACTTTGTCCTTGCGGGAGAGGAAGCGGGAAGCAAACTGACCAGGGCGCAGGCCCTGGGCGTAAAAATAATTGACCAGGAAGAATTTCTTAAAATGACGGAGGAAGCCTCAGATGATAAAGCTTGAACGGACATCGGTCATGAACTTTGAAAATGCCGTACGCGGAGCGAGAAACCCCATGAACAGCTGGGCTAAAGGCGACAGCTATACCGACGCCGGCGGAAATTTTGTTTTCGGGCCCAATGACCTGGACCTGGCAAAGAGACTGTGCAATGCCGGAAGCGATCACCGTAAGTTTATCCGCCAGATATTTGTTTCGGTGGATATTACCGCACCCCTGTACTGGTGGAAAGAGTACGACACTTACAAGGTAGGGACAGTGGCGAACTCCACAAGCACAATGCACAAGATCCATTCCAAAGAGTTTTCCATTGAGGATTTCAGCCACGACCATATGAGGCCTGAAACGGAGAATCAGCTCCGGCTGACCGTGGAATATCTGGAAAAACTCCGCCTGGAATTTCTTGAAAGCAAAGAAAAGGACGTCTGGTACGATATTATCCAGCTGCTGCCCTCAAGTTACAATCAAATGAGGACCTGTACCCTCAATTACGAGAACCTTACCGGAATATATAACGCCCGGAAGGCTCATAAGCTCGAAGAATGGCATACTTTCTGCGACTGGATCCGGACCCTCCCCTACGCGCAGGAACTTATAATCAAACAGTAATAAACAGAGACTTCAATTGCAATCATATTCATATATAAACGCCCGCCGTTAATCCGGCGGGCGTTTATATATACTGAGATCCGGTTCAAAGCATGGGAAACGGAGGCCTTTTACTCCTCCGCGGAGGACTGTGAGTTTCCGTTTTCCTTCTGCTCCTCGGTGCTTATACCTACGACACGGTCAACGGGAAGAGAAAATGCTATTCCCTGACCGGGAGTATTGAGTCCGACGGATTTATACAGAGCGTGCAGGATATTGTCCCGAAGATCTACCGGAACAATTATCAGAACGATCTCTTTTTCGGGCTGAACGGTAATGTTGAACATACGTTCAGCCTCAGATGCGGCAGTACCTCTGGCGTGAATAACGGTACCGCCTCTCGCTCCGTAGTGGCGGGCGGCATCCATCACCGCATCACTGAATCCGGCGTTTACGATGCAAAGTATGACCTCGTGGCTGTATTCTTTCATATTTTCACTCACCTTTCACGGATGTTTCCGAGGAAACGGTATATAGCGGCACCTATAACACTGCTCATGGGAACGGTAAAAGCCACACCCTTGCCCTTTTTAATGGTTTCAAACTTTCCGGACAGATATTGCAGTGTTTTTTCAGCCGCGTCCTCACGGACGGTTCCCAAAAGAACTGCCTTATCCGAGTCCTCAAGTCCGAGATAGTGAAGCATTTCAACGCTTGCCGTCCCCTGAGCCGACATCGTCAGCTGCATACTGATCCCGAAGGATGTCAGCAGATCCGTATAGAGTTCGGCTTTATCCCTGTTCACTATGGTTACAAGGATCTGCAGTTTCGGAGGTACGGCGCCGCGATCAGTTTGAACCTGCCTCATTCTGGGTTCGGTTTCAGCCGCGGGAGAATTGTTGTTTTGTTTCATAATCATCCCACCTCCTACATAAACTCGATGATCTGCTCATCATCGGCGGCAAGTATACGGCGCATGGCAATCTTTTCCTTCATTTTCCGTACCATGACAGCCCGGAAACCGAGAAGCTGGATCGTAATCAGAGGTGTCATTGCCACCATTGCAACAATACCGAAGGCATCGGTCATTATTTTATCCTGTCCCTGCAACACATAGCAAACGCCTACGGCAAAAGGAAGAATGAAACTTGACGTAAGAGGACCGCTCGCGACACCGCCGGAGTCAAAGGCAATTGCGGTATAAATCCCGGGGACAAAAAAGGAAAGTCCGAGGGAAAGAAGATACCCGGGAATCAGGTAATAAAGGATACTGAAATCCATGACTGCACGGAGTACGGAAAGTCCGATGGATATTCCGACACCGACGGACAGGGCTATCATCATGGATCTTTTGCTGACACCGCCGTCAGTGATCTGCTCCACCTGTTTATTGAGAACATGAACCGCAGGCTCCGCAAGAACAACTACCGCGCCGAGGACAAAGCCGAACAGAACAAGGATCCGGTTATCGGCGGCAGCCAGCTGTGTGCCCATCTTGTATCCCACAGGCATAAATCCGATGTTCGCGGATGCAAGGAATATCACAAGACCGACTACGGTATAGACGATACCGACACCGATCTGATAAAGCCTCTTCCAGGGCAGTTTAAGGCAAAACAGCTGTAGCAGAAGGAAGAACACAACGACCATTCCTATCGCAAGGCAAACCTCCTTTGTAACGGACAGAATCGTCGGAAGAAGCTCCGCCCCGAGATGGGCTTCTATGGAATAATCGGGAAGTTCGTACTTTACCCCGCCCTTAAGAAAAATACCGAAGCAAAGTACGGCAAGAATAGGTCCGACGGAACACATTGCGACAAGACCGAAGCTGTTTTCCCCTACATTTTTTCCGCCCAACGTTGTAGCTATGCCGACACCGAGAGCCATTATGAAGGGAACGGTGATGGGTCCGGTGGTGACACCTCCGGAGTCAAAGCCCAAGGCAAGGAAATCTCCGTTGCCGGTGGAAAGGACCAATGCCGCAACGGCAAAAAGTATCATGTAAAAATACATCAGGAGCATTGAAAGGGACTTATGGAAGACTATTTTCAGGACTGCCATCAGAAGAAAAAGTCCCACGCCGACTCCCACCGTAACCGTGAGTAAAGTGGGATTTACAACGTCTTCAACCTGCTTTGCGAGAACGGTAAGATCCGGCTCCGCAATGGTGGTAAGCAGTCCCATCACGAAACAGACCGCAAGCATAAGCCCTATCTTCCGGGTTTTGGTAAGTCCGGAACCGATATGAGAGCCCATGGGCGTCATCGCAAGATCCGCACCCATGTTGAACAGTCCCATGCCGAGGATCAGAAGTACCGAACACACAAGGAAAACCGTCATTTCCCTGCCGGACAGATCGACCAGCGGGGTCAGGTTCAGGATTACCACTATCAATGTCACGGGAAGCACGGAAACCAGAGCTTCCGTGAGTTTTTTTGTTAATGATCTGACCAATATGCAACCTCCTTTTTCTCTGTCGGAATACGGTAATATCTCTACAATTATATGTACAGACAAACGCAAACACCATACCTGATAATTTTAACATAGCACAGACAAAAAGTCAACAGACACAAATGGGGAAATGTATGAATTTTCCGTAAAAACCCCAGACGGTGTTCCTCAGGCTCTGTCGCATACAAAAATCCCCCTTCGTCCGAAGGGGGATTAATTCCTGTTTTATATTTCCGGCAATGCGGCATCGGGAAACAGCAGCCGGAAAAGAACGACCCGATAATGGGGCGAATATGCGTTGCGGTAAGCGGAACTGTGGCTGACGGCAGGAAAACCGTTATTACGGTATTCCTCAAGGTATCCGTCGAGAACATCAGCAGAAAACCCGAAAATTCCTTCAGAAGTCAGAGTTTTCAGTACTCCGAGCTTCTGTTCAAACCGGAGAGTGTCCCCCCTCACCTGCGAAGCGGAGCGGACAAATACATCCAGAAGTCTTTCCGGACTTATCCCGCCGTTGTCAAGTGCCGCAAGATTCACCCGGACAATACCGTTTCCGATGGGTTCGTAAAGCGGCATACCGGAGCATTGGGGCGTTGCGTAATACTCTGCAAAAAGATACCTCCGCATCAGTTCCCCGGCGGAGGGATCGATAAGATGGTCTCCGCCGAACTCATTCTGATACAGCAGTTTTACCGCATCACAAGGTTCGGAAAGCGGGTATTGCGTTGCATGGGTACGGAGCAGTTTTTCGGTTTCGGAAATGATCATACCCTGAGTTTTTTCTTCTCCCGGTCAAGTTTATATATTTCTTCGGCGGCAAGACGTGCCTTCGCGACGCTGACATCCTTCGATATGGGAATGCAGTAATACGATACCTTATCCGTACCAATACTTATCACGTCGCCGAGTTCATACCAGAAATAATCGGCATAAAGACTGTATGAAGCGGATGCCGGGTGAAAATAATTCAGTTCCCCGTTGCACCCGGTTAAAGTAAAGCCTTTTTCTGTATGTTCCAGACTTCCCTGCCCCACATGATATACGCAGTCGGTGTTGACAAGCATGTATATTTCCACATCGGTATTAAGCAGGTATTTTCCGCTGATTATCTCATCCCGGACGCATTTACGCTCCCAGGCATACCAGTCGGGAATATGTTCAAATTCCGTCTCGCCGGTAAGCGCCTTCATATAGCCGAACTCATCAAGAGCATATTCTTTTCCGCAGTTATGGCAGACAAGCGTATACCCCTTTCCTTCCGTTTTTCCCTCAGCAAGGCAATGCGGACATTTATACAGGACACGATGCAGTCCGTCCGCACGGAAGGGTTCGCTTACACGGATGTTCTCAAGCTGCTGCCGGCGGAAATTATCAAAAGAAAACTTTTCGGCAAGGACTGTATTTATCCGTTCGGCGGAAAGCTCTTTTGTATCCTCGGGGCTGAACAGATATTCCATCTCGGCGGAAACCCTGACGTCACGCTGCTGAAGCCCGTTGTAGAGCGGATCATGGGCAAAGGCGCCCTTGGTAGTTATAACAACAACCGGTATGGCAAGCATTTTCACGAGTTTTCCCAGACCTTCGGGCAGCGGAGTCGCAGTCCCGTCGAAGGAATAACTTGCCTCCGGATACATAAGTACGGAGCTCTTAAGTTCCTGCACCGTATATTTAAGATCACGCACGAGCCTGAGATCGGTTATGAATTTATTCGTGGGAATACAGCCGAGATTACTCATGAGCCAGCTTTTTCCCACAAATCCGTCATAGGTACAGACAATATTGAATGGTCTCGGATAAAGCAGTGCGGAGGCTATTTTAAGGTCGATAAAAGAAGAATGGTTCATGAGAATAAGGCAGGGCTGATTCTTGCCGAGCTTTTCCATCCCCCGACGTTGACAGGTAAACCCGACCTTACGCAGTTCCGGAGAAGAAACGATGCGCACGAGAGTACGGAAAAACAGCCCGGGCTTTTTAGGCCTGATGCGGATACCGGATGAAAGCTCACAGACTTCCCTGTAGCTTTTCTCTTTAACCTTGATCTTCATTCAACCGTCACCTCAGGTCATTCTGGCATAGCTTATAAAACAGAATATTGAACAAATCAGCATCATTCCGCCATAAGGATTGGCAAGAAAAACTATTCCGGCAACAAGTGCCATCCAACGTTTGCCGGTTTTCCAGCCAAGGAAGGAGAACACGGTACCCGAAAGAGAAATAACCGTCCCCAGAACAGGATAGACCAGATTGTATCCCAAAGAGTAAATAACCGAATCCCAGGAGGAGTCCGTCTGTTCCTCCTGCCGTGAGGTACCCGAAGGCACAGGATTTTTTTCCAGATACTCGTTGAGTCTGATAATCGAAAGCACCTGCACCGTAGCGGAAAAAAGAATCAGCACAAGGGAAATTATCGAAGCGGCGAGAAGAAGCCCCTGTCTTTTGGCACAAAAACCGCCGTTGCGGTAAGAGACGCTCCTGCGGTTGACCATGGACGGGGTCGTTCTTTCCGGAGATTGCCCGGAATACTCCGCCTTCAGGTTCTCCATCTCCACTTTATACTGCCAACGGGCAAGTTTCCCGGAGGCGAGATCAGCGGCAAGGACTTTTTTCTTTTCCTCATAAGTCAGTTTTGAATAGGGTTTTTTAGGCGTATCGCAATTGGGGCATTTTCCGTCGACAAGACCTGTCCCGCAATACGGACAAAAGCCGGGGGTGCGATCAGACATTTTTTGTTCTCCCTGAAATTATTTTGGTATTATAATTATACTACATTAAAAGTAAAAAGTCAATAGCACCGCAGAACTGACACCTGTTTTTCCGCAGAAAACTGCGAAAAAGAACTGTTTTTAAGATAATAGTTACAAACGCTTGATAGGTGTGTATTGAATCAGTCCGTAACCGCGTCCCCAACCACACGATTATTACGAAGTTTTTAGTATATCAGAAGAGAAACCAAAGATAAAACATCCATTCCCTTTCCCAACGACAGCGGTTTCGGACATAATTCGCCGGTTTTTCTCCAAAAAACAAAAGTTTGCAAAAATATTTCATTTACCCTATTGAAATTTCCTGCCGTTTATGGTATAATACACAGGCTGATTTAGTCAGATATGTGCCCGTAGCTCATCTGGATAGAGCAACTGCCTTCTAAGCAGTAGGTTGGGGGTTCGAGTCCCTCCGGGCACGCCAATTGAATATGGTGGGTATAGCGTAGTTGGTTAACGCGTCAGTTTGTGGCACTGAAGACCGTGGGTTCGAATCCCACTATCCACCCCATGAAAGAAAGCACTTGCAACGCAAGTGCTTCTTTCAGTTATATTCATCGGTAACAGCGCAATGTTTTCTGCGGTTATATTTTGCCTGTGCCGGGTGTTTGCTGACAAAATCATACCGGAGCTTCCCGATACGGGAAGCTCCGGTTCACGGCTTAATAAGATGTCTTTACAAACCGACTGATTAGTCGTTGCCCTTCATCTTTGCATAGCATTCGCTGCAGTAAACGGGTCTGTCTTCTCTGGGCTGGAAGGGAACTTTCGCTTCCTTGCCGCAGGATGCGCAAACGCCTACGAAATACTCTTTAGCGCCCTTGACAGCTGCCTTCTTTGCAGCTCTGCATTCTTTACAACGCTGAGGCTCGTTCTGGAAGCCCTTTTCAGCGTAAAATTCCTGTTCTCCTGCCGTAAAAACAAAGGTCTTTCCGCAGTCTTTGCAAACCAATTCTTTGTCCTGATACATTAGAGTAACCTCACTTAAATGATTGATAATTTTTCCGCCCTTCCCGGAGTCGCACCGAGGCGTTAAATCACCGTATCACGAAACGTCGCGTAATTTTCTAAAGACCGCAAAACGGAGGATAGAGGCAAGCCGTGAAGCCTGTTTCCGAGCCGCGTAAAGAATGCAGTTTAGGCAAAAAGCGTAGATGCTATGATGGGGATTATTAACGGATCTTTCCAGGGCATATTAAATTTATTTCGAAAACCTTTCCCGAAGTTTTTTCTTCACACGGGTCATGGCATTATCGACTGTTTTCGGTGAGAGTCCGAGATTCTTCGCCGCCAGCGCGGTGCTTCCGCCACTGCTGAGATATTCCGTCAGGACCCGGTTTTCCAGATCCGTAAGGGTATGACGGACAGAATCTATCACCGATGAGACATAGTTGCTGTCCAGAATACTCTGTTCGGGAGAAGGACCGGAAACAGTTACATCGGACTCGTCAAAAGACACATTCTTATCATCCTTGCACAAAGCACGGTAAGCGGTTATCATGCGCCTTTTTATGCAAAGAGTGGCATAAGCTCCGAAAGGGACACCTGAAGCGGCACTGAAGGTACTGTAAGCGGCATAAAGACCGATATTTCCCTCCTGTCTCAGATCCTCGCGGTAGCGTTCCGGGAAGGACGATGCCAGGGATGCAATGAGTTTCTTGTACGCCTCAAGTGTTTGTTCGAAGGCGATATTGTCCTTATTCTGAGGCATCTTGAGGCTCCTTGTTCAGGGTACAAACTGCGTAAAAGGCAAAAAGCCCACCCGTCCGGGGCATTACGCCCCGAACAGACAGGCTCTGTATTCAACTGACAGTAAGAAAAAAAGCATGTAAATAAAAACCTTTGCGGTAGGATGTACTCAGTTAATGATGGTCTCTTCGGTGTCGATATCAAACAGATGGATGTTGTGCATATCGAGAGCGACCTTGATGGTGTCGCCGGGTTTGGCTTTTGTCTTGGGCGAAACACGGGCGGTCATCTTGTTGTCGTTGACGTCAAGGTACAGATAAGTCTCAGCACCCATAAGCTCAGTGACTTCAACATTTGCGGTAATGATGTTTTCGGGCATCTTCTCAAGATACATATCCTCATCATGAATATGCTCGGGACGAAGACCAACGATAACGTTCTTGCCGCCGTAGGTCATAAGCTTTTCGTAATTCTCGGTCTCAACCTTTTCCTTGGGGATCTTCAGAGTGAAGTCACCGAAGGTAAGCAGAACATCCTCGCCGCGACGGGTAAGACGTGCCTCGAAGAAGTTCATCTGGGGAGAGCCGATAAAGCCGGCAACAAACAGGTTGATGGGCTCATCATACAGACGCTGAGGAGTGTCGCACTGCTGAATATAGCCGTCTTTCATAACGACTATACGGTCAGCCATGGTCATAGCCTCGGTCTGGTCATGGGTAACGTAAATAAACGTGGTTCCCAGTTTGAGATGGAGCTTGCTGAGCTCGGTTCTCATCTGAGCACGGAGTTTTGCATCAAGGTTGGACAGAGGTTCGTCCAGAAGGAAGACCTTCGGCTCACGGACGATCGCACGTCCGAGGGCAACACGCTGTCTCTGACCGCCGGACAGAGCCTTCGGACGTCTGTCAAGCAGGTGGGAAATATCAAGTATACGGGCAGCTTCGTCGACACGACGTTTGATCTCTTCCTTGGAGACCTTGCGAAGTTTCAGACCGAAAGCCATGTTCTCGAAAACGGTCATATGAGGATAAAGAGCATAGTTCTGGAAAACCATTGCAATGTCTCTGTCCTTTGGTGCGACATCGTTTACAAGTCTCTCGTCAATGTAAAGTTCGCCTTCGGATATCTCTTCCAGACCGGCGATCATTCTCAGGGTAGTGGATTTACCACAGCCCGAAGGACCGACCAGAATAATGAATTCTTTATCTTTGATCTTGAGGTTAAAGTCTGTAACGGCTCTGACGCCGCCGGCATAGACTTTACCTATATTTTTCAGTACCAATCCCGCCACGGTAATAAACCTCCGAAATTTCTGTTTACGGGCACACTTCCAGCCCCAGTTCTCTTACTTTGTAATTTTACCATAAAAAAGCGAAAATTCCAATAGGCAAAACGCACAAAATGAGTAGCCTTTTTTTGGCATTTATCAACAATTTTTCCGACATCTGTCCTATTTTTGGGACAAATCCCCGTTCTTTACTAAGAAATGACGCAACCGAGTCAAGAAAAAGTAAAAAATCCGGTCAGAAAGCGGTTACTCGGCGTCGGTTTCTTTCTCGAGAGCGTAAGCACGCTTTGTGCAAGCAAGCATAGCATCGCTGACAGCCTGCTCAAATCCGTGTTTTTCAAGGAATTCCATAGCCTTTACGGTAGTACCGTTGGGGGTACAGACCTGAGCTATCATCTCATCGAGGCTCTGATCCGAAGTCTCCGCAAGTTTTATAGACCCTTCGGCTGTAGCGAAAACCAGCCTCTTTGCGGTCTCTTCATCTATTCCCTGAGCCACAGCACCGTTTATCATCGCACGGAGCAACATATAAAAATATACGGGGCTGGAGGAATTTACGGAAATAACCTCATTCATTCTGTCTTCGGGGAGCATCTCAACAATACCCGTGGTCTCAAGCAATTCACGGATCTCCGTCAGTTCACCGTATGTGATGGGCATCTCATAGCTCATCGCGGTGGCACCCACACCTTTAAGCATCGGGGTGTTGGGCATCAGACGGACGACCTTGCATTCCCTTCCGAGAGCCTTTTTGAAATAAGAAATGCTGACGCCGGCGATAACGGAAATAATAACATTCGCTCCGGTAACGTTTCCGGCAAGCTTTCCGAGAACAGATTTCAGATCCTTCTGACGGACACAGACAAAAACATATCTGGCATTGGCAGCCACATCTGCCTCGTCCTTGCAGACGGTGAATCCGGCATCGGCATAAGCCGCGCATTTCTGCCCGTCAACGTCATAAACGCATATATCGTCGGCAGAACAGTGTCCCGACGCAAGGATACCGGAGGCTATGGCGGAGGCTATATGTCCGGCACCGATGAACCCTATTTTTTTCATGAAGAGTTCTCCCTTCCTTTGTCATGCTCAATTATGTTTAAGTATATCACAAATTTTCAGGATTGTCAACAAGGAAAAACAAAATGGCAAATAATTTCTACATCTATTGATTTTTACGATGTTTTAATGTATAATATCACTTGATATATGACTTTCGAACGAAGCGGAGGTACGACGATGAAGTATACTTTCAGTCAGACTGACGTAAAGAATATAGACAGTTTTGCCCAGGCCCACGGAATATTCCAGCAAACCTCATACTGGGCTGATTTCCGACACATATTCCGCCACACCGCATTTATAGGCAGAGATGACAGCGGTCAGACCGTCCTGACCTGTCTGCTGTTGCGGTTGCCGGTATATACGACCGGGCACAGCATCGGATATATAACCCGGGGATTTGTCTGCGACTGGGAAAATCTTGAACTTGTGGGAGCTTTTACGGAGTTTCTCAAGGAATATTGCAGCAAGCACCGCATTATATATATCATAACCGACCCGTACGCTGATTACAAGGTGGAGTTTGCCGCTCCCGAACCGGAAAAGGATCTGCGCGCGGCACTGGAACGGTTCGGCTGGGTCAGAAACGACCGGGCTCTTCTTCAGCCCAAAACAAACTACAGGCTTCTTATTGACAGAAACTCCGATCCGGAACTGGAATGGCAGCGTCTTTACGGAAAGATGAATACAAAGCTGAAGAACCATCTGCGGCTTTGCGAAAACCGCGGAATGTACGTGGAGAAATATACGGGAGACGAACTTGAGCCTGCGGTAGATAAATTCTACGACATGCTCGTGCACACCACCGAGGCAAAGGGTTTCGGCAGACGCCCGCTGAAATATTACAGGGGAATGGCTAAAGCTCTCCGACCCTTCGTTACGGTTTACCTGCATCGCTGTGACATGAAAAAATACATTGCCCTGGCGGAGAGTCAGCAACAGCAGCTTCGTCAGAAAATTGCGAAGGCTGAGGCGGAAACCGATCCCGAGAGACGGGCGGCAAAACAGAAAAGCATCGACACAGACAAAAAACAGATTGCGGACATTGACGTGAAAATAGCAAAAGCCCGTGCGTATCCGGAGGACCCGTATGTTCATGCGGACTTCTTCATAAAAATGGGAAACAAGAGTTATTCCTTCTTCGGTGCATCCTCACCCACCCTCCGGGAACTCAAACTCACGGCAGGATACCTGCACATGATCAGAGACAGCCTTGACGGACAGTGTGAAAGCTTCAATATCGGCGGAACACTGAAACTTGACACCCCGGATATAAAGGATGACCGGATGTACGAGCTGTACCTCTACAAGTGCGAATATGCGGGACAGTTTGTGGAGCACCCGGGAGAATTCTTCCTCATAAGCAACGAAAAAATGTTCGAGCTGTTCCACAACAGACTCAACTATTTCAAACGTATAGTTTTCAGATTTTAAGGAGTAAAGAATGAAAAAAATATTCACAAAGGACAACGCATCAACGGCGTTGAAGGGCTTCTGCATCGGCGCACTCATGACCTTTCCCGGCATGAGCGGCGGCACTCTCGCGCTGATTGCGGATATTTACGACAGACTTGTTGCGGCTGTGAGCGGGCTGCGGAAGAATTTCAAGAAAAACTTTCTGTTTCTGTTGCTTTTCGGACTCTGCGGAGCGGCGGGAATGCTTCTTTTTTCCAAGGTCCTGCTGTATCTTGCGCAGACGTATCCCCTGCCCATGAGATTCCTTTTCGTTGGACTCATAATCGGAGGAGTTCCCATGCTCCTGCGGAAGATGTTCCCCGAAAAACAGAAACTCGCTACATACAAATATGTCATCACAGGACTTCTTTTTCTTGCGGGTATCGGAGCTGTACTGCTTATTAACATGATGCCCGACGGACTGGTCAGTTTTGACACAGGGTTTTCCCTCAAAACAGTCTGGGGAGTTGTCGTCGCGGCATTTTTCCTTGCGGTAGCCATGATACTCCCGGGCATATCCTTTTCCCACATGCTCATAGTTCTGGGCATATACGACCGTTTCTACAAGGCTCTCGGAGCTTTGCCCGATGTCAGGCACTGGGGTGAAAACTCCGGAGATATACTGTTTCTTTTTGTTATCGGAGTGGCAACGGTGATCGGAGTTCTTGCTCTGATAAAAGTTCTCGACAAATGTATGACCCAATACCCGATGTTCACTTTTTCGGCGATCCTCGGTTTCGTATTCGCTTCCATAAGAAACGTTCTCCAGGGAGACGGTTTACCCATTCCGCCCTACGGAGCGGGAACAGTCATAATTTCCGTCGTATTTCTCATAGCAGGAGCAACAGCGGTATTCTTCATAACCCGTAAGAGCAAGGCAAAACAGACAGAACAGGATCAGTAAAATGAGTTTGATTTCCGTATCGGGACTCGGTAAGAGTTTCGTACAGCAGAATATATTCTCCGATGTATCCTTCCGTATCGAACCGGGAGACAAAGTCGGTATAGTCGGGGTCAACGGAGCGGGAAAGACTACGCTCTTCAACATCCTTACAGGAACCGAAGACGCCGATGAAGGTAATGTTTTCAGGGACAAAAGCGCAACTGTCGCATACATGAAACAGCATTCAGACTACACATCGGCAAAAACCCCGTTGCAGGAAGTAACGGAGGTCTTTGCCGACCTCATGACGCTGGAAAAGCAGTTTGAAGCGGCGGATTCGGCGGTAGAAAATGCCCCCACCGAAGAAAATCTCTCCCGGCAGCAAAGGCTCAGGGAGGAATTTCTTTCCCGGGGAGGAATGACCTTCCGGGGGCGTATACGCTCCACCCTTCTCGGTCTGGGCTTTTCGGAAAACGAGCTTCAGTTACCCCTTTCCGGACTCAGCGGCGGACAGCGCACCCGGGTACTTCTGGCAAAAATACTCCTTTCAGGCGCCGATCTTATCCTGCTGGATGAGCCCACGAATCACCTGGATATGGAGTCAGTAAGGTGGCTTGAAAACTTTCTTTCCGACTACAGGGGCGCGGTTACGGTCATTTCCCACGACCGGTATTTCCTTGACCGGATCTGCAACAGAATATTTGACCTTGAAAACGGCAGACTCACCTGTTACACCGGAAACTACACAGCTTTCGCGGAGCAGAAACAGCTTGCCCGCAAGACTCTTGAACGGGAGTACGAAAGAAAAGAAAAAGAGATCCGGCGCATCGAAGGAATAATTGAGCAACAGAAGCGTTTTAATCAGGAACGCAACTATGTTACCATAAAGTCAAAGCAGAAACAGATAGACCGTATAAAGCAGACCGTGGTCAGACCGGACAGAGATCCGGCAAATATAGATTTTTCCTTCCACGCCTGTTCCGGAACGGGTAACGAGGTTCTCAGGGCGGAGAATCTCGGAAAAGCCTTCGGCGAAAACTTTCTGTTCCGTGACGTGGATTTCCTCATACACAGCGGGGACAGGGTATTCATCACCGGTCCCAACGGATGCGGAAAAACAACCCTTCTCAGGATTATAACCGGCATGATTACTCCCACCGAAGGACGGATAGTTACCGGAGCGAGGGTCGTTGAGGGGTACTACGACCAGAATGTGGCTGGAGTAAACGGTCAGAAAACGGTTTTTGACGCAATTTCCGATGAATTTCCGCAGATGACAAATACCCAGGTCAGATCAGCCCTCGGAGTATTTCTTTTCAAAGGTGACGATGTTTTCAAATCCGCGGACAAACTTTCGGGAGGAGAACAGGCAAGGGTACAGCTTGCCAAACTTATGCTTTCGCCACACAATCTGCTGATACTGGACGAGCCCACAAACCACCTTGACATAGCTTCAAAAGAAGCCCTCGAACAGGCTCTGTCAGACTACGACGGGACAATGGTCGTGGTTTCCCATGACCGGTACTTCATAAACAAACTCGCGACACGCATATTTGATTTCGATGAAGGAAAACTCCGCGTCTATGACGGAGGATACGATTTCTTTACAGAACAGAAGCAACGGTTTTTTACCCACACGGAAACGGTACCGGAGCAGAAAAAAGACGGTGCCGAAAATTACCGCAGAAAAAAGGAGGAACAGGCGGCGGAACGGAAAAGGGCCAGCCGCACGGAAAAACTCGAAAAACTCCTTGACGAATGTGCAAAAAGGAAAAAAGCCGTTCAGGATGCTCTTTCCGATCCTTCCATAGGCTCGGATTACACGAGAATAGCGGAGCTTTCGGAACAGCTGCAACAGCTTACCGAAGAGGAAGAACTGAATTACGATGAATGGGCTGCGCTCCAGGAGGAATAAGATGAAAGAACGGAATGCGAGAACCGCCCTTTCCGTTTTCCTTGCGTTTCTGAAGATCGGAGCGTTCACTTTCGGCGGAGGATATGCGATGATCCCCCTGATACGGAGGGAAGCAGTGGAAAAGCACGGATGGATAAGCGACGAGGAACTCCTGGAAATGGTTGCCATCGCGGAATCCACTCCCGGGCCCATAGCCGTAAACAGCGCAACCTTTGTCGGACAGCGCTCTGCGGGCTTTCCCGGTGCTGTTCTGGCAACCTTCGGAGTGGTTCTCCCCTCTTTTGCGGTAATAAGCCTGATAACCCTTGCCCTGAATGAATTTTCGGGAATAAAAGCCGTGCAATACGCTTTTTTCGGGGTAAGAGCGGGAGTCCTTGCCCTTATTCTTAAGGCACTGTGGGACATGTTCCGTCAAAGTAACAGAAATCTGTTTTCATACATTGTCATGGGCTGCGCATTTCTTGCGGTATCCGTATTCAGAATCAACGTTCTGTTGGTTATCGTTGCATGTGCCGTTGCGGGAACGGTTTCCGCACTTCTGGCGGAAAAGAGGCGTGGCGGATGATATTTCTGAAGCTTTTTCTCGCCTTTTTCAAAATCGGGCTGTTTACCTTCGGAGGCGGACTCGCAATGATCCCGCTTATCCAGAGTGAAGTAACCGCAAACGCCTGGCTGACGGCGGATGAACTGGTAGACTTCATAGCCATAAGCGAAAGTACCCCCGGTCCGCTTGCGATAAATCTTTCCACATATGTGGGGATGCGTGCAGGCGGAATTCCGGGAGCCCTCTGCGCGACTCTGGGAGTTGTGCTGCCGTCCTTTGTCATAATACTGATCGTTGCCGGGTTTTACAGCCGGTTCCGGAAAGCAAAGGCGGTACAGTGGGGACTGTCGGGACTTAAGCCGGCGGTCATAGGTTTGATAGCCTCAGCCGCCGTTTCAGTGGCTGAAACTGTCTTCTTCCCCTCCGGATTCAGCGCAACCGTCCTTTCATCCCCTGCCTTTTACGTCAGCGGCGGAATATTCGGGATCATGGTTATTCTTTCTTTCAGAAAAATCAGCCCGATTGTCATAATTCTTCTGTCAGCGGCGGCGGGGATATGTTCGGGGTATCTGTTGGGACTGTAAAAGACCGACGACCCGGTATCCGGAATCACAAAACATAATAAATATCCCCCCGTAAAACGGGGGGGGGGTATTTCAGTTTCGGGCATAGCCCTAAT
>ERZ779889.402-NODE-402-length-55272-cov-7.082384_pt1 | contig 55272 bp, 46 predicted proteins | sample MGYA00511030_ERZ779889 | MGnify/ENA primary metagenome ERZ779889 (study PRJEB29588, sample SAMEA2160616) | human gut metagenome | biome: human gut; feature: human-associated habitat; material: faeces | place: Denmark | collected 2008/2010 ... | reverse complement strand
ATAATAATTAGTTAATATATTATTACACAAATTGCCGCAATATTCAATATTTTATTATTCATAATTTCTTGAAAAACTAAAATATTTATGGTAATTTTATATTAAAGAGCACACACGGCGCTTTTTGCGGCTGTTTGCCGCATTGCCGCGGGGAAAGGAATTGTGAATATTATGTCTTTGCCAAAAGATCCTGTTTTGTGTTTAAGTGTTGTTAATATGAAATTGCGTGATTTCTATTCAAACCTTGATGCGCTTTGCGACGATTTGGGCTGCGATAAAACAGAGCTGCAAAGCAGCTTGCGCAGTATCGGCTATGAATATGATTCTGCCGCAAATCAATTTGTTTAAACGCCGTGCCTCGGCCGTATAACGCAAAATAAACAAATAACACAAAGTAAAAGCGGAGCGATTTTTTATCGCACCGCTTTTTTCATCTTTTAACAAGCTTTGTAAATATGTAGTCGTTCATCTTGGCTGCAAGGGCTTTTATATCTGTTTCGGATTTTGAATAGAGCATGGAAATAATGAATCCCGTTACCCCGTTTGCAGTAAATTCAATGGCAAAATCAACCTCGCTGCTGTCTTTATATCCAAAGTTGATAAACTGAGAATAAAATTCAGAGGTGTATTCCATTATGCTGTTGCGAATAAGCCCCGTCATATAGCCGGAAAGAGATGAGGAAAAGCATTTGCGCAGAAAAAGCTTGCTTTCATCAATTTTAGTAAGATAAATTATTGTGGCTTCTTCAATGTTTGCCGCCTTTTTGGCATCGTTAACACAGCCTTGTGTGTATTTTTTTACGCCCCAATCTATGAGTGCCTGAATGTCCGCAAAATGATAATAAAATGTTTGCCTGCTTATATGGCATTCCTCCACAAGCATGGTAACCGTTATTTTATCAAGCTCGTGATTCGTAAGCAGGGCAGAAAAGCTTTTTAAAATCTGCATTTTTGTTTTTTCTGCCATGATTTTCTCCTTTAATGATTTTTCTACAATTTATGTTTTTTAGAGTATAGCATATTGTTACAGCATATGCAAGTTTGTAATTACAGGGTTTATATATTTGTAAGAATTTTAAGCCGTTTTTATCGTCTGTTGGAATTTGAGTTTAACAAAAAAGCCGAATTTGCTCCGTTTGGCGGGGGAAAATCAAATCAAGAAAATAAAAGTTCCCGCAGGCGTTTTGCCTTGCGGGAGTATTGCTTTTCCGTAATTATTTTTTTTCTTCCAAAATGTGAAGGTATTCTTTGTATTCGGAGCTTAAAACGCTCTGATTTTCGCTTGTTTTTACAGCCATGTTAACCGCAACGGTTGTTTTCTTAACGGGCTGAATCGTGCCGGCACCGGCAACGCAGCCTCCCGGGCAAGCCATGCCCTCAAGCAGATAACCGTTGTATTTGCCTGCCTTTGCAAGCTGAAGCATTTTGCGGCAGTCGGGCAATCCTTCTGCTCTTGCCGTAAGAACCTCCCTTTCGGGGTCAAGTTCATGAATTGCATCCTCAACTGCTTTTGCAACGCCTCCGCTTACTGCAAAGCCCTTGCCGTCTCCGCTTGATCCGCTGAGCGGTTCGCTTTCTTCGCAAGCGGCAATGTCAATCTCTTTAGCTTCAAGAATTGCGCTGAGTTCTTCAAAGGTGAGCACAAAATCAACATAGCTTCTTATGGTGCGTCGGCTCGCTTCAAGTTTCTTAGCGGCACACGGGCCCACAAAAACAACCTTGCAATCCGGGTGTTTTTCTTTTATGAGCCTTGCGGTAAGCACCATCGGGGTAAGAGCCATGGAAATGTATGATGCAAATTCGGGGAAAAGCTTTTTGGCCATAACAGACCATGCCGGGCAGCATGAAGTTGCCATAAACGGTTGCTTTTCCGGCACCTCTTTCATGAAATCCTGAGCCTCTTCTATTGTGCAAAGATCTGCACCGATTGCAACTTCAACCACATCCTCAAATCCAAGCTCCTTGAATGCGGTGCGGATTTTTCCCGTGCTCACATTGCCGAATTGGCCGGCAAATGCAGGCGCAATGGCGGCATAAACGGGAGTGTCGCTTTTAAGGGCAGTGATTGTTTGATAAATTTGGCTCTTGTCTATAATAGCACCAAACGGGCAGTTAACAAGGCACATGCCGCATGAAACACATTTGTCGGGATCTATTTCGGCTCTGCCGAGTTCGTCCGATTTGATTGCATTCATGCCGCAAACCTTGGCGCACGGGCGCTCTTGTCTGATTATTGCATTGTATTCGCAGGCGTTTGTGCATAAGCCGCATTTAATGCATTTTTCCTGGTCAATAAAAGATCTGCCGTTTTTAATTGAAATTGCTTTTTTAGGGCAAACCTCAACGCAGGGATGCTCAAGGCAGTTTTGGCACCCATTTGTAACAAACACCTTGTTTTCCGGGCATCTGTTGCAGGCAAACTTGATAATGTCAATAAGCGGCGCTTCATAGTATTTTTCATCTACCAAGCTTTCGTCAATTCCTTCGCAAATGGAATTGAAATCGTTGAAATCTCTGAGTGAAAGCCCCATTGCCGCACGAAGTCTTTCTGCCACAACTTCTCTTTCAACGAAAACACTGTCCCTGTATTGCGCAACATCGCCGTTGATGATTTTGTATGGCAGGTTTTGAAATTCCTTTTCATCCCAGCCTTTGTAAGCAAGTTTCGCAACTTCTGTGAAAATGGTTTTTCTTATTCGGGATTTTGATGTTTTTATTCCTCTCATAGTTATTACACTCTCCTATTCGCCCTTATGATAACACTTAGTTATTTTAAAATCAATAAAAGATTTATAATTTGTTCTTTTTTTAACAAACTTTTTATAGTATAATGTTCTTGGTGATAAAAAAATATGGAAAATATAGGCAAATTTAAAACCGCACTAAGCGATATCGGCAAAGCTCTTGAAAATGAATTTGATTATGATTTCAGCATAAATGAAAAATTCATAGGCACAGTTTCAGAATTTGATCAACTGATAAAAAAGCCCTTTGAAGCAAACAAGCAAAAAATTTTTTATCGAGGGGAAAGGATAAATGATTTGTCGCGCCCGCTTGTGCCCACTTTGCTCAGAAATAAGAAAAAGCTGCTTGAAAAAGGCTCTGTTATAACAAATGTAAACAGCGAGTTTTTGCTTGATTATTATAAATCACTCGGCAGTTATTATGATGTGTTTAGGGCACTTTTCGGAGAGGCATCGCCGTATCGCCTTTATGAGCTTTGCGCTTTTTCACAGCATTATTTGGATGTTTCGCCGTTTATCGATTTCACAAAATCGCTTTATGTGGCGCTTTCCTTTGCTCTGAAAAACAGAACGGAATATGCCGATGATATTGTGCTTTACACGGCAGAAACTGAAAATTATGATAATTATACCAGCGATATTATAACCGCCGAATGTTGGCTTAATTCATATAAGGTAACGGTGCTTAATTCCGGCGAGGAGCTTCTGAAACTGCGCCCGAACGATCTTTCCCGTGCAGCAATCAAAAAGGCTATGGAAACATATGAGGCTCGTGCTCAGCAGGAATCTCCGGAGGCCTTGCTTATTGATATTCCCACTAATGATTTAATGAAATATCAGCAGGGCGTTTTTCTGCTGCTAACGGATTTTTCACTTTACAGCAAATCTTATCCAACAAAAAATGTGCGCCGTGATTTTGCCATAACAAAGTATATTATCAGTCGGGAAATCTGCCCGTGGCTGCTTTCAATGGTGAATTGCGAAGCGCCTTGGTACAGCTATGAGTGCTTAACGGATGTTAAAACCGCAATGAAAACAATCTCAAATTCAAAAAGCGAATTTTTGGATATGCTGCTCAGATAAGTTTGCATTAAATTCGGCAGAATGTGCAAAAAAATCCACCCGGAATGTTTCGGGTGGATAATTTTTTGTGTTCAATTTTTGAGTCGTGTTTAAATCAGTCTGTTGTGATTTCGTGAACCCAGCCCTTGGGGCCTTCAATTTTTCCCATTTGAATACCGGTAAGCGTGTCATAAAGCTTTTTGGTAACGGGGCCCATTTCTTCCATGCCTGAAGGGAAGCAGATTTCGTTGCCGTGGTCAACAATTTTGCCAACGGGGCTGATAACTGCCGCAGTGCCGCAAAGGCCGCATTCCGCAAAGTCTTTAACTTCTTCAAAAGCAACCTTTCTGTGTTCAACCTTGAGTCCGAGAATTTCTTCGGCAACAACGCAAAGCGAACGCCTTGTGATAGACGGAAGAATTGAATTTGATTTAGGAGTAACAACTGTGCCGTCTTTTGTAACAAACAGGAAGTTTGCGCCGCCTGTTTCTTCAACATAAGTTCTTGTTGCCGCATCAAGATACATATTTTCGTCAAATCCGTTTTTATGGGCATCAACAATGGCATAAAGGCTCATGGCATAGTTAAGGCCTGCCTTAATGTTGCCGGTTCCGTGAGGTGCTGCACGGTCAAAATCGCTTACGCGAATTGTAATCGGCTTTGCACCGCCCTTGAAATACGGGCCAACCGGTGTGCAAAGAATTCTGAATTGATATTCGTCTGCCGGCTTAACTCCTATAACTGCGTTAGAGCCGAATATGTACGGGCGAATGTAAAGAGTTGCTCCTGAGCCGTAAGGCGGAACCCAAGCTGCATTTGCCTTAACAACTTCTTCAACCGCTTTAATAAATCTGTCCTCCGGGAAGGGCGGGATTTCAAGCCTTTCTGCGGATTGTCTGAGCCTTTCTGCATTTAAATCCGGTCTGAAGCAAACGATTTTGCCATCCTCGGTGGTGTATGCCTTTAAGCCCTCGAAAACAGTTTGTGCATATTGAAGCACACCTGCACATTCGTTAATTGTGATATTCGGGTCTGTGATAAGTGCGCCGTCATCCCACTTGCCGTCTTTAAAATATGAAACATAGCGGTAATCCGTCGGCATATATGCGAAGCTGAGTTCTGACCATTCTATATTTTTCTTTTCCATTAAAATTACTTCTTTCTCTAAGAGTATTTGCTACAATTTTACTACCATTATGCAAGATTGTCAATAAAACGCAGACATTTTTTGATAATTTCAGCAGGCTGCCGAAATTGGGAAAAAGTTACTTTTTTACTTGCGGTTTTGATGGTAATATACTATTATATAAGCTGTAAATTAGTTGCAATATCACAGAAAGCAACAGCGTGAAAAAATCACACTGCTTAATTATATTGCCGTTGCTTCTGTTTGGGCAACACGGGATTGCGGCGGCTGTTTATAATCAACTTGTTGCCGGAAAGGCTATGGTGCTAAGTATGAAAGAATTTTCAAAGTCAATAAAGTATATAGGTGTAAACGATAAGGATTTGGACCTTTTTGAAAGCCAATATATAATTCCAAACGGCGTTTCTTATAATTCCTATTTGATAGAGGATGAAAAAATTGCTGTTATGGACACGGTGGATGCAAGAAAAACAGCCGAATGGCTTGCGAATCTTGAAGCTGCGCTCGGTGGCAGGCAGCCTGATTATCTTGTTATTTCCCATTTGGAACCCGATCATGCCGCAAATATCAAGAATTTTACGGAAAAATATCCCTCTGCAATTCTTGTTGGCAATGCAAAAACCTTTGCAATGTTGCCTCAGTTTTTTGATATTTCGCCGTCTGTTGAGAAACTTACGGTTAAGGAAGGCGATTCCCTTTCCCTCGGCGAACATACGCTTAATTTTGTTATGGCGCCCATGGTGCATTGGCCTGAGGTTATGGTAACATATGAAAGCAGCGAAAAGGTGCTTTTCTCTGCAGACGGCTTCGGCAAATTCGGTGCGCTTGATGTTGAAGAGGATTGGGCTTGCGAGGCAAGGAGATATTATTTTAACATAGTCGGAAAATACGGCGGCCCCGTTCAAACATTGCTGAAAAAGGCTGCGGCACTTGATATTAAAACAATTTGCCCGCTTCACGGCCCCGTTCTTACCGAAAACTTGGAATACTATATAAATCTTTACAACACTTGGTCATCTTATAAGCCTGAGTGTGACGGCGTTTTCATTGCCTGCGCTTCGGTTTACGGAAACACAAAAAACGCCGCACTTAAGCTTAAAGAAATTCTTGAGGCAAAAGGCTGTAAGGTTGCTTTTTCGGATATAACACGTGATGATTTTGCAGAGGCTGTTGAGGATGCGTTTAAATACGGCAAAATCGTGCTTGCCGCTTCAAGCTATGACGGCGGCGTGTTCCCTCCTATGGAAACGCTTCTTGCGCATCTTAAAAGTAAGGCTTATCAAAACAGAAAAGTCGGAATTATTGAAAACGGTTCTTGGGCGCCGTGTGCGGCAAGAGTTATGAAAGCAACTCTTGAAAGCATGAAGAATATTACCGTTTGCGAGAGCACGGTAACAATTAAATCGGCAATGAAGCCGGCAGATGTCCCTGCTCTTGAGGCTCTTGCAAACGAATTGCTTGCCGATTAAGCCTTTAAAGGTAAAAAATTCAGGCTCATTATTCTGCGGCAATCGTTTTTAACGGTTGCCGCTGCTTATATACATATATTATCGGCGCTTGCCGTGTTGATTTTCGGCGGCGTTTTTGGCGGTGAAGCAAATGAATGAAAAAATAAAACTTGTGTGTGTTGATTTAGACGGCACTTTGCTTAAAAATGATAAAACGATAAGCGAAAAAACTATTTCCGCAGCAAAACAAGCAGCGGAAAGGGGAATTGAAATTGTGCCCGTAACCGGAAGACCGCTTTCCGGCTTGCCTCAAGCTGTAAAAAGGCTGCCCGGTGTTCATTACGCCGTCACCTCAAACGGAGCTTGCATAACAGAGCTGTGCAGCGGCAGAAAGATTTATTCTGCTCCGCTTCCAAACAGAAAATCGGTTGAAATAATGCATTTGCTCAACGAAAAAGGGTGTTTGTATGAGGCTTTTGCAGACGATGTAGGCTATATTGAGAGCGCCCTTATGGAAAAATACAGGCAAAAATTCACCGGCACACCCGTTGGGGATTATATTTTCGGCTCTCGCAGGCTTGTGCCTGATATATGCGCTCTTTTTGAATCTGAAAAGAAGTGCGCCGATGAGATTTTTATAAATTTGCCTTGTGAGGAGGAGCGCAATTTGCTTGCGTCATATCTTTCTTCGGATTCTTCGCTTGATTTCTGCCTTTTGGAAAAGAATTTTTTAGAGGTTTTAAACTGCGGCACGAATAAAGGCAGTGCTCTTGGCTTTTTATGCTCTTATTTCAATGTGAAAAAAGAAAACACTGCGGCATTCGGCGATAATGAAAACGATTTGCCTCTGCTTGAGGCTGCAGGCATGTCCGTTGCAATGGGAAATGCCTCCGAAAAGGTTAAAAATCTGGCAAAAGCGGTTACCGAAACTAATGAAAATGACGGTGTTGCTGTGTTGCTTGCACAGTTTTAGTGGCGATTTGTTGGCTATTTTGCACAAATTGTTGCTGTTCGTGTCTCCGTTTGGGCTGCTGCTTGTAGATTATTCGGTGCTTATATTGACTTTGCAATTTTCGCATACTAATATATTAGTTGTAAAGTTAAATGCTTTACCAAATCGAAAAACAATATATAAATATATCATTATGTGAAAGGAAATTAACATGGCTGTTAAGAAAAATGCGGCTGCAAAGGCAGCTAAAGAAACAACGGAAAAAGCAGTAAAGGCTGCAAAGGAAACCACCGAAAAGGCAGTTAAGGCGGCAAAGGAAATGTCCGAAAAAGCTGCAAAATCCGCTCAGGAAACAAAGGCAAAGGCTGCTAAATCGGCACAGGAATCTAAAGAAAAAGCAGTAAAGGCTGCTCAGGAAACAAAGGTAAAGGCAGAAAACGCAGTTAAGGAAACAAAAGAAAAAGCCGCAAAGGCAGAAAAGGCCGTTAAGGCAAGCACCGAAAAAGCAGAAAAAGAAGTTAAATCCGCCGTTAAGGCTGCCGAAAAAGAAGTTAAGTCTGCAGCTAAAAAAGCAACAAAGGCAAAAGACGAGGTTTTCTTTGAGTTTGCAGGCAGGCAGTTTAATGCCGCAGATGTGGAGAAAAAAGTTCGCAAGGCTTGCGGCAAAAAGGCTTCCGAAATCAAGTCCCTTAAGATTTATGTTAAGGCAGAGGATTTTGCGGCTTATTATGTTGTAAACGGCAACGAAGCAGGCAAAATTGATTTATAATATAATCAGTTTTAATATAAAAACAGCGTCGAGGCGAATTTTCGTTTCGGCGCTGTTTTCTTCTCGGTGCCGCTATTGATATATTCTTGCCGATGTGGTAAAATAAATTGGCTGAAACGGCAAGGCGATTTTATGCTTTTGTTCTTTGCCGCAAAATGATTACAACCTTAAAAGCAGACCGCAGAGCTAACAGAATGCCTGCGTTTTGTTTAAACGATAAGCACTCTCAGTGTAAATAAGAGGTATTTATGAGCGATAATAATTCAAAATCAAAAAAATTGGGAGTTATAATTCCTGTTATAATTGCTGTTGTTGTGTTGTGCGTGTTTGCCGTAAGCGGACGCATAACTAAGAATTTAGACGGCCAAACCCCAACTGCTCAGCCAACAACGGAAGGCACAACCCAGCAAACCACAAATGCCGTTTCAAAAGTGTCTTTGATTGCCGTTGGCGATAATTTGATACATAACACACTTATTGCCGCAGGCGAAAATGAAGACGGCTCAAGAGATTATACCTCGTTTTATGAGAATATAAAAAGCTATGTTTCGAGTGCGGATGTGGCAGTAATAAATCAGGAAACAATGCTGGGTGGCAGCGCATTTGATTACACCGGCTATCCTATGTTTAACACTCCGTGGGAGGTTGGCGATGCCGCAATTGATGCAGGGTTTGACATTTTCACCTGCGCCACAAATCATTCCCTTGATAAGGGCTTTTCCGGAATAGAGCAAGAGTGCAAATATTTTGATCAGCATCCCGAGGTTGTGCATGTTGGCTCAAACGATACGGAAGAAGATTATAACTCGGTGGTTTATTATGAGAAAAACGGAATTAAATTTGCCGTGTTGAACTACACTTATGGCACAAACGGCATCTCTTTGCCTGAAAATAAGCAGTGGTGTGTTAACATGATGGATAAGGAAAAGATCACTGCAGATGTTAATGCGGCAAAGCAAAATGCGGATGTTGTTATGGTGTTTCCTCATTGGGGCACGGAAAACAGCACTGCGGTTTCGGATTATCAAAGGGAATATGTTAAACTTTTTTCTGATCTCGGTGTTGATATAGTTATTGGCACGCATCCCCATGTGCTTCAACCTGTTGAATGGGTAACAAATGAGCAAACGGGTAAAAAAATGCTTGTTTATTATTCAATAGGCAATTTCATTTCTCATCAAACAAGCTTAAAGCAACTTTGCGGCGGAATGGCGGAAATTGAAATAGAAAAGAAAAATGATGAGGTAACAATCACCTCGGCAAAGCTTGCGCCGGTTGTATGCTGGTATAAAAAATCAAGCGGCAAAAAATACGATTTTGCCGTTTATAAGCTTTCGGACTACACAGATGCGCTCGGTGCTTCCCATGCGCAAGACGGTGCAACCCCGGAATATTTCAAAAAATATGCGCAAGAGATAATCCCTGAGGAATTTTTGGATTTGAACTGAATTGCTTAAAAATGAAGGTTAATTATTATTACAACTTCTGCTTTTTGTGCATAATTGCTTAAAAGCCGCGCCGTAAAAGCCCTGAAAAAAGCAGCCCGCACAAAATTGAAAAAATGTGTTGACTTTGGGCTTTTGTAGGAATATACTGATATTGTACTAAGAACAAAGGCGTTCCGAACGATTCGGAACGCCCTTTTTTATTTGCCGCAAAGCGGCTCAAAAAAATTTATTTAATTAAGGAGTAGCTGTTATGAGTAAGTTCACAAAAGAATACATACTCAATGATGCAAAGGAGAAAAATGTTGAATTTGTAAGGCTTCAGTTCACTGATGTTTTCGGTCTTATGAAAAATGTTGCTTTAACTGTTTCGCAGCTTGAAAAAGCACTTGATAATGAGTGCATGTTTGATGGCTCTTCAATAGACGGCTTTGTTCGTATTGATGAATCCGATATGTATCTTCATCCGGACCTTGATTCATGGGCAATCTTCCCATGGAGAACCTTTGGCGGCAAAACCACCGCAAGACTTATTTGCTCTGTTTATATGGCAGATAATAAAACGCCGTTTCTCGGCGATCCTAAAAATGTTCTTAAAAAGGTTATTGATGAAGCAGCTGAAATGGGCTTCGGTTTCAATGTTGGCCCTGAGCTTGAATTCTTCCTCTTCAAAAAGGATGAAGACGGTAACCCAACAACTGAGTTTACCGATGAAGGCGGCTACTTTGATTTAAACCCGAACGATGCCGGCGAAAATTGCCGCAGAGACATTTGCCTTGCTCTTGAGGATATGGGCTATGAGATTGAAGCATCTCACCATGAGGTTGCGGAATCTCAGCACGAAATCGATTTCAGATTTGATGATGTTATGACAACTGCAGACAGAGTTATGACCTTTAAGCACGTTGTTAAAACATATGCCACAAAGCATGGCCTTCATGCAACCTTTATGCCAAAGCCGGTTTGCGGCATCAACGGTTCAGGTATGCACACCAATATGAGCCTTTTCAATTTGAAAGACGGCTCCAATGCATTTGATGATCCTTCAGATGAACTCGGTCTTTCCAAGATTGCTTATCAGTTTATCGCAGGCGTTATGCATCATGTTAAAGGCATTGCCGTGTTCTCAAATCCGCTTGTAAACTCTTATAAGAGGCTTGTTCCCGGCTATGAAGCTCCTTGCTATCTTACTTGGTCTGCTTCAAACCGTTCTTGCCTTGTTCGTATTCCGGCAGCAAGAGGCAAGGGCACTCGTGTTGAACTTCGTTGCCCGGATCCAACCTGCAACCCGTATCTTGAAATGGCACTTTGCCTTGCAGCAGGCCTTGACGGTATTAAAAACGGCATGACTCCTCCTGCACCGGTTGATTATAATGTTTTCGGCCTTGATTCAGATCAGCTTGTAACAGAAGGTATTGATTGCCTTCCCGGTGATCTTATCTCCGCAGTTCATGAGGCAGAGGCAGATCCGTTTGTTAAGGAAACACTCGGTAATCATGTTTTCAATGCTTATATCGAAGGCAAAAAGAATGAATGGGATGAATATCGCACCCAGGTTTCTGCTTGGGAAGTTGAAAGATATCTCAAGAAATAAGCCCTCTCTTTGGCAGTAATGCCTTAACGGCCGGGGCGGCTGTTATAAGCTGTTCCGGCTCAATTAAAGCACAACGGAGTGCATTGCAAATTGCAGTGCGCTCCTTTTGTTTTTTATATGCTATTCATATTATGCATATCAAGCCTGCCGCTTGCGGCCTTTGCGGCGGCTTTGATATATCCCTTTTGGGAAACAGGAGGCTGCGTTTTGGCTTTTGCCAAAGCGCAATGCTCTGTCTGTAACAAATTATAGGAGAAATTATTATGAACATTTTAGAAACCGTTTCCAACGAGGTTTTCGGCGTTTGGTTTTTAATCGGCGCAGCTCTCGTTTTCTTTATGCAATGCGGTTTTGCCATGGTTGAAACAGGCTTCACACGGGCAAAAAACGCAGGAAATATTATAATGAAAAATCTGATGGATTTTTGCATAGGCACTCCGATGTTTTTGCTGCTTGGCTTTTCTTTGATGCTTGGGCAGGATTATGTTGCAGGCCTTGTGGGCGTTCCGAATTTGGGAATATTCACGGATTATCAGAATTTTGATTGGTCTAATTTCGTATTCAATCTTGTTTTTTGCGCCACTGCCGCCACAATTGTTTCAGGTGCTATGGCAGAAAGAACAAAATTTATATCATATTGTATTTACAGCGCAGTGATCAGTGCGGTGATTTATCCTATTGAAGCAGGATGGATTTGGAATTCGCAGGGCTGGCTTGCAAAGCTCGGCTTCCACGATTTTGCGGGTTCTTGCGCTATCCATATGGTAGGTGGTATCACGGCATTCATCGGTGCAATGATGGTTGGCCCAAGAATAGGCAAATATGTTAAGAATAAGAAAACCGGCAAAAAAGAAGCCCGTGCAATCCCCGGCCACAGCCTCACGCTCGGCGCACTCGGTGTGTTTGTGCTTTGGTTTGGTTGGTATGGCTTCAACGGTGCAGCCGCAAAAAGTATAGATTCGCTTGCATCAATTTTTGTAACCACCACCTGCGCTCCGGCAGTTGCCACTTGTGTTACAATGATTTTTACTTGGATTAAAAACGGCAAGCCGGATGTATCTATGTCGCTTAACGGTTCTTTGGCAGGTCTTGTTGCCGTAACTGCAGGCTGTGATGTTGTTGATGCGCTCGGCTCATGCATAATCGGTGCCGTTGCGGGTATTTTAGTTGTTGTTGCAGTAGAATTTATTGATATTAAGCTTAAGGTTGATGATCCCGTTGGTGCTGTTGCTGTGCATTGTGTAAACGGTATGTGGGGCACGGTTGCCGTTGGCTTGTTTGACACGCAAAACGGTTTGTTTTACGGAGGCGGAGCAAAGCAACTCGGCTTGCAATTGCTTGGCATAGTTTCCGTTGCCTCATGGACAGCCGTTACCATGACTGTTGTTTTCACAATAATCAAGAAAACAATCGGCTTGCGTGTTTCCAGAGAAGAGGAAATCAAAGGTCTTGATGCCACAGAGCATAATTTGCCGTCTGCATATGCAGATTTTATGCCAACTCTTGCTTATGCAGAGGATGTTCAGGCAGAAGTTCCCGTTGCAAAGGTTCCGGTTGAAAAGGCAGTGCCCGTGGAATCTTACACAACATCTGCGGATGAAAACGGTAAGCTCACGAATGTGGTTATGGTCTTTAATCCTTCAAGGTTTGAAGCTGTTAAGGAAAGCATGAATGAAATCGGCGTAACCGGAATGACGGTTACCAATGTAATGGGTTGCGGCGTTCAAAAGGGCCACAGCAAGATGTACAGAGGCGTTGCAATTGAGGAAATGAATCTTAACCCCAAGATGAAGCTTGAAATGGCTGTTTCAAAAGTGCCTGTTTCCGCAGTTGTGGATGCCGCAAGAAAGGCTCTTTACACAGGTAATATAGGAAACGGCAAAATCTTCCTTTATGATTTGGAGGATGTTGTTAAAATACGCACCGGTGAGCACGGAGTTGCCGCATTGCAGGGTGCGGATGATCTTGCAAACGATTAGCCCTTTTGTTTAGGTTTACCCCCTAAATTTATATCTCCGAAAACAGCGGCGGGTTGGGGCATTTGAAAACAAATGTTAAAGCCTTTCGGCTTAGCCCGTTGCGCAAAAAACTGCCGGCACGCAAGTGTCGGCAGTTTTTGCTGTTTGTAAGTATAATTGTTTTGTTAAGTCTTTTTACTTTTTTAATTATGCGGCATTTTCGCTTTGCTCACTGACTATTTTATATAATCTGTCCGGATAATCCGTCATAATGCAGTCTGCACCTATTTGTGAAAGATAAGCAAGATCTTTTTCATTGTTAACGGTCCAATATTGAACTGCTATGCCATGCTCATGTGCATAATTTATAACCTTTGCCGTGCCTAAGTTTGCTGCAAGGCGGAAGGGCATGTTGTAAGGAATTTGAAGGGCAACATATTTTGCTTCAAAATTCTTTTTGTTAAGATTTGCCGCATTGTAAAAGCTGAGCACCTCTTTAATTGTTGCACTGCGTTTGAAATCCGGGTAATTGTCGTCCACATAATGAGAAACCTCTTCGTGGAAAGAGCCGAAAATAACATCCTCAAGTATTCCGCGCTCTTTGATTATGTTATAAAGAATGTCAACACCCTTCATTCCGAGATCGCCGCTGTTTTTTATTTCAATTATATATTTGTGCTCGCCTGTTGAAATCAGGTAGTCAAGCACATCTTCAAGCCTTAAAATGCGAAGTTCGTCCGGAACGGCGTCGTTTTCCAATTCGGCATATGGCATATTGCCGTTCTCATCCTCAAATTTTGCACCCATGTTAAGTGAACGAAGCTCGTCATAGGTAAACTCCTCCGGGCGAACATCCTTGCGGCCGAAAACCTCTTGGCTGTTTGATGTTCTGTCAAGTGTATCGTCGTGCAGCAGCACAAGCACATCATCTTTTGTGATGTGGAGGTCAAATTCAAAAATATCAACGTCAAAACCGGGATTTTCTGCGCAATTTTTAAATGCCATCATTGTTTCTTCGGGTGCAATTCCGCCGCCGCTTCTGTGAGCGCTTACAAGCGGAAGATCCGAATCTACAATGTGTGGATTATCCGTTTCATATTTAACAATATTTTCCGGATTTGAATGCCAGTTGATTGAAATAAGCTCGCCTATAACAATGGCGGCAATTATCGCCAAAATTATAATCAGCGCCTTTTTTCCTTTGCTTAGTTTTTTCTTTTCGCTTTTGGTGCTTTCCATAAAGCAAAACCCCCTTTTATTTCTTTCGATTTTATGCAAACAATTGCGTAAATATGTCTCGATTATAGACATATTTATTTATATTGTCAAACAAATGTGGGCTGAAAAAGGCATTCCGTTGCGTTAAGAAACAATGAATATATTGTTTAATGTGCACAAAAATATCACTGCAACCGCGCTTAATTTATGCATTATTTGGTTATTATAAACAGCGAAAAACACTTTTCATACAAAATTATTTTAGTATGTAATTGCTGCGCTCGAAAAATCTTTTGCTTTTGCGCAAAGGTAATTTTCGGCTTGGAAATCGCCGGCAATCATAATTTTTTTGTTGTGGTTTCGGCAAAGGCAAAATGAGAAAAGCCGTGTCTTTGTTGATTCGGTTGAAAATATACAGTGTTTGTATAAAGAAGCTTTAGTTAAATATTCTATATAATTGCCGCAAAAAAAGTTTGTTTTTTTATAAAATGATGAAATTCTTTTTCTTTTGTTGCACACAGCCTTTTATGGTTTTATAATAAAAAACAATAAGGTATTTAATAATTATAGGAGGAGTACTTTATGCTGAAAGAAGGGCAAGTAAGAATTCCGTCCGGCTGTGCGATAGCGGCAATAATAGATCGCAAGGGCGGAAAAATCAACGGCTCCGAAATCATTAAATCTATCGCCTTGATGCATGACCGCTCAAACGGTCTCGGCGGCGGATTCGCGGCTTACGGCATTTATCCCGATCATGCGGATGATTATGCTTTTCATGTTTTTTATGAAAGTCAGCATGCTAAAAGTGAGTGCGAGGATTATCTTTTTAAGCACTTTAATGTGGATGTTTCGGAGAAAATTCCAACCAAAAAAATTGATTCCATTGCAAACGGGCCGGATATATGGCGTTATTTTGCAAAGCCAAACAAGGTGCGTATGAAGGAATCAAGAATGGATGAGGAGGAATACACCGTTCAGTGCGTAATGAAAGTCAATCAAAACATTGAAGGTGCTTTCATTTTCTCAAGCGGCAAAAATATGGGCTGCTTTAAGGCTGTCGGCTATCCGGAGGATGTCGGCGAATTTTATATGCTTGATCAGTATGATGCTTATTTGTGGACCGCACACGGCCGTTTCCCCACAAACACACCCGGTTGGTGGGGAGGCTCGCATCCCTTTAACATTCTTGATTGGTCTATTGTGCACAACGGTGAAATTTCATCCTATGATGCAAACAGAAGATATATAGAGCAGTTTGGCTATGTTTGCACCATGCAAACAGACACAGAAGTTATTACATATTTGTTTGATCATCTTATCCGCCACCACGGCTTGCCGATTGAGGTTGCCGCAGATGTGCTTACGGCGCCGGAATGGGATGAGATAGACCGTATGCCAAAGGAAAAGAAAGAATATTTCACAACGCTTCGCTCAATTTACAGCTCTGCTTTGGTGAATGGGCCGTTTTCCGTTATTCTTGGCTCAAACAAGGGCTTGCTTGCTATTAACGACAGATTAAAGCTTCGCTCGCTCACCGCTGCCACAAAGGGCACAAGGGCGTATTTTGCCTCTGAAGAATCGGCAATCAGAATTGTTTGCCCCGATCCGGAAAGAGTTTGGTCCGTAAGCGGCGCAAAGCCCGTTTTCGTTCCGCTTGAGCTTGATAAAAAGGAGGGTGCAAAATGATTGATTACATCCCTCGCAGGTTTACTGTGGTAAGAGATTCCGCATTGTGCATAAACTGCGGAAAATGCATAAAAGAATGCTCAAACGGCTGCCATCTTTATTCACCTAAGGATAAGAAAACGGTTGTTTCAAAGTCTGATAATTGCGTTGCGTGCCACAGGTGCGTTTCAATGTGCCCCGTAGGTGCGCTCAGAATAGAAAAATATGTGTGTGATTACAGGGATAATGCAAACTGGACTCCGCAATATCAGCAGGAAATCTGCCGCCAGGCAAACACCGGCTCAACACTGCTTTCCGCAATGGGCAATCCAAAGCCTTATCCTATTTATTGGGATAAGATTTTGCTTAATGCTTCGCAGGTAACCAATCCCTCAATAGATCCTTTGCGTGAGCCCATGGAAATTCGCACAATTCTCGGCAGAAAGCCGGAGAAAATGATTGTGGAAAGAAAAGGCAAATCGCTCACGAAAATGCCTCCTCAGGTTGTGCTTGAAACTCCGATAATGTTTTCGGCAATGTCTTTTGGTTCAATCAGCCTGAATGCGCAAAAATCGCTTGCCATGGCGGCAAGAAAGCTCGGCACTCTTTTCAACACGGGTGAGGGCGGACTTCACAGCGATTTGTTTGAATACGGAAAAGATGCCGTTGTGCAGGTTGCATCAGGGCGATTCGGCGTATATAAGGACTATCTTGAAAATTCAAGGTTTATAGAAATTAAAATCGGTCAGGGCGCAAAGCCGGGCATCGGCGGCCATCTTCCCGGCGAAAAAGTTAATGTGGAGGTTTCAAATGCCCGTATGATTCCCGTGGGATCTGATGCAATTTCTCCGGCGCCGCATCATGATATTTATTCAATAGAGGATTTGCGCCAGCTTATATGGTCGCTCAAGCAGGCAACAAACGGCCAAAAGCCCGTTGCGGTTAAAATTGCTGCGGTGCATAATATTGCTGCCATTGCCTCCGGCGTTGCCAGGGCAGGCGCCGATATTGTTGTTATTGACGGTTTCAGAGGCGGCACCGGTGCCGCACCAACTCGAATCAGGGATAATGTGGGAATACCGCTTGAGCTTGCGCTTGCCGCCGCCGATCAAAGGCTGCGTGATGAGGGCATACGCTCAAATGTTTCTCTTGTTGCGGCAGGCTCGTTTCGCTGCTCGGCGGATATTGTTAAGGCAATTGCTCTCGGCGCAGATGCGTGCTATATTGCCACTGCGGCTCTTATCGCCATGGGTTGCCATATGTGCCAAACATGCAACACGGGCAAGTGCAATTGGGGCATTGCCACTCAAAATCCGGAGCTTACCAAAAGGCTTGATCCTGAAGTTATGCATAAAAGAGTTGTTAATCTTGTGGAAGCATGGAATCATGAAATCAAAGAGATCATGGGCGGAATGGGCATAAACTCCGTTGATTCGCTCAGAGGAAACAGGCTGATGCTGCGGGGAATAGGCTTAAATGAAAAAGAGCTTGAAATTCTCGGCATTAAGCATGCCGGCGAATAAGGAGGTGCGGATATGAGTATTGAAGCAGGCCTTGAAAAATATGAAAAGGTAAACGAGCTTATTAAAAATGAGCTTGTTAAAAAAAATAAAATAACCGTAAAAAATGTAAACGGTCAAAGGTATATAGGCTGTGCGCTTGACAGTGGTAAAACCATTGAGGTGCACGGAACTCCGGGTAATGATTTGGCATGCTATTTAAACGGCGGCAGGGTAGTTGTGTTCGGAAACGGGCAGGATGCAGTCGGCAACACAATGAACGGCGGCGAAATTGTTATTCACGGCCACAGCGGTGATGCTCTCGGTTACGGCATGAGAGACGGCAATATCTATATCAAAGATAATGTTGCTTGCCGCGGCGGAATTCATATGAAGGAATTTGAGCAAATGAAGCCTGTTATCGTAATCGGCCAAAATGCAGGCTCATTTCTCGGTGAATATATGGCAGGGGGCACTATCGTGCTGCTTGGTTTAAACATTCCCAGGGGCGAAAAGCTTTTCGGCACGCATTGTGCATCCGGAATGCACGGCGGTAAAATTATCGTAAGGGGAAAGTTCCCAAAAGAAAATCTTTCGCCTAATATTGAGGTTTGCGAGCTTTCGGAGCAGGATAAGCAAGAGCTTAAAGCTTATGTGAAGCAATATTGCAAGTATTTCGGCGCTGATTTCGGCGAAATAATGGGCTCTGAATTCAAAAAATTGGTTCCTGCCACATCAAGACCGTATGCAAATCTTTACACGCCGAACTAATTGTTGTATAATCATATAGCTACGTAAAGAGAGGGATACCGCCGCCGTGCCATTCGGCTGCCGTGCACGGCGATATTCGGTAAATATTCGGCAGCCGGAAAGGCCTTTTATAAATATGTTTAACAGTCTTCATGAAGAATGCGGTGTATTCGGAATATTTGAAAATAAAACCACCTATGTGGCACGCTCAACCTATTTGGGGCTCTATGCACTTCAGCACAGAGGGCAGGAAAGCTGCGGCATTGCCGTTAATGACGATGGCGTTTTCTCCCATTATAGGGGTGACGGCCTTGTGCCTGAGGTTTTCACAAAGGAAAAGCTCGACGGCCTCGGCAAGGGCAATATGGCAATCGGCCATGTGCGCTATTCAACCACCGGCGGCGGAGATAATCCGAATAATGTGCAGCCGCTTGTTATTCGCCATATAAAAGGTAATTTGGCATTGGCTCATAACGGGAATCTTGTTAATGCGGCAGAACTCAGAAAGGCTTTTGAGCTTGGCGGCGCAATTTTCCATGGCACTTCGGATACGGAATCAATCGCATATGCCATTGTGCAGGAGCGTCTTGTGTGCAAAAGCACCGAGGAAGCGGTTTCCAGAGTTATGAATCACCTAAACGGTGCTTATTCATGCGTTGTGATGACTGCCACAAAGCTTATCGGCTTTAGGGATCCCATGGGCTTTCGCCCGCTCTGCATAGGAAAAACGGATGACGGTGCTTATGTTATTGCCTCCGAATCCTGTGCGCTTGATACAATCGGCGCTAAATTCATAAGGGATATTGCGCCCGGCGAAATTGTAACCGTAAGCACGGATGGTGTTTCGTCTGATACAAGCCATTGCGGCAAATGCAAGGGCGGAATGTGCGTGTTTGAATATATCTATTTTGCAAGGCCGGATTCCGTTATAGAGGGCTCTTCCGTTCAGCAGGCAAGAATGCGTGCAGGGGAGTTCTTGGCTAAGGAAAGCCCGGTTGATGCGGATATTGTAATCGGTGTTCCGGATTCGGGCCTTGATGCTGCTCTCGGATATTCAAAGGAAAGCGGAATTCCTTACGGAGTAGGCTTTATAAAAAATAAATATATCGGCAGAAGCTTTATTCAGCCAAGCCAAGATCAGCGAGAGGATGCCGTGCGTATTAAGCTCAATGTTGTGCGCCCCAATATAGAGGGTAAAAGAGTTATTATGATTGATGACTCAATTGTAAGAGGCACAACCTGTGCTCGAATTGTTGATTTGCTTCGTGAGGCAGGCGCAAAAGAAGTTCATATGCGTGTTTCTTCGCCTCCGTTTAGGTATCCTTGCTATTTCGGCACGGATGTAGACAGTCAGGAAAACCTTATCGCCTGCAAGTATAACAGTGTTGATGATATTGCCAAAATAATCGGTGTTGATTCGCTTGCTTATCTTTCAATAGATGCCACTCATAAGCTTGCAAGCCAAACAAATATCAGCTATTGCGACGGTTGCTTTACGGGCAAATATCCTATTGAGGTGCCAAAGGAGCAGCCAAAGGATAAGTTTGAAACCAAGTTAAACAGATTTTCCGCATATTATCAGGTGCTGGATTGATTTTGTTGTAATAAAGTACTTGACTATTTGATTAAAATATAGTAAATTATATGGGCGGAAAAGATTCCGCCCAATATATGCAGATGTGTCCGAGCTGGCCGAAGGAGCACGATTGGAAATCGTGTAAACGGCGATAACCGTTTCAAGGGTTCAAATCCCTTCATCTGCGCCAAAAAAGCCTTAAATTCCTTTGCTTTATGCGGAATTTAAGGCTTTTTCTTTTTGCTCTGATATTGCGGCTTCTTTCTGCCGTAAATATATTTAATTATCTTTTTTCTTCCGAACAAGCAATACCGTTGCAAAGGAAAGAGCCGCCAATGTTATGAAAGCACCTGTGTAGGTTTCACTGCCTGTCATGGGCGAAATAACGCTTTCGTTTTTGTTCGGTTTGTCGGGCGTTGTACTGCCGCTTGTTTTATCTTGTTCGGGATTGATAATCGGCTGTTCCTGTGGCTTTTCTTCAAGTGCATCTATCGCCGCAAGTATCGCCTTTGTTTGGAGGTCTACCTCCTCCTGCTGCGTGATATTTCTGCCGCCGACATCAACAGCCAATTCCTTTTCAACCTGCGAGAAATCAACATATTTCTCTTTGTCAAGTCCATTGGCTTCAGAAACCGCTTTGTCGTATTCGGTGTAATCCGCAGGCTTGTATTCAAGTGCGAAAATTGCGTTTTGCAGCTGCTCGGCGTAGGAGTTTACTACCTCCTGCTTTGTAATATCCAAGCCGTAATCAATGCCGCTTAGTATTTTGTTCAGGGCATTAACGGTTTCATCCGTGTAATATTCCAAATGCTCGGGAACGGTATTGATTTGCTCATTAACCCGAAAATAATCGGCAGGCTTCAAAACAAGGTTATCCAAAGCGGCTTTGATTTTTGCCGTCTGCTCGTCAACAATGTTTTGCTGTGCATTTGACAATCCGCCTATGTCAGCCGAAAGGGCTTCGTCAAGCTCGGTCAAATCCGTGTACAAGCTGCGGTCAAGGGCCTTTGCCTGTGCCACAACTTTGTCATATTCCGAATAATCAGCAGACATAAATGTTGTGTTTTCGCAAACGCCCGTGCGTATCTCGATTGAATCATATCCCACATCGGTACTTGTAACCACGCAGTAATAATATTTTGCGTGATAGTCGACAGGGTTAAATTCTTTGCCTGTTGTGTTTGGTATTGGAGTGCCTGTGGTGTTATCATTCGTATCATTTGCGTACCACTGATAAGTACGATTGAATCCGATAACATCTGCTGTTAAAACGCCGTCCGCATCGGTATATTTTTCGGGCAGTTGAGTAAGCACGGCAGTGTCCTGCGAGATTTCAACAAATGTGTGCCCGTTTTCATTTGCCCACTGCTCCGCATATGTTCCTTTAGTGCCATATACAGTATAATTTCTGCCCTTTGTATCTTCCGTACACTCTTTGAATGTTGAGGGAAGTGAGATTATGCACGGTGTCTTTGAATCGGTATGCGGCAAGCTTTTGGCAAACTCCAAATGTGAAAACTCCGCCCTTGAGGTTGCACTTTCGCCGAAAGCATTTTCTCCGATATCCACCGCATTATCCAAAATTCATATGCGCGGATTAGAACTGTCATCCGAATCAGTTCCGCCAAAAGCTTCGTCAGGAACAGATAAAAGAGACGGCATATAGATATACTCCAAATTTGCGCAACACAATGCGCGTTCATCCATTTTGGTTACGAACGGGAAATTCGCTTCCTTTAATTGGCATTCGTAAAATGTTCGTTTTGGTATGTATTCTATCAACGGCATTTCAAGTTGAAGCAACATATGGCAGTTGTAAAAAATACCGTTTGGATATACGCCGCTGTTTGTTAATGTTTTACATACTGGGAATTTAGCCCAAAGAAGCTGTCTGCACATTCTAAAAGCTTCACTGCTGATTTCAGTTACTTTCGGTCCGTCAAAATATAAAATTGATGAATATTGAAAAGCTCTGGTGTTTATTTTTTCTACGGAAGAAAAGTCACCTTTGAGAAAAGTTTTGATGCGTGCAAAGGATAATTCACCGAGTTCTTTTGCATTTGGCAGTTCGGCATACCGTAAATTTGAATAGAAAAAAGCTGAGTCGCAAACAACGGTAACACCTTCAGCGGATATATATTCCAATGCGGTATTTTTAGAAAAAGCATTTTCGGGAATTTCTTTTATTGTTTTCGGCAAAGTCAATTCAATAATTCGATTGTTATTGAAAACGCCCGAGTCAAAGCCGGTCACGGAAATACCGTTTATTGTTTCGGGAACATACAGGCATTGTATTGGTCCCTTGTATTTTGTAATTACTCCGTCTTTGTTAATTTCAAAACACGACTCATCATCAATGTAGTGAATGCGTGGCGTTATGTCAATTTCATCGCTGTAATACTTTGTATCCGGGTAATATGCCACGGCACGAATACGGGTTCGCTGCGTGACTTCAAACGGCGTAGTGTATTCAATGGCGTTTTCCAATGTGGGATAAGTACCGTCAGTTGTATATAGAATTATGGCATTTTTATCTGTGCATTGCATAGAGCATAACTGCGCACCGATATATGTTTTATCTTCCAAATCAGTTTGTACAGCGGCAAGTTTATCAATGTCTAATGCATTGCAAAACTGAACCATACCTGCGCCTTGAAAAATTGTATAGAAATCATCCAAATGCTGTCCCTGCGCAGATGTATATCCGCGAGATTCTTTAATTGGAAATGCAGTTTCCTTTATTCGTTCATCTATTTCATCAACTGTTATATTCGGATAAACTGACTTTAAAATTGCTCCTAAAGAAGCAGCACAAGGGGTTGCAAACGAAGTTCCCGACCAAATGTCATATTTATCTTGCATCGTGGCAACGGCAATATCTTCTCCCGGTGCGGCAACATCTGTCTTATAACTCCATGTTGTCCATTCGGAAATCAAACCGTTTATGTCGGAAGATGTCACGGCAATACATTCCGTTACATTGGCAGGCACAACTGTATCGTCTACCGTACTGTCATTTGAAACGCATGCAAACATAGGTATACTGCAGGCATACGCTCTCCTGACAGCTTCAGCCGTCAAACCGGATTTATCGAAATATCCTAAACTGATGCTGATAACATCAACATTTCTTTCAACAGCCTCCAAGATACCGCTTGCAATCATTGATGTCGGAGCTAACCCGTTATCGTTCAGCACCTTAAACATTTTTATTTTTATATTCTGCGGTGTGTTATCAACAATGACACTGCATACTGCCGTTCCGTGATCCTCGGGTGCCCCGTATTCATCATTAGGCGTGCCGCTTTCGGTATTGTTATAATAGGTCCGTAATATTCTGCCTTCTAAAAACTTGTGGTCATAATATACACCGTTATCTATTACGCCGATTACGACATCTTGCATCGGTATGTTTTCTGCCGATAAATACTCATGCAACCGTTTTGATTGGGTTCTGTTTACGCTCCAGTCGCAAAGGTAATCTTTTTCTTCAAGTTCACTTTCAGAAACGGTTTTAACTTTTTTGCCCTGCAACGGAGCCACAACTTCATCCGGTGCAACGTTTTTCACATTTTTTTCCGCTTTTAGATTTATGTAAGCTTTCATAGCCGTTTCCGGACTTCCATATTGTAAAATATGGAAATCCTCAAAACCATTGACATCCTCTAACGCACCGTATTTATTAAATTTACTGTCGGCACGGACAATCAATCTCGCGGTCTGGAAATCCTGTAAAGTATATTCAGTTTCAGTGATGTCTGTGACTTCTTCTGAATTTCGAGCAGAAAAAGGTTGAATTTGTCCCGTTTCATTTTCTTCGGGGGTAACAAACTCTTTCCCCTTATCATACTCATGTGTCAGTTCAACAATACCGTCAATGAAATTGTTTATTCCTTTTGACTCTTTTTCTTCCTCCGCATAAACGGAAAATCCTGCACCTAACGGCAACACAGCAATAATCACAGCAATTAAAATGCTGATTGTTTTTTTCATTGTAATCACTCTCTTAAATAAAACTTCTGATGATTGTATTATTTCAAAAATTTAATATACACAATTGTATATATTAACAGCACTGCCAATGAAAGAACGGTTGATATCCATACAATCGGTGCCGGTTTTTGATGCAATGCGAATCTGTCAAATAAAAGATTTAACGGTGGGCCAAGGCAAACCAATATCAATAAACCCCATGTAGTTATATTGTATTTTTTTATAAAAACGCCTCCTTTTAAACTGTTTCCCTTATTATATACAACAGTCCGAAAGGAGGTTTATGTTACAAAAATTTTTAATTTTTTTCAATAATATGATTCGGCCCCGATTTCACATATTCAATCAGGTCTCCCGAACCGTTTATGCTAAACCAATATTCGCCGTCTGTCCACAACAGGCAGGCGCCCGATGGGCTTTCTGAATAAAAGGCGTCAAATCCGTTTATTTCAAGCTCTTGATAATTATGTTCGTTATCAAAGCTTATGCTTGCCTCTAAAGTTTCCTGAGAGAATGCAAGCTCGCCGCCGTTTCCGTTTTTCCAAACTGTTAAAATTATGAGTTCATTATGGTCGTAAGTGTCTGTTGTGTAGCCGGCGGGCACATCTCTGAGGGCGTATTCCTTTTCAATTGTTTTTACGGGCGGAATTGAGTTTGCGCTCAACGAAATATCAACATATTGCTTATGGTGCTTTTTAACTATTTTTACTGCAGCCTCATTTGTGGCATATGTGCTCAGTATGCCGGTGAAAGCAATGATTGCCGCAATGATTGCCGCAAAAAGCCCCCTGCGTAATTTTTTTCTGGTGGATATTTTAATGTGTGCATTCTTTTTTATCAGCTTATTCATTGAGCTTTCAAATTTTTCTGAAAACTCCCATTCGATTTCATTTTCACTTTTCAGATTTGAAATACTCACGTTTTCGGCTTCAAGAAATGCTTTGATAAATAATTCCTTGCGATTTTCCATCTTAATCCCTCTGATTCGTGCTTAATTCTTCAAGCAGCTTTTTCTTGCCTCTTATCAGCTGCTGCTTAACCGCAGAATTCTTTTTGCCAAGCAGCGTTGCTATGTCTTTAATTTTCATATCGCACACAAAATGATAAAACATCACATCACTGTAAGTGTCGCCAAGGGCGTGTATCGCTTCCACAACTTCTTTGTAGCTTTCTTCAATATCAAGCTTTTCAAAAAAATCTTCGTCCGGTATATCTTTTATCTCGTCGCCGAATTCGGCTTCGGATTTTGCTGTGTTTTTGTTAAGCAGATTTATGGCGTTGTTTTTTGTTGCCTTTATCACATATGATAATGTTTTGGCTGATTTTGGGTCGTCAATGGCTTTCATGTTTTGCGCAATTTTTATAAAGGTGTTGTGAACGGCGTCCTCAGCATCCTCGGCGTTGTGCAAAACAGAATAAGCGGTTGAAACCATCCTTTTTCTGTATTCGTGATATATTATTTCAAATTTGTCTTTTTCGTCTTCATCATCTATGAAAGATATATACAGTGCTAACATAATTACTCCCATTATATACAACAGTTTTGATTTCTGTTTAGGTTACAAAATATATCTTTATTTTGCCTTATTTTAAATTGCTTGTCAATCCAAAATAAAATGCAGCCGCATTAGGCAAAAAATAATGCCCTCGGTTTCCCGAAGGCATCATTTTTTAAAGGAGTAATTATTCACCGGCTTTTAAGCCGCATAGTATCTATTTTTTCTTTGGCGCTTTGCATGCTTTGCAGCCGCCGCACGCCGAGCAATCACCCCCGCAGGAGCTTTTGCCTGATTGCTTGTCTAAAACAAGGCTTCTTATGATAAGCGCAACTATTAAAACAAGCACCGCTATTATAATAATCGTCAGGTAATTTGCTTTTAAAAAGCTTAACATAAATTCACCTTCTTAAAATCTTATTTTGCAACTTTTGCTTTAATTGTAAGTGAGTTATTATCGTATTTGTTCTTTCTTACAAGCATATAAACTATAACGGCTATAGCCGCAATTGCAACGATGAGGCCGAAAACATTGCCGTTGCCCATAAACATAGAGCCTATTTGGTTTACTATGAATGCAATAACATAGGCAAAACCGCACTGATAGCCGATTGCAAACCAAGTCCACTTGGCGTTGTTCATCTCTCTCTTTATTGCGCCGATAGCCGCAAAGCACGGTGCGCAAAGAAGGTTAAAGATAAGGAATGAATAGCCTGTTACGCCGTTAAATACGCTGCCGATTGTTGTGTAAACATTGGCATCGCCTGCGCCGTAAAGAATTCCCATTGTGCCAACAATGTTTTCTTTTGCAACAAGGCCTGTGATGGATGCAACAACTGCCTGCCAGTTGCCCCAGCCAAGCGGTTTAAAGAGCCAAGCAAGTGCGCCGCCGATTGTTGCAAGGATTGAGGAATCAATTTGATCCTCGCTGAGCATTCCGAAATGGCCGTCAACAACGCCGAAATAAGTTGTGAACCAAACAAAGATTGTGGAAAGGGTGATGATTGTGCCGGCTTTCTTGATGAAAGACCAACCGCGCTCCCAGGTTGAGCGAAGAACGGTGCCGACTGTGGGCCAGTGGTAAGCCGGAAGCTCCATAACGAAGGGAGCCGGGTCGCCGGAGAATCTTTTTGTTTTCTTGAGCATGATACCGGAAACGATGATTGCGGCCATGCCGATGAAGTAAGCAGATGTGGAAACGATTGCCGAGCCGCCGAAGATTGCGCCTGCGATCATTGCGATAAAGGGAACCTTAGCGCCGCAGGGGATAAAGGTGGTGGTCATAATCGTCATTCGGCGATCGCGCTCGTTTTCAATTGTTCTTGAAGCCATAACGCCGGGGATGCCGCAGCCCGTGCCGATAAGCATCGGGATGAAGGATTTACCGGAAAGGCCGAATTTTCTGAAAATTCTGTCAAGCACAAATGCAATTCTGGACATGTAGCCGCAAGCCTCAAGGAATGCAAGCATAAGGAACAGAACAAGCATCTGCGGAACGAAGCCGAGAACCGCGCCCACGCCGGCAACGATACCGTCAAGAATAAGGCCGGAAAGCCAGTCGGGAGAGTTAGCTTTGTCAAGCAAATCGCCGAGGAGTGCGGGAATACCGGGCACCCAAGTGCCGTATGTTGAGGTGTCCGGAGCGCCGTATGCCTCTTTGTATTCCGTGTTTTCATATTGTGCAATGGCATTTTCAAGCGATTTTTTCGTTGCGCCCGAATGTTCCGTTGTTTCAAGTGTTTCTTCGTCTTCTGTTTCATAAGTTACACTTGCGTCTGCGGGAGTTGCGGCATCAAGCTGAGCCAAAGCCTCCTTGGCTGCCGCATCGCTGTAGTCCTCGCTCTCAATGTCTATTGCGTTTGCAATGTCTTCAGTGCCGTATTCGGCAATAAATGCGCCGAGAATTTCATCGGTGTCACCGTATTCTTTGGCGGCCTCCTCATATTGAGCCGTGCCTCTGCCGAAAAGGTGCCAGCCGTCGCCGAACACGCCGTCGTTTACCCAGTCTGTGCAAGCCGCGCCGACTGTTACCATTGAAATGTAGTAAACAAGAAACATAATAACGGCAAATATCGGAAGGCCGAGCCACCTGTTTGTTACTATTCTGTCGATTTTATCAGATGTTGAAAGCTTGCCTTTAAGGTTGTTAACATAGCAGGAATCGATGATTGAAGCAATGTATTCATAGCGTTCGTTTGTGATGATGCTTTCGCTGTCGTCGTCAAATTCTGCTTCCGCTTTCTTCACGATGTCGTCAACATTCGGCAGGTTGGAATCCATCTCGCCGATTTTATCATCGCGCTCAAAAAGCTTGATAGCGTAAAATCTTTTTTGATTTTCGGCAACGGAAAGCTTTGCTTCGATTTCGTTAAGATATTCTTCAACCTTTTCGTTGAACTTGTGCTTAATAACGCTGGTGCCGTCCTGCGCAGCGGCAATAACGGCCTGTGCGGCTTCCTTAACGCCTGTGCCTTTAAGAGCGGAAATTTCAACAACCTTGCAGCCGAGCTCCTCGGAAAGCCTGTCGATGTTGATCTTGCTTCCGTTTTTCTTAACAACATCCATCATGTTGATTGCAACAACAACCGGCACGCCAAGCTCAAGAGCCTGGGTTGTAAGATAAAGGTTTCTTTCAAGGTTTGTGCCGTCAACTATGTTAAGAATTGCATCAGGCTTTTCATCAAGCACATAGTTTCTTGCAACAACCTCTTCAAGCGTATAGGGCGAAAGGCTGTAAATTCCGGGTAAGTCCGTAAGTGTAACGGATTTGTCAATTTTCAACTTGCCCTCTTTTTTCTCTACCGTAACGCCGGGCCAGTTGCCGACGAATTGGTTTGAGCCTGTGAGCGCATTAAAAAGCGTTGTCTTGCCGCTGTTTGGGTTGCCCACAAGTGCTATTTTTAAAGACATTTGTTTTCCTCCTTCATAAATCGGCAGCTTTGCCGTTAGTGAAACCTAACAATAATTAGCAAAGCCTAACCGCTGTGCAAAAATATATAAATTTGTTATCGGCAGAGCAGGGTTATTCAACCTCAATGCTTGCTGCGTCTTCTTTACGAAGCGAAAGCTCGTAATTTCTTACGGTAACTTCAATAGGATCGCCCAGCGGAGCAACCTTGCGAATGTAAATTTGGGCGCCTTTTGTGATGCCCATATCCATGATTCTTCTTTTCAGCGCACCTGCACCGTTTATTTTTTTTACGGTAACCTTTGAGCCGATTTTTGCTTCCTTTAATGTCATCAAAACTCCTCCTATAATTTAAAATAATTAAACAATTATTTTATTTGCAATAGCTTTGCTTATGGCAATTCGAGTGCCTTTAACATTTACAATCAAATTTCCGTTTAGGCTTGTAACAACTTCCACATCCGTGCCCTCAACAAATCCAAGGCTTTCAAGATGATGCCGTTGCTCGTCCTTGCCTGCAATTTTTTGAATTGTTTTCTTTTCTCCGTAATCTGCCATAGAGAGAAACATATAAACATCTCCTTCGGTTTTGCGAAAACAATCTCGCAAAAAGTTAGCTCAGGCTAACGTTTTGCCGAAAATAATGGTTAGTAGAGGCTAACATATGCGCAAAAACAAAAGTTAGCACCAACTAACCTGAATAAAATATATCACATAAGGAAATACTTGTCAACAATATTTTTAAATTTTTTACTGTTTTATTTTGGAAAAAAACCCTGCCGTGCTTTATGCGGGGCAGGGGAGATTTTTATTTAGGCATATACATGGAGCCCACTGTTTTGTTAACCGTGTTTTGCGGCAATATTTTGGCAAGCAGGCAAAAAAGTTTGTATTTTGCGCCTACGGTTATGATAACCGGCGGCTTTTTTCTTTTCGCCGCTTTGAAAACTGCGGCTGCAATTGTTTCCGGGCTCATTCCGTGAATTTCGTCATTTTCCATAACGGAAACACTTTTTGAAATTATTCCACCGTAAATATCATCACCGGCAAAATCCTTTTTCCTTGCGGCGGTAAAGCCTGTTTTAACATCGCCAAGGCGAACTGCGCAAACTGTTATTCCAAATGCCTTCAGCTCGTTTGAAAGTGCACACGCAAAAGATTCTATTGCCGCTTTGCTTGCCGAATAAAATGATTGAAAGGGAATGGAAAATACTGCAGCGGCTGATGATGTGAATATAATTCTGCCCTTGCTTTTGCGGAGAAAAGGCAATGCAGCTTGAGTAATTGCCGTGTGTGCAAAAAAATTAAGCTCAAATTGGCTGCGAATTTCGCTCATATCCATAAATTCCGCACAGCCGGAAACCCCAAAGCCGGCGTTGTTTATAAGTAAATCTATGCGGCTTATTTGAGCAAAGGCTGCATCTACATCCTCTTGCTTTGTTATATCGCATCTAATGCTTTTAACTCCGTTAATATCGCACGGAGTGCGTGAAAGGCAAACAACCTGCCATCCGTTTTCATTAAAAATCCTTGCCGTTTCTTTTCCTATTCCGCTTGAAGCTCCTGTTATAACTGCAACCATTTCAGTTTCATAATCCTTTCGCTGCGATGTTTTTTCGTTGCACCCGTTGCAGCTTTGCGGGAGGCGTTTTCTGTTGCCAAATCGCCTCCGAAGTATGGCGTTTGTGCAATCTGTGCGGCGCTTGCGGCAGCCTAAAGCCGTCGCCGCATATATAATATGTTTTTAATATATCACAAATTTCTTTTATATAAAAGAAAAAAATCTGTTTTCGGCAAAAAAGAAGCGCACGAAAAAATCGTGCGCCTTAATAAGTCAGTATATACTTCAATTACTGCTCAACGGGATAAACAGAAACCTTTTTGCGGTCTTTGCCCATTCTTTCAAATTTAACGGTGCCGTCAACAAGAGCATAAAGAGTATCGTCTGAGCCGATACCAACATTGTTGCCGGGATGAATATGAGTTCCTCTCTGGCGGTAAAGGATGTTGCCTGCGAGAACGAACTGACCGTCTGCTCTTTTAGCGCCAAGACGCTTAGATTCGGAATCACGGCCGTTTTTAGTTGAACCCATACCTTTTTTATGAGCAAAAAGCTGTAAATTTAACTTAAGCATTACTACACCTCCGATATAATCACTTTAATGTTTTTCGGATAATCCTTTTCCAATTCGGTTAAATGAAGCACCAAGCCGGAAATTATATCCTGTGCAGAAATCGGGTTTTCTTTAATGCTCAGGCTTAAATAGCCGTCGCTCTGTTCGGCTGTTGCCGAAAGCTTTATAACCTCGGTTATTGTGTTTGCCGCCATATAGCAGGCGCTTGAAACAAAGGCACAAATAATGTCTTGCCCCGATTCTGCACTGCCGGAATGGCCTTCCACACAAAAGCCTGTGTATAAATTGCCCGATTTAAAGAATTTTGCGTTAATCATCAATTAAGCGTTGATGGCTGTGATTTCAACCTTTGTATAGGGCTGACGATGACCCATCTTGCGCTTTTCGTTCTTCTTGGGCTTGTAAGTAAATACTGTGATTTTCTTGCCTTTGCCGTTCTTAAGAACTTTTGCGTTAACGGTAGCCTTTGCGCAATCCTTGCCTGCTTTAATGCCCTTGCCGTCGTTAACAGCAACAACATTATCGAAAGTTACTTCGGTATCAGCTTCTGCGCCGAGCTTCTCAACATAAAGCACATCGCCTTCGGAAACCTTGTATTGCTTACCACCGGTTACGATAACAGCGTACATTGAATTTACCTTCCTTTATTAAGACTCGCTACAACGGGCGGCGAAATTCGCACTTAATGCGGTGATTGCTCACCGTTGCCTGTAATAAGCGGCGTAAAAAGTATATAACAAATATATAATAAAGTCAAGCACAAAAAAATAAAAAAGCAAAAATTATACTTTTGCAATGAAAGCAATCAGCAAAATAAGCTGATAATATAAAATAATGCTTTACAAATTTGCCGCCTTGTGTTATACTTTTCTCGCTGAATACGAATTACTCGGATTCGGGCGTAAGCGCTTTTGCGATTTCACCTTCCCGTTTCTGTGTTTTTCGCTTATCGGTAAATATTATTAAAGAGGTGAAATTAAATGACACAGGCTGAAAAGCAAGCTATCATGAAGGAGTATGCTACTCACGAGGGCGATACAGGTTCTCCCGAGGTTCAGATTGCAGTTCTTACCACAAGAATCAATGAGCTCACAGCTCACCTTAAGGTTCATAAGAAAGACAATCATTCTCGCAGAGGTCTGCTTAAAATGGTAGGTCACAGAAGAAATCTTCTTGCTTACCTTTACAAATCAGATATCGAAAGATACCGTGCACTTGTTGCAAAGCTCGGCATCCGTGACACTCTGGACAGATAATCATTTTTGCAGACGGCAGTGCGAAATATGCCGTCTGCTTTTTATCTTTAAAAACACCCCGGTGGGGCTTTAACTAAACCGTAAGGAGGGGCGTAAATAGTAGTAAATTGAGCAGGCAAGCGTATTGCAGGCTGAATTTATTACTATTGCACCTCCTTTGGAATATAAAAAATAAAAGTGAGGTAAATTTATGTTTTTCAAGAATTTCAAAAAATGGGAAACAGAATTTGCAGGTCGCAAATTCTCTCTTGAAACAGGAAAAATGGCAGGCCTTGCAAATGCCGCTTTCCTTGCACGCTACGGCGAAACAGAAGTGCTTTGCACGGTAACTGCATCTGCAAAACCCAGAGAGGGCGTTGATTTCTTCCCTCTTTCCGTTGATTATGAAGAAAAAATGTATGCAGTGGGTAAAATTCCCGGCTCTTTTCTCCGCCGTGAGGGCAGAGCAGGCGAAAAGGCTATTCTTACAAGTCGCTGCATAGACAGACCTATTCGTCCTCTTTTCCCCAAGGATTTAAGAAATGATTGCTCCGTTGTTGCAACAGTTATGTCTGTTGATCCGGATTGCTCACCTGAGGTTACAGCAGCAATCGGCGTTTCCGCCGCAATCGCAGTTTCGGATATCCCGTGGGACGGCCCGATTTCTTCCGTAAATGTAGGCCTTGTTGATGGCGAAATAGTTCTTAACCCAACTCTTGAGCAAAGAGAAAAAACAGATCTTACTCTTACGGTTGCTTCAACGGCAGATCTTGTTGCAATGATTGAAGCCGGCGGTAATGAAATTCCGGATGATGTTATGTTTGATGCCATTATGGCAGGCCATGAGGAAAATAAAAAGATGGTTAAGTTCATTCAGGGCATCGTTGATGAAATCGGCAAGCCGAAGTTTACTTATGAATCGTCTGATCCGGATCCGAAAATTCTTAAAGAAATTGAAGATTTCTGCATTGAAGATGTTAAAAAAGCACTCGACACCGATGATAAGCTTGTTCGTGATGAGGCTTTGCTTCCGATTTATGCGGCAGTTCATGAGAAATTTGATGAAAAATTCGAGGGCTGCGAAGCTAAAATCGATGAAATTATGTATCTTGTTCAAAAGCATGTTGTTCGTGCTTGGCTTAAAGATGAGCATAAGCGTGTAGACGGCAGAGGCATTGATGAAATTCGCCCGCTTAATGCTGAGATTGATTTGCTTGACAGAGTTCATGGCTCAGGCCTTTTCACAAGAGGTCAAACTCAGGTTCTTTCAATAACAACTCTTGGCCCCATGAGCGATTGCCAGCAGCTTGACGGCCTTGATGAGCAGCAGGAAAAAAGATATATTCATCACTATAACTTCCCGTCCTACAGCGTTGGCGAAACCAAGCCCTCAAGAGGCCCCGGCAGAAGAGAAATCGGCCACGGTGCTCTTGCAGAAAAGGCTCTTCTTCCCGTTATCCCAAGCGTTGATGAATTCCCGTATTGCATTCGTGTTGTATCTGAAGTTCTCTCCTCAAACGGCTCCACATCTCAGGGCTCCATTTGCGGCTCAACTCTTTCTCTTATGGCAGCAGGTGTTCCGATTAAGGCTCCCGTTGCAGGCATCAGTTGCGGCCTTATCACAGGTGATCAGGGCGTTTACGGCGATTTCATGACTATGGTTGATATCCAGGGCCTTGAAGATTTCTATGGCGATATGGACTTTAAGGTTGCCGGCACAAAAGACGGCATCACAGCTATTCAGATGGATCTTAAAGTGCACGGCCTTACTCCGGAAATTATTAAGGAAGCCTTTGCAAAAACTCATAAGGCAAGAAATTATATTCTTGATGAAATCATGCTTCCCGTTATCAGCGAGCCTCGTAAAGAGCTTTCAAAATATGCTCCCAAGATGGTTACTCTTGCTATCAATCCCGATAAAATCGGCGATGTAATCGGCAAGGGCGGCAAGGTTATTCAGGAAATCCAGAATGATTTTGATGTTAAGGTTAATATTGAAGAAGACGGCCGTGTGTTCATCAGCGGTATTGATATTGATAAGTGCAACAGCGCAAGAGATGTTGTTAAGCTTATCGCAACAGATCCCGAAGTTGGCGCTTTCTACAACGGCGTTGTAACAAGGCTTATGAATTTCGGCGCATTTGTTGAAATCGCTCCCGGCAAGGAAGGTCTTGTTCATATTTCAAGGCTTGATGTTAAGCGCGTTGATAAGGTTGAAGATGTTGTTAATGTTGGCGATCAAATCGTTGTTAAGTGCATTGAGATAGACGATCAGGGCAGAATCAATCTTTCAAGAAGAGATGCTCTTATTGAGCTTGACGGTCTTACACCTGAAAACGACATTGATGAAGCTCCGAGAAAGCCTCGCAGAGACGGTAATCATCGCCGCCCCCGCAGAGATTGATTTATTCAGAACTTTGTAATTTAAAATTCCGCTGCTTTTATGCGGCTCGGATATATATCCCAAAACCGTTTTAAACGGAGTGGATTTTTCCAAAGCATTGCTTTGATTTTCGCCACGCAGTTTCGGCTGTGTGGCGTTTTTTTATGCAATTCTATTAAAACAGGAAAGGCTGTGATTTTAAATGAGCGAAAAAGCAGATCAATCTTTTATGAAAACAAGGCCCGTTACTCGCCTTGTTATAACTATGGCTCTCCCGATGACGGTTTCAATGCTTATAAATTCTCTTTATAATATTGTAGATAGTTATTTTATTGCTAAAATAAGCGAGGATGCAATGACTGCTCTGTCGCTTGTGTATCCCTTGCAAAATTTAATAATTGCCGTAACAGTCGGCTTCGGTGTAGGTATAAATGCCGTAATGGCTTATTATCTCGGCGCAGGCAAGCACAAGCTTGCAAACACGGCTGCCTCAATGGGCGTTTTTATGAATATGCTGCATGGGCTTGTTCTTATGATTGTGTGTATTGCCGTTATGCCGTCGTTTTTAAAAATGTTTACCTCTGATGCGCAGATAATAAGCTATGGGGTCAGATATACCAATATTGTTTTTCTCTTTTGTATTCCGCAGGCCGCTTCCATGAGCTTTGAAAAAATCTTTCAGGCAGCCGGCAAAATGTCTGTTTCCATGGTAAGCCTGGCGGCGGGGTGCATAATAAATATTGTGCTTGATCCTTTAATGATTTTCGGCTACGGCTTCCCGAAAATGGGCATAGAGGGTGCGGCACTTGCCACGGGCATCGGGCAAACCGCGTCGCTGATTATATATATAATTGTTTATGCCGTTAAGCCAAAGGCCGTTAAAATCGGATTTAAGGGCATGGAAAGTGTGGGCAAAATATGCCGCAAAACGTATGCAATCGGCATTCCTGCTGCCCTGAATCTTGCCTTGCCGTCACTTATGATATCGGTGCTTAATTCAATTTTTGCCGCATTTTCGCAGGTGTATGTGCTTGTGCTCGGCGCTTATTATAAGCTGCAAACATTTCTTTATTTAACGGCAAACGGAATAGTGCAGGGAATGCGCCCCGTGCTGAGCTATAATTTCGGCGCAGGTGAATCAAAGCGTGTTAAGCAGATTTATAATGTTTCGCTTTTGCTTATTGTCGGCGTAATGGCAGTAGGCACCGTGCTTTGTTTCGCAATTCCCGATAAGCTCATCGGCATCTTCAGCAGCAGCCCGGAGGCTGTTGAAATCGGCACTTATGCTTTGCGCATAATTGCAATCGGCTTTGTTGCCTCGTCTGTCAGCGTGGCGGCAAGCGGCGCTTTAGAGGCACTCGGAAACGGTGTGGCTTCGCTTGCAATTTCGCTTTGCAGATATATGGTTGTTATTCTTCCCGTGGCATTTTTGCTCAGCAAAGTCTTTGGCGCAAACGGAGTGTGGAGCGCTTTTTGGATAACGGAAATTTCAACTGCGATTGTTGCCTTTTTCATCTATAAATCTGCACTTTCAAAAAAGCTTGCCTCCGTTTTATAAAAAACCGTAAAATTTAATACACGTTTCAAATGAAAGTTGTCTGCATTTGCGGGCAAACGCCCAAAACCCATTTTTAGAGCTTTGAGCGTTGCCCGGCGATGAGGCAGCTTTTTATTTTTCTTTTTTGTTTGATTGGGTGCGGCGAAATTAAAATAAACTGTTTTTTTTATATTGAATTTCCCTTAAATTGGAAAAAAACCGCTGCAAGTTTTATGTATTGTGCGGCAAAAGAGGCGCAAAATATAACAGAGAAAAAATACAAATAAAGGGAGAAATTTGTAATGAAAGCAACAGGAATTGTGCGCCGCATAGAGGCTTGTGTTATAATAGGGCAAACCGCCTGAAACACGCATAAACACTAGGGCTTTCGCTGGTTTGCCCTATTGAACACAAACCCCTAAAAACATGGTTTTGAGCGTTTTTTTACATAATAAGAGAGACCCTATGTATACATAAAAAGACCGGGTGAGCGTCGATGCTCATCCGGTCTTTTGTTTATCAAAAACAAAGAACAATTAAATTTACTATAAAATTCAAATAAATAGTTTACATCATGATAAAAATATGATATAATTCATATAAAATCATGGTAAGAATTGGAGGGAAACAAATGGAATCCACTAAATCTCGTGGTGGACGCCCTGCAGGTAGAAAAAAGACAGCTAAAATTGAGATTGTCCTTGAGCCGAATATTAAAGCAGAATTTATGGAACTTATTTCAAGCGAAGGAAAAACTGCTTCCGTTGAAATTGGTGCCTGGATAAGACAATACATAAAGGCAACCAAAACTATTGATAAATAATTTTCCCATTTTAAGATGATTTAAGGAGATTGGCTATGGACAATAACAGACTAACAGGTTCATACTATACATCAAAAAGAATAGCACAGTATATGGTTAATTGGGCAATACAAAATTTTAATGATTCGATTTTAGAGCCATCATTTGGAGACGGAGTCTTTATTGATGCTGCTCTTGCACGATATAACCAATTAGGAAATAATAATCCGGATATTTTAGGAGTTGAATTACAGCCTACAGTCTATGATAAATATATGGATACTGCACCTGATTTTATCAACGGTGCTTGTCAAGATTATTTAACCTATCAAACAGATAAAAAATTTTCGGCTATTGTGGGCAACCCTCCATACGTAAGCTTGCGCAATCTAGATGAAAAAGATCGAGCAACTGCTATAGACTGCTCTGCAAAAAATAAGATTAAAATGCTCACAAGTGGCAGTTTATGGATGCCGTTTATTATTCACGGAACAACAATGCTCTCTAATGGAGGACGATTGGCGTTTGTTTTGCCTTTTGAACTTACATATGTTAAGTATGCTTTCCCTTTGTGGAATTATTTAAGTAATAATTTTGGGAGTTTAAAAATCATTAGAATACATGAAGATTTTTTCCCGGATGTTGATGTAGAAACTATTATTTTGCTTGCTGATAATAAGGGCGGAAATACAAATTCAGTAGAATACTTAATATATGACAGTGCAGACTCTATGCTAAGCGGAGGAGTATCTGTTCAAACACAAATAGCAATATCGGATATTACTCATGGAAAAAAACCCTTTGTTCTTGCTTTGTTAAGCAATGAACAGCGAAATTTGCTACAAGAAATACGCAACAACAATAATATTGTACCACTAATCAACAATTGCAAATTTAACATAGGGTATGTTTGTGCAGATAAAGAATATTTCCATCCAACAAAAGATATCCGACAAAGCTTCAACTTGCCAGCAAGCAATTTGGTTCCTTGTATTAGTAACGCGAAAGAGATTAATGGAGGAACGGGCGTTGGAGCGGTTGTTACTACTGGGCAGTGTAGCAGTCAATTATATCTACCCAAAGAAATAACAAAAGCAGACAAGAAATATATAAAACATGGAGTCGAAAAGGGCGTAAATCTAAGATACAAGTGTCAACAGAGAAGCCCTTGGTATACTACGCCATGCACAGATATTCCCGATTTAATATTAACAGTCTTTGGTGATACGCCAAAGCTAATCGTTAATGGCGGTAATTACGTTGTATCGAATAGTCTTCTTGCAGGACATAGAGTGTCTGATATTTCTGCAGAACATTTGGTATGTATGTGGTATAATAGTCTTACGCTGTTATCGATAGAATTAAATGTTCATTCTTTGGGTGGTGGTGTTTTAGTTCTTATACCTGGCGAAACTGACAAATTAGAAACAGCTAATATTACAACAGATCAAGATGTAACTGAAATTTTTTCTAAAATAGATGAATGTATTAAAACAAAAGGAATACAGGCAGCCTATGAACTAGGCGATGAATTAGTATTAAAAAACATTATAGGATTGTCTGACCCACAAATTCATCTGATTCGTTCTGCGGTTTCACATCTGCGATTTTGGAGAAAACCAGATATCCGTCGTAATAAGAGTGTAAATAAATAATTAAACCCCTGATTCAAATGCGAATCAGGGGTTTAACACTATCGTGTAATTATAGGATTGAAAATATTACGATCATTATGAGTTGCAATCAATTTATCAAAGAATGTTTGGATTTGTAAGGCTGGTTGTGTATCAAGGACTTCGGGTGGATCTTTTGTAAAATCAACTTTTAGAAAAGCAAAATGTTCATACTTATCATGAGCATCACGCCAATCTTTTCTTCCGGTGATTTTTTCAAATAAGTGCTCTGCCTTATCAAGTTTTACCTCTTCTCTAAGCCCTGGTTTAATAGGTTCTGTCGGCAAGAGATAAACATATCCTATAGTTGCCATCGGGAATCGGTCATGAAGAGAAATACACTCGCCAATAATACCTTCATAATAATTTTCAAGATTTTTAGCAACAGAAGACATTTGGCTACGCACACCAATAATTATTTGTGGGCCATTAGCGTAATGTGAAAGTACGATATCTGCATCTTTGTTTTTGTGTGATCCAAACAAGGTAGCTTCTTGCATCAACTGTAGGCCATTTGCTTCAATATTTACTCTCGGATAATGCGGATTGCCACGAGGGCATACCATATCACTAAGAGGTATGTATTGCAAGTTCATGTCTGGATTTATTGCATTAATCAATTGATTAATGCAATATCGATGCAAAGGAAAAATAAAATTAGAACCACGCACAGAAGCCACAGGATCATCAAGATATATTGTTTTCATGGTTGACAAACAATTAGTAAGTTCAATCATATCAGCGGGCATAACAACACCTCTTTTTTATATTTATAAAATATTGTAACACAAATATAGCCTTTTTTCTACACTTTTCTGAAAATGAGTATTTATCTGTTAAAGTATGCCTATTTTGTGCCTATGTTTTGCCTATAAAAAGACGATTCTTTGCCGATGACATTGGGATATGAATCATATATAATTGTTAACGTGGGAAAATATAATTTGAAAAATTTTTTAAAAAATGACTATATTTTGAATTTTTCAGTTGTGTTTATATTATGAAGGGACAAATCAAGGCAGGTATAGACTATGTATAAAGAAGAATACTATGATTATTCAGGAAAAGAAGGAAAATGGATTAAAGATGAATTGAAAAAAGGGGCTTTCATCATGTAACGATTTCTAATTTTCCGGCAGATTTCTTTCGGATGAGCAAAAGCCAATTAGAAAAACTTTTTGAAAAAGCTTCTGACTCATTTATTTCCGAAATGTATGATGTTCCGATACAGCAAATTCAAAACCGACGAAGTGACTTTGAAATCAAACAATTAGGATGCACCATAAACCGAATGTGGCGTGAGGAAGAACTTGCACAGACCGTTAAAGAAATCCTGAGAATCGTGTCAAATGAGTATAATAATGGCAATATTCCACATACTAACTCCACACCATTAAATAGTGAAAAGGAGTTTTTATATATGAAAGCAACAGGTATTGTTAGAAGAATTGATGATTTGGGCAGAATTGTTATTCCAAAGGAAATTCGCCGTTCCTTTCGTATTCACGAGGGCGACCCTTTGGAAATATTCACCGATGCGGAGGGTGAGGTTATTTTTAAAAAATATTCGCCGATAGCGGAGCTTTCCAATTTTGCGGGGCAGTATGCAGAGGTGCTTCATAAAAACGGCGGACTGCCGATTGCGATTGTTGATAATGATCATGTTATTGCGGCATCGGGAATGAGTAAAAGGGAGGTTTTAGAGCGCCGTATAACCAAAAATTTGGAGGAGCTTATGGAAAACAGGGCGGTTCACATAACAAGCAGAGATGTGCCGCCCATGAATGCCATTGAGGGATTGGCTCGCAAGGCAAATGTGGTTTATCCAATTATTTACGGCGGTGATGTTTCGGGTGCGGTTGCTTTAATGCAGGGAGATGAAAACCATATTCCCACCGAAACGGAAATAAAGCTTGTGCAGGTGGCTGCGGCGTTTCTCGGAAAACAAATGGAATAGCAAACATCATTTGTGCGCAAACCTTACAATAAAAGGCCGTTTATCAAATAAACGGCCTTTTATTTTGTTACTTATGCCAAAAAAAGCCTTTTTTATTGAGCAAGTTGCACAAAATGCAAGTTAATGCCTTTACCATTATGGCAAAAATATAGAAACTCTCATAAAAAACTTGATTTTTCAAAATCACAGTATATAATAGTGCTTAAAGAGGGAAAAGAGGCGGGGGTGTCTGAAATGAAGAGCTTTGCAAATGAAGCAAAGGGCTATATTAAAGACATGTTTTCGCAAACACATATGGCAAAACGCACAGTACTTTCTCTTGTTGGAATCTTTTTAATGGGTTTTGCTATTTCGCTGTTTTCTCTTTCAAACTTCGGAGTAGATCCTTACACCTCAATGAATATGAATATTTCATCGGTTGTGGGAATGAGCTTCGGCACATATCAGCTTATTGTGAATGCAGTTATTTTGCTGGTTGCGCTGATAGTTGCTCACCGTGGCTTAATCGGTGTTGGCACGGCATTTAATATGGTTTTAGTCGGCTACACCTGTGATTTTTTTGAAAAGCTTCTCTCTCCCCTTGTCAGCGGCGTATTTGCCCAAAGAATAGTTTTGTTGGTGGTTGCGGTTATTTTAATGTGCTTCGCCACAAGCTTATTTTTCACGGCTGATATCGGCGTCGGTGCTTATGATACCGTGGCATTTATGATCACCCAAAGAACCAAAGTGCCAATGAAGGTAACACGAGTAATAACAGATGTAAGCGTTGTGCTTATAGGCCTTGTCGTAAGCGGCGGGTTAGCAGCTGTTTTCAAGGGAAACTTTTCAGAAATTAAAAATATCGGAATAGGCACCGTTATCACGGCATTCTGCACGGGTCCGCTTGTTACATTTTTCAACAAGCATGTGTCCGAAAAGATTTTGAATGTTGATTATGGGCGTGCAGGCAAAAAGTTGCTTGCATCGCTTTCTAAGAAGCAGGGCTGAGCCTCGCTTCCGAGCAAGGATTTCGGATCTAAAGCCGTTCCGTTTATATATGAGCATTTTAAATGCTCTGAATTTGCCCCAAAGCAAGCAATTGCTTTACATAAATTTTTACCCCTTAAGAAAAACACCGCCGGAAACGGCGGTGTTTTTCGTTGTTTAAAGTTATATTTATAATCTCATATTATCATTGGTTATCAATTGTTTATCCAAGAGTTTGCTGGTCAAATGCAAAAAGAGCCTCGTTTATTTCAAAAATATTATAATTTCTGTTTTTTATGAAATATTCAATTATAATATCAAACTTGTTGCTGTGCGAAAGTGCAAAGCCGGCTTTTTGCAAAAAAATGTTTGTTTCGTCCAAGCTTAGCTCTAAGGCAATCGCAAAAGCCAAGGCGGTTTGCTTGCTTGTTTTGTAATTTACATCTGAACGAATCTTTGAAAAAAGTCTGCGGTCAACATTTGCTTTTTTGTAAACCTCGGAATCTGTTAAGCCTTTTTCGTCTATTATTCTTAGCAGCGCCTGCGAAAAGCTTTCGTCTAAATTATCAACGGCATCAGAAAGGCTTTTGTCATACGGCTTTGCCCGTTCAAAATCATTGTTTATGGAAAACGGTTCGCTTTCGTTTTCATAAAAGCAAGAGGAAATTGATTGAAAGCAATCGGCAATATAGTTTTCATCAATATATTTCTCAATGCTTTGAGCAAGCTTTTTGCTTATGCAGAAGCTTGCTTTGTCAAAAACCGCAATATAGATAAGCATATCGTGCAGCAGCAGGAATTCGCTTATTTCGCTTACGGCAATTTGCAATGCCTCCTGTTTCGGATAACCGTATGCCCCTGATGAAATAAGCGGAAATGCCAAGGATTCGCAATTGTTTTCAAGCGCAAGCTTAAGCGATTCGCGGTAGCAGGATTTCAGCATTTCCTCTTCGCCGGAATTGCCGCCCTCCCATATAGGGCCCACGGTGTGAATAACATATTTGCACGGTAAATTATATCCTTTTGTGATCTTAGCTTTTCCGGTTTTGCAGCCACCAAGCCTTTTGCATTCACTCAGCAGGCCATCACCTGCAGCTCTGTGAATTGCGCCGTCAACACCGCCGCCGCCCAGCAAACTGCTGTTTGCGGCATTTACAATGGCATCGCATTTAATTTTTGTTATATCGTTTCTCACAATTTTAAGCGGCATTTGCATCGGCTCACTTCCGTATTTGATGATACCATTATATCAAATAAAATGTAAAAATAAAAGCCAACCACAAAAGTGATTGGCTTTTATTTGGTGGAGATGAAGATGATAAATCCGAAACGGTATTAAGCTCTGATAATGTCAGGCTTTTAGCGTTATCTTTGAAATTGAAATAAAAGTCTATTCTGTCATCATAAAGCACAACGGAATTAACAAATGTATCTATAAGCATTTTTCGATTTTCAAGTTTATTCACATCAAAATTTTTGAACCCGTCAAACCACAAATATAAAAACTCTTTTGTCAATAACGGATGTGATATGTTTTCTTTTGTGATTTCCGTTTCTAAATTTTCTTTTGTGCTTTCAAGTTCATCAAGTCGCTTTTTTGTTGATTTTGTTATTATGCCTTGCTCAATCGCATTAAGCATATTTTCAATGGCTGTGTCGGTCTGTGCAAGTTGCTTTTTAAGAGATTTCAACATTGGGCTTTCTTTACCTTGAATAGACAAAATCTTGTTTACTAACATTTCAATGAGTGAATCATCATTGATGAATTTCATAACTTGATAAATAACGATATCTTCTATCCAATCTTTTTTAACTGCCTTTTTATCGCATGTTTTATTACGCTTGGTGTTGACACATTTATAATAACTGTATCTTCTGCCACGGGCATTTCCACTTTCGCCAACCATAAACGATTTGCATTTGCCGCAGTATAATTTAGTTGTCAACAAGTAGTCATCAACGGCCTTATGCCTTGATGGCGCACGCTTGTTAACGGCTATCATTTCCTGCACCTTATCAAAAACATCATTTGGAACAATGGCAGGAATTCCGTTTTCAATTACAACATCCTTATAAATATAATTGCCAACATACCGACGGTTTGTCAATATTTTAGAAATATTATTTATTGTAAATTCTCGACCGTTAGCATTTTTCAAACCCTTGTTATTCAGTTCATCACGGATTTCTTTCTGCGTTTTACCAGAAAGATAATCATTAAAAATATTCAAAACAACAGGAGCAAGAGTCGGATTGATTTGAAAATGTTGCTCATCATCAATCATATAACCAAAAGCGATAGAGCCGCCGTTATATTTGCACTTCAAAGCATTTTCGGTTAAGCCACGGTTGATTTTTTCTGCAAGTTCAGCAGAATAATACTCGGCATAGCCTTCAAGCATAGACTCAAGCAAAATACCTTCTGCACCGCTTGAAATCGCTTCGGTTGCAGAAATAACCTTAACGCCGTTCTTTTTCAAAATGTTTTTATAATGCGCCGAGTCATAACGGTTACGGGCAAAGCGGTCAAGTTTCCAAACGATTATAACATCAAACAGACCTTTGGAGCTGTCCTTAATCATCTGCTGAAACGACGGACGATTGTCCGTTTTTGCAGATAACGCTCTATCAATATATGTATCAATTATACGAATATCATTCTTCTCGGCAAACTCCTTGCATTCACGAATTTGCCCATCAATACTTTCTTCACGCTGATTGTCACTTGAATATCGTGCATATATAATTCCTGTCATTTTTATATCACCTCAAGTGTATATAAACATACAAATATATTTATTTCAAGTGAATTAAGAATATTTGATTTAGAATGTACATAAAACAGGACTATATAGCTGTTTTAGCTTACATTATAAAAAGTCTATTTGTGCTTCATTTTGACAAACATATTTAAATTATTCATTAGCAAAAAGCTTATAAATAATTTCATCTCGTTTCTCTTTAGTTTGGTCAGCTGAATAACAGAAACTAATACTATGGTCATCAGCAAATTTGTCGTATAAAGTTTTTCGAAGAACCTTTGTTTTATCCGAATTAAATTCAGACCTAAACTTACCTTCCGGATTTCTCCTAACGCCAATACAATAGATTTTATTCGGATCTTCAGAATCGCTGATGCTGAGAGATCTAACTATTGCCCCCTTTTCAAAATCTGTCAAAGTTTTCATATCAGGCATTGTTTTAGGAACAGATTGACCTAATCTATAAGTAAACTGGTTGAGAATATTTCCTAGATTTTCACTATATTTTATACCAAAATATTCGCGTAACGTTTTTGCATCAATAAATAATTGTTTTATACTCGCCTCTACAGGCAACTCGTCTTTTAAATTTTCACACTTCATAAAATTTAATTTAACAACAGCATACTTGTTTTCTCTAATAGTATTACCAACAAATCTATTTACGAGAACAATATACTCTACGCCATTGAATTCGAAAATAAAATCACAAATTGTCCAATCTTTCTTTTTCATATCATTTTTCAATGTCATCAAATTTTCTAAATTATACATATATACTCCTTTCAAATCTAATTATCATTAAATAAATCTATTATAATCTTATAATACAACGCCAGTAACACTAAAGCAAGTCAAAAGGAGTCAAGACATAAAATCTTGACTCCTTTACTCTTTAGTCGTTCCAATCAGGTGGAGTGACAATCGGTTCATCGCCGCCACCGGATGTCGTAATTACATCAACGGCAGCAAACTTTTGAATGTCTGAATCAGGTTTGATATACTTTTCCTTCATCTTAATACCTCCTTAATTATTTCATATCTATCACATAAATGGATATGCCGATTATTTGCCTGCATAGGCTTTTGCGGAATTGCCGTAACGCATCATTGCGTCTGTAACTGCTTTTAACTTTGCATCAGTAACAGTGGCGGCATAAGATTCCACGCTGTACTTGAGTGTATAGCTGACTTGTTCAGTGCCTTTGTATGCAGTAATAAATACTTCATCACTCATTTGATTTGCATAAACACCGTCAAAATAGAAATACCAATAACCGTCTTTGCCTTTTTCAAAATTATCCGGATTTTCGGCATAGGTATATGTCAATGTTCTTGAACCTATTTTTACTTTAAATGAAAGGTCATCAAGAGTAACATTGGTCATATTCATCGGTATTGCAATTTCAACCGAATTATTCAGCCTTAATGCCGTACCAAACTTTACAAGCCTGTTTTTGCAGGTTTCGTAGCTTGCATTCTTGATATTCGTTAAATTCAAATTAGCCGCGCTGCGAAGTGCTTTTTGCTCATCGGTAAGTATATCGGTAAGTAAATTATCGGTTTTATAGTTTTGATATACCTGACAAGCCTCGCCGTAATATACCAAATCCACCAGCAAAGTTTTAAGCTTTGCAGAAGATGTAGGCTTATTCAGCGTTGACTTAATATAGTCGGTTGCACTGTATTTATAAGCATTACCGTTATATGTCACACCGTCTTTGACGCCATAGAATGTAATACTTACATCATCACCTAAGGCCTGCGGTGAAATACCCGTATAATCAAATATGCAATAAACGATTGAATTTGAAGTTAATGTTTTACCCGACGGATACACTTTTTCGATTTTACCATTTCGGGTAAACTCGGCATACACTTCGTCATAATAATCGACTACATCTTTTGTAATGTAAGTTGCAAGGGTGATACTGCTTTCAAGCGACAATGCATTACCTCTGCGACGAAGAAGAGCCGTATTGGGTGCCTCTTTTGTTTCACTTTCACCACAAGCGGAGCAAGTACGAGTCTGCGTGCCGTCTTTATAATCACTTGATGAGTTATAAACAGCATCATTATTGTATTTCCAATCGGACCAGTTATGTGTATGTTCAGGTTCTTGTTTTTCTTCAACAGCCACTTCAAGAGCTGTGCTGAAATCACGATAGGTAATCGTAATATTTTGTTTTCCGACTTTTGTTTTATCAAAACCGGTAACCGCAAAACCTTTCTTTATGGTTTGCTGACTGCCGTCGGAATAAGTCAAAATTACCTTGCCGCTGCTTAAATCCAAATCCTCACCTTGAATAATTTTAATATCATTCGGGAATTCAAATTCAGCATCAACAACCTTCTTTTCACTTACATTCACTTCAAATGTAGCAGACTTGCCACGATAACTTACTGTAACGGTTTGTTTTCCTACATTTTCAGAATTAAATCCTGTAATTTTCAAGCCGCTTGTTACGGTTCTTTCATATCCGTTATCGTAGGTAACATTAAACTTCATACCGGCAGTATCTAATTTGTCGTTTTCTACATACTCGGTTTTTGACGGTGGCGTTAAGGAAACAGAAGTAATATTTCCGATTTCGTGATATACCAATCCGTTGTCATTACAATAATCTTCAACATAGCTGTTCGGATAAGTATAAACTTCGGCATCTTCTGCACCATAGAAAGCAAGATCATGGATGTTATTAACATTTCCATAGAGGTACAGTTCGGTAAATTTAACACAACCATAAAATTCCGAATTGCCGATTTTAACAATACCCGTACCAAATTCTGCTCTTTCCAATCCTGTGCAAGCGTAAAATACACAATCTCCTAATTGTGTAACGCTGTCTGGAATTGTGATTTCTGTAATACTGCTGCAAGAACGAAATGCATAATTGCCAATTGACTTTAACGAATCAGGCAAAATGATTTCTTTAACCTTATTACAGTTGTAAAACGCATATGCACCGATTGATTCAACAGCATTGCCGAGAGATAAATCATTAACAAGAACACAACCATAGTAAGCATAATCACCAATAGATTTTACTGTGTTTGGTAAATCAACAGAAAGTAAAGATGCACAACCAAAGAAAGTGTATTCATTGATTATATCCACACCGACAGGTATGTTGATTGATTTCATACTGTTGCAATCGTAAAAAGCATAGGCACCGATATTGCGAACCGTATTCGGTAATTTAACTTTTGGAATCAGCTTACAGCTGTCAAAAGCGTGCGAGCCGATATTAACCAGATTCTGATTTATAACTATATCATCTATTGCAATGTCATTATAAAAAGCATAATCATTGATATTTACAACAGAGTCGATATAAAGCTGTTTCATTGCAGGGCAATTGGAAAATGCATAATCGTCAATCGTATCAGTATTTACAATTTCAACACCGAGCACGGTATCCGAATTAGCAAAAGCATTTTTGCCGATATTTTTGATTCCGTCTTCAATATAAAGATAGCAAATACCTGATGTTTTTCCATCATATACAGACGCATCAATTGTGCCGTCAACGCCACGGAATGTAGCCATAACTTTCTTTCCCGGATTTGCAAAAACATTTGCTCCGACAGCAGAAATTGTATCCGGCAAAGATATCGTTTCAAGCACGGGCATATTGAAAAATGCTTTTTCTCCGAGTGCATGAATATTGTCATTTACTACAATATGCGAAACATATTGAGAATTAAGAATATTGGCCGCAATTTCGCCGTTGACATAATAAAATGTTACAATAACATCTTTGCAATGGTATCCGGACTGAATTGCATTATAAAATGCGTTGTCGCCGATATTTTCCAAGGTATCGGGTACAATCAAATTGCGAAGTAACGGATTATTCTTAAAAACCTCACTACCGACTGCTTTTATAGACTTTGAAAGTTTATACTCGCCTGATTTAACTGTTTCGTTTCCGTAAGTAACAGAACTGAGCTCGTAGCAAGAGTCAAAAACATTCTTGCCGATTGTCGAAATATTTTCATCAAGAATCACATGATGAATACCTTGCTGTGCAAGCAATTTGTCGGAAACTGTGCCACTGTTCTTGCGTATTTCTACGGTAATATCATCATTATAGAAAAATACATTCTTACCGACGGAAGCCACAGAATCCGGCACAGATACTAAATGCAACGCAGAACAATTCAAAAATGCCGCATTTCCGATATTTACAGTATTATTCGGTAATGTGATTTTTTCTAATTTTCCGCAATTCCTAAATGCACTGCTACCGATTGTTTTAAGTGATTCGGGAAGTTGAATGGCTGTAAATGCATTATTTAAGAATGCCGACTCACCGATAGATGTCACTTCACCCTTAATGGTAACATTCGCAAGAGAAGAACAGTTAGAAAAAGTTCGCTTTTTTATTTCCGTTACACCCGTTGGTATAGTCACAGAGGCAATACTCGTGCAGTTTTCAAACGCTTCATCGCCGATTGAAGTTACAGTGGTCGGTATTGAAATTGTAGAAAGCAAACCGCAATCTTTAAATGCTCCGTCGCCGATAGTCAACAGATTTTTACGCAATGTTGCTTTGGTCAAGTTGCTGTTTTTTGCAAAAGCGAAATTTCCGATAACTGTTGTAGCAGAAGGAATGCTGACCCTGCCAAGAGCACAATTATAAAATGCATAATTGCCAATAGATTTTACGCTGTAACCGATTACAACAGTTTCCAGTTTTTTGCAATTATAAAATGTGCATTCTCCGATAGATTCGGTAGTTGTGCCGATTGTGGCATTTACCATGGAAGTACAATTATAAAATGCGTAAGCACCAACATACTTTGCAGTATCTGGCACAACGGCCTCTGCAAGTGAAGTACAGTTATAGAAACAACCTTTACCGATAGATTCAACACCTTCGGATATGGTTACATTTTTAAGGCCTGTACAATTATTAAAAGCATAATCTCCGACAGAACTTACAGTTGTTGGAATTGTAGCATTGATCAGTCCTGTGCAACCGTCAAAGGCATATTTACCGATTGTTTTAATATTCTTCGGTATGGTTATGCTCTTTAATGTGCTGCATTTAGCAAAGCCATAATCACCGATAGATGATACTGTATGTCCGTCAATCTCTTCCGGCACGGTTAATTCCGTAGATGTGGTTTCGCATCCGATAATTTCTGCAGTATCATCTGATTTAATAATGTAATAAAAAGTATCGTTGCCTTTTGTATATGAATCATTTAAGACAGTTTTATTACTGCTGTTATAATCGTAACCTGCAGACGGCTGATATACTTTCAAATTGCAAGATGGAAATGCATTTGTACCGATTTTTGTTACGGATCTTGGTATTGTAACGGTAGAAAGAGCCGTTCCTTTAAAAGCATTATCACCGATGCTTAATAATTTATTCGGTAAAATCACTTCGGATATTTTGCTGTTATCCTTGAACACGCCGCCGGCGACATGCTTTACTGCGTCGGGAATAGTAACCGAGCTCTTTGTTCCGTTATATTTGATAAGGACATTGTCGCCAATGGTTACAAATTCATCCGTCAAATTATTGTACCATGGGTTGTTTTGAAAAGCGTAATCACCAATAGAAATAATACCATCATTCAAAACGACTTTAGTTACATTTTTGTTGTTAGCAAATGCACCGCTTGGAATTTGCGTTGCATCGGTAATTGTAACAGTTTTTATTGAGCTTGGTGTTTTATAGGTGTACTCCTTATAATTTCTCTCATCACCATAAATTGCGTATACATAGTACACACAATTTCCATAAGTATTTCTGTCTTGACTACTATAAACATCCCCCACTTTAAGGTTGCTATATTGAGTCGAAGAAGAGCTTGATGCAGTATAGCCAAAAATATAGCCGAAATTTGAAGTATAACCGGTTGCATCCCTGCCTGCACCTACAAACGGTAAGGTGATTTCGGTTACATTGTTGCAACCATAAAAAGCCGAATCACCGATTGAAATTACGGTTTTAGGAACATTGATTGTTGTCAATGCCTTACAATTCGTAAATGCTTTTTGCGGAATTACATTTAATCCTGAACCGATAATCAAATCACTTGCACTCATTGAAGTCTCGGATGAAAATGCACCTTCCCCCAAATTTGTAACAGAATCCGGAATGTTAATTTTTTTCAAGTTTCTACATTCAGCAAAAGCATACGAACCGACACGCTCTGTTTTGTTTGGAATATTTAATTCAGTAAGACTTGAACAGTCATAGAATGCATAATCGCCGATAGTGGTTACATTTTCGCTGATATTTAATTTTGTGATTCTGTTACAGCCATAAAAAGTATATGTACCAATAGCTGTTACTGAATTCGGAATAAACATCTCTTGTAGATTTTTGCAATTATAAAACGCATATTTACCAAGCGTTTCAACATAATTTGGAATTGCAAAATCTTTTAATGGGTTATTTTGAAAAGCATAATCGCCGATAGAAGTAACGCCATCATTTAAAACAATTTTAGTCACATTTTTATTATTAGCGAATGCACCGCCCGGAATTTGCGTTGCGTCGGTAATTGTAACAGTTTTTATTGAGCTTGGTGTTTTATAGGTGTACTCCTTATAATTTCTCTCATCACCATAAATTGCGTATACATAGTACACACAATTTCCATAAGTATTTCTGTCTTGACTACTATAAACATCCCCCACTTTAAGGTTGCTATATTGAGTCGAAGAAGAGCTTGATGCAGTATAGCCAAAAATATAGCCGAAATTTGAAGTATAACCGGTTGCATCCCTGCTTGCACCTACAAACGGCAAAGTAATATCCATTAAATTATTGCAACCGTAAAATGCAGAGCTGCCGATACCCGTTATTGAACTTCTAACTAATATAGAAGTAATGGTATCTTTATACTGATACCAAGGTGCGTTGCCTTCTGAATAACTTGGTATACTGCCTTTACCTGTAATTTCAAGCAGTCCGTTATCGTATACAAACCAATTCACCTCATTACTAAGGCTGCCTTTATCTGTTATCGTATAAGATGATGTATCAATATTATCTGCCACAAGTGCATCATATGCATTTCTTACAGCCTTTAATGCTCCGTAATTTGAAACATTTGATTTTTGCATATCACTTAAAGCATTATACGCATTTTCAGCGACAATGATTTTAGCTAAGCTTTTGTCTGTATAATGCACTTTACCGATAGCATCAATTTTCTTTTCAACTGCTTTTACTTCGGCATCGGACTCGACATCCGAATGCTTTGTGCTCAGATGTGTATTGTCAATAGAACCTGCAAATGCAGGAACGGCGTAACTAAAAACCATCAAAATCGACAAAACAACGCACAGAACTTTTTTCATTTGCTTTTTCATAATATTTTCTCCTTGCAGATTGAATATATTATTTTTCTTTATTACTATGCATATCCACTTCAGAGCAAGTTGCACCACAAATTGTGCAACGATAATCGCCGGTTTTAGTGCCAAGATATAATTCCTTTTCCCAGTTATGATCGCACTTCTCACCACTCCAGTTTCTTTCCAATTTGTCAGCAACATCCATTTGAATCATTTTTCATTCTCCTTTTTAATATAAATACTACTTTTAAAATACGATCCGTTCAATTTATGCATCAAAATAATGAATCCGTCATAAGTTAAGGCAAAACGACAGCAGACATGCCAATATATCGCACATTCCTTCAAGCTCTATGCACAACATAATCCACATTATGTTGTACATAGAGAAATAAAAAAGCCTTCCATAAAATTAGAAGGCTAAAAAAGAACATAGAAAATCAAGCCTTTTCAAAATTGTCGAAAAAGATAAGCAGAAAGGGCTTTGTTGTCATGTTTAATTTTCGACAATTGTCTGTTTTTCGTACTTTCGTTGGTATGGCACTTTACAAGCTATCCCCATTATGATATAATTTGATATGTAAAATTAGGTTTATTGTATCAGTTATGTAATTCAATACAACATAATGTGGATTATGTTATTTACCGCCGATTTTGGCGGATTTTTTGTTTTTATGCTAAATTATCAAGTGCATATTTTCCATTCGTCTGCGGTGTTCCGTACCGGTTGAAATGATATAAATTCGAGTTGTGTTGATACTGCTGTGACCGAGAATATCCGCAAGCTTCGCAATGTCTTTTTCAATACCATAAAATGTGCGTGCAAACAGATGGCGAAGATTATGCGGAAATACCTTTTGCGGATTGACATTTGCATCTTTGCACAAGGCTTTCATCTCTCGCCAAATATTCGTACGGTTTATGGGTTTGCCGTTTTTCGTTACAAAAATCATACCGCTTTTTATTCCTTGCTCTGCTGCATAGTGGAGCAATTTTTGTTTCAGTTCTTTCACGATAAAAACCGAGCGTGTTTTTGCCTTGCAGTTCACAATTGCCTCGCCGCACTTTGCCGCCTCGACCGTGATGTATTGCAACTCGCTGACACGGATACCTGTGGCACATATTGTTTGAATAATTAAATTCAGCCTTTCATTTTTCTTTTGTTTTGCCGCTTGACACAAGCGTTTGTATTCTGCTCTTGTCAGTTCTTTTTCTTCTGAACAAAATACTTGCTGTTGAAGTTTTAATGATTTAACTCTCAAATCAAACCAATTCAGAAATGCAAACAGGCTGTTGATACTTGCGAGCATGGAGTTCACACTGCGTACAGCATAGCTTTCCTGCAAATGATTTTTGTAGGCAATCACGGTTTCTTTAGTTATTGCTTTGTCTTGCGCATAAACCGAAAACGCTTTCACATCACGAATATATTTTTCAATCGTTGCCGTGCTTTTCTCTTGCAACTCTAAATTCTTTCTAAAATCATCAATAATATCTGTCGTTAAAATTCGTCCTTCCATTGTATTTACCTCCGAGTAAGTGTTAATTATATTGTACCCGAAAAGTATGAAAACAAAATTGTCGCCCTAAAAGGTTGTGGTATGTTACCTTGTACGAAGCGACATTGCAAGTACGATTTTCTATATTTGCCTTTGCATTTTTGATGGATAAACAATATAAAAAAGAGGTTTGCCCTACAAATGGGGCGAACCTCTTTTTGCGTAAAATAATTTGTAAATTTTTCTAAAAACACATCAACAAAACTTGAATTTTTCTCTGTATTATAGAGGGATATTTTTTGTTATGGTGAAATCAAATGTAAACAAGGTGTAAAGAATTTTGAAAAACACCCGAACAAAACGGGGATTTTTCTCTGTATAGTAGAGGGAGTTTTTTCTAAGCACTTTTTCTTTTGGTTTTCACTTTATAAAAATATTCTCTCGAATAATTTGAAAGGAGGTTTTCGCATGCGTAAAAATTGCAGCGGGCAATTTTTTCTTTTGCCGAACAAAATTTTTGATGAACGTTTATCGCCAAACGAATTCATTGTTTATTCTTTTCTCGTTCGGGCAAAGGATTCGGCGGGGCAAAGTTTTTGGTCGGTGCCTATGATTGCAAAAAGCTGTTCGATGTGTGCATCCACTTGTAGAAAAGTTTTGCATTCGCTTGAAAGCGGTGGGTACATAACGATCTCGAAGCGGTTTATCGGCGGCGAGCAAAAGAGTAATCTATACACAGTCAACAAGATTTAATGCACCGTGCTTTAGGGTTTATCGGCAAAGAATATGAAAGGCTTTGATTTTGAAATTTTATGATTTTTGAAACGAAAATCTGCGGCTTTTGAGTGGGTTTTTGAGCAAATTTCAAGCCGTCGATTTTAAAGCAGGATAAAGAGGTATGATTTTCGGGCTTTGAAATGCCCGAAAACGCCGTCCGGCAAGGCCTGTCGGCTTTTAGATTCGTAATACTTTTGCGTATGATTCCAAATTCGTATGCAGTAAAGGCTGTTTTTCGCAGAAAATCAAGGTTTTTGCGTATTCACTTAAGCGTTGCGGTATGATAAACCTATTTTTGAAAAATCAGGCAACGCCGTAAGCAAAAATTGACGAGTTCACTGAAAAATGGAGTAACTCGTCGGACTTAAACTAAAAACGGCTTGTAGGCAATTTGTGCAAGCCTGTGAACAAAACATTCCATTCAAATATAGCGCTTGACTTCTAAAACACATTAGCGTATTGTGTGCTTGAAAAGGAGGCGCACAATATGAAAACAAACACAAAAACAAAAGGCAAAATAAATTAAAGAAGGCAGATATAAAATAAATAAGAGTGTTGCCTTATGGCAGCAAAAGGGGAATGGAACATTCCGAATTATGAATTAGAAAAGCTTGCTCATTATTTTCTCGAACTCATTACTGAGCAAAACGAGAACAAAAACAATGACAAAAATCAGGATAACAAGATAAAAAATAAGGCAGGGATTAACCCTGCCTTGCGTCTATAGATATCAGATCGCCTGCTTCATCGCGGCAATATAACGATCCATTTTTATTCATTTCGTAATGGCAACTCTGATCTTTTGATGTCAATATCTAGTCCTTCTCTTGCACGCAGATAATTTATATCCGTATTAATATTAGTATTATTCATATTGCTATAGCCCAATATCCCATTAGCTTCTTTTATTGCTGATGGCAAGTGCTTATATTCGTATTTTGCTTTAAGTAGTGTTATCTGATTAGTCACAAAACTCTTTATGTTTTCTTCGGACATTTGGCAATCATATCCAATTCGGATTTTTGCAATAGGAAATATGCCATTAGGGATAAACGTGTTTAACTGATTTCTCCATGAAAGTGTATAGTATGATTTTATACGATTGCCTGTGCAGTAATCATCTATTGGTAGCAAATCAAAGCGTTGTTTTTCTTCATTTTCAATATGTTTTTGTTCATAAATAAAAAGGTCTGATGGATTTTTATACACTATTGAAAGCCTACTTTCACATTCTCCATTTAATCTTTTGTTTTTATAACATATGGCACTTTCATAGATTTTCTCCAAATCTTGATCTAATTTGTTGCATATTGCTTCATTAATATTCTTGTTTTTGATTTTAAAAAACTCCTTTTTTGATTTTTCAATAAACTCATCTATTTGATTTTGAAATTCTATAGTATCATAATTCATATCTAATAAAGAAATTGATAATTCATCAGATAATTCTGAATGAAAAGTCAACATACTTCTTCTAAATCCAATAGCTATACCTTTACCGTTATCACCATAAAGACTCCAATGAAAAGGAGAATCATCTAAATCAGTTAAACAAAAACAGAAATTGTTTGATGGAATATAGGATTTATTATCCATTGTTCTTATTAAATAATCAATTAGAGCCTTTTGATCTATATCAAGACCCGGATGTGACAATTTATTATATATTTGTTCTCTAACAAGTTTATAAAAACCCTCCTTTTCGGTATAGTCATTGCTTTGATATACATCATTTAAGCGTATAGAATGTGTTTTAATGATGTTATAGAATGCTTCTAAATTACAATAGTGCCATAAAATTTCGTCGCTATTAGAAATTTTCATAATGGGCTCCTCTCTTTAAGTGATTATTAATTATGATATAGAGTTATGCGGACTCTTATATAACAATTATAGCACAAAAAACAATACAGAAAAATATTGAGATTAAAATTGCCTTATGTCTATATAAACAGAAAATCCGAAACTGTTACCGATGATAACAAGTTTCGGATT
>ERZ779889.396-NODE-396-length-55921-cov-4.544804_pt1 | contig 55921 bp, 53 predicted proteins | sample MGYA00511030_ERZ779889 | MGnify/ENA primary metagenome ERZ779889 (study PRJEB29588, sample SAMEA2160616) | human gut metagenome | biome: human gut; feature: human-associated habitat; material: faeces | place: Denmark | collected 2008/2010 ... | reverse complement strand
TGCGACAGCCACAACAAAAGGAAAAACTGAAATCAGAACTGAAACAGCTCTGATTCGTTCCATTTAGAGAGCCATACGATATAAACAACTTAAACAGTATAAATATGGGATTAGTGGGTAATATGAATAAGAGTCGTGAGGAACGTTCACGAATATTTATAGAATCGGTTAATAAGATATCTTGGGAAACATTAGTAATAGAGCCTTTTGAATCCGAAAAGGAGTATTATTCTCACACTACAGTATTCGTAGGACTACCTAAAGGGAGGAACTGTAATTTGACTGAGGCTCGCCCAAAATGCGTGATTGACTGCAGTACAGCAACTATAGAATCTGTGACAGATGCCTTCCATAATTTAAAAGAGGATGAGCATTACATATTACTTGATGACATATTGGCATTACCGAAAGACAACAACTTACGTCAGTTGCTTTGTCATTGTGTCAAAGAGTCTGTATTTAGAGCTGACAGGTTGATAATCTTGATATTCAGGTATGAAGAAGTGCTTGAAGATAAACGATGGTCGCATAAAGAACTGACTGACCTTTTATGCAACGAATTCCCCTGCATACATATCAGCGAAGACCGCAAAGGCGATAAGGATATCTTCTACGGCAACTACTATAATCGGACATTAGTGTCAACGGATTACTAAGTGCTTGTTTTTAGATAACCAACAACTTACATTAAAACTTTTTCAAACTCAACAATAGCAGAAACCTCATGAGAAAAAAAAGAATAGAAGAAATATATGTTCTGAGAGTATCTGAACCTAAAAAAAAATCTGGTTTTGAGATATTTTTAAAAGTGTTGTTTTGGGTATTATGTTTCCCGTTAATGATTATGTATGAAATAATTAAAGCGTGTCTTCGCCAACCAAAACGGAGAACTTCAGAAATACAATATGACAAACACAGGCAACGTGAGGAAATCAGAGCATTGGATTCCTATGAGGCAAAATTAGAGAGTTTGGCTTCACTTAGGGACAAAGGAATAATTAATGAAGATGACTTTGCACAGAAGAAAGAAGAACTTTTGAATAAATATATAGACTAATGAGCCTATTGATGCAAAGGAGTGAGGATAGTGATTACTGGATTTGAGCCGTTCGGAGGCCGGGAAAGGAATCTGTCGTGGGATGTGGCGGCAAGGGTCGCATCCCACGGCTGTCCCGCCGGTCTTATCAAGGCCGTCATGCTGCCTGTAAGTTTCAGCAGGGTAACGGTGGCTGTGTCCGATATGCTGCGGGACATGAGACCGGACGCTGTACTTATGCTCGGCCTGGCCCCAAAGCGGAAAAGGATATCGGTTGAGAGGCTGGCCGTCAATCTGCAGGACGCGCGTCAGCCGGACAACGACGGAGCCATGCCGGTAGACATGCCTGTGGAGACCGCTGCAAATGCTGTCTCCGCCGCATTGGAGCACATACAACGACTGATATGTCAAAAATAACCGTATTCAAGCAGCGGCTCGCGAGGCTGTTCGATGACAATCTGCGCACTTCCGTATGGCGCAACGTCTTTGACTGGGTCATTATAGGTCTGATTGTCATCAGTTCCCTGGAAGTATTCCTGTCCACCTTCAGCGGCATTGCGGAGCGGTACAGCTCAGTGCTGCATTTCATCGATATATTCACCACAGTGGTCTTCACCATCGAAGTGACGCTCCGGATATGGACTGCCGACCTGATTGACCCCAAATACAAAGGATTCCTGGGCAGAATACGCTACTGCCTCAGTTTCTACGGTCTGATTGACTGTCTGTCCACCTACACATTCTACCTGAGTCTGATATTTCCGATCCCGGCCACAGCCATCAAGGTGCTCAGAGTCGCCCGCCTGCTGCGTGTATTCCGGTACATGAAAGCATTCCGGCTGTTGGGCAAAGCCATCGCCTCAAAGAAAGAGGAGCTCAGTATCAGCATGGCCGTGCTGTGCATCATAACGGTCATACTGTCGTGCCTGCTGTATTTCGCAGAGCACAACGCACAGCCCGAGGTATGCGAAAACGGATGGAGGACTTTAGTATGGGCTTTCGCCCAATATATCGGAGACCCCGGGAAAGTAGCTGACTTCCCGATGGTGACATTCTGGGGACAGTTCATTGCCGCAATAGTGGGCCTTCTCGGTATCGCCATCTTCGCCGTACCCGCCGGTCTCATAGGCTCGGGATTCTTAGAGGTCATCGAAGCGAGGAACCACCAGAAAGAGCTGGACAAGAACATCCTGAAACTGCACAATGCTTTCGAGAGAAAACAGGACCGCTTCACCGGATATCAGATAATGCCTCCATTTCTATCCATCGCCGACATCCAGGCCAGGATGAGGATGACAGAGAACGCCATATTCGAGGCAGTGGACGAAAGCCGTGATTTCAGAGTCGTCAACCTTGCCGCCACCGTCACTGTCGACAACAATCCGCAGGACAGGCTGGCAGTGGAGCATTTCACCGTCAACCGTATCTATGGCTGCATGATTGACAGAGGCTCCAAGGTGACGATAGTGTCTCTCTCAAACATAGTCGACCCGGTCATCGGACATTTCGCCTACTATATGGCCAAGATAGGAGGTTTCAATTACATAAGCCGCGAGACAGGAGAGACGAGGCCCTACAGGTCTTTCTTCACCTATTCCGCAACGAGTCCGCTGCCTGGACAGCAGGAGTTCATGAAGGACATCGAGACTCTCTCCGCAAAAGAAGGCTCGTGGGTCATCACGATGCTGGCCGCAAGCGGAGCCAACGAGCATGAGTACCCGACTCAGATTCATTTCTGCTACGGGGGAGCGAAAGGTGACGAGGGCTTCGGCGCCCCGGACCTGCTCGTTCACGACATCCCCGCTGCGGACAAACTGATGAGTTCCATAGAGACCGCACTCAACGGGCAATACGGCATCTGCTGCGACAGACAGAGATACCACAGTTCGGACAGGCCCGGCATATTTGCCCGCCACCTGAAAAACAAGGACTCGGTCAACAGCCTGATTATCCGGGCCGCCTGGAGCATAACCTGCTACAATCCCCGGCGCACGGCCATCTCCCGGACCATTGCGGAAGAGATTCACCGCACCATAGAGCCGGACAAGGAGAACCTGTCAGCCGCGGAACTGAAAGAGAAAGGCATCGGTATAGAAGACTACCGATACTGACTCACATCCGCTTGTCCCCGCTGAATTCCGCAGCTGTCACCTGCCGTCAGATTTTATCCTGGCATTCCCTTATGAACTCATCGGCTATGTACAGGTCACCGTAAAGATACAGGCCGGTCTACCACCTGTGTCCCGCCATGATAAACTGTAATCATTGCAGCGCCTCTTTATTATTCAGGTACTCTATCATATCGTCTGTCACGCGCTCACGGCTTTGCGTATGAAGCGCATCATAACATGGAATGATATAATCATCTTTCATCCTCACCTTTTTCATCCGTTGGTACACCTCCTGATATGATTTTCCCAGCCGCCTGGCGGTACTTTCTATACAGAACGCGGCGAAGGCGAGAACGATTTCCGTATGCGACAATTCGATCAATTTATCCAACGGAACTGCTGAAATTAGGGCCGGAAAGGGCCGGAGCGCATTTGAGAATAATCCGCATCTTTGTCGCGTAATCAATTACAAACCTTAAATCAACAATACGATGAAAAGACACCTTATCACTATCACTGCAGCCCTTGCTGCACTTCTTTCCTTGTCCTCATGCGGAGGTTCTTCAAAAGACGTCTCTATCAGAAATGTCGAGATATACGGAGACATTTACTACGAAAACAAAGACACGGGCGAATCTGAGACATACGATGCGGAAGAATACATGGATATACCGGACGGCACCTATAAGTTCCACATCAGCAATGACATGCTCTTCGTAACGGTAAACGCGAAGATTATAAAGGACTTCCCGGAACCCTACGCCACATCTGTATCAGCCGAGGACTTCGAACTCCAAATCTACGACTCACAGGGCAATCCGATTAAAAACGCTGAGGGAGACGATATCTACATGGAACTTGTCAACATCGACAATCTGGCGCAGATGCTGAACTGGTCCAACGTCGGGGACTATTTCGAATTGAATTTCAGATACGCTTTATTGGGCGAAAGCGGGATTCTGGAGCAGATAGAAGGCTTTGACATATCATTCGATATTTACGCCTTCTATTATGAGTATAAGGATGACGAGGACACCTCCGCAACAGATCCGGATGATGAGACGCAGGACCTATACGACCAGGTCCAGGAAGAATATGACAATATCAAGGATGAGATGAAAAACGAACTGGACAAGGCCTTGAAGGAAGATCCTGAAGCCGCAGAGGCACTTGAGACATCTAAGAAAATTCTGGAACTCTTCCTATAAGCCATACCTACGGATAACTCATATAATAACCTATTAATCATACAAAAACATGAACAATGTAACTGAGCAGCCATCTGCTGCACCTAGAAAGAAAAACGGCATCGGAACAGCCGGATTTGTCCTGGCATTAATTGCATTTGTCATCAGCTGGATTCCGGTAGTAGGAACCATCATCGGTTGGATTTTAGGTCCTCTCGGATTCATATTCTCGTTAATCGGAGTATTCAGACAACCCAGAGGACTTTCCATCGCAGGCCTGATTATCTCCCTGCTGTCAGTAATCCTGCTTATCCTGCTGGCAACGGTCATAATGCTGTAAGAGCTGACACACTGACAGTTTAAGGCAGTGTACCAAAATAGACAAGATGCACCTTAAAGAAAGTGGGTGTAGCAGATTTGGATTTTGCCACACCCGCTTTTATTTTACGAAGTCTCATCGGGCTATACGGGCACTAAGCGAGTCTCCATGCGGTTTCCATGCCCTTGATACTTCGAGGCGTACCTGCTGCTTTGCCAATTTAGGATACAATTTCATCACTGAATCCACATAAGCGTTCAAGCGTCCCTCCTCACCATGAGCCCCATGAACTGTACGCAAAATATCACTTAGGATATAATAATTTGAGTCAATGCTTTTCTGCGTCTGAATCTCAGTCCACACCTGCCGGCTCAACCGCTCCATATCACCTGGCAGCGATTCCCTGAACTTTTCCAATGCAAGATTTTCAGGCAGGGACTCGAATATTGAGTCAACAACAATCATATACCTGCGGGTTACTTCCAAGGCACTTTTGGTTTCTGGAGGGAAATCATCCTGAGACACAGGATGAGACCTCATTACCGAATCCTGATATGCACCCAGTCGTGTATAGAACAAAGAAAGTGAGCCAATACAGGTTGCCTTGTCCGGAGCATTCTTAATGCTGTCCAATGCCTCCTGATAGAACCAGTCGGTTTCCGCAGCCGCCTTTTCCATCAATCGTTCAAAATTGTCCCTGGCCTCATTCTTCTGCTGCTCGATATGACTGTCCACAATGGAGTCAACAGGTATGCTGGCAGCAACCGTCTTCATCTCATCCACAGCTTCCTGATACATCTCTCCAGTCATGTCGAGAACCTGCTTGCTGTAGCTGTCTATCTGAGTGTCAATATTGCGGTCCACCATGTTATAAACATACACAAGAGCCAGGAACACAATCAGTAAGGCGGTCGCTCCCGTAAGCACATAAGGACGACGCCCCGCCGCAGACATGGCCTTGCGGAGGTCCGTGATACTCTGGAAACGCTTTGTAGGCTCGGGACAGCAGCAACGCCGGGCCACGCGACGGTAACGGCGGCCTCCGAAAAGCAGGTTGATTATAAGACCGATAGAATATATATCAGATGCAGCTCCGGCTGAGCCGCGTCCGTCCAGAACTTCCGGTGCAGAATAGCCGCAAGTGCCTCCGAGGGTTCCGGCATAGACGCAGTCCCCGCTTTCCGAAAGCCCGAAATCGATAATGCGGGCAGCCCCGTTGACATTGACGACAATATTGTCCGGCTTAAGATCATTATGCATGATACCGCGGTGATGCAGATAGTCCACTCCGTCCAGAATGTCCCGGAGCACAGTCCTGCGCTGCGCTGCGGACGGAGTGTCAGCTACGAACTCATCCAATGTGCGGCCGGAGATGTACTCCATCTCAATAGCCGGCCCGACAGGAGTATCCTCCTCGAACCCTAAGACACTGACAACACAGGAATGTGACAAATCCCTGCACAACTCATATTCCCGTTTCAATAGCGAGACGGACATGGCGTTGTTCTCAACGGCGGCCTTAAGAGCCACGTATCTTGCACCATGCCTGGCCTTCAGGATACGGAATACCCGTCCCGCACTTAATGTCTCCAGAATTACGATAGCGTCACCGCCCTGTTCCAGAGTACCGGTCACGTCTGCAGAACCCGAATGTATTTTCATAAGTCTTGATTGTAATTGTCCTATAATCTTTCCAAAGTGGTCAGGCCATGGTCCGTACCCATAACATAGCGGGGTACGGTCTCGGAGTCATGTACGAAATTATCGACTGCAAGCGGATATCCGAGGATGAACATTCCGCACTCAAAGGTATCCCCGGGCCGCATCGTGGAATTCTCTGTCTCCACGGCCCTGAACGTACGGCCCCCTCCGAACTCCACCACACACAGACGGTCCGGCAACCAGCCTATCCGCAACCTGTCCCCTACCCGCAGATCTTCCGTCTTAACTGACCGGCCGTCCCGCACCAGATCAGACTCTGTCCCGGCCACTTCCCTGAGATGAGCGCAGAAAGCATCCCAGCCGTCAAATCCAGCATAGCGGCTGAGCACGTCCAAAGTCCGGCCGAACACAGTATCGTAACTTTTCATGCGGCCCCATATCCGCCTAAGCGTATTCTCCGCTATATGCTCCCGGGTGACACGCTCTATCTCTGATGCAAGTATGGTAAAATCACTCCGGCAGGCCAGGCTGCGTCCCAGCCGCCGCTCCACTTCCAGTCTCAATGCCGCCACCTGCGGCAGGTCGGTATGTACATTCATAGCTGCTTAGTTCTCATCGGTTTTTGCCTTATTCTGCACAGCGGTAGCCGCGGCCACGGCCAACTGGTCACAACGGTTGTTCATCGGATTGTCGGCATGGCCCTTCACCCAGACGAAACGGACCCGGTGACGGCGGTAGACCTCCAAAAAGCGAATCCAGAGATCGGCATTGAGCCGTTTCTCGAACCGTTTGCGCTCCCAGCCGAAGACCCAGCCCTTGTTGACCGAGTCCACCACATACTTGGAGTCGCTGTACAGGATAATCTCCGCATTAGGACGCCTGACAGCCTCCAGCCCGACAATGACCGCCGTCAGTTCCATACGGTTGTTGGTCGTCTCCGGAAAGCCCTCCGAGAGTTCCTTGTAATGCTCTCCGCAACGCAGTATGACCCCGTAACCGCCCGGGCCTGGATTGCCCCTGGACGAGCCGTCAGTGAATATCTCTATCGGCAGTAATCTCCGCTCAGCGCACATCTCCATCTGCTCTATACCGGTCCTCTCACCCCACCCTTGGAGCCGCCTTCCTGAGCCGGCACAGGTCTCAGCACATCCTGTCTCATCTCATCATAGTTCCAGCGGTTGCGGACTATGTCAATAGCCTCGTATATGGCCGACTTCATAGGCATGGGATTGGCTATGCCCTTGCCGGCCAGCTCATATGCCGTTCCGTGGTCAGGAGCGGTGCGCACCACAGGCAGACCGGCTGTGAAATTGACTCCGGTATCGAAAGCCAATGCCTTGAACGGTATCAGACCCTGGTCATGATACATGGCCAGCACCGCGTCGAAGTTGTACTGCTGATGGGTGCTGAAGAAGCCGTCCGGCGAATATGCCCCGAACGCCAGGATATCCTCCCGTCCCGCCGCCTCGATGGCCGGATTGATAATCTCTATCTCCTCGCGGCCCAGCAGTCCTCCATCCCCCGAATGAGGATTCAGGCCCAGTACGGCTATCTTGGGACGGACTATGCCGAAATCCCTCTTCAGCGAGGCGTTCATTAGACGCAGCTTGCTCAGAATCTTGTCAGTGGACAGCGCGGAAGGCACCTGCGACAACGGAAGATGGTTTGTCAGCACACCGACCCTCATCTTGTCGGCAACCAGACACATGATACCGTCCTTTACTCCGAACTCGTTGATAAGGAACTCTGTATGTCCGGTGAATCCGGGAAAATGCAGGGCAACGGCCTTTTTATTGAGCGGAGCCGTCACCATAGCGTCCAGGTCCCCGTTCCTCAAATCCTTGACCGCCTCTCTGAGGGCTATAAGTGACGCATTGGCCGCTTCCGGAGCCGGCTGACCGGGGTCGATGCGGAAATTGTCCGGCACACAATTGATGATATTGACCCGCTTGGGATGATAATCCTTGGCTGTATTGATGATATTGGTGTTGAGACTGTCCACATCGGGCAGCTGCTTCTTGTAGAATCCGAAGGCCCTCGATGAGCCGTATACTACCGGAACGCAGATATCAAGCAGACGGGCATCGGTCAATGATTTGATTATGACCTCATAACCCACTCCATTGGTATCTCCCTGCGTTATTCCTATGATAATTTTTCTGTCCATACCCTCATATTTTTGAATTAATATGACATTAAGGATGCAAAATTACTTAAATTTGCCATATGTCCTACATTCTTGACAGGGAAATACAATATCTGCCCGGCATCGGGGAAAAGAGGGCCGCACTTCTGGAAAAGGAGCTCGGTATCCGCACTTTCGGAGACATGCTGTACACCTTCCCTTACCGGTACATTGACCGCAGCAAGGTGTATTCCATCTCCGAGATAGACTCCGCCTCAGCGTACATCCAGCTCAGGGGCAAGATCATACGCACTTCCACCAGCGGGTCCGGCAAGACAGCCCGGCTTGTAGCCACCCTCCGGGACGAGAGCGGCGCCATCGATCTGGTGTTCTTCAAAGGACTCAAATGGATACAGGAGAAAATATCTCCGTCCAGGGAATATATCGTCTTCGGGAAACCATCCCTGTTCAACGGGGTATGGAACATGGTTCATCCTGAGCTGGAGCCGGTCGGGGAAAGCGGCACATCCTCATGGCCGTCAACCCTCATCGGCATCTACTCCAGTTCGGACAAGCTGCGTAACAGCGGCATTTCCGTCAAGGTATTCGCCAGAATGCAGCAGACTCTCCAGCAGAAGACATCCGGACTCATCCGGGAGACCCTGCCGCAGGAGGTCATCGCGGCCAACAGACTGCCGTCCCTGGCATTTGCCCTGAGCAACATACATTTCCCCAAGGACACGAGAAGCCTGGAAGCTGCCCGGTACAGACTCAAATTCGAGGAACTGTTCTTCCTCCAGCTTTCCCTGCTGCGGCAGAAAAATGTCAGGATGAGCGGCTCGTCCGGCATTCTATTCCCCAGGGTCGGGCAGGCATTCAATTATTGCTACGGGAAACTGCCATACGAGCTGACGGGAGCCCAGAAGCGGGTAATCAAGGAGATACGCCGTGACACGGTCTCCGGCAAGCAGATGAACCGTCTCCTGCAGGGGGACGTAGGCAGCGGCAAGACCATGGTGGCCCTGCTTACGGCACTCATCGCGGTAGACAACGGATACCAGGCCTGCGTGATGGCTCCTACGGAAGTACTTGCAGTACAGCATTTCCGCAATTTTGAAAGAAGCCTTGCAGGTTCACCAGTCCGCATCGCCCTGCTGACCGGCAGCTCCAAGGCCAAGGAGCGCAGGGAGATAGACGCGGGACTGCGGGACGGAAGCATCAACATCCTCATCGGGACTCACGCGGTCATAGAGGACAATGTGGTCTTTGACCGTCTGGGATTTGTAGTCATCGATGAGCAGCACCGCTTCGGTGTGGACCAGCGGGCCCGTCTGAGACTCAAGTCTGCAGAGCCGCCGCATATTCTGGTAATGACGGCAACGCCCATCCCGCGGACCCTGGCCATGACCCTCTACGGCGACCTGGACGTATCCGTGATAGACGAGCTGCCCCCGGGCCGCAAGCCGGTACAGACCATCCATATGACGGAGGGACAGCGTTACAAGATGTACGACTTCATAAAGAGCGAGATTCACAAGGGACGGCAGGCATTCATCGTCTATCCGTTGATAAAGGAGTCAGAGAAACTGGATTACCAGAATCTGGAAGAGGGATATCAGACCGTCGTGAATTATTTCAAGGCGCCTGAGTTCGTCACCGCAGTAGTCCACGGCCAGCAGACCAACGAGAACAAGGCACACGACATGAAGTTGTTTGCCGACGGAAAGGCGGATATCCTGGTGGCCACGTCCGTCATCGAAGTCGGCGTGGACGTGCCAAACGCCTCGGTGATGGTCATCGAGAGCGCGGAGCGTTTCGGCCTGTCCCAGCTCCATCAGCTCCGCGGACGGGTCGGAAGAGGCGCCGAGAAATCCTACTGCATCCTAATGACAGGATACAAGCTCAGCGAGGACTCGCGGAAACGCATCGAGCTGATGTGTTCCACCAACGACGGTTTTCAGCTTGCAGAGGCCGACCTGCGGATGAGAGGTCCTGGAGACATGGAGGGCACACGGCAGAGCGGACTGGCCTTTGACCTGCGGATAGCAGACCTCGGCAAGGACTCCCCTATCCTGGCGCAGGCACGGGCTGCCGCCTCCGATGTCCTTGCCGCTGACCCCCTGCTTGAAAGTCCGTCCTCCGCCCTGCTCCGCTCCGGACTCGACCGGCTGCGCCAGGAAGGCGGAGAAGTTATCGATTATTCAACCATAAGTTAAATTATATGAAAATACGCACCATCGCCTTAGTGGCACACGACAACTGCAAGAAAGACCTTATAGAATGGGTTCGGTTCAACAGGGGCACCCTGGAGAGATACCGTCTCGTCTGCACCGGCACCACCGGCCGCCTAGTACAGGAGGCCCTGGAGGAAGACGGACAGAAGGACCTGAACATAACCCGCCTGAAATCCGGACCGCTCGGCGGAGACCAGCAGTTGGGCGCCCTCATCGCCGAAGAGGTCATCGACATGATTGTCTTCTTCTGGGACCCCATGCAGCCCCAGCCACACGATGTGGACGTAAAGGCCCTGCTCCGTATCTCCAACCTGTACAACATCCCGACTGCATACAACCGAAGCACGGCCGACTTCCTCATCTCCTCGCCTCTTTTCAAGGAGGACTACGACAGACAGGTCCGCGACTACTCCGGCTACCTCAACCGGGAACTGAAAGAGGCCACATCGGGACAATAATGTCCAAGAAAACACACATACTATCATGAATACCGACACGGACAAAAACATGGATGACAAGAGATGGACTGTGCTCGAGAGCGAGTACCTCTTCCGCCGCCCGTGGCTCACCGCCCGCCGGGACAAGGTACAGCTGCCCAACGGCAACATCAATCCCGAGTTCTACGTCCTCGAATACCCCGACTGGGTCAATGTCATCGCCGTCACCGAGGACGGCCGTTTCATCATCGAGCGGCAGTACCGCCACGGCATCGGATCCACCGGCTGGGAAATACCGGCAGGAGTCTGCGAGAAAGGCGAGACACCGGAGCAGGCCGCCCGCCGCGAGCTGCTTGAAGAGACCGGCTATGGTGACGGCACATGGACTCTCAGTCTTGTATCGGCACCCAATGCCAGCACCAGCAACAACCACTGCTACAGCTTCGTAGCTACCGGAGTCCGGAAGATATCCGGCCAGCATCTGGAAGCCACCGAGGACATCTCCGTCCATCTGAAGACCCGGAATGAGGTCCTTGAGCTTATGCGTTCAGGCCAGATCCGCCAGGCCACCATGCTCAGCCCTCTCTGGAAATATTTCGCCGAGAAAACAACCTTATAAAACCTCAATATCATGAAAGAGACCGACTATGACGAACTGAGTTTCAAGCAACTGCTCAAATACGCCGAAAAAGGCGATGAGTGGGCTCAATATCTGGTAGGACTGGAATACGCCTTCCCTGAAAATGATGAAGAAGCGGATGAGGAGGAGGCTGTCAGATGGTTCAGCAAAGCTGCTGACGCAGGTGTGCCCGAGGCCTGCTTCAGGATGGCTGAGAGGCTGTTCACCGGCAGCGGCATTGAACAGGATCCGGAGGCGGCGTACGACCTGGCCCTGAAAGTTGCCGAAGAGGCAGACCTGCCTGAGGCGTGGGCACTCCTGGGCTTCATGTACGGAGCGGGCGTTCCAGTAGAGGAGGATATGGACAAATGCCGGGAGTTGCTGGAGAAAGGAGCCTCCATGGGTTCCGAATATGCCCAGTCGTTGTTGGATGAGTTCGATAACGGAACTCTTTTCGAGGATGGGGAAGATGAGGATGATTATGATGACGACTATGAGGATGATGAAGTTGAGGACGAAGAAGAAGATGATGAAGACGATGAAGATGATGAAGATGATGAGGAGGAGGACGATGAAGAAGACGATGACGAAGTAGAGTTTGGAGAGGGAGATGAGGACGACGGGGAGGAAGAAGAGGGTACTGTATATGACGGTACGGACGGTTTTCCGAAAAATGATTACATTATCGACGCGGACAGGGTCACCGCCGAAGCCCGCCGTGGCAACATCCACGCCATCAAGACACTGGCCTGGGGTTATTACAAAGGAGTCTACGGCCTGCCTGAAAACCGAAAAGAAGGGTGGAAATGGTACGAACGCGGGGCCGATATGCAGGATCTCTGGTGCCTGCGCGAGCTAGGCATCCTCTATACCATGGAAGACAATGGCCGCAAAGCCCTCAAGATATTCGAAAAGGGCATAAAGCTCGGCAGCGGAGACTGCTGCGAGAAAGCCGGAGACTTGTATTTCTACGGCAAGGCCGGCATATCCCAGGACTACAACAAGGCATGGGACTATTACTGGAAAGGGCACAGTATGGGACACACCGGCTGCATAGCCGCAATCGGAGCCATGTGTTACTATGGAAACGGCATGGAAATCAACCTCCAGCACGCCAAATCGTATTACCGTGACGCTGCAGAGAAAGGTCTGAAATGGGCATGGAAGATGGCCGGTCTCTCGGCTGAGCGTCAGAGACATTTTGACGAAGCCAGACAGATATACCTCGAAGGCATAGAGCACGGCAGCTGGATCTGCGCCTGCAACCTGGGACTGCTCTACTACGCCGGCAGATTTGGAGAGCAGAATATGGAACGGTGCGCCGAATACTACCGCGAGGCCATCGAGAACGGAGAGACTCAGGGATATGCCTGCATGGGAGAAGTCTTCTACAAGATGGGAGAGTACGATCAGGCACTCAGCCTGTTCAGAGAGGGTGACGATGAAGGCAATCCGGACTGCTCGGCATGGCTGGGACGCCTGGATATAGAGCACGGCTCCGCAGGCAAAGGTGTTCAGACCCTGCGCAATGCCCTTGACAGAGGTTCATCCCTGGCCGGACTGTTCCTGGGCGACTACTACTATGGCCAAAAAAACTACTCTACTGCGCTCCAGTACTATCACAAGGCAGCCAACCGCAACGTGGGCCCTGCCCTGCTCAAGCTCGGCCGCATGTACTTCGACGGTGAGGGCACCCCGAAGAAATACACCTCCGCCCGCATTTTCCTCGAAAGGGCATGGGAGTTCGGTCAGGACCAGGCCGAAGCCGCCATCCGCGTCCTCAAGCACTAAGGCATCCTGCCGTTCTATTTTTCCAACCCGACCAACGTACCCCTGACTGCACAACGCATTTTTGTTCCGTCATGTGCAGCCTGGAAAAATCGTCCTTAATAATCAGCACCTTACAAAGAGTCTTGCACATTTGCCCATTTTAAAACCAGCCAAATGTGCACCTCATCCCATAAACACCTGATAATCAGCACACATTTTCAGCTCACTGCACAGCACAATACAAAATGTCTCAAGTAAAAAGTTCAAACAGCCTCTTATTACCAAAAACGTAAAAACTTATTCTAAATCCGACAGATACATTTGGGGAAGACATAAATCCTGCTTAGCTTTGTTACATGGAAAATCATTGGCATATTTGTACGGACGGGCTGGAGAAGAATGTGATTTTCAAAAGCAGGAAGGACTACATCGCAGGGATGAACGGAATACCCGTATGCGCTGTGGGAAGCCAAGTGACCATATTGGCTTTCTGTCTGATGAGCAATCATGTACACTTTATTGTACGAGGTACTGAGACCGGATGCAGGAATTTCATAATCAGATATAAAAGACGTATCTCATCACTCGCGTATGTCAGAAACATAGAGGTGAGTATTAAACGCATAGACAGCATGGACTACCTGATGAAAGCCATAGGCTACGTTCTCCGTAATCCCATTTCTGCAGGAATAAGAGTCATGCCTCTGTACTACGAGTGGAGTTCGGCATCACTGTATTTCAGAAATCCGGAAAGCATCCGCCACAACTGGAGCCGCAAAATCAGCTCACTGAGCTATAGGGCCAAACGGGAAATACTACATGCCCAGACAGACCTGTTTGACGAGCTGCCCGTCTCCGAAGAAGGGATGATACCGAAGGAATACTACGTGGACATAACTGCGGTCGAGAAGATTTTCCAGTCTCCGGCCAGACTTATGTTCGCCATCTCCCGAAACATAAATATGGATATGGAAATGGATGGAGACATACTGCACAAAACCAGATACTCCGACAATGAGCTTACCGAACCCATAAAGGACATATGTCGGCAGACTTTCAACAAATCATCGGTAGAGATGCTGAATATAGAGCAGCGGTACCGTCTTGCCAAGACACTGCACCGACGTTATGGTCTGACCAGAAAGCAGCTTGCAAGACTGACCATGACTGATCCTGAACTGCTCAAATCAATGCTGTGATGATTTAACGCTATCTGTTCCGCACCTGACTATCCTTGGCCGATTTCAATGTAGCGTAGATAGCGGAGTCATCCAACAAAGGGATATTTGTAAGCAACTGTGATATTGGCACACGTATAAAGCAAATTCCATGCACCCAACATCGTATCAGCATAACACCTTTAGGATTAACACCTGAGAAAACAACGAATGTCGGGTGGCATGGAGACTGTGGACAACCATAAAACACTGTCTCACTATGCAAAAGACACAGGTATCACTCCTGTTCCGCCTCCTTCACGATTGTCACTGTGCAGCCATCAACCGGTTCCGAACCGTTCAGGCTGATCTCAGTGGCAGTATCCGGCATATTGCCCTGCCATACGCACGACTGGGTGAATGTCACGGTATCACGCTTGCTGCCGTCGCCCCAGTCCAAGACAAACTCCTTGGTATAGTTCTCATCCCGGGCGAACTCTCCGAACTTCAGATAATATCTGCCGGCATATATGCCGCTGTCATACTGATCGCTGAGCAGTCCGTGAAACGTCACCAGGATAGCTTTCGTCGCAGCATCCACGTCCAGTTCATAGGTATTCCCCTCAAAGACAGCCGTGATGTCATTATCAGACAGATTGCCCGGGATTTCCGGATTGAGCAGGTCATTGCCCTCGGCATCCTGTACCATCACCGCGATATCGACCGGCACGAAATCCCACACCATCACGGGCATCACTACGGAGACATATTCCGATTCCACAAACTCAGAGCCGTTCAGGCTGACATGGGTACTTTGATGAGGCTTATGATTCTTCCACCAGAAATCATGATTGAATACTATCGTATCACAATCCCCGCCGTTCCCCCAATCTATCACTATGGTGCTGTTCTCGAAAATATCGTCTCCGTTGAACTCTCCCAATCTGATACAATGCAAACCGTCTGGAGTAACCGCACTGTAAAGTCCCTTGAAGCAGGCCATATAGGCTTTCGTCTGTACCATCTCATCAAGTTTATAGGCTTGACCGTCATATACCGCGGTAATATCGCAATTGGCCAAGGTATTAGGTGCTTCGGGATCCAGCAGGTCATTACCGAAGTCATCGACAACCGATATTGAGATTTCAAAAGGAGCTATGTCCCATATCATTCCGGGCAGAGGACCGTCACCACAACCGGCAATAATGAAACACAGCAGTAAAGACAAAGAGAAATTAACAGTTTTCATAACAGTAAGTTTTAAAAATAATTTCTCCAAATATACAATAATTTGTCCAAAGCGACATGGCTTTTCAATAGAAAATGCAGGTATTTTCTATAATCCTGTTATCCAGCACGGAATGGGCGGCTTGGCTAAATGGAGTCTATCGCTGTTCTGAAGCAGGTGCAGTCGGGGAAATAAGGACTGTGGAGTAGGCGGCGGCTTTTTTCTCCAACGGCAGCGGATATGCACGGGAGGACGAGGGCATGCGGTAAAATCTCACGGTACGGGCCTCGGACGCATGGCCGGACTTGGTTTCAGCTCTGCAAACAGCAGGTAGGGTAAAATGGACGGAGCCGCCGACCGGAGGGACGGGTACATTGAGGATAGAGGCGATCTGTTCGGCTGATTTGCCGCCTGTGGAGACGACCGTCCGGCACAAGGGCATCCGGGACAGGAGAGAGCGGATGTCGGTAGGCTCGATGATTTTCAGAAAGTTGTCGGAGGCGTTGCCGCGCAGGCGCTTTACCATGTAGGCCGCATCGTACAGGGCAATCCCCTCTCTGCTACAGAAATCCACCACCCTATCATAATCAAAGCGTCTCTGCCCCGGCACTACAAAATGTTCCTTGTCTCCATAGAAAAGCAGTCCCATGATGCGCCACATGTCATTCTGGAAATTGGGGTAGAAGAATTCCATGGACCATCTCTCATGGAGAGGGGGAAATGAACCGAGCAGGAGCACACGCGCGTTCTCAGGCATGAACGGCTCCAGCGGATGTACCTCGAAAAGGCTGTATTCCCGCCGCATCAGCTCCGGATCACGCAACTTCTCGCGCAGTTCAGCAAGACGCACGGCATTAGGGGAATCAGAGAACTGCAGATGCATGTAGCCTCCGTCACCGTATTTGTCCAGCAGATGTCCGTAGCTCTTTTGAAATATCTCCTCTGCTGTCATTTGAGGACAAGACGCACGGGCGTACAATATGGCTCGGGAAAATACCGTATCAAAATCTATCACTTTGTCCGCCTCCGAGACTATCCGGCCATAGATGGAGCGCGGCCAGGATTTATTGGACGAGCGGTGATCCTCGACGGCCTCCCGCATCACGTGTATCTGCTCCTCTGTAAACCATTGCCTAAGCCTGATATCCTCCTCCAACATCCTGCCGGACGACAGATGATGGTACTCACGTCCCTCGCACACACCTATGTCATGATACGCGGCTATGGCGTAGACCATATCAGGATTCAGCTCATAGCGGCGGCCGCCGTCCATCTGCCCGGCAGACAATTTTCGGAAAATCTCCATACTCTGGTCTATGACCGACTGTATATGCCTGCGTGAATGGGCCTTGTCATAACTGTCATATCTTGGCAGGACATTCTCTGCCACGTACTGCTGCAACTGTGCATTTACTTCCGGAATCTCTGATTTACGCATATCCTACATATTTGCGGCCGGCTCACAGCCTCATTCATGATGACGGCGGGGGTGAGCGGTCCTGGATTTTAACGGAAACTGGAAATTGTTGAGATTGACCGTCAGCTGAACCAGCTGCTGCCATCCCCAGCCGTATCCGTCGTAATGATGCACAGAGGCCACTTTCAGACTAAGGAAATCCCTGAAATCGTAACTGTAAGATATTTCCAGACGGTTGTAGACACCCGAATCCGTACTGTAGAACACATCTCCGTAATACAGACCGCTGCCATAGACCTTGCCCTCTATATCCTCAGCACCGTAGAAAGGCATCAGATTCTTGCCTACATAGACCGTATTGCGGATTCCAAAACCGTAATACCCAAACGCGACCTCACCCTGAAAACCGCCGGGCATAGTGTAGCCCTGATTTCTGAAACGGTCATTCTGAAACGTCTGCATCCAGCCGGCCCGCAATGTCAGGCCCATCCTCTGCGGCAGATACTCCGACACATCCGAGACCAGATGCGGATACAGCCACACATTGTCCACCACCCCGCCGCTGAACGAGGCGGTGTTTGCATAGTGATTCATCATGAAACTGTAGGACAGATTGAGCCACGGTACTCCGAAACTTCCGTAAGAATACACTAAGAACTGCTCCCTTGTATCCTTATCCATGAGACCGACCCAGTCCACTACACCTTCCACCCGCCAATACTTGCCGGTATAACCCAACAAAGCTCCTTCTATACTGCCGTCGAAGAAGAAACGGTCATCGAAGAACGCCTCCGGATAATAGCCTGTCATACGTTTTCTGGGGAAAGCCCCCGCATTGACTTTAAAGCGCTCCCCGTCATACTGGTAATAAATCAGATAATCGAACAACAGGGCCGGATCCGACTTCCCGAAATACCGCGTGATGTCCACACCTGCGTATACGGCATGTCCGTCACCGAATCCAAGACCCACCTTGGGCGAAAGCATCGTTCCGAATATCGTTCCGGAAGGGGATGTCGTCAAAGACGAATATTCCCGGTTGTCAAAACCGAACTTCACATCCACATCCCAAAGAAACTGCTGCCCCCTGAGCAATACAGGCATGGACAACTGCATAGCCGACAGCAGTATCAATATGAATATTACCCTGCGCATACCCATCAGTCATTATCAATATTGGCTTCCAGAAGCACCCAGACAGTAAATGTCCCTGTCTTCTTGTCACGGAATACCCGCCTGTCCACCAGTGTGGCCTCTGCTACAGGTGTCTGAACCGTTGTTCTCTGCACCTTGCTGCCATCCTCACACTCATAATCAGCCGTATCAGCCGGTGACAGCTTTCCGGCCAGGACAGTCAGGGCATTCATGCGGGCTATCTGGGTAGCCGTCTCCACCGAGGAAGACTTGCCGGTGCCTTCCGCACGCAGAGTATTATGCCGTCTCGAGCGCAGATCCTCCACCGTAAAAGGAGACTCTGTTCCTGACGATTCCGATGTCTTCTGCCGGTTCCCGGCACAGGAGACCGTCAGCACTATACACAGCACACCTGTGGTTATTATCCGGATACAACTTTTCATATTCTTTTATTTATTTCATCCTCTACATCATCCTGTACGCTTTCGCCCAGGAGGGCCGCATGGAAAGAGGCTTTCACCTGCACCCCTTTTTTCTCCAGTTTTCTGGCCGTCGACACTACTGAGACCCTTCCGGAAAGCACCTTACGGGCCTCATCGAACTTAGCCGCAGCCTTGTCCAGAACAGTCCCCACGTCATCAAAGGTATTGGCGAACTTCCCTACCCTGTCCAGCAGCTCAGAAGCCAGACGCATCACCTCCTCCGTATTCTTCTGCTGATTTACCCTCACCCATGTGTTCTCTATGATCTTCAGCATGGCGAAAAGGTTGGACTCTCCGGAAATGATTATACCCTTGTCAAAAGCCTTGTGCCAGTCCTCACGGAAATTCTGGTAATACAGCTGGAAAGCGCCCTCGTTGGGCACGAACATCACCACATAGTCCAGCGAATCACGGCCGGTCTGACGTATATATTGACTGTAGTTCTTGGCTGACAGTTCCTTGACATGAGCTTCCACACTCCTGCGATGGGACGCGAGCGCTGCATTACGACCTGCATCGTCCGCAGAGTTGCCGTACTCAAGATATCCGTCCAAAGAGACCTTGGAATCTATGACCACTGCCTTGTTTTCAGGCAGGTACAAGACCACATCCGGCACCAGCCTGCGTCCTTCGCCATCAGACAGGACAGTCCTGCCGTCCACATCCCTGATTGTCTCCTGCAGGACAAAATCCTCTCCCTCACGGAGTCCCATCCCCTCCAGAAGATTGAGCAGCACGACCTCCCCCCAATTACCCACCGCCTTGTTATTGGAGCGCAGAGCCGTAGCCAGATTGTCAGCCTGCTTGCCGACAGCAGCCGTCTGTTCCATCATCGAGCGGATCTGCTGCTCGATGGATGCCGTATTTTTCAATGATTTCTCCTTGGACTCCTCCACGGCGCGGCGGAATTCCTCCATCTTCCTGCCTAAAGGGTCCAGAATATTCTTTATCTGCTCGGAATTGGCGGCGGAAAGGTCGACGGACTTCTCTTTCAGAATGGCTGAGGCCGAATCCTTGAAAGTCAGCACCATCTTCTGAAGTTTCTCGTCATACTCGCGGCGCATGGCCTCGACTTCCGCCTTACGGGCCTCCTTCTGCTCAGCCAGACTGTCTTCAAGCATCTGAGTCCTGACCTGAGCCACTTTCAGATCTGCCTCAGCCAAAGCAGCATCCCGTTTACGGGCAGAGGCCTGGATAGTCCAAGCCCCCACCGCTCCTATTAACAGTCCTATGACCGCTGACAACACCCAGAGCATATTGTCCTATATGCTTAGAAACTGCTCTTGAGTCCCGTAGCACGGTTGAATACCGGCAGCTCCGGTGTCGAGTCCTTGTCCTTGATATAGTAGCCGTTGCGCTCAAACTGCACGGCGATACCTGAAGCGTCTTCCAAAAGGCCCGGCTCGGCGAGAGCGTCCACCTCCTTGAGCGAGTCCGGATTGAGATATGCCTTGTAGTCCTTGCCTTCCGGTATGCCGCTCATGTCGGCCTCCGTGAACAGACGGTCGTAGAGCCTCAGGCGTACCTTTTCGCACTGAGTCGCATTGACCCAGTGAATCGTACCCTTGACCGAGCGCCACGTGCCGCTGCCTGGCTTGGTATCCGGATCGTAGGTACAGCGTATCTCGGTGATATTGCCCTCTGCATCCTTGACCACTTCTTCGCACTTGACGATGTAGGAGTATTTCAGGCGCACCTCCCCGCCGGGACGCAGGCGGAAGAACTTCTTGGGAGGATTCTCCATGAAATCGGCCCTCTCGATGTAGAGCTCGCGGCCGAAGAGGATAGTCCTCTGCCCTGCCTCGGGATCCTCGGGATTCTTAGGAGCAATGCAGTATTCGGTCCGGCCGGTCTCTGTCTCGGTGGCCGCGCTGCACTCACCGTCATTCCAGTTGGTAATGACTAACTTGACGGGGTCGGTGACTACCATATAGCGGTTGGAGCGCTTGTTCAGGTCCTCGCGCAGGCACCACTCCAGGAGCGAGAGGTCGATAAGGTTGTCCCTCTTGGCCACTCCCACCTTCTCTGCGAAATTGCGGATACTCTCGGGGGTATAGCCCCTGCGGCGGATACCGCAGATGGTCGGCATGCGGGGGTCGTCCCAGCCGCTGACAAAGCCGTTGCGCACCAGTTCCAGGAGCTTGCGCTTGCTCATGACGGTATAGGTGAGGTTCAGGCGGGCGAACTCATACTGATGCGAGGGGAAAATGCCCAGCTGCTCGATGAACCAGTCGTAGAGGGGACGGTGTACGTCGAACTCTAAGGTGCATATCGAATGGGTGATGTGCTCTATCGAGTCGCACTGCCCGTGGGCATAGTCGTACATCGGGTAGATGCACCACTTGTCTCCGGTACGGTGGTGGTGTGCATGGATGATGCGGTACATCAGAGGGTCGCGGAACATCATGTTGGGATGGGCCATGTCTATCTTGGCCCTGAGCACCTTGGATCCGTCGGGAAACTCCCCGTTCTTCATCCGCTCGAACAGGTCCAGGTTCTCCTCCACGCTGCGGTTGCGCCACGGGCTATCCGTTCCAGGCTGCTGCACCGTGCCGCGGTTCTGCCGTATCTCCTCCTGGGTCTGGTCGTCCACGTAGGCCAGTCCCTTCTTTATCAGCACCACGGCCCAGTCATATAGCTGCTGGAAATAGTCGGAGGCGTAGTATTCACCGGCCCAGTCGAAGCCGAGCCACTTGATGTCCTCCTTGATGGAGTCCACGTACTCGGTGTCCTCCTTCACGGGGTTGGTGTCATCAAAGCGGAGATTGGTACGTCCGCCGTACTTACGGGCCAGGCCGAAATTGAGGCAGATGCTCTTGGCATGGCCTATATGCAGATAACCGTTCGGCTCCGGCGGAAAGCGGGTCATCACCGACTCCACCCTGCCCGAAGCCAGGTCATTCTCGATAATCTCTTCCAGGAAATTCTTCTGCACGGCTCCTTCCGCCGCGCCTTGCTGCTGTCTGTTCAAGTCTTCCATCTTCTCTGCGTATTTTACAACATACAAAGATAAAAAGTTCTCAGTAAACCCGCAGATTTTTTTGTTTTTGTTTTTGTTTTTATTGTTTAACTTTGAAGCGTAACCCTTAATTCCGCAACACTATTACAAATATAACTTTTTAAGTACCTGAGCAACAAAAAGTTGCTCAGGATTTTGCCATGTCAGATTTTTCACCTATCTTAGTGTTGCAAATCAAAATATGTATCAAACCCGACAGACATGGCAAAATTTCCAAGGGACAACATCCTTTTGATTTATGACCGTAACTTCAAGTGGTCTAATAGCATTTATGTTTCTATATAAGGCAAAGAGGATAATTTTTCTGTCACTGATTGAATAATATTATCTATCATACGAACACGCCCTTTATTTTATTTTGCATCTAATTTTCTAATCTCAGTTATCATTGGGCAAACTATTGCAATGCAAATAATTAAAATACCTGATAGTAAAAACCAATGATTTACATCGATTCTATCAGCAAAGAATCCAGAAAGAATTAACCCAATTGGCATAGCAAGAGACATGATACTTCCAGTTAAAGAAAATACACGTCCTAAATATTCAGGCTTAATTTTCTCCTGAAAAAGAGCTGTTTGCACACCGCTGTAAAACGGAACCGAAAGCCCCATTATTGCACAGCAGACTACAAATATGAAAAATCCACTTTGAGGAAGTAATCCTGAAATGGTTAAGCTTATCCCCATCATAAAAATTGATGCCGTTATTAATAAGATTCGCTTTTGGTAATTCCCAAATAACCCTAATAATAGACCCCCTATCAACATACCAGAGGCATAAGCAATCTCCGTAATAGAAATATGCATCGGTGTACCATTAAAATATTCCATAGTGATTAAAGGATATAATGCATTTATGGGCATATAAACAAACATATATAATGTTCCAACGAGTAATAAAGCAAATAATCCTTTATTTTGCCGTAGTACAGCCATTCCTTCTTTCATTTCTCTTATGAAATTTGGTTTCAAACTTTGCACTTGATCACCTAGCTTAGGAATACGTACAATTGCTACCGTAATAGATGCAATCACAGCACCCAATACATCGATGGCAATAATAGCATTTAGTTCCCAAACGGAGTATAAGAGTGCTGCAACCGCCGGACTAACAATATAGCTTATAGACTGCAAAGACTGACTATAGCCTGCACATTTCGTAAGCTGTTCTTCTGGTACTAAAAGTGGAGTAACCGCATTGAGAGCCGGGGTATGAAAAGCTGTTCCAATGCTACGGATGAACAATACTACCATAACCATCCAGATAGGTAACTCCATATACAATGCAACAATAGCTAGCACGGCCCCAGCTGCTGCGATAATTAAATCAGCACCAATCATTATCTTCTTCCTATCATGACGATCCACTAATACACCAATGGCTGGTCCAAAGACCGCATAGGGTAAAAAACCTACAAGTGAAGCCATAGACAAGACCATCGCAGATCCTGTTTTTTCTGTAAGGTAAAAAATAATCGCCATTTGCAGGATGGCACTAGTGATTAATGATACTGCCTGCCCTGCCCATATTGTATAAAACTTAAGTTTCCAATTGTTGTATTTTTCCATTTATATTATCTCCCTAAATTCCGCAGCACTTTAGTTTAACTTCCTTTTTAAAATCCTGGGCAACAAAATATTGCCCAGGATTTTGCCATGTCAGATTTTTCACTTACCTTAGTGTTGCAATTCAAGACAAGCAAAATCATCAATGACGTGGCGAAGGTACAAATAAAATCTGAGGAAGTCACTCCTTTTGGAGGAATATTTCACGTGAGAGAGCTTTTTTCCCGTTATATGGCTCCGATTATCGACAAAGTGCTGGGGCTGCGATGTGCGTCGTACGGCTATCAGTACAGCGAGATCGTTGGTTCGCTGTCAAGCGTCTACTTCTGTGGTGGAGACTGCGTGGAGGATGTGACAAGCCACCTGATGCCCCGTCTCTCGCTTCATCCCACGCTGCGCACATGCAGTTCCGATACAATCCTAATAGGTATTTCAGAACTGGCTACGTCTAATACGTCCTACACTTCCGACACAGGCAAAAGCTATGATTTCAATACCGCTCCCAAACTGAACAGCCTGCTCGTCAAGACTCTGATAAACACAGGCCAGCTTGTAGCTGGAGAATCATACGACCTGGACTTCGACCACCAGTTCATAGAGACGGAGAAGTACGATGCGAAGATGACCTACAAGAAGTTTACCGGCTACAGTCCCGGCGTGGCTGTCATTGGCGACCTCATCGTGGGTATAGAGAACCGCGACGGCAATGCCAACGTACGTTTCCACCAGCAAGACACGCTGGAGCGTATCTTCTCAAACCTTGAGTCCAACGATATACACATCAAGCGTGCCAGGATGGACTGCGGCTCCTGCTCACGCGAGATTGTGGAAACCATTGAGAAGCACTCGGAGCATTTCTACATCCGTGCCAACCGCTGCGGCTCACTCTACGACTGCCTGCTGGCACTGCGTGGATGGCAGCGAGAGGAGATAAACGGCAACGAATATGAACTGAATTCCATCATCAAGGAGAAATGGGAGGGCAAGGCATATCGCCTCGTCATACAGCGGGAGCGTCGCAGGGGCGGTGAGCTGGACTTGTGGGAGGGCGGGTATACATACCGCTGCATACTGACCAACGACTACACGTCCACTACGAGGGAAATCGTGGAATTCTACAACCTCAGAGGTGGCAAAGAACGCATCTTCGACGACATGAACAACGGCTTCGGATGGGCCAGGCTGCCAAAGTCCTTCATGGCAGAGAACACCGTTTTCCTGCTGCTGACGGCAATGATACGCAACTTCTACAAGTTCCTTATGGGCAGGCTGGACACAAAAGCCTTCGGACTGAAAAAGACAAGCCGAATCAAAGCCTTCGTGTTCAGGTTCATCAGCGTGCCAGCCAAGTGGATAAGAACAGCAAGGCACTATGAACTAAACATCTACACGCACAACAAATCATATCAAGCCCCTTTCGCACTCACTGGCGGGTGAAAAACTGAATTCGCAGGTTAACGACAGCATAAAGCCCCTGTAATGCCTGACGGGGTAAGGGGAAGGTGGGCATGACCCATGCATAATCACGTCGGTACAGACAAGACTATCGCCAGATGGAGAAGCGAACTGCATAATTAGTCAGCATCACTATTAGTTGCGGATTTTAGGATAATATAAATACCAGTGAAACTATGATTATTATATTTGGCTATAGCATTTTATAACCTGCCGCTGATTTTTTGCCCTATACTTTCATAAAGTGGAAGTATGGCACAAACGCTGATTGCCCGTGGTCAGGCAACAATCACAATACAGAAAGATGGTTACACGATAACCCAGTCGCTCGGAGAGTATATTTTCCCCGCAGATCAGAGCGGAAAGATTCTCTCTGCAGTATCCGTTACATCTACAATCTCAGTAACCCTCGGCGATAGTGCCTTCACCAACTTCACCATAGGCACAATCTCCAAGCCGACGGGATTCTCATCCATTTCAGTCAATAATACCAATAAGACCGTAACATTTGCAGTTGCGGCCAACACTACTACGCTTGCCGATCACGGCAAGGTGGAGATTCCTATTGTTATATCTGGCACTACCTACAAACTCACTTTCGTATGGTCTAAAGCTAAGAAGGGAGATACCGGTGCGGCAGGCGTAGATGCCAATCTGCTTGATTGGGTCAAGGAGTGGAACACGGGCAAGACGCTTATCAATAGCAATACCGTCATCACTCCCAAACTATTTGCGGGAACAAAGAATAGCGATGGCACTATTTCGGGTGTAGCCATTGGCTCGTTTGTATTAAGCACTAAGACCTCTTCGGGAACTATTACCACCGAGACAGTAAATGGCGTCTATGGCTTCAAGGATGGCTACAAGACCTTCTATGTGGACAATAGTGGCAATGCTCAGTTGGGCTATGGTAATGAGTATATCAAGTATAACGCATCTACGGGCAAGATTGAGTTCGGCTCGGCAGTGAGTATGCAATGGGTTGGAGCAACCTACATCGACAAAGATGGTATCTTCACAGGTACGCTCTCTGCCGATACTGTCAGTGCTATCGATATCGCTGCATCACAGATTACCTCGGGTAAGATCTCAGCAACCTACATCAATACCGATGAGCTCAAATCAACACTTATCACAGCATCGAATATCAATGCTCTGACGCTCACAACTACAAAAGGAACGATTGGCGGTTGGAAGATTGACAGCGATAGCATCTATCGTGGTACAAAGAAGAATACGGCAACTACCTACACTGCTGCATCCGGCTCAATGACCATTGGCTCAACGGGTATTCGTGGCTACAAGTGGCGTTTGGAGTCTACGGGTGCGGGAGCTGTGGCAGGAGGAAATATCTCGTGGGATGCAAGTGGCAATGTTACATTTGCAAACTCTGTATCGCTCAACTGGACCGAGCCAATAGATGGTATTACCGAGGCTTTGGGAGGAGATGAGTTCCCGAAACTGACAAAGATTACCGCAGAAGGCATCTACACAGGCAGTATTACAGCTTCACAGATTACTGCAGGGACTATCTCCGCAGACCGTATTGCTGCAGGGAGTATCACTGCCGCCAAACTTGACGCAGCAAGCATTAAGAGCGATATCATCAATACGACCTACATCAATGGTTTGGAGTGTACCTTCACCAAGGGCAAGATTGGTAACTGGACAATCACCTCGAATAAAATCTACAACTCCCAGATTTCACTTGATGCCGGAAATAAGCGTATTGTAGTCTATGCATCAACGGCTACTGCAACAAGCGGTCATCGAGTACAGCTATACTACAATAGCAACTCTGACTTTGGCTTCTGGGCAACAGATTCGGCTGGAACTTGCATCGTATCGCTTGGCTCGTCGAACAAGATTGCGGGTTGGGCTATCACATCCACCTCTATCAGCAAAGGTAATGTGTCGCTCGGCAGTGATGGCTCTATCACAAATGGGACAAAGTGGAAGCTCAATAATGATGGCTCCGGGCAAATAGCTTCGGGCAATATATCGTGGGATGCGAGTGGTAATGTAACTTTTGCCAATGCAGTTTCCGTTGCTTGGACCGAGGATATTGATGCTATAACTACTGCCCTTGGCGGAGATGAGTACCCCAAACTGACAAAACTGTCAGCCACGGGCGTATATACTGGTACGCTAACAGCAACGCAGGTAAATGCTGTTAGTATTAACGCTTCGAGTATCAAGGCAGGAACACTATCGGTAGACCGCATTGCTGCGGGTAGTATCACTGCAACAAAACTCGATGCGGCAAGCATCAAGAGTGACATTATCAATACGAACTACATCAATGGCTTGGAGTGTACTTTCACGAAGGGAACTATTGGCGGTTGGACTATCGCTTCAAATAAAATCAGCCACTCTCAGATTGCGCTCGATGCGACAAACAAGCGTATTGCTGTATTCAGCACCACAGGTTCAGCTACTAGTGGTCAGCGAGTACAGTTGTACTACAATAGTAATAGCGATTTCGGATTCCTTGCTGTAAATAGTTCAGGCTCTACAATTGCATCGTTTGGCTCATCTAATAAGGTTGCCGGATGGGCAATTACCGCTACAACTATCAGCAAGGGCAATGTATCACTTGGCAGTGATGGCTCTATTGCTAATGGGGCAAAATGGAAACTAAATAATGATGGTTCAGGTCAAATTGCATCAGGCAATATCTCGTGGAATGCTGCTGGTTTGGTAACATTTGGTGCGTCAGTAACCATTCAATGGACTACGGGCATTACCACTGCAAAGGAGCTTGCCTCGGCAATGGCCTTTGGCAAGATGCTTTATCGAGATCCTACATTCATCAATGGTAATAACTCTATGGGTATCTATAACAACACCAGTAGCGGAATGGTTACCCATACGCGATTAGCAGACGCCACAGCACCTAATGACAGCGGTTATGTTATCCAAATTAAGACTACTGGCACAGCTTCACCCAATAATGGTGGTTTCTATTTTGGAACGATGTGTAGTAATCGTAAGGTGTTTATTGCCCGAATTATTGCTAAGATTCCGGTCGGACACAATTTATTATTTGGCTCTAAAAGCATTGGTACGGGTGGTAGCAGCCGCTGGCTGACGGCAAATGCAGGAACAGGAGATTGGTGTGAATATATCTACAAAGTTGTGTGCGGAACATCAAACTTCTCGACTACCCATTACTACTACCTCGATGGCACGCAAGGAACATCCGATGCACCCGTGGTTTGGCAGGTAGCCTACGCTACGGTCTTTGACCTTACCTCTGCAGAGAAGTACACCACAACCATAGATGCTAACGGTGTTTATACGGGCACTGTCAAGGCTAATCAAGTTATCGTGGATAGTGCATTGGTCGTTGGTGGTAGCACTTACAATGGCAGTATTTCTGTGCGAGACGCAAGCAACAATGTCAAAGTTACGCTAGACCGTACTGGCATCACAGCTGTAGCGGGAAAGATTGGTGGATGGAACATTGGCACAAGTGCTCTTACCGCCTCGTCACCAAGTTCAGGACACCGTATTATGATGTCTAGTACGGGTTACATCTATCACGATAATCCTAACACGGGCATAGACTACTGGGGATTGAAGTCAGATGGCTCTGCAACATTCGGAACAAATAAGATAAAATTTAATGCAGACGGATCAGGCTCTGTCGCTAATGGGAACTTTGCCTGGGATGTGGATGGCAATATTACAGCCCAAAAGGGAACATTCAAAGATGTTGAGGTTATCGGAACGGTGAAGAACCCATTTATTCTCAATGATAGCAGTATCTACATCGGTGGCGAAGACCCGCAGATGAACTTCAATAAGTATGACCATGTGGTAGCTATTCGAGGTTCGTGGGATGAGGATATTCCTCTTCCGTGGACATTGGACCATAGTGGCCGTCGTGTGTGTCTGGTTAACTACAAGTGGGGTTCAAATACCACCGTAGGAACAATGAGTATCACCGCTCCCAGTGGAAAATACTTCTACGAGGATGGTATCTCTAAATCAACTATCACCTTCTCTCGTGAGTTGGTTGAATTGTTGGGTTATGGCGATAATTCTACCTTTTTTGGTTGGATTGTGGTAAATCGTCTCGACCTGATGACCTCGAAGAAGTATGGCAAGAATATGAAGTTCCTTGCACAGGGAACAGTTACCGTGTCTTCTACGAGCAGTTATTCGGTCAAGTACCAGACATTTGATGGCAGTACAATAACCGTGTCACGATTGGGCAAAGGTCAATATCGCATCTATATGTCAAGCAGTTGGAATATGTCAGGATACTTCCAAGTCTTCTTGAGCGGTATTTTCTCAGCCGTAGATAGTACTCCGATTTATGCGACATTGAAGGCATTGTATAGTTACTATTTCGATGTGTATACAGCCGATGACAGTAGTACAAACGATGGCTCATTCAGTTTTTTGGTGGTTTCTACGGGAGATTGGAAATAATTTTCCCTCTCCCATAACCACAAACATTAAAACCTCTCTATACTTTAAGAAACAGGAGATATGAAAGTAACAAGCACAATCATTACAAAGGTGGCAGAGGCTACCACAGAGAATGGCTCCTATAATTTGGAGTACAGTATTACAGATGGCGTGTTGGAGCGTGTCCAAACAACTGCTTTCAAGCCGTCAATAAATGAACACCGCATCGCAGTAGGTAGCATCTATTACGACCGTGGTAGCGTAACCATCAATATGCCATTCGGAAAGGATATTGCCAAATATGTTGCCGATGCCGTTGGACAGATTGAAAACATCCTCTCTGAGGTAGCAACCATTGCAGCAGAAGCTGAGTAATCACATTAAACAATAACGATATGGAACTTTCAATTAAAGACAGACTTTACCTTCCTACATTCCTACCAGCGAAGGGAAACTTCAAGGATTTCAATCTCAAAAAGGAGATTCTTCGTAAGATCGCTATCAGCGATGATGAGCGCAAAGAGATTAACTTCCGTGAGAACCAGGAGGACAACCGCCTTGAGTGGGATGTCGAGAAGGAGACACCGCTGATTGTAGATTTCTCGAAGGACGAGATGGAATATCTCCGCCGTGCGTGTGAGAAGATTTCAGACGAGGAGTTGCCTGACGATATGTGGGCAACGGTAGAGAAAATTTACGACGAAACAGTAAATTCGTAAACCAAAAACACATCTTTAAGCTACTCTTTTGCAAAGGGTGCCCCGGTCGTACTCTTACGGTCGGGGCATTTTAATTCAAGAATATGGCAAGACAAGATATAACAATGGATGCTGAGTATGGCGAGGTGGAGACTTCCGGTAATATTGCCGGTAAGACATTCTATGAGTGCCGTCTGCTCGACAGCGTGGAGGGTGCGGATAACGATAACTATCGCTACTGTGAGATTGTCGTACCCGCAGGCTTTATGCAGTCTTACAGCGACAGCAAGGGTATCCATATTGTTTTGCCTTACACACCAGATAGGCGCTTTCTTTCCATTGTTATAGTTAAGCCTTTAGGTTCGGGTGGCACTGAGTTCCTACGTAACAGCGTATCTGGTTTAATATGGTTCCCGGTCATGGTGGAATCGACTTCGGGGAACTCCGCTGTCACCCTTGCCGAACTCTATTCGCTCAATGAAGATGGCATCTTTAACCTTCTCTTGCGAGATGGTTATCTTGCTATCTTCTCGGGCGAGGAGACCGATTTTGATATCGGTGTAGCCAAAGCACAGAATGAAACCTTCCTATTGAAGGCATCGGCAGGCAACAACTACCAGCATCCAACAACGGGTGTGGGTCTTATCGACTTTCTGCACTCCAGCTTGGAGAATAACGGCCTAGCAGCAAAGTTACAGGCCGAGTTCTTATCCGATAAGATGATTATCAAGAATGCATATATGGACTCCGTAACGGGAGAACTGCTATTAGAAACTGTGGAGAAGGAGGAGAACAATGGGTAAGTATAGAGTTATAGCGGGTCAGAACCTCTACGACATCGCACTACATATCTACGGTAGCATCGAGGGTATCGTTGATTTGATGATGTGTAATACAGACCTTTCGTTGGATACTACGCTCAAGGTTGGTGATGAACTCATCTACTCGGATGACTTTATTATCAACGCTGATGTTGTTGCCTACAACGAGATGCACGGCATTGTCCCCTCTAATGGCGAGCACCATGTATATCCAAAGGTCTTCACAAAGCCTCTTGCAGTGGTTTTCTCGCTACCTACGGAACTTCTCAATGTGCAGTGTTCAGTATCTGGCGTAGGCACATTGGAAATCGACTGGGGAGATAATAGCGATACAGAAATAGTAACCTTGACTGACAAGCCTCGCATACTCAAACACACCTTTGACAGCAAGGTTCGTAAACGACGCCGCATACGCTGGTTTACCGATGCCTACTTCAAGCAGGTGGATTGGAGCGGACAGCAACCAACATCGGTAGTTATCTTAAGACCACTGCCTATTGAGGAACTGATAATCAAGGATGCGACAATTACGCTTGATAGCCTGCAAATGGTTACGGGTATCTACTCGCTCAACCTTTCGGGGCTTTCTTGTGGCAACCTTAAACCGCTTGTCGAGTGCCGAGAACTGATGCAACTAAACCTCACCGATGCACGCATAAAACCTACGGTGCTGGATGAGTGGCTTATCGCTATGGTTGAGAGGTACGGCAATCGTCGTAACTGCAAAGTAACCCTCACAGCAGTACCTACGGGAGTCTATCAAGAGCCGACACGCGATGAGCAGACGGGCAGATACATCATCACTTCGGGTATGGAGGCGATATGGGTGATCACTCACGAGGAGAGTTGGAATGAGGGTGGTAAGTGGAAATTTATCATTAACGAAAAGGAGTATTCAGTATGAGTAGAACTATAAAAGATATATACAACGCAGCCGTTGCGGAGCGTAATAAACGCCTCGAACTCTCGGAGTTTAAGAGCGACTCGAAGATGTCCGTAATGAACGGCATCCTCTGGGTTGTAGCCGCTGTGATTTACAGTTTTGAAACACTCCTCGATGTCTTCGCTGTGGATATCACCGAAGCAATAAATGGGCGTATCAATGGCACGCCAAACTACTATGCCAATGCTCTTCTGCAATACCAACAGGGCGATGAGTTAATAGTAAGAGAAGATGGCCTTGCCTTTGGTTATGCAGCAGTGGATGAGACCAAGCGTATCATCACACAGGTATCGTATGTTGAGAGCACCGATGACCAAAATATCGACAGCAAACTAATCTTGAAGGTAGCGACAGGCACAAAGGGCAACCTTGAGGCTATCCCTGCCGCGGAACTTGTGCCCATCAATGCCTACATCGGCAAGTTGAAGTTTGCAGGCACCCGTGTTGAGGTTATCTCCACTAAGGGCGATGTCCTTATTCCACGTCTTACGGTTTTCTACGATGGCGCAATACCTGAGTCGGAGATGTATGACGCTATCGAGGCGCAACTCAAGGAGTATGTGATGAACATCGAGTTTGATGCGGCAGTCTATGTATCACGCCTTACTGATGCCATTCGCAAAGCTGAGCATGTTACCGATGTCTTCATCGATGAGTCTGCCACTCCGGAGCAGGGAGTATTTATCGCCTGCCACGACACGGATGGCAACATTCAGCCTATGCAGCGTGTGCAGCGCATGACCTATACCGCATCAGGCTATTTGAAGGAGTCTTCGGGCAAGGATGAGGAGGCAGACCTGCCATCATTCCGTGAGGCTATAATCCTTAAAGTGGAGAACCATGAGTAGATATAAGCTACCCATAGATAAGTTAGTGAACCGCCTCGTTCCGCACTACCTTGCGGGCCGACGGTTTATACTCTTTGTGCAGAGTGCTCTCTATCCCCTGCAAAGCATCAATGAGTGGTTTCGCTCCTTTGCCCGTGAGAAGCATATCGAGGCACGAATGACCTCACAGGTTATCTACTTTGAGTGGTTCCTGAACTACAAGTTCTCGAAGTATTTCAAGGATAGCCGAGATAGAATCTTTATCAAGGAGAGCGAGAGCGTTGGTGTGGATCTCTACCACGAAGATGCCGAGTATATGCGCCCCTGCACGGTGTGGTACAATGGCGAGTCTATCACCGCTACAAGCGAGGATGAGAAGCCCAGACCATTCTACCGATATGTCGAGGAGAAACTCATAAACAAAGTCAGCTTTATGGTCTGCGTGCCTCCCATTAAGATACCGCCACAGGACCTGGTCTATATGCTCTCGTATGTGGTGAACACCTATAAGATTGCCGGTAAGACCTACCTGATTAAGATTGATGAAGAGGAGTACGAACCAAATAAGAACACGAAATAATGAAAGAATATGTAGCAGAAACGGGTGGACGATACACCTATTCGGATGATATACTTAACCTTCAGGAGTTGGCACTCAGTATGAGTACCATCTTTGACGGCTGTTCTGACTTTATCATTTCGGGCTGTGCCGTTGAGGGCTCTACTATCTCGCCAGGTTATGTTTGGCTTGGTGGTAAGGTGCGCCGCTTTGAGGGCGTTACGGATGCCGTCTTCCCATACTATATCTACGAGAGCAACCGCCACGAGTCGGTTGTCTATGCCAATGAGGTCAATAAGCGTGGTCGCACCTGCTATCTATGTGCTGCGGGTAAGACAGTTCCAACTACAGCAGATCCCGTTACTGGCAAGATTCCTGCGACTATTGAGGTCAGAGCCGACTATGCCCCTCGCTTTATCGATAAGTTCTTCGGGCGTTACGCTGTATTGCTCGAAACTCCATTCCAGCGTCAGACAATCAAGAAGGATCTGGTGCTGGCTGGTGTGTTTACAGCCAACAAGGAGATAAACTCAAAGACGGCAGTTTCTGTAAGTGGTGAGAATGGATACTCGCTCAAAGGTATCGTCAAGAGCGATGGTAATGCCTCACTCGGAGCATACCTGAATGGTCTTTTGGTTAATGAGATTGTAATCCGTACAGACGGTACATTCTCATTTATGAAGCAAGGCAAGGAGTTGGCACGAGTTACGGGTGATGGCATCTCGTATGGTACATCGCTCAGCGATAATTCCCGTATCGGCGCAATCCATATTCAGGGCTGTGATATCTACAATACTCAGGATGTTACAGACGAAGGAACAATACGCATCAACTACTACGGAGTAGAAGGTGGTGGCACGAAGTTCCGAGACTTTGCCGTCTACGATGGCAAACTATCTCTGACTCCAATATTCAAAGTTGTAGGCAAGAGTGCTACGGCACAGGTGAATGGACTCTTCTCGGTAAATAGTGCAGGACGAGGCATCGACCTCTGCAACACCGCCTACACAAAGGATGACACCAAACTACTCAATACACTCTCGTGGAAGGATAGCGCCGGAGCGGTGATTGCTGCTGTGGGCTTTGATACGACAGATAGCTATCGCTTTGTGGTCCGCAATGCGTTAGGCGATATTGTTATTGCCCCTCTCGGCTCGGTGGATATCATCGGCACACTCAATGTAAATGGCAAGTCTGTTGCTGACACCTATGTCACTGTTACCACATACACAAGTGGTATGAACGGCAAAGTAGACAAGGTCGATGGCAAGCAGCTCTCTACCGAAGATTTTACCACCGAGTACAAGCGAAAACTTGATGCTATCTCCACGGGAGGCATTACCGAAGGTGGTACCGGCTATGTAACATCTGGTGCTGTAGCAGAAGCATTGAAGACAAAACTCTCTGCCGACCAGAACCTACGTGATGTCGTGGATAAGGGTGCAGCCCGCACAGCTCTTGATGTCTACTCAAAGCCCGAATCCCAAAAGGTATTCTTGCAGATTTCGGAGGGCTTGCAGGAACTTGTACGCCTTACAGCCGATGAGGTCAATAACCTTACACCAGAGCAGGCACAAGCACTCAAGGCAGAGCGTCAGGCGGCTGTGCGTGCTACGCTCGATGCCGAGAAAGGTGGTACTGGCGAACAGAAGCTCACCAAGACCTCCAACCTTAGCGACCTAGCGGATAAGAGCAAGGCACGCCGAAACCTTGAAGTCTACTCTACAACGGAGATAGATAATATGATGGCCGGCAAGCTCGGTACAGACTCGGCATATCAGGGTATCATCTTCACCTCGGAGATGCGTGATAAGCTGAATAATATCGAGACGGGAGCCTTCGCCTACACGGATCACGAGGGTAAGTCGCACGCACAAGTTGAAGGATATGTCCTCACCTCTGCCATTGTCAAGGAGCTTAAGAAGAAGGCCAACTGGCTGCTTGATGGCTATAATTCAACCGAACTCGCAACCATAGCTAAGAACTTGGAGCTATATACCCGCACTGGTGCTGATGGCCGCTTTGCCCGTATGGAGAACCTCTTCCAGGACTACATCAACTACTTGGTGGCTCAAGGCAAGAGTTCTGCTCAGGCACAGGCTATCCTGCGTGAGAAACTAAATCTGCTCTCCAAAGATGAAATTGTGAAAGACTATCTGCGTAAGGATGCCAAACTCACCGATCTTGTGTTGGGTAGCCCCGAGGCACAGCGTCAGGTATGTCGCACATTGGGTGCGGCCTTTGCCGAGGAGTACCAGCCACTACTTATCGATACAGGCTGGATGCAGATGGAGAATAGCGGTCAGGGAACCGACACCCGCAACCTCTTTGTGCGTCAGATAGGCAGTATCGTATCTATCCAGGGCGAGATTAACACAGCCAAGCGTGATGGTAGCAACTGGGGAGGTGTCATCGCAATGATACCAAATAAAATTCAACCTCCGAAGTACAGTGTACGCTGCACGGCAGCCAACTGGAACGATGACCATAAGTACAACCGAGGCTCGTCGTTCACCATCTATGGCGGTCAGCGTAAGTTGCAACTCTACGAGCGAGGCTTCTATAATATAAACTGTCAGTTAAACTTCACATACTTTGTCTAATGAAAAAGAGAATCAATGTAACGGGCGACATCGAGAGTCGCAGGCGTATTGCCGAAAGGCGTATCCCACAACATGTAGAACCTGTAAAGAGTACCCACGATGGAAGAGAAAAAGACGAAGCGGAAGAGACGCCGCACCAAGAGAGTAAAGATAACAGATCGAGGAAGAGGAAGGCCGAAGGGGACGCTTAGGCGTTTTCCCTTTGATGAGACACGCATAGGCTTTATGCTCCGCTATGAGATGCCAATAGTCTATGGCATTCTCAAGCAACTTTGCGGTCTGCAGACACCCTTTGAGCCCGAATGGTGGGTCATCGACTCTGTTGCCAAGGCGTCAAAGGATGTTTCATACAAGAAGCCGAAGTTCCAGCGATACCTCAATGAGTACAAGGAGAAGGGGTGCTACTGCCTGCGTGGCAAGGTAATGACCCCGAAGCGTCAAAAATACTATGATAGTGTCCAGCGACATAAGACTCAGGAGTATATCCGCAAGAATCATATGACCCTGAAGCGTCGTATCCAGAAACAAGCTATTGATGAGGATATGACACTTGAAGAAGTTAATAATATCATTAAAACAAGAACGCAAGGTATTGACTGACAATGATATGTAAAACATTCATATAAAACTATTGTCGTTCAGTAAATTATACATACCTTTGTACTCCGACCGCTCAAGGTCCTTCTATTTGTCAAATGAGTATCCGCTCACATTAGGGATACGGTTAGCGAGACATTTCTCCCAATTTTTTCAGTTGATAACGGATGGTGAAACCGAACCCGTCCGTCTGTTTCCAGATTCACGGTGTGCCGTAAGGTGCATCGTCTTCGGGCATTTTTTAATCCATAAAATAGTTTTCAGATGCAAGAAGATTTGGAAAAAAACAATGGCATGGAATCGATGTCTATTGAGGAGATGTTCCTGAAGAGTCAGGAGTCGTATGAAGATGCGCAACTACGCGCACAAGAGGAGAATCGGAGCTTTGCCCGCACGGAGTTCTTCCGTATGGACAAATTTGGCGTTTACCGTCTGCGTATTCTGCCTATCGCCCCTAATCAGGATGGTACGCCATCACGCCCGGGCTATGAGTTCCCCGTACATCAGTTATTGCTCGAGTTGGAGAAGCCAGGCAATGGTGCTAAGGCTTCAAAGATGTATGTTACCGTCACTCGTGCTACGGATGCCGGTTACAGCGAAGATCCTATCGAGACCTATCGTAAGTTGGCCGTCGCAGCAGCCAAGGAGATGGGCGATGAGAAACTCGCCGAGAAGATTGACGGAGGCTCATTTGGCGGTGGCTTGAAGTATGGCTATGGCCACTGCATGTACATCTATGACCTTAGTGAGCGTGGCAAGGGTCTTCAGATGATGACACTCTCGCACGCACAGTTCAAGGAACTCGATGAGCGTAAGTTCAAGCTATGGTCGAAGAAGTTGCAGAAGAATCCGAGCTATCCTTGTCCTATCTCATCGGTGCGTGAGGCATACCCCGTAGAGATTGAGAAGCGCAAGAACGGTGCCAAGACCGAGTATGTCATCTCTATCGACAACGAGTCGGATACACTGCCTCTGAGCCGCGAGGAGCTCACAGCACTGCTTGCTGCACCTCGTATTCCCGAAATCATCTACCGCTACACACGCTACCACCTCGGTGCTACCGTGGAGTTCCTCAAGCAGAGCGACACGCTCTATGGTATGAACCTTATGGAGAGCGACGAGATGAAGGAAGTCATCGCAACCCTCGCCGCAGAGCTTCCGAAGGAGGATACTTCGGAGTTCTCGTTCGACCGCCGCTCGAAGGATAACAAGGAGAATGAGCAGAATGGCTCAGGACCGCTCTCGCTCGATGACCTCTTTGAACGCTACGAGGAGTTGCAGGCCGAGGGTCTTGGTGATAAGACCGAGGAGGGTCAGGAGCTCCGTGCTATGATTCGTGGCTACATCGACCAGGAGCGTCTGCCTATCCGCATTACCCGCTCTACCTCTAATCGTGAGTTGCTCGATATGATTGAGCGCGAGTTGGAGGGGCCCAAGCCCGAAGAGGAGACGGAGGCAGAGAGTGATGATGAGGAGCAGGCCGAGGAGCGTCCACGCCGCCGCAGATAACATAACCTTGGTGTGCAGGTAGGTAAACTGCCTGTACACCATTATCTGTATGGCTAAATATCGAAATCCTAATGGGTACATGGGAAATACTACGCATTCAGAAGGTACATATAGTCCAACGACTCATTCCAATATTTATAAAGTTTGGGCGAGTATGTTTCAAAGATGCTATTCAAAAGATTTTCATCTTAAAGAGCCATCATACATCGGTAGTGCTGTATGCGAAGAGTGGCACGATTTCCAAAATTTTGCTCACTTTTATGATACTGCTCCATATCGAGAAGATGGTTGGCATTTGGATAAGGATATTCTCTACAAGGGGAATAAAATATATGCTCCTGATAAATGCGTGTTTGTCCCTCCCGAAATCAATAAATTGTTCGTCAGGAGATTAAATTATCGTGGTGATACGCCACAAGGTGTTCATTACGAGAAGAGACGCAATAGGTATAAGGCAAGTATGCACGATGGTTCTGGCAAGACTCTGTTTTTAGGTCGATACAGAACTGTAGAAGAGGCTTTTGATGCCTATAAGAAGGCTAAGGAAGCCCGGATATGTGCTATTGCCAACAAGTACAAAGATCGCATCTCTCCTGACTTATATCAAGCAATGATTAACTATAAAATAGATATGACAGACTGATATGAGTAAAAATATAGATGCATATCCAATAGCAATGGTTCTTGCGGATACGCATTGTGGAAAAGATACTGTAGAGGCCTTCAAACTCAATATGCACGAGGCAATTTCCATTTGTCAAGATAAAAGCATCAAGTATATCTTCTTCGCAGGTGATTTGGTACTTAGTCGTGCAGCACAAACATTGGATATTCTATTGGCAATCCACGATCTGCTTGAAGAATGCAAAGAAGCTGGAATAGAGGTAGTAATGATAAATGGTAACCATTGTAAAGTAAATCAAGAGTCTCCAAGGGGATATTGTAATGTGTTTGATTCTTTCAGCAATGTAATAGTTGTTGACACCTATCTCAAGTTTCCGATTCTTAAAGATGTTCAAATCGGACTTATATCATACTTTCCGGAACAGGGCTCTTTTAAGCAGAAGTTGGAAGAGTTGGAAAAGATGATGTTCGATGGCACCAAGGCATTTAGAATCCTTATTATTCACGAAGGCATTCGAGGTGGACTCGGAGAAGCGACAGAAACGGAATTACCTGCAAAACTATTTTCTAAATGGAATAAAGTGTTTGTTGGGCATTATCACAATAGAAATACAATAGCGCCTAACATCGAATATATCGGCTCATCACGCCAGCACAACTTCGGCGAAGACGAGGAGAAGGGCTACACGGTAATCTACACTGACGGCTCGCACGAGTTTATAAAGAACAAAGTGAACACCCGCTACCGAGTGATTGATGTGGCGGCGGAGCGTGCCGGTCTTCATCTTATGGACGAACTCCGCGAGATTGATGCTGATGGTCGCTACAAAGTCAAGGTTCGTGTTCACGCCCCGCAGGCCGCTATGAAGTCGGTGGATAAGGCTGCTCTGCTCGATGCAGGAGCCACGAAGGTGGAACTTATCGCCGATGATGAGGAGATGTTGGAGGTTGCAGCCTCTTCGCTTTTTGAGAAGTTCGACAGCCACCGCATCCGAGAGACCTACGAGGAGTTCTGTCGCGAGAAGCAGATTGACGATGTAGCAATCGGATTGGAGTATTTATCTAAAATCGAAGGACAATGTGGAAATTAAAGAGTATTGAGGCCGAAAATCTGTGTGCCTTCCGCTCGCTGGCTTATACGCTGCAACAGGGAGTAACGACACTGATTTTTGGCAATAACAAGGACAACGACTCCCAGCAATCGAATGGTGCCGGGAAGTCGGCTCTCTTGGAGTGTATAGCCGTGGGGCTCACAGGTAGCCCGCTGCGTAAGATACGCACCGAGGAGATTATCAACGATGCCGCCGAGCAGTGCCGCATCACTCTACACCTTGCAAATGACGCATCGAATGAGGAGCTCATCATTGCTCGCTTGATACCTCGCAAGGGTGCATCGACAGTCGCCTGCAAACTCTATCGAGGTGGCGAACTCGTAACAACTGACGAGGCTGTTCAGCACTCTGTAGATGCCTACAACAAGTATATCTTGGAAAAGTTGGGTATCACACGCGAAGAGTTACTCAACAACTTTATCCTGTCGAAGTATCGCTACGAGGATTTCCTGTCCTCGTCGGATAAGGATAAGAAGGAGATTATCAACCGCTTCTCCAATGGCATCTTGGTAGATGAGGCTATCGCCCGTGTCGAGGAGGATATCGAGCCGCTCAGCAGTGAACAGCAGAAGATAGACCTCGAACTTGCAGGCATCGATGGTCGTATCGAGATGTTGCAGGAGCAGATTGCCAAGGAGGTTGCAGCAGGTGAAGAGCGTGGTCGCAGCCGTGAGGCACGCATTGCTGAGTTGGAGGAGGCAATAGCCTCAAAGCGTGAGTATATCCGCACCCACAAGGAGACTCTGACTGGTATAGATGCAACTATCGCAGAGGTAGATAAGGCAGACAAAGAGTTGCAGGCATTGGAGTCATCAGACACCTCTTTGGAGGAGTGTTTGAAGGCTATCGATGCTGTGATGACACTACTACCTGATGCTCGCCGTACAGACTGGAATCACACGCTGAAACTCAAAAAGGAGGATTTATTGCTTGCTCAGTCTTCTCTCGAAAACCTCGATGCTTCGGTAAATCACGCCGAGGCGATATTGAAGGAGAAGTACGATGCCTTTGAGAAGTTCAAGGTTCAGTATACCGACTTCGTTACGCACTATGGCGGCAAGTGCGAGGAGTACAGTACCCGCTTGCAGGAGATTGATAAGACGCTCCGCAGCCTCGCTTCACGCCTTGAAGAGTTGCGCCGTAAACGCCGAGTAATCTCTGCGGGCATTGACGAACTCTCGAATAAGTTAGCAGGTTCTATCACCTGCCCGAAGTGTGGCCACGAGTTCTTGGTGGCACAGCCTAACTTCGACATCGAGGCTGGTACAAAGGAACTCCGCTTACGTCAACAGCAACTATCCGAAATTAATGGCAATATCGAAGCCGAGCAGAACTCTTCGGAGGAGGCCGAGATGCAGCAGAGCAAACTCAACAGCGAGCGTCGCACATTGGATAGCGACCGTTCACGCTGGGAGCAGGAACTCTCGGATCACGAGCGAGCAGTATGCAGTGCTACAAGCGAGGTGGAGCGTGCGGAGCACAACCGTAAGCGCACGAAGGCTGATGTTGCAGCAATGCAGGATGAGATAGACAGCATCCGTCGCAAAGCCTTTGACGAGTTCTTCGGAAACATTGATGAGCGTAATGCAACACTCAGCCGTGAGCGTCGCAAGATCGTAGAGGATATACGCTCTGCAGAGTGTGCCATAGAGACCTTGCAGGAGACAATCCGTGAGGTAAACGAAATGGCCACCGAAGACCTTACACTATCGCTACGCAAAACATTGGAGCAGGAGAAGCAACGCTCGATGGAGACTGCCAAGCGTAAGTTTGAGGTTGATGATAAGGTAAGAGCATTGGAGGTGCAGCGAGAGCGTTTCGTGCAGTTCAAGACCTACCTTGCCAACACCAAGATTGAGGCTCTTAGCCGTATCACAAACGAGTTCCTGATTGGCATTAGCAGCGATATCCGTATCCGCTTTGATGGCTACACGGTGCTCAAAAGCGGTAAAGTGAGAGAGAAGATCTCAATCTCACTGTTGCGTGATGGCGTGGACTGTGGCTCGTTCGGAAAGTTCTCGGCAGGCGAGGCGGCACGAGTGAACCTCGCAACAATTCTTGCAATGCAAAAACTTGTCAATGCCAACTGCGACGATGAGAAGGGATTGGACCTGTTGGTGCTTGACGAGATACTCGAAGCGGTAGATGAAGCAGGACTATCATCGATGTTTGATGCTCTGAATGCTTTGGGTGGCACTGTCCTCGTAGTTTCGCACGGCAATGTAGCCGAAGGTTATCCCCACAAACTTGTAATAACGAAGGAGAATGGAGAATCACGCATCGGAGAATAAGACACTGAAGCACGACGATATCCTCGCCTTGGATATTGCTACTCATTGCGGGTACTTCTCGAAGCACGGGGCAGGTACTTGGAACCTCACCGAGAGCCGACGGCGCAACGACAACAAGATGCACGGCTCATTTCGCACGCTGCTTATCGACTTTATCCGTAAGTACGACATAAAGCAGATAGTCGCCGAGGATGTGAGCATCAACCGCCACTTCTACGACCTCAGACGATTGTCGGAGTTGCGTGGCGTGCTATTGGAGGTCTGCGATGAACTGAACCTGCCCGAGCCGGAGTTTGTAAACCCTGCCGCACTCAAGAAGTGGGCAACAGGCGATGGACACGCCACGAAGTCAAAGATGGTAGAGACCTGCAAAAAGTATGGTTATGTACCTACGGACGACAACGCCGCTGATGCTTGTCACCTATTCTTTTATTACATACGCAAACACAGATTATAAATTGACCGCATAGATTCGGGCGGTGACAAGCCGCCCACTTTTTTAATTGACGCTCTTCGAAGCTGACAGATTAGGACATTTCAGATTGAGTTGAACCCCTTTTCAGTTAGAAGAGTGGACAAGAAAGATGTGTTAAAAAAGACGGCGGCAATCCCCGACGATGAGACCGCCAAACGAAGGTCTCGACTACTGCAAAAGTATGTGATGCCGCATAAAAATCTGGTGTACAGCATCTGTATCAAGTACACATACAATCAGGAAGATATAGAAGATAACTATGTCGAGGCACTAGTGAACTTCTACAAATATATGGACAGCTACGATCCTGCAAGACCGGTGAAGACCTGGATATATGCAGTGACAAAACGCCTTGTAGCTGACCTCAATAAGCGTAATAAAACCCGTACTCCGCCAGACGATAGTGTCGATGTAAAAGAGTTGCGCTCCACCTTGTTGGATGAGTGCAACCCTTCGGCGAACTGTATGGGTATGAATAACTATAAGGACTACTATAGTGATGAAATTCTTTGGGCCCTGGATCAGATAAAACCCATATACCGTGAGGCTTTTCTGCTACAACAAGCAGGCTACAAGATCAGCGAGATAATGGAGATTACCTACCAGAATGGAACACTCCAAACAAAGAATGTCGAAACGGTAAAGAGTCGATTGTTTTTGGCAAAGGCACAACTTAGAAAATTACTTACAAGAGATGGAGAAAAAAGAGTGGATTGAAGGGTGCAAGCGTGTATTTACCAAGTTGGTAAAAGATACACTATGGGAGGATTTTAGGTTCCCAGGTGGCGGAATGGCTGATAGATGTATTGGCAATTGCTATGATGCAATTAAGAAAGTAACGATTTCCATTAGTAGAGAACGATTGGTAGATTTCTGTATATGTCAGGTGTATGCCATGCGGGAGTTTGGCCGAATATATCGTAATCGTTGGAATGCTTCGCACTCATTTGGAGATAAGGCTCTACAACGATACAATAACAATAGTCATATCCAAAGATGTTACGAGAATAGATGGTTAGAGAGTAATGCGCTGTCAAGAGAAAACTTAGTACAACTGATTGCGGACCGCAGCCACCATCCCCTTGAGAACTTCATATATCCCGAATATGAGGATGGTACGAAGAGACGCTTGCTATCGACAGATGTGGGATACATAATATGTGGCACATCAACACTAATGTGGACTCCATTCTCTCCTGTTTGCCAGGAGTGTAGCAATGCAGCATTATGTCGTAAAAGAACAAGTATTATTCACAGAGAACTATTTAGAATACGCTGTACGGCGTGGGAAAAGAAACTATCAAATGAACACAACTAATCCATTAAGCGTAGAATTTCTAGTGGAACTATACGCTACAGCACTACATCAAGAGAACTTGTGCGGCATAGTGTCGCAATATATGCGTAAGGAGTATCTACCTGATAGATATTTCCAAAATATACACAAGGCAATCTCATCGCATTATAGGAGTTATAAACTACCACCGTCGTATCCTGTGCTTGTACAGACCTTCAAGGATGATCCTGAGACTTTGGAAATTGTGGAAAGCATACGCGAATCCGACTATGGACAAAGCACTGAAGTGATGACAGATATGCTTGAATCTTATATCAAAGGAGTCAAGCTTCAACAAGTATATGCAGAGGTAGGTAAACTTTATAATGATAGTCAGCAAAACAAGGCAGAGAAGGCTCTGCGTAAGTATGCTGACTGGGTGGCTTCGTTTACATTGAAGAGTTCCTCTTTTGTTGATGTGGCAAAGACATTTGTAGAACGATACGAGGAGAATAGGCGTAGGGAAATAGAGTCCCAACGCACAGATATTTCGCAGGTGTGCAGATTCTATATTCCGTTCTTGGATGCTTTGAATAATGGACGCAACCTCCGTGGACAGCTCACTTGTTTCCTTGCATCTACGGGTGTGGGAAAATCGCATATTGCTAAATGGATTGGTGTTAGAGCCAACATTGACGATAAGTTAAATGTGTTGCACTTCCAGTTAGAAGGCTCGGAAGATGAAGCTCTAAATGCTTACTCAGGAGGTCTCATCTCTCGTAATGCATACTTTTACGAGAAAGGGAAGATTGATGATACGGAGATGGCAGAATACAAGAAACTTGTTGCCTCATATGGTGGTAGTATTATAGTTCGCAGTTATCCCCGTTTCAATGCCCAAGTTTCGACATTAGACATTAAGAATGGTATTTCGGAATACAGAAAATTAGAGGGGCGTAATCCAGATATCGTCATTATTGATTCTATGGATTTGCTCACTGATGCTCGTCGCAGATTGTGGGGAGCAGAACACGAGCGTTCTAAGCGTATAGCAGTGGCAAACGATCTCAAAGACCTTGCAGCAGATGAGAAGGTGTGGATGGTGGTTACTTATCAATCAACTATCGAGGACCGGGAATGGCTTAACGATGAGAAAAATGTTTTGACAGAGTTTAACTGCTCGGAGGCAAAAGGTTTGGCAAGACCTTGTACGCATCTTATCTCGCTTAATCAATCAGCAGCTGAGCGCAAAGAAAATACGATGCGATTACATATAGCCAAGAGCCGCTTCTTCAAGAAAGGAGCAACGATTAAGATTGCAACAGACTATGATAATGAGGTTTTCTACGACAGCCGACGAACAGATAGTTTGATGTCTGAATAATATTTTGCTCACTTTATAAACTTTAGCTCCTGCACTTCGACTATTCCTAAGTATATGGATTTATCAGCGAAGGAATATCAGCATTTGGTGCAGGAGATAGCACGCGAGACGGGCGCAAAGCGTGACGGTACGGGTAAGAACCTTATCGTGCCGCGTTGCCCTTTCTGTGGCAAGTCGGGAGGTAAGTTCGGTATCTACATAGGACCGGAGACTGCCCTCCGTGAGCCCTTTATGGCACACTGCTTCTCGTGTGGCAAGTCTACACGCACCCTCGGGCAACTCTTGGAAGCCATAGGTCGTATGGACCTGATGGTTACTCCTACGGCAGATATTACCGCCCCCTTGCAGTTTGTTTTGGGTGTGGAACCAGAGGAGATTGACGATATGTTGACCATAACCGAGTTACCGGACTTCTATAAGCGCATATTCAGCCACCCATATCTCAAAGAGCGAGGTTTTACCTATGATGACTACGACTATTTCCCAGTGGGTGTAACCAATCGCCTCAATCCTCGGTTTGAGGATTATGTGATATTTCCCATCATTGACAACGGGGAAAATGTGGGCTTCGTGGGCCGTCATACCTGGTCGAAAAGCGATATCGATGCACATAACCGCAAGGTCAAGTACAATGGTGGCTTCAAGATACTGCGTTATCGCAACTCTGTCAATAACGACTTCTCCAAACTTCTGTATAACTACGATGCTATTCACGAGGGTGAGACCGATACGGTTATCCTCGTGGAGGGCATCTTTGATGTTATAGCCCTGACGCGCAAGATGGAACTATACGACAATCCCAAAGTGGCTGTTGTTGCAACCTTCGGAAAGAAGATCTCCGATGTCCAGGTCTATAAACTCCAATGCAAGCGAGTTCAGACGGTGATTGTCGGCTATGATGGTGATGCTGTCGAGCCTGTAAAGAAGACCGCCAGCAGACTCGCCAAGTACTTCACTGTCTTTGTGGCCAATATAGCAGATGCCCATAAGGACTGGGACGAAATGAGCGTGGAGGAGATATTCGACATTTTTGTTCAACGCCTTCAATCTCCCTCAGACTTCAAATTACGAAAGGTTCAAGAGTTATGATGCAAGAACTTATTCAGTGGCTCGATGCCCAAAACATAGACTATACCATCATTGACAATGAGGTCGTAGAAATCCCGAACTTCGGCAAGATGTTTCTTGCGGATCTGTCGGGTGTGGAATCCATCTTCAAGAGCAAGGATGGCGATGTTAGGTTCAACCTTATGGGAAACCCACAGGAGTTGCAGGACGAGGGAATATTCTATGTTGCTTTCCCATTTGGCAATAACTGGTATTACTATGACCTGCGTGAAGAGTTCCGCTTCAATATCCTAAAGCATATAGGTAGCCCAAAGCCCTCGAAGCACAATATCCCGTTTATCAATCTCGGTGTCCATACGTCTTTTGAGTTGCTTAACGCATCGGGGTCAATAGAAGGTCTATGCCGCAAGGCAAAGTGGCTTGGGCATACAGCCGTGGGCATTTGTGACCGCAACACAATGGCCGCCACGCTCAACCTGCAAAAGGAGTGTGCGAAGGCAGGGCTTAAACCTGTGTTTGGCTATGCTCTTACAATGCTGTATAACGAAATAAAAGTCGAGATAAAGATATACGCTCTCAGCAATAAGGGGCTGCATAGCCTGCTCAACATCCAACGAGAGGTAATGGTCGACTCCGAGGAAGGTGTAATCAATTATTCGGAACTATTTCTCTATGCCGAAGGGTGTGCCATAGTCTTCGCCACTCGCTCGGCATACTGGATAACGGAGAATCCTCGCCATGTTGAGCGGATGAAGGAGCGGTTCGATGCCGTCTACTATCAGGTCGATGGCAACGAGTATAAGGCTGATCGCATAGACCGTGAGAAGTTAGCCGCATTGAAGCACTACTTCGAGAATTGTTACGATACCGTAAACGATTCGTTCAGCGTAGAGCCTATTCTTATAGCAGATAGTTATTACATAGACCGTGATGATGCGAAGTCGAAGATTGTACTTAACAAGATTGCTACGGGTGCCGCCCACGAGCAGAGCGAGGAGCAATACTTCAAAAGTGTAGATGAGCATTACAACACTCTGCAACCGCTATTTTCGGAGAAGTGGGACTTTGACAGACTTTTTGAGAGGATGTGCAGACATACGGTAGATATTGCGGAGCGTGCCGAGGCATCCTTTGAGACGGGAAAGATGTTTATGCCCGAATATATGATGCGTCCTGAGGAGCAGGAACGCTATGGCGATAGACGCACGATGTTTCTTCGCCTGCTCGATGAGGGGCTCGCGGAGAAGATTCCGGAAGCGAAGCACCAAATGTACCGTGAACGATTAGATGATGAGGTATATATCATTGAATCGACCGACAATGTGGATTACTTTCTTGTGCAGTGGGATATGGTGCGTGAGGCAAAACGCCGAGGCATTGCAACGGGTATCGGTCGTGGCTCGGCAGGAGGCTCGCTTGTATCGTACCTACTGGGGATTACCTCTATTGACCCGATAAAGTATGACCTTATCTTCTCTCGCTTTCTCGTACCAGAGCGATGCGGATTAAGTTGGAAAGACAAACTGACTGCCCTTGCTCCCGACATACCCATACAGCGAGGTATGGAGTACATAGAGGTTGAGATTGATAAAACGATATATATGCTGCATCCCGAAGCCAAACTACGCATCGTGCGTGATGGCAAGGAGATGACTATTACAGCCGATAAATTGAGTTGTGGCGATGACATCCTATTAGACCGCCGAGATTGCTTGTGGAACTTAAAGGAGATAGCCAATGAACAACTACGAACATCTGAGCCCCTATAACGGCTGCGACCTCTACCAAGGCGATGCCCTCGATGTGCTCCCTATGCTTGCCGAGCAAGGCATCAAGGCAGATATGATACTCACAGATCCGCCTTACGGCACTACTCACTGCCGTTGGGATTCGCCCATAGATATAACGAAGATGTGGCAGGTGCTTCGTGGCGTTACTACGCCTACGACACCCATACTGCTCTTTTGTCAGCAACCATTTACGAGCGTGCTTGGAGCCTCAAACCTCAAGCAGCTACGCTACTCGTGGGTGTGGGAGAAGACACAGCCCACAGGCTTTCTCAATGCTAAGCGTATGCCTATGAAGGCACACGAAGATATTCTCGTGTTCTACGATAAACTGCCAATATATAACCCCATAAAGACCGATGGTCATAAACGAAAGGTGGTTATGGCGGCACATCAGCGTAAGTGTAACGCCGGGGAGATATATCATAAGCACGACAACTATCGGGACTATATCTCCACAGAACGCTATCCACGCAGTGTCATCAAATTCAAGACCGATAAGCAGACATCGTGCTTGCACGCAGCACAGAAGCCTGTGGCACTGCTTGAGTACCTAATCCGCACCTACACCAACGAGGGCGATTTGGTGATTGACTTTGCTATGGGCAGTGGCAGTACCGCCATTGCCTGCCGAAATACAGGACGCCGATTTATCGGAGTCGAGATTCAGAGAGACATATTTCAAACCGCATTAAAGCGCATAACAGATGAGTGATACCCAGGAGATCTGGGTGGACATTGAAAACTATGAAGGGTGTTATCAAGTCAGTAACAAAGGTCGTATCAAGAGCCTTGAAAGGGAGGTTACTTCGGGCGGCATTACACGCACGCAGCCCGAGCGCATACTAACGCATTGGTGTGGCAAGACCTCGCTCTATGATTGCGTGAGATTATACAAGAACGGCAACGGAGAGAAGTTCTCCGTGCACCGCATTGTGGCAGCACATTTCCTCGATGATTGGGACCCCGAATTGGAGGTTAACCATATCGACGGCAATCGCTACAACAATGCTGTGGAGAACCTTGAGATGTGTACTCACCAGCGCAATATGGAGCACGCCATAGCCAATGACCTCAAAAAGGACTATGGAGAGAAAAGTAGTAATGCAAAACTAACCAACGCACAGGCAGAGCGAATACGCGAACGCTACTACGCAGGTGGCGTAACGCAGTTGGAACTTGCCATTGAGTATGGTGTATCGCACCAGACTGTAAGCTGTATTGTGCGACATAAAAAGTATTACAGATGATAGTAACCAGTGTAAAAAGAAGACGAGCGACGGCCCCGATGAAGGTAATTGACTCCTTTGTGGACAGAGGCCTTGTCGAGGGCGGACACGCCTCGCTCCCGGATATCGATGTCGACTACGCATCTGACCGCCGTCAGGAGATGAAGGATTACCTTGAGCAGCGATACAATGTCGGTGGTCGTCAGCGTGTGTTCTCGGCAGGAACATTTACCACTCTCAAACTGAAAGCGGCACTCAAAGATGTGGCTCGAGTACACCGTGTGCCGCACGGAACGGTAAACTATATAACGGCGATGCTCGATGATGGAGCCGACTGGACGGGGCTTTTCAAGATAGCCGTTACCAATCGTAAGGTCTACGACTTTATACAGACCTATCCCGAAGTGATTGAGGATGTGCGTGTTTTACTCGGTCAACCAAAGGCGGCATCTGTACATGCCTCGGCAATCATCGTTACACCAGAAAAGCGTGATGGCAAGGAGGCAGACTGTTTCGACTTCCTGCCTATACGCAAGATGGACGGAGCGTTGGTATCGGAGTTTGATGGATACTCTGTTGATGAGATTGGACTGCTCAAAGAGGATGTGCTGGCAACGAAGGAGTTGGCAAAGCTCAGTGCCACCATCAACCTCGTAAATGAGCATTACAACCAGCAGCTGACCATCGAGAAGATAACAAGCGAGATGCTCGATGATGAGAAGACCTATCGGATACTCTCCGAGGGCAATACCCAGAATGTCTTTCAGTTCTCCTCGCCGGGCATCACTCGCTTTATTCAGGATGTGCAGCCCAACTGCATTGAGGATCTGATTGCCATAAATGCTCTCTTCCGCCCTGCGACACTCGACATCGGAGCAACAGATGACTATGTCCGTTACCGTCGAGGCGATGTGGCTCCGGTCTACAACTTCGGTTGCTATGAGGCAACGAAGAATACCTACGGCATTATGGTCTATCAGGAGCAGTTTATGTCGGTGGCTCATACGCTCGGAGGCTTTGACCTCGGCAAGACCGACTACCTGCGTAAGGCTATCGGAAAGAAGAAGGCCGACCTTATGGCCTCGCTCAAAAACGACTTCATTGCAGGTGCTATTAAGAATGGTTGTCCGCCTTATGAAGCCGAAGAAATATGGTGCAAGATAGAGACTGCAGGTAAATACTCCTTCAACCGCTCACACGCCGCAGCATACGCTCTCACAGCATTCTGCGGGGCGTGGCTCAAGGCAAACTATCCGACTGCATTCTACACGGTGGCGTTGCAATGGGCTGATGATAAGGAGATGCCTGCACTTATGTCGGAGATGGAGCGATGCTCGGTGGCGAAGATTGTGCCGCCCGACATCAATCACTCTACGGTGGAGTTCTACACAGACTACAAGACGAATGAGATTTATTGGTCGCTTAACCGCATCAGATTCCTAGGAACGAAGGCAGCTGCATATATCGTAACGGTGCGTGCAAGAGGTAGATTTACGAGTATCGAGGACTTTATTGAGCGAGTCTTCCGCCATAAACTGCGCAGCAAAGACTTCAAACACTGGGATGAGGTAAACCCGATGGTTGAGAATGGTCGTGTACCGGTTAATACCCGCCATGTGAAGAATATGATCCTGGCAGGCTGCTTTGATAAGATTGAGAATGTACAGGCGGTAACGGAACGCTATGCCATACTCAAACGAGCGGCACTGAAATTAGGCTTCAATCTGCGTGAGAGCGATGCCCCCGAAGAGTTGCGAGATAAGCATTACTTCTGGTCGCAACAGCAGATTGCCGTTTCCGGCATAGGCTCTATTGACTATCGTCGTATTTTCTCCAACTCACCAGACAGAGCGAAGGTCAAGGGTAAGGCCGCCTACATTTCTCTTACCGATGTTATGCGAGATGAGAACGATGGTCGCAAGGCGGCCGTGTGTGCTACTGTGTCAGAGTATTCAGAGCATAGCTATACCGACAGAGAGACCGGGCAACGAAAGCGATTTGTGAAGCTGATACTATCGCAGAACAATCAGACTGCGGAGTGCACTCTGTGGGATGAGTTCTATCGAGCCCATAAAGACGAATTACAACATATCAAGGGCAAGATCATCATCCTTACAGCAGTGGTTCGATACAGTGACTACACAGCATCTAATGCCCTGCAATCATATCGCAACTCACTTTTATTCATTCAATAATATGGCACCAAAAACAGACCCCAAAATATATGTAGGAATCGGACTCGACTTCGAGACAGGAGGTCTTGATCCACAGACTTGTGCCTGTACACAAATAGCAGTACAGGCAGTAAGGCTTGACACCTGGCAGGTGACTGACCAGTACCAGGCTTACATCTTTCCCTACAACAAACAGTCGGCAGGATTACCCACCAAAAAGATACTCCGCACTCGCAGCGAAATTGCCCGTGAGGATAACACTCTAATGCTATATGAGAAGAAGGCATTGGACTACTCGGCTATAACGATGGATATGCTCAAACAACAGGGAGTTGATATTATCAAAGTGGCAAACGATATCATTGCTTTTGCCAAGCGTAATACCGCATCTGTTGGCAAACAATGTAAGCCCTTTCTTATTGGACAGAATATTCAATTCGACATCGGATTCTTGCAGCAGATGATGAACTACACAGGGCTTATGGAGGAGTTTGAGAAGACATTTGCCGGAACAAAAGACTATTACGGACACTTTCAGCCTCACTATATCGACACGATTCTTATAGGCCGCTTGGCTTTCGCAGCCGACAAGGAGATAACATCGTACAAGTTGGAAATCGTAGCCTCGCAATTAGGTGTAGACCTCGACGATGCTCACGATGCGGCGGCCGATGTAACAGCAACACTCGATGTGCTTGGCGTCTATACCTCACGCCTGAGAAACAACGAGGGAGCGGCTATGTCAACTCAACAAAGAGACAAAACACGAAAACATTTCAAGATATGACACAGAAAAATAGACTCCCGGAGGAAGTTCCAGAGACCATAACATTCCGCACTGCAGACCGAATGATGTATGGAGCATTGGGATACGATGGCAATGAACTGATGGCTGTGATTTCGGGCTACGACCTCGAAATCAAGTTCAATATGCGACTCATCAACTCGCTGGCTGATGCCGAGGCGTGTGCCAACGCTCTGGCCGATGTCTTCTACGAGGCGCTGATGGATCAATTAATTCGAGAAAATAAACCATTTGCTAAACCTCCCGAAGCAAAAACACCTACTCTTAAATAAAAGAGAAAAAGATATGTCGGAACAGACCAACAATATACAGAACAACACTGAGGAGACGCAGTTGACTGAACTCGAAGAGAAGTTCTGCGACCTCTATGTGAATGGCGGCGTAGGGTTCGCTGGTCACTTAGGTAAGTGTTATACAGAGGTGTTTGGTGAGGGTGCGTCAAAGCGCCCTGGTGTATCGGCAAACTACCTGATACAAAAGCCTCACATATATGCGCACATCAAAACTCTTCTCTCGTCAGAACGCTTCGAGATGGAGACTATGGCAGTAAAGCTTCAAGTAACCGAAACCCTCAAAGCCGTAATGGATGAGACAGCGACGACGGATTACACAGACCGCTTTGGCGTGCCACTTTCGCCAGCTCCGCTCCGTGCCGTTTCGGTCAATGCTGCAAAGGCTCTGATGGATATTTTCCCCATCAAGCATAAGGAGGAGAACAGACTGCGTATCGAGGGTGCTGACGGCAATGTGATATTCAATGTGATTGTCCCGACTAACCCTCCAAAAGATGAGCAAAAAAAGGAAGAGTAAAAGCAAGGTAACCCGAAAGGATATTGCGTGGTGGACCTACTTCGTGATAATGATAGCACTTGTCATCTTCGGGTTCTGGAACAGCGACGGAGCAGAAGCCCTGCTACGAGCAATTAGAGAAGCATTTTCACTACTAATGGAATAGACTATGGAACAGCTAAAAGAATTTGTATTGAAGCACTTTAAGGTTATTACCGTAGTGCTCACTTTCGTACTTACGATGTACATCCAGCACCTAAACAACACCCGTGAGATTGAGGGCCTTATCAATAAATGCGAGCTTCTGGATGCAAAGATTGCAGACCAGTACGAGCGCATTGATGCTATCAAGCTTGACAAGGCAGTATTTGAGGCGACAATCACCCAGTTTACATCAATCCAGAACGACTTGCACGAGATTCGTGAAGACCTTCGTGCACTTTTGGAACATAATGCGGTGTGCGGAAAGTAGCAATGATTCAGAACGCCCATATTACAGTAATTACTTCCAAGGAACTCACTGCGATGAGGCTCGATGGCCTTGTAGGTTGTCGTGGCCTCGTCGTGGAGGTTCTCTCCGAAGATCGCATCAAGAATCGTGGTGCATTAGTGCTACTCGAAGAGCCTTATTTAGGCGAGTATCTATGGTTTATCCCCGAAAATTCAATAAGTTATGAGTAAGTTTTCACAAATACTATTAGCGATAATCCTCTTGCTTGGAGGAGTCGTCTTCATTCAGTACAAACACTCAGCCCGGCTATCCGATGAGCGAGACCGTTACAAACAGAATAACACTGCTCTGCTCTCTGATATCGAGCGAATTAAGGTGGACTCGACTACGATGGCAGTCGATGCAAAGGCATTACGATTGACCATTGACGAGTACGAGCGTTTCCGTGCTGCAGATGCAGAGAAGATTCGTCAGATGGGCGTCAAAATCAAAGACCTTCAAGCAGCAGCAAAACATCAGATAGAGGTGGCTGCACCCATCAATGCCGTAATCCGTGATACAATCTTCATTCGTGATACGGTACCAGTAGTTCAGCAGAAGGTCGAAATGGTATCACCTCATATCCAGCTTGACGCAGTTATTGATAACGACAGCCTAAAAGGTGATATCCGTTTGCCCGTTACCCTGCAACAGACCGTATGGGTCGAATACAAGCGTAAATGTCTCTTTTGGAAGAAGGTTAAGGCAATCCACCAGACCATATCAAGCGATAATCCCTATGTCGATATCAAATATTCCGAATACATACAAATAGACAAGAAATAACCGAAGCCTTCATTCACTGCGAATGGAGGCTTTTTTGTTAATGATATAAATTAAATAAAGTATTATGGCAACAGTAAAAGTAAAATTGCGCCCGTCATCTGTAAACGGTAAAGCTGGTGTTATCTATTACCAAATTACGCATAATAGAAGGACCCAGCATATAACAACAAAATTAAGAGTGCAACCAACAGAATGGGATGCTGATGAGTGTGAGATGGTTACTTCTGCTCCTAGTCGTTCAATGATTCAGAATCGCATCAATAGCGATGTGGTGTTGCTTCGCAGGATTATTACCGACCTCGATGGTAGCGGAATGGATTATTCCGTAGAGGATATAATCAACCGTTACAAATCGCCCCAGAGCCATATACTGGTGCTCGATTATATGCGTACACAAATTGAGCAACTACGGGCTACAAATCGCCTCGGAACTGCCAAAAACTACGAGAAGACGATGTGCAGTTTTGGCGAGTTTTTGGGAGATGTACGCTTGCCGCTGTCAGCCCTAACCGAACAAGTGATTACAGATTATAACTCATTTCTCATTCAGAGGGGTTTAGTGCGTAATTCTGTATCGTTCTATATGCGAGTGCTTCGAGCTATATATAACAAGGCTGTAAGGCAGAAACTCATCGAACAGCAGCACCCATTTACAGAGGTATATACGGGCATTGACCGCACACGCAAGCGTGCTGTGTCTGAATCAATTATAGTACAACTGCATCGTTTGGAGTTGGAAACAGGAACTCCGCTTGCCTTATGTCGTGATATATTTATTTTCAGCTACTGCACTCGCGGAATGGCATTCGTAGATATTGCATACCTCAGGAAGTCAAACTTACAAAATGGAATGATATGTTATGCTCGCCGCAAGACGGGACAACTATTGAGCGTGCGTATTGAACCGAGTATCCAACGAATAATTGACCGATATGCCAACTCTGATTCGCCTTATGTATTCCCGATTTTGAGCTCACTTGACGCAAATGAAGCATACGAGCAATATCAAGTCGCTCTGAATAATCACAACCGCCTACTCGGCAGATTATCAGAGATGTTGGGTTGCGGCTGCAAACTGACCTCATACACCTCGCGTCATAGTTGGGCTACAGCTGCAAGAAATCATAATGTCCCCATCTCAGTAATTAGCCAAGGAATGGGACACACCTCGGAACAAACAACTCAGATTTATCTAACAATGTTAGAAAACTCGGTGATTGACGATGCAAATAAGGGGATAATCAGTGGGTTACAATGAGGGTTCTATGAAAGAACACTATGCCCAACTGCAAAGATATAGGAAAAAATTTGAATAATCGCAAATTTGGCTAATTATTTTGCTATCAAAATTCTATGAAAGAACGCAGATGTTTGCTGACCAGTCTATAAATCACACATTTGTGCCCTAATAGGTCATTCACTTACAAACATATAGTTGGTTTCAAAACGAAAATAGAAGTTAATCCATTTCAAGCTTATGTGAAAATAGTTTTGAAGTTACAGTTTTATATCAAGGTTAAGACCCTATGAATTAGATTATTATACAAACATCTGCGTTCTTTCATAGAACTAAGCATGTGAATGATTGTAAAAGAGTATAAAAAACTATAATAAAGATGCAATAAATTAAGGAGGTTTTCTAATGAACAAAGTAAATATAAAAGATAGTCAAAATTTTATTACTTCAAAATATCA
>ERZ779889.395-NODE-395-length-56106-cov-9.095627_pt1 | contig 56106 bp, 43 predicted proteins | sample MGYA00511030_ERZ779889 | MGnify/ENA primary metagenome ERZ779889 (study PRJEB29588, sample SAMEA2160616) | human gut metagenome | biome: human gut; feature: human-associated habitat; material: faeces | place: Denmark | collected 2008/2010 ... | reverse complement strand
AGAAAGACGGTACGCTGTACGCCGTTGGTCGGTGTGGTGTACACAAAAGGACGGTATGGTGTACATAGAAAGACGGTACGCTGTACGCCGTTGGTCGGTGTGGTGTACACAAAAGGACGGTATGGTGTACATAGAAAGACGGTACGCTGTACGCCGTTGGTCGGTGTGGTGTACACAAAAGGACGGTGCGATGTACACAAAAGGACGGTGTGTTGTACATAAAAAGACGGTATGTTGTACACGCATTTTGTCTAAATAATAGTGGGATAAAATTAAATTTATCTCTATAAGTATATTTATTTAAAGACTTTTTTCTATAGTTATTACTCTTTGAGTTAAATTTTCTATAAGACTTTTTAATTATTGGTATATAAGTTGATTTTTATAGAAACAGTTTTTTCAGCCCTTTAAAGGCTGTTTTTTTCTTTTGAAATATATTGCAAATTGCCAAAAGGACGGTATGGTGTACATCAATGTACTCTAGTATGCAGCCGTTGCTGTATAATAGGCACATATGTAGAAAAATTCAAAAAAATATGTGCAATTTTTTTCTGCGTTTGTTTAAAAAGGGAGAATTTTTATCTAAAGGACGGTATGGTGTACAAAGAGGTAATTGGGTGCGTGAGAATATGCCAGTTGCTTGATATTAGTCCCAAAAACCGCATAAATAAGCCAAATTTTTGGCCATCTATATTATTGAATATAAAATTTGGCAGGGCTAAAGGACGGAATGATGTACACAAATATGCAACAATGTACACCGGCAAGACCTTTTGACGAACAGGCATAAATTTGATGTACACCGTACCGTCCTTTAATTTTTCGCAGTAAGAAAAGGACGGTATGTTGTACATAAATAAGCAACATTGCATACGGTTAATAAAAAATTTACATTTGCTTACTGAGATTGCTTTATGATGTTTTTGCTTGCTTTTTTATCAGCAAAATGCTGATAAATCTTGAGGGATAATAAGTAACTGTAGCTTTATTTATAAAAAAGACGGATTACGCTTGACTTAATCCGTCTTTTTTTGTAAAATACAAGGTATTGGGGGTGGAGCCTATGAAAGCAAAAGATGTTATTGTAAATGGATTGGATGGCTCATATATTGTTGAGAAAAGCCGTCCTCTAATGCTAATGAAAACCGTTCCCTTTTCGTTAGGAGAATTAAAGGTTTTAGATACATATTTAAGCAGAATAAATGCAAGAGATCCAAACGGAACTAAAGTGAGGTTTAGTAAAGAAGAGTATGAGGCTCTTATGAATATCGAGCGTATGCATCCTTCCCGACTTGAAAAATATGTTAAATCTTTAATGGGACAAACCGTAACTGTGCCGGATCCCGATTCTCAAGGCGGCTGGAAAATGTATACTCTTTTTGAGGAGGCTGAGTGCTTTCAGGATCCAAGCGGTCAATGGTGGATAGATTTGTCCTGTACAAATAAGGCAAAAAAGCTCTTTTTTAACCTTGACGGCATTGGCTATATACGCTATCAGCTAAAGAATGTTTTGCCTCTTACCAGTAAATACAGTATTCAGTTATATCTTTATTTACTTGATAATCGTTACCGTTCCAGCTGGAGCATTTCCTTGGAGGAATTAAGGGAGAATGTACTTCATTGTGTGACTGACTTTTATAAGGATTTTAAGCGATTTAACACCGATGTTTTAAAAAAGGCGTTAAAAGAGGTAAACGATAAAACAGATTTAACCTTTTCTTATACAACCGAACGAACCGGCCGAAGGGTTTCTCATATTAGGTTTAATTTGGTTCGTGATGAGGTTCATTTGCCTCACGAGGTAATAGAAACTAAGCTTATAGGACCTGGCTCCTCTGAGGAGTACCTTGATGAAGTGCCTAAGTATAGCAACGAATGCTTAGAATTTCTTGCTGATGCCTGCGAAAATGAGTTTTCCGACGAGGAAATGCAGGTTATTTTTAATATACTTACAAGATTGAAGCTTCCAGATAACCCTAACGGCATTGAGTTTTCCCGATATAATTTTCTTGCTGAAAAGTACGCTGTGCTTAATATGCAGGCTTCTAAAAGAAAAATTACCAGCAGATTCGGATACCTGAAAAAGATACTTGAAGCATCTGCATAAATGGAAACAATCTATACTTTTTATACATATTTATAATAGACTTAGACTGAAAAGCCCGACTTTTGTCGGGCTTTTTTATTTGCATATATATTAAGATGTATATGTATGTGTATAAACATAAATATAAGTATAAATACAAATACAAATACAAATACAAACTCCCCCGTTAAGTAATAAAGAATATTTATAGCCGCAGATGTATGCACACCATTATACTTATAAATATATGTATACACATACTCACAATGTATAAAACAGCATATACATTTATTGTGTATACTCAACTGTATATATAGATGTATACACATTGTTATGTTTATAAGTAAGCTTATGTGTATGCTTATAATGATATGCAACTGTATGCATCACTGCATTAGCATACACATACTAATCAATATATGTATACTTATGTGTATAAGTATATTTGTAACGGTATAAGAATTTAATAATGAAGCCATTGCACTGCCTTATACAACTGCATATTATAAGAATTAAAGTCGGTCGGCTTGTCAAAAGCTTTTTAAATTTTTGCAGGCTGCCACGCTCTATATTTGCTTATGTATGTTTTGCTATAGCTGCAGCTTGCAGCGGTTTATATATAAAGCCCTTCAGTCAAGCCGCACTGCGGCTGTGCGGCTAAGGAGATTAATATTCTTGTAAATATGTGTATATGAATGTGTATATCTATATGTATATAAATGCACATAAACATCTGTATGAATATATGCTGTATGTGGAATGATAAATATTGTGTATATGGTATTGAAAAAGAGAAATCTTTATAATATAATAACTGATAGCAGGTGTGCTGGCTTTGCACACAAATGTATACACATTATAAGCAAGTATGTATATTCAAAATAATATGCTGTGTGTATATACATATTTATGCATATATAAATATAGCTGAGTACAAGTATACATACTAAGTATATTCATATGTATATGCATAAGTGTATGTATAGATATGATTATAATTATACTTATACTTATGCATATATTTATGTGTAGCTATATGTGTATATATTATTGAAATTTAGGGAGGAAAACTAATGAAAGTAATAGCAGTGATAAATCAAAAGGGCGGAGTAGGAAAAACCACCACGGCTTATACTGTAGCAACAGGACTTCATTTAAGAGACTATAAAACCTTGTCTATAGACCTAGACCAGCAGGAGAATTTTACATTCACAATTAATGTGAACGCTGACAAAAGTATTTACGATGTTCTTACAGGTAATGTAAGCATTGAAGCGGCAGTTAATAAAACGGATATTGGCGATGTAATTATTGCAGACAAAGCTCTAGCTGCAATTGATACCGTGCTTAATACAGTAGGCAAGGAGTACAAGTTAAAAGAAGCGTTGGATACAATAAAGGATAATTACGACTATGTAATTATAGATACACCGCCGGCTCTCGGAATTTTAACGGTAAACGCTCTGGCGGCGTGCGACAGCGTAATTATACCGGCTCAGGCAGATATATACAGTCTGCAGGGAATAAAGCAGCTTGAGGAAAACATTAATGTAATAAGAAAATATTGTAACCCAAGCCTTAAAATTGAAGGAATTTTGCTTACAAGATACAGTGCCCGTTCAATTTTAAGCCGAGAGGTTACAGAAATGGCACAGCAGCTGGCGGAGAGTATGAACACAAAGGTTTTTGAAAGCAAAATAAGAGAGGCTGTATGCATAAAGGAAAGCCAAATTAGTCAGCAAAGCCTGTTTACATACGCACCAAAGGCAAAGGTAACAGAGGATTATTCAAGGCTTATAGACGAATTGCTCAAGGAGGAGAAATAATGGCAAAGAAATCATTTTCAAAAGCACCGGCTTTACAGTTTTTAACCCGCCCAATTGAGGAGGAAGAGGAGATAGTAAGCACAGCGTCGGAAAAGGAGGCTCCGTCTTTAGCTGATTTTACGGACAAAATGGAGGACGCTACAAAGGTAATTATTGAAGAAGCAGCTGACAACAGTCTAAAGGAGGCAAGCGAAAAAATAGATTCCGATACACAGCCGCCCGCACAGCCGGTAAAGGCATCTGAAAATACGAGGCAGGAGCCACCGGTGGCATATGATGAAGAAAAGCTGCCGCAGTCGTATATGCTTCCTAAAAGAAAAGAGGTTGCTACCAAAAGTAAAAGAGTACAGCTTTTAATGCAGCCAAAGCTGCACAGCCAAATTAAACAGCTGGCACAGGAGAGAGGGCTTTCCTTTAATGATTTTGTCCACCAGATTTTGGAGGATGTAGCAAGGCACAATGTAAGAGGTAATGAAGAATAGCATATGCTCATTGTGTATGTGTATAATGTATGTGTATAATGTATATGTGTAAAAAATGCATATGCAAATGATATAAATAAAAGTAGTGCAGGGAAGAGGGGTGCTGTATGCGTTGTATAAACAAAAGGTGCAATAAGGAAATTGGTGACTACAGGTTTTGCCCTTACTGCGGCAAGGGACAGGAAAGCAGGGGGCATACTCCGAAAAGAGCTAACGGCACAGGCAGTGTATACAAAAGAAAAGACAACAAAGCAAAACCGTATACAGCCTCCAGCACGCTTACGGGCGAGAGGGTATCTCTGGGCACTTTTAAGACAAAACAGCAGGCGTTGGCAGCTTTGGCAGAGTACGAAAAAAAATATAACAGCATTGATGTTGGCTACGGCTTAATTACTATGCAATATGTTTACTATAAATTTGTTGCCCCTAAAATAGAAGAATTAAGCCCTTCATCGCAAAAAAACTACCTTTTGGCATGGCACAGGCTTGCACCGCTGCACAAAATGAAAATAGCCGACATAAAAACGGAAAATATACAAGAGGTTATTGATGTGTACGCACAGGAGCACCAGCAGATTACTTTGGAGGGAAAGCCTGTTTATATAGGCAAAAACGGCAGAAAAACTACCGAAAATACAGGTGTACCCAAAATAGTGCCGCCTTTATCTAAGGGAACAATAAAACAGATGGCAATACTACTGGGCAAGATATACAAGGAGGCACTTGCCAACGACTGGGTTATCAGAGATTACTCAGCTTATATCAGCTATGGCAGTGTGAAAAAAGAGCTGCCGTCGAATATGTCCTGCTTTAGCGATGAACAGCTTGCTTATTTGTTTGAGCATATTAACGACAAGCCCAAGCACGGCAACTATGTTGATTATATAATAGCAATGTGCTACCTGAATTTCAGAGTAACAGAGTTTCTAACCCTTAAGCCGCAGCAGTTTTATGTAAGCGATGACGATATACCTTACTTTATAGCAGGTATGAAAACAAAGGCGGGTACCGACCGTATAGTGCCTGTTCACCCTAAAATACTGGGTATAGTAAAAGAATGTCTTGCAAGTGGCGGTGAAACGGTTTTTTGCGATAAAAACAACAGAAAACCCCTTACCTACAACAAGTTCCGCTATTATTTTGATAAAAATATAAAGCAGCTGGGGCTTTCAAGCAGTTTTACTCCTCACAGCTGCCGAAGAACCTTTAGTACACGCTTTTCCGCTTCGGGGGCAAGTGAAACGGATCTGATTGCACTTATGGGACACACCTCTATAGAGGTTGACCGCAAGCATTACATTAATCAGGAGGTAAAAACACTATACGGCTCATTGTTAAAAATGGACTAAACGGGGCGCTTTGGCGGAGCATATCTGCATTGTAATTAAATTCAGCTTGAGCGGCTAAAGCAGTTAAATGCTTTAGCCGCTTTTTTGTCAGTATAGCACCAAAAGGTTTACCATGCGATTGTAAACGAAGGTATAAATTATAAAAAAGCAACAAAATAATATTGACAATCAATATCATTAATGTTATTATGGTGCCTATAAAAATATTTTATGTGCAAAATTCCGACACCAATGGTTAAGTTTATTATAATATAAGCGAAAAAGCATTTTACAAGAAATTAGGGTGTGGCAAACGTGACAAAAAAACAGTTAACTTTACTTGGTGATGAAAAATGAAATATAAAAGGATAAAAATAATAATTATAATTGGGGCCGTTTTTATGTTGCTTTCAGGATGTTCAAGACAGCAATTGGGCTATTCTATACTCAAAATGTTTGGTTTTACTTCGGATTATTCATATTTGCAGGAAATTGAAGTCGGAACTGAATTAAAAATAAGTGATGATATAGAGGCGATTATTAGGTGTGATAAACATCCGCAAGAAGGAAATGATATTAGTTTTTATTCTGCACAAATTACTAAAGAAGATGACATAAATAGCATAATTGAACAGATATCGCATAACGATCATTGGAGCAAAACTCCGCTTGAGGCAAATGTTTCTAATGTTCTTTCTGAAGATGGCGTTTTAGAAGAAGCCGGTTTTCCAAAAATCAAAAACGGTTACTACATATTTTATTGGGATTTTGATGATAGCACTGCTGATGAAATTGAAAAGGTTTATGGAGTCCCTGAAAATAGAATGAGTGAAATCAATGCAGAAACCTGTAAAAGTCTTGGATATTTTGATACGGATACAAATACTATATATTTCATATCTTTTTTTTGAAAACCATCTAAAACTATGATAGCTATTAGTTTGATTTGTAATACAGATTTATAATAAATAATATTTTTAACATCTGAGCCATTGGGCTCTTTTTATGCCTAAAATTCTTGTAAACTTGTTTTTTCGTGTTACAAGAATGACTGATGAGGACGGTAGAGTAGAGAGGGTGAGAGATGTTGAGAATATAGTAAAGATCCACCGGCTTAGCCGGTGGATCTTTATTTTGCAAAAATGCATATGAGATTCTTTAAAAATGTTAATTATAAATAAGAGGCAGATTCATTTTTATATTTCTGACTAATCGCCGACTCAAATCACGCCAAATGTGCTATATTAGATTCTTCAAAAGTAGTCAAGTAGTAGTCGGTTAAGAGGGCAGACTACTTTCAAAATCAACCGTATAACGATAATTTTATTATAGCATATAATCGTTTAATAACGACGATAATTATAAACTTTTAGGTTTTGCACATGAGTTGCGAACTTTTATTGGACAAGGCAGATAGACACGCATAGGAGAAAAATAATCGGTGCTTTTTGATTTCATCATATTCAAAATAAATCTAATGCCGTAAATACCCATTGCATATACAGGTGCGTTTACCGTAGTGAGCGGAGGGTTTGTATATCCCGAAAGCTCCGTGTTATCAAATCCCATAACAGAAATATCCTCAGGAATTTTGTAACCGTTTTCTTGCAGAGCTCTCATTGCACCGATTGCAATAGGATCGCTTGCCGCAAAAATAGCTGTGGGGAGATTTCCTTTGCTGATCATTTCTGACATCATTTTATAACCGGATGATGTTGAAAATTTGTCCTGCATAATAAACCCATCATATTTAATGTTTAGTTCATCACAAATGTTTGTGAAAGTGTTGAGTCGTTTATCAGGAAATATCGTTCCGTCCTCAAGCTGTTCAATGCCTCCGATAAAGCCAACTGTTCTATGGCCTAAATCATATAGATATTTAATTGCATCGGATACTGCCTGACGAAAGTCGAGCGATACGGATGTAATTTCAATATTCTCAACGGTCATATCAAGAAAAACAATTTTATTATTCAATGAATGCAGTAATTTTATTTCTTGTTTACTAAACTTCCCGAGGCAGATTATGCCATCAACATCGCAGAGTACATTCTGATAGTCATTGTCTGTTTTAAATGTTCGTACAATACTTATATTATTTTTTGAACAGTAGTCCTCGATACCCTGTCTCATCAAAAAGTAATAATTATCTTCAATTTCCTGTTTGGAAGAGAACCATTGTAGAATTCCAATGCGACATGAAGGTGCTGATGTAACCCTTTTTTTCTTTACATAATTAAGTTCTTTAGCTACTGCAAATATTTTTTGCTTCGTTTCAAGCGAGGTGCTGAGGGTAGTGTCGTTATTAAGCACTCTTGAAACAGTAGCTACTGATACATTTGCCTTTTTGGCAACATCTCTGATTGTAGCCAATTGAATCACCTCACTACCATTATAGTGAGATATTACTAAAAAATCAAGTTGTGTTTAGTAAAAAACGGAGAAAGCAAAAATGTTTACCAAAAGCTATTGACAGTTTACGAAACAAAACATATAATTTAGTTAACATAAAAACAAAAGAAACATTATTATCAAATAATAATGAAATATTTTGTGCAGGTTGTCACGGCGTTTTATTTAAAATTAAAAGGAGAAAAAATTATGAAACAGACATCATCACAACCAAGACTTGATGGCAAAATCCCAGGTAGAATCAAATACACCTTTGCTTTCGGTGCCCTCGGCAAAGATATGATTTATGGTATGATTGCCACATTTTCAATGATTTATTTCACAGACATCATCAAGGTCCACCCGGCATTTATCGGCGTAATGTTCTTTGTTGCAAAGTTATGGGATGCCTTTAATGATTTGTTTATGGGTATGATTGTTGATAACACACGCAGCAGATGGGGTAAATTTATTCCATGGCTTGTAATAGGTACGCTGGTTAATTCAGTTATATTTGTTGTTTTATTCACAGACTTCCACCTCGATGGCGTTGGACTTTGCATATTTGCAACAGCAGCTTACATACTCTGGGGTATGACTTACACAATTATGGATATTCCTTATTGGTCAATTATTCCTAACCTCACTTCAAATCCTGAGGAGAGAGAAAAAGTTTCGGTACTTCCGAGAATCTTTGCAAGTATCGGTCAGTCACTTGTTATTGCAGGCTTTGGTGTTCAGATTATTGAGGCTCTCAGCGGCGGCACAACAAATCAGGCAGGTTATCACAGATTTGCAATCATAATTGCAATTGTATTTATTCTTACAATCGGTATTACAGTAATCAATCTTCCGAAAAAGAGAGATGATTCTGTTCCGGAAAAGAAAGTTAAGTTTAAAGATATTTTCTCAATCATCGGCAAGAACGATCAACTTCGTTGGGCGGTAACTCTTATCTTCCTTTACAACATCGGCATTCAGTGCATTATGGGTGTTGCTACATATTATTTCAAATATGTTTGCGGCAACGCAGGAATGATGTCATCATTTATGATCAGCGCATCAATCGCAGAGGTTGTAGGTCTTATTGTATTCCCTAAGGTTGCAAAATTTCTTTCAAGAAAAACTTCGTTCCTTCTTGCATGTCTTTTGCCTGCATTTGGTCTTGTAATGCTTTTGTTCGTAGGTATTTTTGCTCCGCACAATGTTGTGCTCACATCAATCTCGGGTGTTATTGTAAAACTTGGTACAGGTCTTGAACTTGGTTGTGCAACAGTATTCCTTGCAGATGTTGTTGATTACGGTGAATTTAAGCTTGGAACAAGAAATGAAGGCGTTGTATTCTCACTCCAGACGCTTATCGTAAAATTTACAGCAGCTCTTACAGCACTCGGTATTGGTGCGGCACTTGGAAGCACACAGTATACTCCGGGACAGGAACAGTCATTTGCAACAGTAGCGTCAATCAGTACACTTATGTGCATTGTTCCTGCAGTTTGTATGCTTATTGCTTATGTTGTTTACAGAAAGAAATATAAGCTCAATGACGGCATGATGAAGAAGGTTATAAACACAATCAGTGCAAGAAGAGAAGGCAAGATTGATATGACACAACAGCTTGATGAAAGCGGTAATACAGAGCCTTCTATGTTCCTTCCTGCAGTTACGGAAAAGGCAGGTAAATAAAATGATTGATACTAAAACAGCAATTGAAAAAATTACAAACGGCGAATTTGATAATCTTTTCACTGATATATATATAGATTCATCAATGATTGATTATCAGAAAAAAAGATATGTTCATGCAATTGAGCAGTATGAAACAATTTTTTGCCCTGATAAAGTAGCGATATTCAGTGCTCCCGGCAGAAGTGAGGTTTGCGGTAATCATACAGATCACCAGCATGGAATGGTGCTTGCAACATCAATTAATCTTGATACTATTGCTGTGTCGGCCAAGAATAACACTGATGTTGTAAGATTTGTTTCTGACGGTTATGATATGATTACTCTCAATATAAATGACCTCGAAGTTAATAATGATGAGGCAGGCACAACAGTCAGCCTTATCAAAGGTGTTCTTCGTGGACTTAAGGATCATGGATACAAAATTGGTGGATTCAATGCTTATGCAACAAGTGATGTACTTGTTGGTGCAGGACTTTCATCGTCAGCAGCTTTTGAGGTAGTTGTCGGAACTATTATTTCTGGCTTATATAATGATATGAAAATAAATTCAGTTGAGATTGCTCAGATTTCTCAGTATGCTGAAAATGTATTTTTCAAAAAGCCGTGCGGACTTATGGATCAAATGGCTTGTTCAGTCGGAGGAATGATTAACATTGACTTTAAAGATCCGACAAAGCCAATTGTTAAGAAAGTACCTACCGAATTTGAAAAATATGATTACAGTCTTTGTATTGTTGACACAAAGGGTGATCATGTTGATCTTACAGATGATTATGCTATGATTCCCTCGGAAATGAAAAAGGTTGCAAATTTTCTCGGAGAAGATTATCTGAGAGATTGTGATTCAAACGAATTTTATATTCGCCTTGACGAAATTCGTGAGGCTGTTGGCGACAGACCGGTACTTCGTGCAATTCATTTCTTTAATGAGGAGCATAACGTTAAAAATGCCGTTTCGTCACTTGAAAACGGTAAGTTTGTTGAATTCCTTGACGCAATCAGAAAATCCGGTAATTCATCGTTTAAGTATCTTCAGAATGTATATACAACAAGAGATATTCAACATCAGAACGTCTCGGTAGCCCTTGCACTCAGCGAAAGCCTTCTTCGCAATTACGGCGTGTGCCGTGTTCACGGCGGTGGATTTGCAGGTACAATTCAGGCGTTTGTCAAAAATGATTTTGTAAGTAATTACAAAGAATTTATAAATAAAATTTTCGGAGAAAACTCATGCCATGTTCTCAAAGTGAGAAAATACGGCGGAATAAAAGTAATGTAATTATGCAGGTTTTGTTTTTATTAAGGAGGACAAAATGAAAATTCTTGTTTTAGGCGGTGCCGGATATATCGGTTCGCATACAGTTTACAGACTTATTGAAAGCGGTAATGAGGTTGTTGTATTCGATAACCTTGAAACAGGTCATATTGAGGCGGTTCATCCCAAAGCAAAATTTTATAAAGGTGATCTCAGAAACAGAAGTGAAATTGACAGCGTTTTTGATAAAGAAAAAGGTATTGACGCTGTAATTCATTTTGCAGCCAATTCACTTGTCGGTGAAAGTATGACTAACCCTCTCAAATATTATGATAATAACCTCAACGGCACAAAGGTTTTGCTTCAGTCAATGGTTGCTCACGGAATTGATAAGATTGTATTTTCATCAACAGCGGCAACATACGGTGAGCCTGAGAGAACTCCTATTCTTGAAACCGATCCGACAAATCCGACAAACTGCTACGGAGAAACAAAAAAATCCATGGAGAGAATGTTCTATTGGGTTGAAAAAACACATGGTTTAAGATATGTTTCTCTCAGATATTTCAATGCATGCGGAGCACATATCAGCGGAAAAATCGGTGAGGCACATAATCCTGAAACCCACCTTATTCCGATTATTCTTCAAGCGGCACAGGGTACCCGTGACCACATAAGTATTTTTGGTACTGATTATCCCACATCTGACGGAACTTGTATTCGTGATTATATCCATGTCACTGACCTTGCACAGGCTCATATTCTTGCAGTTGAATATCTTATGAAGGGCGGTAAAAGTGATATATTCAATCTTGGCAACGGTGTAGGTTTTTCTGTTCGTGAGGTAATTGAAAAAGCAAAGGAGGTTACACAGAAAGATATTAAGGTTGTTGAAGAAAGCAGAAGAAGCGGTGATCCTGCTGTATTGATTGCATCAAGCGATAAGGCGAAAACTGTACTTGGCTGGAAACCTGAGTATGATGATCTGGGAACAATTATTAAAACAGCGTGGAAATGGCATTCAACACATCCCAACGGCTATAGTAAGTGAGGCGGTATTTATGAAGAACAGCGTTTACGGCTTAATATTAAGACTTGTTTCATACGGAATCAATACAGGGCTTATTAAAAAAGAGGATATAATCTACACGCAAAATAGGCTTTTGTCGTTGTTCCATATGGATGAACCCGATGACAGTTGTACTTGTCTTACAGCAGATAACGAGGATACTCTTGAAGAAATTTTGTCGGGACTTCTTGATTATGCATACGAAAAAGGAATCATTCCCGAAAATACAGTAACATATCGCGACTTATTTGATGTGAAACTTATGGCTTCACTTGTTAAGCGACCGTCAGAAGTAATAAGAGAATTTTGGCAGAATTATAGCTTTTCTCCTAAACTTGCAACCGATAGCTACTATAAATTCAGCTGCGATACCGATTATATAAGAAGATATCGTATTAAGAAAGACTTAAAGTGGAAAACATCAACCGAATACGGTGATATTGATATCACGGTAAATCTTTCAAAGCCTGAAAAGGATCCGAAAGCTATTGCAGCGGCAAAACTTCAAAAACAGTCGGGTTATCCGAAATGTTTGCTTTGTAAGGAAAATGAAGGATATGCCGGAAGAGTAAATCATCCTGCAAGAGATAATCACAGAATTATTCCGCTCACCATTGACGGAGCTAACTGGTTTATGCAATATTCTCCGTATGTTTATTACAATGAACATTGTATTGTGTTTAACGGTGAGCATACACCAATGGTAATCAATGATTCCACATTCAGAAAACTGTTTGATTTTATTTCACAGTTTCCGCATTATATAATCGGTTCGAATGCTGATTTGCCGATTGTAGGCGGTTCAATACTTACACATGAACATTTTCAGGGTGGAAGATACAGCTTTGCACTTAATAGGGCAGAGGTTGAAAGAAAGTTTATTGTTAACGGCTTTGATGATGTGGAGTGCGGAATTGTAAAGTGGCCTATGTCAGTTGTAAGATTGACAGGTAAAAACAAGGACAGCATTATTTCATTGTCTTCTTATATTCTAAAGAGTTGGAGAGCGTACACGGACGCAGATGTTGGCATTTTTGCTGAAACAGACGGTGAAATTCACAACACTATCACTCCGATTGCTTTTACAAAGGATGGAAAATTTGTTATTGACCTCGTTCTCAGAAATAATATTACAAGTGAAGAGCATCCTCTGGGGGTATTTCATCCTCATGCAAATTTGCATCATATAAAAAAAGAAAATATCGGCCTTATTGAAGTTATGGGACTGGCAGTATTGCCCTCAAGGCTTAAAGATGAAATGGCTGTTTTAAAGGATGCTATTCTTAATCACAAGGATGTAAGTGAAATTCCGAAAATCAGCAAACATTCCGAATGGGTAAATGAATTTGTTTCGCAGTATGATGAAATCAATGAAAATAATATTGATTCAATAATTCAAAATGAGATAGGAATGGCGTTTCTTAATGTTCTTTTGGATGCAGGTGTATTCAAAAGAACTCCTGAAGGACAAAAGGCTTTTGATAAATTTATAAAGACGCTGTAGTAAAGGAAGTGCTAAAATGTCAAAGGTAAGGGTAGTGAATTTTGAACCTACATCCAAAGGTGAAAACACTCATCTTTATATAATAGAAAATAACAGCGGAGCAAGCGTGACATTATGTGATTTAGGCGCAAGTGTCGTTTCGATAAAAGTTCCCGACAAAAACGGTAGTATTAGAGATGTAGTTCTCGGCTATGAGCACATTGACGGTTATGAATTTGACGGAACATACTTCGGTGCTACTGTCGGAAGATGTTGCGGAAGAATTGCTTACGGCAAGTTTACTCTTAACGGAGAAGATTATCAGCTCTCTGTAAACAATGGGAGTAACCATCTACACGGCGGATTTAACAACTTTAGCCGCAAAGTGTGGCTTGCGGTAGTTGATGATAAAGTTCCAAATACAGTTCTATTTATGCTTGATAGTCCCGACGGTGATGAGGGCTATCCCGGAAATATGAAGGTCTTTGTACGCTACACCTTTGATGATGAAAATGCACTTACGATAAAGTGGTCGGCAGTTTCTGACAAAGACACAATATGTAATCTGACCAATCATTCATATTTTAATCTTAACGGACATAAAAGCGGTAAAGTTACAGAAAATCACAAGCTGAAAATAAATGCAAATTTCTTCATACCGATAAATTCAAACCTCAATCCCACAGGAGAGATAACTCCCGTTAAGAATACATCTTTTGATTTTACCGAACCCAAGTTAATTGGAAATGGTATTGACAGAAAAAACGAGCAGATTGGTTTTGCAAACGGTATTGATCATATGTTTGAGCTGAATCATTCTGATGAAGAATGTGTGCTTGCAGCCGAAGCTGAGGGCATTGATAGCGGAATCACATTAAAATGCTATACTTCTCAAAAAGGTGTTCATGTATATACAGCAAATTATATCGATGTTTTGTCCAATATGGGAAAGGATTCAGCGACATACGGAGATAATTCAGCGTTTTGTCTTGAAACCCAGGGCTTTCCCGATGCTGTAAATCACAAGAATTTTCCTACGACAATATTAAAAGCAAACGAAAACTATACACAAACTACAAAATATATTTTTGGTATAAACAAATAAAATGAGCTGATTTCTAACTCCTTTAAAAATAAAATTTCTCTAAAATCAAGGACCACCTATTTTTCTTGGGTGGTCCTTGATTTTTAATCTCAGTTCACCGTTTTCATCGATCTTGTCCAAATCTCCGTAGTAAAAATTTGTTTGGTTAAATTTCTTTTTCCACGAAAATATCTTTTCTATCTTTTCATACTGCTCTTTAGACAGAAGAATTTTAATCTCCTTTTCTATCATTAGTTTGTACCTCACTGTTGATTAGATAGAATGTTTTCTTTTATCCACTTAGCAACGCCATCATTTTCATTAGTGTCGCACAGAACATCTGCTGCGTCTTTTGCTTTTTGCACACCATTTGCCATACAAATTCCAGTTCCACATAAAGTCAGCATATCTATGTCGTTATAATCGTCTCCAAAACAGATTACATCATCTATGTTTATTCCATAACTTTGTGCCAAGAATATAATACCATTACTTTTTGTCGCATTCTTCTTCATAATCATTCCTATTTTGTTCTCAGACAATTGGATATATAAGTCATCCGACAAAAATTCTTTATACCTCTCCATATCTTCCATCGAAGAAACCTCTATTATAACTTTGTCTGCCTTTTTTCCTTCCAGCTCTGCAAAATCTGCTGCTGTTATAATGTAATCCGTTCCAGGCCATAAATGTTCAACATTAAAGTTGGAGTATAAAACATCATCCGATTCAACTGCAATTGAAGCTTTCGGGTATTTATTTAATACTTGGTCAACTAGCTTTTTCACGCTATCAATTTGAAATCCATCCATCTTCTCCCCTAACTTATAGATAAGGGCACCATTATGATAAATCCCAGCATCTGTTTCTACACTTTCAAGGAATTTTTTTGCTGCTCTCAATGGACGTGCTGTTGCAATAACAAACTTATGACCTCTCATTCTAAGCTCATTTATAGCTTCAATTGTGTTCTTTGAAATTGTCTTATCATTCTTTAATAAAGTTCCATCCAAATCAGTAACAATCATTTTTTTTTCGTTTGCCATAGATATTTCCACCTTTTCTTTTTTTATTTAATATTTATAAATAATAATCATAATTGCAATAATTTTCCCTCATCACGGAAAAATGTGGGATAATTAAAAATAAATATTGAAAAAGAGCATAGGAAGCTCCAAAATTGTAGTTGACAAGACAAACAATGAAGAAGAGAAACCTATGCTCTATTTAGATGATATCAAGGTTGAATTTGAAAGTCAAGGATTTAAAGGAACACATATAGGAATCAGCCCTAATAAAGATAAAAGCGTACTGTTTCTGGAAAGCGTAAAATCAACGCAGACAGTCCGGTGCCCTTATTGCGGAGGCAGTGTATATATTTATGAAAACGGACAAGTCAAACTCAAAGATATTCCAATATGGAGAGGTACTACACACATATGGAACTTCTTTATCCATAGATATCAATGCAACTGTTGCCACGAAACATTTACAGAAGAAATACCTTTTAAATATCCCGGAACACGGATAACATACCGAGCTGCAAACTGGATCAAAGGCTTTTTGCAGCAAAAAATGTCCATCAAAGCAATACAGGAATTGACCGGTATTCACTGGGACACGATTCGCAAAGTACAGCGAGAGATTATGGACGAGGCGATTTGGAAAAGAGAAAAAATGTTAAGGGAGTAAGGCTACCAAGCCGATGTGGCTTATGAGCATATATACCGTAACGGAGATACTTTTGTGGGCTCAAAGGACGGCTCTTTGGAGCTTGGGCCACAGTGGGAGGAGTTAAAAAAGGAATAATATCTGTTTGAATTTATGGTATTAACAGCATTATTTGCGGCATTTACAGTTTCAACTTTATACAGGCTTTATATTTTCTGCCGCAAATCTAAAAAGTTTTTCTTAAATAATACAGACAAAAAATTAATACAGAATATTGAAAACATAACATTGCCCGCAGTTTCCTACTTTTCACAGGAACTGCGGGCAATGACGCTTCTTAAAAACCCTTTTTATTTTGGGGCTATTGCTTGAAAGAGAGCGGTTTTATTTATAATTTGTTTTGCAGGGCTTTTCCCTGCTATAGCTTTAATTATAGAGCCGCTAAGGCTTATTTTACTTTACGCCTCTTTCTGCTGACACAGCCTGCGGCAAGGGCAGCGGCTGAGGCTGCAAGCAGTACGGCAGGAACAACAATGCAGCTATTGCTGCCTGTTTTTGGAGATTTTACTGTGCTTGAGGTGCTTTGAGATGCATTGTCATCTGTAAGCTTAGGAATTGTTACGGCTTCTTCCTTTAGTCCGCATACTGTACATTCAAGGTGCTTAACCCCTGTAGATTCATTTGTAGGGCTTTGGTCGGTTTTCCACTCAAGGCTATGAGTATGCTCTGTAGGTGCTGATGTAGGTGCAGATGTAGGTGCCGGTGTATCATCTACGGTTACTTCAACTACCTCCTGACCTGAGCCGCTTCCCGGTAAGGAGTTAGACGGGTTTTCTGCCTGCATAACCATAATAAAGCTGTCGCAGTATTCCTTAGGAATATAGGTGTAAAAACGGCTGCCGTCTGACATTCTGGCAATAATGCTGTATCTGTTGTTAAGCTGCATTTTTTTATCACCGCCATGGTGCCATTCAACATAGCTGCAGTCCTTTGAATTTAAAAGCACATCTGCTACAGTCCAGTATTCATTTGTAACCTGACCGAAAATAGTTTTGGACTGTGAATATACGGTTTTTATGTCGTTGGTAACGAACATCCAGTCCATAGAGCCTTTACTTTCTTTCGGCTTGATAAAATCTCCGTTTTCTGAGGAGAAGAAAATATCATATAGCGAAACTCTTTCTGTTGAGCCTTTTGGATTATAGTCGTTATAAATATCTTTATAATACTTTTCGGACAATGCTTCGTAGGTGTTTTTGTTCTTATCTGTATACATATAGAACGAATCCCAGTGTTTATTGGTTTTTCTGCCATCGGGACATTTAAAATCGTTTGGGCCTGCGTTAAGGTAAGGCAGGGTTTGCTTTCTTGCCTCTCTGCAAAGGGTTATTTCGTGCCCCGGAACCTGATAGCGGCGTAAATTATCCGGCAGCCTCGTAACGGCTGTTTGCTCTGCAAGGCTTTTAATTTCCTTATTGGTGTCTAACAAAATTTTAAGCTTTCCACGGAGCAGATTAGCAGAGCCTTTGCCGTATTCATCTTCATATACTTCAATTCTTGCATTTAGTGATGCATACATAATGTTTGCCGATGTCATATAAAGATTAGCAAGTGATGACCAGTATTTTTCACGCATTTCATAGCCCTGGTGCTCCCATTTAAAATGCTGCAGAGAATAGTTGTTCATTAAATCCAGCGGTGAGCAGCTGCCGTCGATTAAGTAAACCGTATCTTGCAGCTTTTCTCCTAAAGAAGATACCTCTTGGTCAAAATACGACTTTTCGGCAAAGTTAAGCTCTTTAATATTTGTTGTGTCACCAATAGACCACACCAGGGTATTCCTACGGTTTTCTTCTATTTGCTTGTCAGTAAGACCTTCGGTGTTTTGTAAATCGGCAATATATAATTTTGTTTTTGAAAACAGAACATTGTTGCCGTTGTAATAATGGTTAATAGCATTAAGCTTTGCCTGGTCCTTTACAAGCGTACTTAGTTGGTCGAGCTTAAGCAGTGCGGTTTGATTTTGTTGATTTAATGTGTTTATAGCCGATAAAATCTGTTCTGTGTCGTCAGGCTTTGATGAATTAACCAGATTATCCAAAAACTTTTGACCAACCCAAATTCCTATTTTGGCGGGTGTGCCTTCAACCGGTATTTTAGACATAGCACCGTTTATAATATTGGCGGTGGTTGATTTCCAGTCCGCATTTTCTGCTGCCGATGTTTCATAAAAGCTTTCAGCGGAATTTTTAATTCTGTCGTTTATGGCTTCCAGGCTTTCTGTAGGCTCCTCGTCATAAGCGGCCCCTGTAAGTATTCCTGTAGGCAGCATACAAGCACTCATTATAAGTGCCATTGCTGCGGAAATTATTCTTTTTTTCATATTACCTCATCTCCTTGTGCAGTGTTTTAATAAAGCTCTTGAGCTTTATTTCTTTATAGCATTGTTTTTTAGGTCATAGGCAGTTATGGTGTTCCAGTCTCTGCGAATAACCACCTGTGCGGTTAAATCGGTATCATTGTAAACGATAGACCACTGTGTATTACTTGTAACATCTCCTTCCGTTGGCAGCTGAGAAGCCGACTTTAAGGCCTCCCATGCAATGTCGGTTGTGTATGTGCCTTTGTTTTTATTGAAAATTGTTTCAATTTTTTCGTAGCGTTCCTTGCCGTGACCGTAATTACCGTTTTTTTGGTTAGGCAAAACCTTATCGTTGTAGATTTCAAAGAAATTTGTAACTGTTCGCACAGGCGTTGCAACAAGCTCTCTTGCTTTGCTGTCGCAATCGTACTCTACAACTCTGCCGTCGCCGGAGGCATCGGTAATGTAAAAGTGATAATCCCTGCCGGCACTTGCAAACATATCATATTGCTTTAGCAGTTCAATGGCCTTTTCGGTGGTGTCTGCCTTATCAAGCACAAGGCGGATAGCTAAAGAGGTTGCAATGGTAGGCTTGCCTGTTTTTTGGTGAGTAGGCTCACTGTCAAGAGTAAGAACCGCTATGGATACGCCCTTTTCGTTCATACCGTCAAGGCATACAAAGGGTGCCGTAAGGCATGCAAGCTTGCTTTTAATGCTGCTGTCAGCGGCGTTTGCTGATATATTGTCCAGTGCAGCAAATGCTACCGACTTGTAGCCGTCCTTTGGTGTACAGTAAAGCAGCATAGACGATGAATCGTTTTTAAAGTCATAGTTTCTGCCCATAAGTACATTGCTGTCGGTATCTTTAATAGAAAATGCACTGCATCCGAAGTCCGGTACATCCATATGTATAGGCAGCAGCGGCAGTGATTCTTTAACTATAGCGTCCACAAGGGACTGTGTGTCGTCAATACCGTAATTAATAACATTGTCAAGGCTGTAATCATACTTAATATCCATACGGTACAGGTTATACTCATTGTAGTTTGTTATTTTCTCAATAGTTGATATGGTTTGGAGTCTTGTAAAATATATGCATACAAATGTGATTATTGCAGCAATAAGCAGTGCCAATATAGATACAAGAGTCCATTTAATTGCCTTTTTCATATTATATTCTCCGTTCCGTTTTTACCTTGTAAGTGAAAAGTCAAATTTCATTGCCAGTGATTTAAACAAATACTGCATAACCATATTTGCAGTGTTTTTTATATCTATATTCATTATATAGTTCAGTGCCGCCTGCCGTTCCTCGTTAGGAATTGAATATGCACTCATACTCATTGTTAAAAAACGCTCAAGCTTTTTTTCAAGTGTAAAATATATGTCGCAGGGCCTTGCCATATATCCCCTCATAATTCCTGCCGAGCCTATTTCCAGCTCGTAAAAGTCACTTTCGCTGTAGTTAGGGAGGTAGGAGCCGAAAATTTCGTACAGCTTTTTTGATGTTTGTCGGTGTATATATTCGGCTGTTTCCTTGTAGGTATATGCTTCAATATAAATTTCACGCAAATTTTCGTTTAGCTCTGCAATGGTTAGCTGAATAGCTGTTTCTGTTGCATAAAGCATAACGGCACTTGCGGCAGCACTTGTTTTGTCTATAATTTTATTGGCAAAGTCAAACTGATTTTCAAACATAAACTGAACAAGCTCCATTAATACGCCGTCCTTTGTGCGAAAAATGTTTTGAAATGTGCCGGCTGACACATCTGCAAGGGACAAAATGTCCGACATAGTGGTTTGACTGTAGCCCTGCTCTATAAATAGCTTCACGCAGGCTGAAAGTATTCTTCTCTTTGCGTTTTCACTGTCGTATCTTCTTGCCAATAGGCATTCTCCTTTCTAATTTATAATTGGATTACAAACCAATTATAACAAACTAATAGTTAATTTTCAAGCGTTTAATAAAATTTGTTTAAATTTATCTATAAAATTTTAAATATATGCGTAATATGTAAGGCGGTGTCTGCTCTTGAAAAATGGCGGTTTGTTGTGGTATAATGTAAGAAATACAGCATTGAAAGGATTGTTTGGCAATGACATATAAAGAAAGCTTTATTAAGTTTATGGTTGACAGCGGCGTGCTTACCTTTGGAGAATTTACTCTGAAAAGCGGAAGAAAGGCACCGTATTTTATTAATGCAGGCAACTACAAAACAGGTGCACAGCTTGCAAAGCTCGGCGAATATTATGCAGAGTGTATAAAGGACAACAATATTGCTGTTGAAACCCTGTTTGGTCCGGCATACAAGGGCATACCTCTTGCAGTAAGTGCTACGGTTGCGTTGTTTAATAAGTTCGGCACAAGTGTAAATTATTGCTTTGACAGAAAAGAAGCTAAAGACCACGGCGAGGGCGGCACATTTGTAGGCAGAGCCTTAACAGACGGCGAAAAGGTAGTTGTAATAGACGATGTTATGACCTCCGGCAAGGCCTTAAGAGAGGTGCTGCCAAAGCTGAAATCAGCTGCCGATGTTAATGTAACAGGTATGGTTATTACTGTTGACCGTATGGAAAAAGCCCTTGACAGCGACAAAAGTGCAGTGCAGTCAGCCTATGACGAGTTTGGCGTGAGGGTTTACTCTATTGTTACTATTAAAGACATTATCGGTGCTATTGAAAGCGGCGTTATTGAGGGCAAGGAGTACTTAGACTCTATGAAAAGTTATCTGGAGCAGTATGGTGCACAGTATTGATATAAATAATCAGCTGCTTTTTACTTGAATATTATAGCTGTTACAATGAGGCTGTTGCAGAATTTCACATTCTGCAACAGCCTCATTTCAGCTTGTACGGCTGACTATACACGAAAATAATTGCGGCAAAATGATAATGCGGCACCTCACCGTTGAGCATAAATTCGGCTTAGCCGCAAGTGCGGCTTTTCCAAAATAAAAAAGCGGCTACCGTTTCCGACAGCCGCCGTGTGAGTTAAACCGTTTTGTTAATTGTTGTGTCTTTTCTTTTTGGTGACAATTGTTGTGTTTATAACAGTGCCGCCGCTGATGAACAGCAATGCAATCCACAGTATTAGGCTGTTGTTATCGCCGGTTTTAGGAGACCTCGGAGCGTCCGGCAGCCTCTCTGCTGCTGTGTTTGCTTTTTTGATTTCTTTTTCCTCGTCCTCATGCTCGGAGATAGCCTTACCGCAGTAGTCGCAGCTGTGGTTTTTGTCTTTATCTATGCAGGTATGGTCTTTGTCCTCGTCCTCATGCTCGGAGATAGCTTTACCGCAATAGTCACAGATGTTGTTTTTGTCGGTATCGGTACACTCGCTGATTATATAACCGCATATATCACATCTGTGGTTTTTATCTGCGTCGGTGCAGTTCTTCGTTTCTACGCCTGCTTGACAACCGTCTACGCCGCACCTGCGTGTATGCGTGCCGTCGCTGTTTGATGACCAATCGCCGTAAGTATGCCCGTTATTGACCGTAACGGTTATTTCTGAGGTGTTGCCCGCTTTGTCGGTAACAATAATTGTCTGCTCCCGCTCTGTCGGGGAGAGAACAAAGCGGTCTTGCTCATCAAGAGCAACCGCCATTCCGTTTACAGTGACAGTGCTGACATATTTTTCATTGATTTTGACCGTCTGTGCTTCGCAGTAGGTTTTACCGTTCTCAACTCCGTTGATCGCAGGGGCGGTACCGTCAAGCACTATACCGTCCGAACAGATATGTCGGATATTTCCCTCAGTGTCGCTTAGCCTTACATATATGATATACTCGTTATCGGGAGCAATGCTAAAGGAGCCGTTATACTCGGTGAAGCCTGCGTCTGCAAGCTCGCTTTCGGTTATCTCTCGATTTGACAGCAGGTATTCAATCTTGACCTTCTCGCCGCTGTTATCGGCTGCGTTGACAGTAACCATCTGAGTTTCCTTAAAGAACAGTCCAAAGGTGATGTCATTCAGGAGCTTGTTCCATCTGTTCGTGCTTACGATGATTTCACCTGACGGTTTTTCAACATCACGCCACTCAGCCTTTAGGGTAATACCGTTTACGCTGTCGTCTGCCGCAAGCTCGGCATAAACAGTATCGGCATAAACAATGTAATCAATGTATTTCCAACCGATAAAGCTATAGCCGTTTCTTATAGGCTCGGCAACGCCGTCAAGCACCTTATCGTTCCAGCTTAGTGTTTTGCTTTCGACCTTAGAGCCGCCGTCGGTATCAAAGGTTATTGTGTAGCTGTTGGCTTTCCACTGAGCCTTAATCGTTATATTCTCCGCAGGCATAGCTGTCGGAATTTCCTTATCCCAACCAACAAAGGTATAGCCGGTTTTTGACGGATTGGCAGGGGCGGTAATTTCAGAGCCGTAATCCTGTGTGATAGGAGAAATCTCACTGCCGCCGTCGGTATCAAAGGTTATTGTGTAGCTGTTGGCTTTCCACTGAGCCTTAATCGTTATATTCTCCGCAGGCATAGCTGTCGGAATTTCCTTATCCCAACCAACAAAGGTATAGCCGGTTTTTGACGGATTGGCAGGGGCGGTAATTTCAGAGCCGTAATCCTGTGTGATAGGAGAAATCTCACTGCCGCCGTCGGTATCAAAGGTTATTGTGTAGCTGTTGGGACTCCATACGGGATAGAGCGTCAGTACCTCATTTGCGTAATAATAATCCTTTAAACCGTATACCCTTTCACCACCGTCTGTTGTTGCCCAGCCGGTCTGTGTGTAGCCCGGGCGGGTAAACAAAGCGTCTCGCAGACGGAGAGGATAAAAACCGTCGAACTTAGCATCGGTCACGGTATCTCCTGTGCCGTATGCACCGGGCAGATAAGTGACATCATACCGGTGGGTGAGCGAAAGAAATTCAACGCTTGCCGGTACGGTGTCACCGGGCTTGTAAAGGTTCCCGCCTTCGTCTTCCCACCACTGCGTTACACCTTCAGAAACGCTATCTGTAAGGGACAGTCCATCGATAGATGGGGCTGTGAAGCTTTCGCCGTTTTTGACCATAAGGTTAATGCCTCTTCTATCGTTAAAGTAATAATCGCCAAGGTAAAGGATCACTTCTTTAAGACCGTTCTTACCGAGAGCATCAACATTCTGCACTTCAAGCACGGGACGGTATGCACCGTCGGTCACATTATCTTTTTCCAAATTGGAGGTTAATTTTTCGTAGCGGAGCATCATGTATTCGTAACCGTAATTGTTATAACGGGTGTCTTGTCCCCAATATAAAAACAGGTCGCTTTTTATCTGCATATTTTTGATATACCAAGGGGCTTTTGCAAGTATCTGATCCCACTCGTTGTTTGTTGGGAAAATTTTCCCGTTTGTGGTATCAACGGTGCTTCCCATTGAAGGAGCACGCAGGGTGTAGTTAATGCCGTTTGAAGCGTAATTCCTGCCGAAAATAAGTCCATTTTGGTCAAGCTCCTTCCAACTAACCTTGTTTGTTAAGGTGTAGTTGGCTATAAATAAACTATGGAGCTGAGTATAGCCGTATATCGACTCGGGATCATCGGCCTTAGAAGCAATCTCGGCCGCCTCCACCACGCCCGTTGAAGAGGATTTTAACTTATAGGCCTCTATGGTACCCACATAGGTGAAGGGTACATAATGAAGAGAGGTGTCGGGCAGATCGCTGTCCACCGTGCCGGGGATATTCTCTCCCGACAGGTCGAAATAATATGTATCTCCCACTCCATATTCCAAATAAAATTCCTCGGGTTTTACCCACTGTGCCGTAAGAGATGTAACATGTGCCGGTACGCTTTCTCCCGGGGCATAAATCCTGTTGTTATCTCCCAGCCATGCAAAGTAGCCTGTGCTGTTGCCGTAGGGATGGGTAAGTCCATCGCTTGTGGGAGCGGCAAAGCTTCCGTTGCTTTGGACGGCAATTTTTATTTTTTCCTCGCCGCCGAGGGTGGTTCCGTTAAGGTTAAGGGTAACGGCTCTAAGTCCGTTTTTTCCAAGTGCGTCTGCGTTTTTGATTTCAAGAACAGGTCTGTAAGAACAACCCTTGTTGCATACAAAATCATCGATTATATTGCGTGGCGAGCTGCGATGATCTCCACGCCGTAAGCTGTGATTCTTTTCATACGGGTGAGAGTAGCAGGTATCCTGCCCCCATGAAGCATATTCCTGCCAATTCCTAATGAATTTGCTGTTTTTGTCAAGGATCCTGTCCCATTCGTTTCTTAGGGGTGCTGCACCGTTATTATTGCCTCTGCTTCCCACTGTCGGTGCACGCAGGTTATAATCTATACCGCCGCTTTGATAATCCTTGCCGTATATATAGTCCCCTGCCATGCTAAGCTCACTCCAACGGACCCATGTCTTTACAGAATGTTCGGCAATAAACAAACTGTGAGGATAGGTATATCCATATGAACTTAAGGAAGGATCGGTTATCCTTGAAGCATATTCGGAGCTTCCTGCAACCATGTAGGCTTCAGTCGTCAGAACATAGGAATTGACCGTTCCCGCATATATGAAGGGCACATAATGAAGGGTGCTTTCGGGCAGCTCTTCGTTAGTCTGACCGGGAATGTCAAAAGCCGAAAGGTCAAAATAATATCTCTCGCCGGTGGCAAGGTTAAATTGCTCTTCTGGATTTTTCTCCACCGTAAACCGAACGCTGAATAAATTGCCGATGTAATCGGTCTTATAGTCGCCGTTATACTGCTCTGAAAATACCGAAAAGTTATATTCGCCTTCAGCAAGGCCCGCAGGTATCCGAAAAGTTTTGCTGCCGTTGCTGGAAAAGACAGATGTACTACTGCGTCCGTAATATTTCACATTGCCGTCCTGGCCGAAAAGTATGGCCGAAATATATTCGTTATTGCCGGTTTTTGCATCATTGTAATTAATACTGATCTCTCCGCCGTCGGGAGTCACCGAAACGGCACTGGTCGAAACCCGAAAATCTCTGCGGCTGCTGTCGTAAAGGGTAAGCTTCCATTCGTTGCCGCTGTATGCGGGAATTTCCGCCAGCCCTCCATCGGTGTCCTCGACCGATTTACCTCCTGCCGCAGCCGATATGAACCTTATATCGTTCTTGTTTAAATTGAAGGCCGGGCGTGCCGAGTGGAGCGTGTTAACATTATCAACGTCAACAAAGCCCGTGTCAAAAATCAGGCCTGCGGCCTGTGTGAAACCTGTTGGATGGGAACGAAGCCACCATGCACCTTTATTTCCCGAGGTATCGGTGGCAATAAAACCGGGAGCCTTATCATAATTTCCGATGTAGTCGATTACTTCCCGAATTGAGGGGAAAAACATTTTGTCCGCATTGGTCAAGCTGCATTTGTCCCAGGTGTAGTCGAATAAATTCCTTTCGACATTATCGGTTTTTTCGACCGGAAGCATAGCCTCTTGCTCCAGACCGGAAAAATTGTTGCTGTTTGCCGCAAAATCTTTGCACCACTGTTGTGCGTCACTGCCGTTATATTCACTTTCGCCATGAATATAATCATACTTCACATTACCATCAAGAAGATTTTCCGACAGCATGAACATTCCGTTTCTTTTGCCGTCATTGGACTTGTCGGTGTCCAGTACCCTCCACTTAATTGGGTTGTTGCCGTTGTTGCCAAAGTAGATATAGCTGTTTGGCATAAAATGGATATTTTTGCCGTTTTGAACCCTTGTGGGACTGCTTAACGGCTTTGTGTTAAAGTGTATGGCCTGGTACTGCGTGCCTGTGCCTTCTGCGGCAAACACGTTTGTAGGCACAATGCACAGCACCATACATAAGGTGAGCAGGATGCTGAATATTCGTTTTTTCATATTGCATTACCTCCGTTCAAGTATTGTGAGCGGTATTTATCTGCAAACAGGGCGACGCCCTGCTTTAAGACCTCCATCTGGGATTGCAGGTAATATTCGTCCTCAAACATAGCGTAGTGTACACAGGCTCGGACGAATATAAAAATCAGCGGTGTGATTGTCGTATAGGGGATTCCTATCTTTGGCTCAAGCAGCTTTGCATACTCGGTATAACGCTTGTTGACGCCCTCAAAAAATTTTTTGCCGTGTTCAATATATTTCGGATGGGTGTATATTTGATACATCAGCCTATATTTTTTGCCGTGCTTTCGTGCAGTCCAATAAGGAACCTCTTTCACAAATCGCACAACATCCTTTGGGTCGGTTGGGGCTTTTTTCATAAAATCGTCCTCAACCTGCTCCATACAGTATGCCGTTGATTCGATAATAAGCTCATCCACACTGCTGAAGTAAGAATACAGGTTTCCCGTTGTGCAGCCGCACGCCGCTGCCAAAGCCTTAATGCCCGTACCTGTTAAACCGTTTTCAGCATAGCATTCAAAGCATTTTTCCATTATTTCGCATTTGCGTGCGTTGTGCTGCTCTGTTGTTCTCATATACGCCGACTCCTTTAATAACTAATTGATTAATTAACTAAATTATAGCATAGAATTATGAGTTTTTCAATAACGGTCTGCAAAAAGGCGTGCTAAAATTTGTATCAGCAAGTTTTTAATGCTTGCGATTTCGCTGCTTTTCAACACAGCACAGGAGTATATATTCTTGCATTTGATGACATTTTTTAAGCCGGAGGTGAATGCAGGCACAAAAATAAATTAAAGCAACAGGAACATAAGAATATATTTTGTGCTGTAGTTTAATTTATTTAAGCTGCGAAACAAAGCTATGAACTGCTGATTTGTAAAATTTAATATAAATAACAGAGGCTGGTAAATTCTGTTGGTAATCAATTTACAAACTTTAGCATAAATCACATAATGCACTTGCAAAATTCGACAGCAAGTGCTATAGTATACCCATACCAAACAGAAAATACATCTTGGCTATGCAAGTTAATTAGACAAAGACGTCACTTTTGAAGAAATCGCAGCTATTATGTGCGATATACTTTAAAGTGACTTTTTTGTTTACAGAAAAGCCTTTTCCTGTAGATATGTTTAATTAGTTTGTGCTACAGCCCCAAAGACTTACTTTTTTATGGTATAGAAAGCATGGGCTTAAACCCCAAAAAACAGCGACAAGGGCGTCACTTAGAAATGTTGGCAGACAGCATTTTGAAAGTGACGCCTTTATCATTATTATTAATTAATAAGGAGAGGACAGAAATGAAAAGAACAATCAAAAAAGTAATGGCAATGGCAATGGTAAGTTGTTTAAGCATAACAATGCTTGCAGGCTGCGGAGGCGCAGATACTTCGGCCTCATCTAATGAAAGCAGCTCAGCCGCAACTACAGACACAGCAAGCAAAAAGGTGCTTAGGGTAGGTATGGAATGTGCCTATGCACCGTTTAACTGGACACAGTCAACTGAAACCGTTCCAAACGGCGACAAGGCTGTAAAGATATATGGCCAGAACACATATGCCTATGGATATGATGTTATGGTAGCTAAAAAGATAGCAGACCAGCTTGGTATGGAGCTGGAGGTACATAAGGTTGAATGGGATTCAATCGGACTTGGAATGGATTCCGGAGAATATGACTGTATTATAGCCGGTATGGGAAAAACAGCTAAAAGAGAAAAATCCTACTCGTTTACAGAGCCTTATTACTACAGAGATAACTGCATAGTTGTAAAGGCAGATTCAGACCTTGCCTCCGTTACAGGCCTGTCACAGCTAAAGGGCAAGAATGTAAAGTTAACTACACAGCTTGGTACAGGCTGGGTTGATTTGCTGGATCAAATTCCGGACGGCGTGCTTGGTTCAAACTATGAAACAACCGGTGAGGTATTTATGGCGGTTTCAAACGGCGTTGCAGATGTAGCGGTTATTGATGTACCTACAGCAGAGTCGGCTTTGCTTACAAATAAGGATTTAAAGATGATTAAGCCGGACAAGGACGACGCCTTTAAGAACGACCAGGAAATGACAAATGTTTGTATAGCTACAAGAAAGGACGATACAGAGTTTAGAGATAAAATTCAGAAGGCAATGGATGACATTGGCTGGAACAATAAGGACGATATGGACAAGCTTATGGAGGAGGCTATAGCAGCTCAGCCGGCAGCTTAACCAACATAAAAATATGACAACCGGTTCTGTGGTTGCCTTTACGGCAGCCACAGGTGTTCAAGAAAGCTTTTAGTAAAGGGGAGAATAAAGTATGAATTTTACTGATCCTAGTAACATTTTAGAATGGATTGTATATCTTGCCAACGAATACAAGCTTATGTTCCTTGAGGGACTATGGACTACATTATATATTGCCGTAATCGGTACTTTTTTTGGCTTTATACTGGGCTACCTGGTAGGTATGGTTCAGGATATTAAAATTAACAAGCAGGACAACATTGTCAAGCGTATTGTTATGAGAGCAGTTAAGATTGTCTGCGTAGTATATGTAGAAATTTTCAGAGGTACACCAATGATTGTACAGGGTATGATCGTCTACTATGGTATGCTTCAGGCAGATATTAAGATTTCTCCGGCATTTGCAGGTATTTTGGTTGTAGTATTAAATACCGGTGCATATATGGCAGAAACAGTAAGAGGCGGCATAAACTCCGTTGACAAGGGACAAAAAGAGGGTGCTTGGTCACTTGGTATGTCGCCTATGCTTACAATGTTTAGAGTGGTGCTGCCGCAGGCATTTAAAAATGTTGTGCCTGAAATGGTAAATACATTCCTTACAAACCTAAAAATGACTTCAGTGTTAAATGTTATAGGCGTGTCGGAGCTGTTCCTTGTTGCAAAAACGGCTGGCGGCACATATTACAAATATTTTGAGTCTTACCTGGTAATTGCCATTATTTACTTTGTAATTTGTTTTGTACTGAACCGTTTGTTCCTGCTTTTGGAAAAGAGGCTTGCAAAGAAAAAGGCTTATACACTTGCAGTGGAATATATGGAAGGCACAGCATAAGGAGGGATAGGTTATGTTAGAAAAAACCGCCGATAAGGTTATTTCTATAGAAAATTTAAGCAAATCCTTTGGTGACCACCAGGTTTTGCGTAAAATTGACTTTGCCGTGTCAAAGGGTGAGGTTATATGCATTGTAGGCTCGTCAGGCTCGGGTAAATCTACTTTGCTTCGCTGCATAAACAAGCTGGAGCAGCAAACAGACGGCAAAATTTACTTCAACGGCAAGGAGGTTGAGGAAAAGCAGAGGGAAATAAACGAATACCGCTCCAGGGTAGGTATGGTGTTTCAGTCCTTTAACCTTTTTGAAAATATGACGGTTCTTAAAAACTGTATGCTTGCAGTTACAACCGTACTGCATGAATCAAAAAAAGAAGCATTTGAAAGAGCCATTAAAAATTTAAAGTCTGTAGGTATGGCACCGTACATTAACGCCTATCCGTCACAGCTTTCCGGCGGACAAAAGCAGCGTGTCGCCATCGCAAGGGCACTTTGTATGAATCCTGAGGTGCTGCTCTTTGACGAGCCAACCTCAGCCCTTGACCCTGAAATGGTAGGGGATGTTCTGAATGTAATGAAGGAGCTTGCCCATACAGGACTTACTATGATTATAGTTACACACGAAATGGCATTTGCAAGAGATGTTTCTACACGAACAATCTTTATGGACAGAGGCTATATTGTAGAGGACGCACCTCCGCATGAGCTTTTCTACAGTCCAAAGAACCCACGAACACGAGAATTTCTTTCAAGATTTTTAAAGGATCAAACAGAAAAAACGGAGGCTGTGGCAAATGGATAATATTGTTATTACTGTTGCCCGTGGCTTTGGCAGCGGCGGTAAGGAAATTGCCTCAAGAGTTGCAAAGGATTTGGGAATATCCTGTTATGAAAACCGAATTCTTACCCTTGCCTCACAGCTAAGCGGACTTGACGAGGAGCTTTTTAACGAGGTAAACGAAAGGGTAAGAGAAAAAGGCGGCTTTGCGGCTTTTATGAAGGGATTGCCAAGAGCCAGAAGCTACATTACTAAGGGCAAGTTTGTATCGGACGATACATTGTTTGAATACCAAAGGAAAATTATAGAGGAGCTTGCGGCAACGCAGTCCTGCGTAATAGTAGGCAAATGTGCCGACTGGGTATTAAGAGGCAAGGACAATGTAATAAGCCTTTATATTGAAGCACCTCGTGATTTCTGCCTGAAACGAACAATGGAGCGTATGCAGGTAAACGAGGCTGTGGCAGAAAAAAACATAGTTCAAACAGACAAGTACCGTGCCAACTACTACAAGTATTACACAAAGGGCAACTACTGGACAAACCCTATTAACTACGACCTTACTCTTAACAGTGAAAAGGTTGGAGTAGAGCAGTGTGTAAAGCTGATAGAAAGCTATGTAAAAATAAAGATGGACTATCTTGGAATAAAGAAATTATAAGCTTTGGAGGAATTTATTATGAAACTCAGTGAAACAGGACTTACAGCAGAAGAACTAAAGGGCTTAGTAAAGAAATATATGATTGAAACCTACGAGCGTTTTGACTTTATTGCCGAAACCGGAAAGGGTATGTATTTGTACGATGAAAAGGGCAATGCCTACCTTGACTTTTACGCAGGTATTGCGGTAAACAGTACCGGCAACTGTAACGAAAAGGTTGTTGCGGCTATTCAGTCACAGGCGGCAGATTTGATTCATACCTTCAACTACCCGTACACAATTCCGCAGGCATTGCTTGCAAAGAAAATTTGCGAAACTATCGGTATGGACAAAATTTACTACCAAAACTCCGGTACAGAGGCAAATGAGGCTATGATTAAGCTTGCCAGAAAGTATGGCGTAGACAAATATGGCCCTGACAAATACGAAATTGTTACTGCTAAAATGGGCTTCCACGGCAGAAGCTTTGGCTCTATGTCGGCTACAGGTCAGCCCGAAACGGCAATTCAAAAGGGCTTTGGCCCTATGACGCCGGGCTTTAAATATGCTGAGTTCAACAACCTAAAGGCTTTTGAGGACGCAATTACGGAAAATACCATTGCAATTATGATTGAGCCTGTACAGGGCGAGGGCGGCGTACACCCGGCTACAAAGGAATTTATGACAGGCTTAAGAAAGCTGTGTGACGAGCGTGGATTGCTGCTTTGCCTTGATGAGGTACAGGCAGGCTGGTGCAGAACAGGTGAAATTATGGCGTATATGAACTACGGCATTAAGCCTGATATTGTATCAATGGCAAAGGCTATGGGCGGCGGCTTGCCAATAGGTGCCATTTGTGCTACAGACGAGGTGGCAAAGGCGTTTACAAGCGGCTCTCACGGCAGTACATACAGTGGCAACCCTGTAGCCTGTGCGGCTTCACTGGCACAAATAGGCGAGCTGCTGGACAGAGATTTAGCCGGCAACGCAAAGAAAATGGGCGAATACTTCAGAAAAAAGCTAAGAGAGGTTGTTCCTCATGTTAAGGATGTTCGTGGCTTGGGGCTGTTCATAGGCGTTGAATTTGAGGACGGCTATAATTCAGTAGATATTAAGCACGAATGCTTTAACAGAAAGCTGATTGTTACGGCTATAGGCAATAACATTATCCGTATGGTGCCGCCGCTTATTCTGACAGAGGAGCACTGCGACAAGGCGGCTGAAATTATTGCCGAGTCGGTAAAGACACTGGAAAAGTAATTGTAAATTAAATTTTATTTCATATACAGTCGCAGGACTGTAAGCTTGGGGCAGGCAAAGGTGAATAAAACCTTTGCCAAAGCCCCAATAATTTTTTAAAGGCAGGTAGTTTTAATGGATTTTAATTATACACTTCCCGTAAATCTTATGTTTGGCAGTGGAAAGTCGGAGCTTGCAGGCGAGGTATGTAAGAATTACGGCAAAAAGGCATTTGTTGTTACAGGCGGCAGCAGTACAAAAAGGTCGGGACTTCTTGACAGGGTAGTGTCAAGGCTGACAGAAAGCGGCGTAGACTCTGTGGTTTTTGACAAGGTTACACAAAACCCGCTTACCTCTACGGTGTACGAGGGGGTAGAGCTTGCAAGGGCAGAGGGCTGTGATGTTGTTTTAGGAGTAGGCGGCGGCTCTATTATGGATGCAGCCAAGGCCATAGCCTTTTGTATGAATAACGACGGGGATATATCGGATTATATATTTGGGCTGAAGCAGGGCAAAAAGGCTGTGACAATTATTTTAATACCTACAACCTGTGGAACAGGCAGTGAGGGTAACCAAATTGCGGTTTTAACCAACCCCATAACAAAGGACAAAAAAGCACTGTACACTATGAATATTTTACCTGCTGTTTCTATTATTGACCCGCAGGTTATGAAAACTATGCCGAAGCATATTCTGTGCTCGGTAGGCTTTGACGCCTTTACGCATTCGCTTGAGGCATATACCTCCAAAAAGGCAAATCCTCTTACAGACGCACAGGCACTGCTGGGTATTAAGCTTATTGCAAGGAATTTGCCAATGCTTATGGAAAGCTATGACAATGACAGGGCGTGGGAGGCGGTCAGTCTGGCGGCTACATTAGGCGGTATGGTAATAGGTGCTGCCGGAGTTTCTGCGGCACACGGGTTGGAGCACCCTGCCTCCGGCTTAAAAAATATTGTACACGGCAGAGGCTTGGCGGCACTTACGCCTATTATAGTTGACCGCTTAGCACCGGCACTTCCGCAGAAGTTTGCAGAGGTTTCTAAAATTTTGGGCGGCAAAGACGAAACCGACTGTGCCGACAGCATCAGAAAATTCTTAAAAGCCATTGACCTTGATGTTAAGCTGGGTGACCTTGGTATTGTGCAGGACGATGTTCAGTGGATGACAGACAACTGTATGAAAATATCCGCCGGCAACCTTAACAATGCACCAAAGGTATTCAGCAAAGAGGAGGTAGCAGAAATCTACAGTTTGGCTATATAAATTATAATGTATACACATACACATCTATATGTGTATGAAAAAGGCTGTTATTATGATATGCACCCTTAGCAAACGCTTGGGGAAATATCAGTATAACAGCCTATTTTTTGTTGTTACTGTAAAATATAAATATATTTTAATAAACTGTCAAAATATATTTAGGCAGTTTTTCTTAATACAGTGTTTAATATTGCAATAAATGAAAAAATATTAATAATATTACGCTAATACTTAATGTATATTACAAATTATGTGGGTTAATTGTGAATAATTATTAAAAAATTACGGTATTCTATTGTAAAATAGTAAACTTTATGGTATAATGCTTGCAAGATGAATGTCTTGCAGTCTGTGATTACAATAAGCGTATGCAGTACCTAATTTGTCATCGCCGAGGCGACATAAAAATAAATATAGTATGGTACAATATTTTTAGAATAAAAACTGTGGCAGGGTATGAGCTTACCGAAATACTGCCCTATGTGTTTGGAGGTATATAATATGGGACTGTTTCCTTTTAGAAAGAAAAAACAAACACCGGAAGAACGGGCCGAAATGCTGTACACCGAGGGAATGACATTAATCACAAACGGCTATTGGGACTCTGCATTTAATTCCATTTCAAAGGCAGCCCAGCTTGGGCACCGTGGAGCTATGGGACAGCTTGCAATGATGTACATATTTGGTCAGGGCTGTGAGCCGGACCGCAGCAAGGGAATTGACCTTTTGCGAAAATCAGTGGAGCTGGGAAATCTCTTTTCCTGCTATGCATTTTCTGTACTGTGGGACCATAATGTTGAAGGGATTACCGCAGAAGAGGCAAAATCAATGTGCGAAGTTGCCGCCAATGCCGGTATGCCGGAGGCAATAGAAAGATTAAACAAGGGCTTTGATACAAAGGAATAAAGATTAAAAATGTCCCAAAAGAGTACATTAACAGAACCATACAGCATAAACCGCTAACAGATTAGGAGGTATATATGGCATACACAGAAAAGGACGAAAAGCGACTGGTAGAGCTATTACAGAAAATTGAGGACGGGAAAGAGCATGAGTATTCCGCACCCACATACAAAGACACTCCGTATTTAAAGGAAATGCAGGATATTGTCAAAAATCATCTTGATAGCGAACAGCCTTACGATAAGGACACACTAACTGACAGTATATCTGTGCTTAGGTATTTGGCAGGTTCATACGAAAAAATGTGCCGAGTGCTTTATGCCGAAGAAATGTGCAAAAGGGTATTGGAACTACGGTCAGAGCTGTATAAACGATATTCACTTACAGAGGAAGGCTGTGACGATGATTACTACAGGGCGCTAAGACTTCGCAATTACTATAAAAAGGATGACTGCAAAGACTTATCTACGCTAATGTCAGAAATATTGCCGGAAAGCAGCCGCATAAAAATTGAAGCTGAGGTTTCAAAATACTACCCTTCTATTAAGCATGATCCTATTGAGCTAAGCGAAAAATATTTGTCGGTTATTGATGAGGTTGAACGCAGAATGGACGAGGCGGGAGCTGATAAAATGCACACCTTTGAAAGAATTGATTTAAAAACCCAATTATTAAGTGAGTACGGTGTGTTCTGGAGATCTGAAATAATTTTGAATCCAAAAGTCCATTTTGATTAATAAAATCCGGATATTAACAAAAAGGCTTGTTTTATATACAGGTTTATATTATAGCTGTATGTAAACAGGGATTTTAAGACAGGTGAAGAAAATTGAATGAGAGTTTAATACAGGAATGCAGGCTGTATATAGAAAGAGGCGGTGAGGATACGCAGAGAGAAGCAGAAAAGCTGTGCCGGCCAAGCTTCAAGTTAATGGATATTGATGCCGGCGAGTTGGATTTTTATTTGCAGTTTAACCGTAATCTTTCCTTTAACGAAAGGCTTTTTCTGCTTATTGACCGTACAGGACAGCATGACAGCGACATATATAAAAAAGCTCGCATAGACAGACGCTTATTTTCTAAAATTCGCTGTAACGAGAAGTATATTCCAAGTAAAAAAATAGTAATTGCCCTTTGCTTGGCTTTGGAGCTAAGTCGTGATGAGGCAGACCTGCTGTTGTCTTCCGCCGGTTACAGTCTTTCATCTGCCAATGACTACGACCTAATAATTGCATTTTGTATTGATAAAAGGGTATATGACTTTTTTGATATAAACGAGGTTTTGCAGCATTTTGGATTTGATGTTTTTTAAGAAAGAAAGCAGTTCATTAAATATCTGCGGTTACTATGCCAAAGGAGGGCAGACCTATGAGTAAAAGTAAAAAAATGAGAAAGCTTATAAAGGCCGCAAAATCAGGGAGACCCTATGCTATGTACCGGCTCGGTATTTGCTATGAGCTTGGCAGAGAGCGTCCTCAGGATATGAATGAAGCGGCACAGTGGATAGCAGAAGCCGCACAGTTAGGTTATGCTCCGGCTGTGGAGTGGATAAAGGATTATAGCTTTGACGACAGTGCGGCTGTTCAGGCAGAGGCATAAAAGCAGGTGCTTTAGCTGCCCTTGCCGTCTGATGTTTTAACAGTGTTTAGTACAAAGCGAAAGGAGATTAAAATATGGCAGAGTATTATCCAAAAGGGTATAAAATCCCTTTAGCCAACGGTTCCTATGCGGAAATTATCCAAAAGCTTGGCGAGGGGGGACAAGGCGTAGTTTACCGTGTTGCCATAGGCGGCAAGGAATACGCCCTAAAATGGTACCATAAGGGAGCCGTGCAAAACCCAAAGAAATTTTACCAAAATCTTGAAAACAATGTAAATAAGGGTGCTCCCACAAAAGCCTTTTTGTGGCCGCTGTACCTTACCCAGCCTGTAGACGGCAGCTTTGGCTATATTATGGAGCTTCGCCCAAAGAATTACCGTGAATTCTCCGATTTTCTTTTGGCTAAGGCTCATTTTCAGTCCCTTTCATCGGCGGTTAATGCAGCACTTAATATTACCAACGGGTTCCGTGAGCTGCACCGCAACGGCTTTTCTTATCAGGATTTGAATGACGGCAACTTTTTTATTGACGCTGAAAACGGAGATGTTCTTATTTGCGACAATGACAATGTTGCTCCATATGGTGAAAGTCTGGGAATTGCAGGAAAGGCCAGATATATGGCACCGGAGGTTGTTCGCAACCTAAAGCACCCCGATGTTATGACGGACCGTTTTTCTTTGGCCGTGGTGCTGTTCCGTTTGCTGTTTCTTGACCACCCTCTTGAGGGAAAGCGTGTTGTGGAGGCACCTTGCCTTACCGAGGAGCTGGAGCTAAAGTATTACGGCAAAGACCCTATATTTATTTATGACCCTACAGACGATAGTAACAGACCTGCACGTGGCGTTCATTCCAATGCCATAAAATTCTGGCCGCTGTATCCGCAATTTATTCAAAATAAATTTATTACGGCACTTTCAAAGGACGCTATGACAGGGAAAACAACCCGTATGACAGACAATGACTGGCAGCTTGCCTTTACAAGACTTCGTGATACGATTATTACCTGTCCTTGCGGATCGGAAACCTTTATTAATGTTGCAGGCGATGCAAGCTGCATTAACTGCGGCAGGAGGATACCAAAGCCGCCTGTTCTAAACTGCCATAATCATAAATATGGCTTGGCTTTGTTCCCGGGGGTAAAAATGTACCGATGTCATATTGATAAGGACAGTGACGATTTTACCCGGGTTATAGGCGAGGTAGAACGAAATCCAAAAAATCCGGCGATGTGGGGACTTAGAAATGTCAGCGATATAGTGTGGAACGCAGAAACGCTTGACGGTACGCTTAAGCCCATTGCCAAGGGGCAGATTGTTCCTATAACGGCAATAAAAGCAATCCATTTTCCAAACAGTATCGGAATTATAGAATACAGTAAATAAAATTTTAGATTCGGAGGGAATTACAATGGCAGGTATATACGAAAATGCGGTAAAGGTTGCACGCAGAACTATGACGCTGTTTTTTCTGGTGGATACATCGGGCAGCATGGACGGAAGCAAAATAGGAACGCTGAATTCCGCAGTAGAAGAGGTTATTCCGGAAATTTGCAAGCTTTCAAGCGATAACGCAGACGCAGCAATTAAAATTGCCGTACTTGAATTTTCAAGCGGTGCCCGTTGGATAACGCCGGCACCTATGGATGCCGCAGATTTCAGATGGAATCATCTGAATGCTGACGGTTTAACAGACTTTGGTGAAATGTGCAAAATGCTGAATGAAAAGCTTTCCCGCAAGGCTTTTATGAGTGATGTGGCAGGCTCCTTTGCTCCGGCAATTTTTCTGCTGTCCGACGGTGAGCCTACCGACGAATACCAAAAGGAGCTTGGCAGGCTTAAGGAAAACAACTGGTTTAAAAAGGCCATTAAGGTAGCTGTTGCTATAGGCGACGACGCCAACAAGGATGTTTTGGCTGAGTTTACCGGTAACAAGGAAGCCGTAATTACAGTTCATACTCCTGAGGCTCTTACAAAGATGATTCGTTTTGTTTCCGTTACAGCCTCACAGATAGGCTCAAAGTCCAGCGGTGTAGGCAAGGGCGGTGTGGATCAGGCAACCAATAAACAAAATGATACAATTGAGGCTATTAAGAATACCGTTGCAGAGGATCCTGTAGGGGGCGTAGAAATTGCAAATACTCCTGTTTCCTCTGAAAATCAAGAGGATTGGAATTGGTGATTAATATGTACCGCAGCTTTCATTTTACAAGCATAGGTGCGTCCCACATTAAAAAAGGAACGGTTTGTCAGGATTATTCTATGAGCATAGAGGCGGAAGGCTATACGCTGGCAGTTGTTTCGGACGGACACGGCGGTGAGGATTATTTCCGTTCTGACAGAGGAAGCCGGTTTGCCGCAGAGGCCTTCTGTCGCTGTGTAGAAAATGCGTTTGCATCTTCGGCGGAGGAGCCACAGGAGAATTCTACAGAAACCTTTCTGAAAAACAAGGCCAAAAACTTTGCTGACGCACTGAATGCCTGCAAAACAGACAAGCAAATCGGCGAGCAGATGCGTTGGTTTATACGCAGTGTGGTAACTAACTGGAATATTCTTGTGGATGAGGATATTGCCGCAAATCCTTTTACAGAGGAGGAAATGCAGGCGGTGTCCGACAAGGCTAAGGCTCGCTATACAAAGGGCGAAAAGGTACAGTCTGCATATGGTGCTACACTTATAGGCGTGGTGGTTACCAAGGACTTTTGGTTTGGCGTTCATATTGGCGACGGAAAATGCGTTGTATTTGACAAGGCTGGAGTTGATTCCGAGCCTATTCCGTGGGATGAGCAGTGCTTTTTAAATATTACAACATCTATATGCGATTCCAATGCCGGCAGTGAATTTCGCTATTTCTTCAGCCGTGAGCTTCCTGCCGCCGTATTTGCAGGCAGCGACGGCATTGACGACAGCTTTACAAATGAAAGGCATTTGCATAATTTTTACCGTGTGGTAATGACCTCCTTTGCCGACGAAACAGAAGCAAAGGCGGCAGAGGCCCTTGCGGATTATTTGCCAACCCTTTCGGCACAGGGCAGTGCAGATGATATGTCTGTAGGATGTATTCTTGACATTGAGCATATAAAGGATAATGCAGTTTTATATGAAAGGAAAAAGGAGCCTTACCTGAAAATATACCGTGCAGGTAATTTGGGGGCACCGTCTGTTTCTGACGATTATATACAGAAAAAAGAAATTGAAGCAAATGAAGGGATAGTGCACCTTGATATGATTGGCTGCTGCGGCTTTCAAAAAGGCATTATGGAGCTGGAGATTTTGTCTGTTGCAGACAGCACCGTTACAATTTCAGCAAACGGAAAGCAATACAAGCTTACGCCTGAGGAAAGAATAGAAATAATAGACAGCGATTTATCGGACGGCATAGGTCAATATGATACATTAATTATCCAATGTATTATGAAGTAACCGTTAATTAAGAAATATATTGTATTTATATAAAAGCAAAAGTGCGATGACTTAATTTTAGTCATCGCACTTTTTATTATATAATTCGTTTAAAATAAGGAGCTTTAGTTGTATACAGCGGTATAATATTATTATGCTATCAGCCTGTGAACAGCACTGTAAATTTTTTGTGCTATGTAGGGGTTGTTCATAGTATACAGATGTATACCGTCTGCACCCTGGGCAATTAGGTCAACAATTTGGTCGATAGCGTATGCAATGCCTGCGTCACGCATAGCAACAGGATTGTCGATGTATTTGTCCATAATTGCCCTGAATTTTTTAGGTACTGTTGCACCGCACAGGGTAGCCATTCGCTCTATTTGCTTTTTATTTACTACAGGCATAATTCCCGCTTCAATAGGCACATCAATGCCGGCTAAACTACAACGGTCCCTAAAGGAATAAAAATAGTCGTTATCAAAAAATAGCTGCGTCATAAGCTGGCTTGCACCGGCATCTACCTTGGTTTTCAAATGGTGAATATCTTCAATTTTGCTTTCGCATTCAATATGCCCCTCAGGGTAGCAGGCGGCTATAATATTTACATTGCTGTGCTCTTTTATGAAAGAAATTAGGTCGCAGGCATATTTAAAATCGCCGCTGCCGTCATAATCTTGTGGAATATCACCTCTAAGGGCAAGTACATTTTCGATACCCTTGTCCTGTAGCTCGCCCAGCTTTTCAAGAACATCGTCCCTTGTAAGGCCTATTCCCGGCAGGTGGGCAACGCTTTCTATGTGATATTTGTTTTTAATTTCACTTGCTATTTCAAAGGTTGCATTTCGGTTTTTACTTCCGCCCGCCCCGTAGGTAACGCTGATAAAGTCGGGTGAAGTATCCTTTAGCCCCTCCAGGGTATCGTAAATAGTGTTTATAGGCGAGCTTTTCTTTGGAGGAAAAACCTCAAAGGAAAGCACAGTTTTTTTCTTGAATAGTTCGTTAGTTTTCATTTCGCAATTCCTTTGCCGCCTCAACAAGGTTTTTAAGGCTTGCTGTTGTTTCGGCAGTGCCTCTCGTTTTTAGTCCGCAGTCAGGGTTTACCCACAGCTTAGTTTTGTCTATTTTTGTAAGCATTTTGTCAAGTGCGGATTTAATTTCAGCTACAGACGGAACTCTTGGCGAATGTATATCGTATACGCCCGGACCTACCTCTGTTTTAAAGTTGTTTTCCTTTAGTGAGTCAAGAATCAGCAGGTCTGAACGAGATGCCTCAAAGGTAATAACATCTGCGTCCATATTGTCAATGGCAGGAATAATATCTGTAAATTCACTGTAGCACATATGTGTGTGTATTTGTGTTTCAGGCTTTGTGCCGCTGTGTACCAAACGGAATGCAGGTATGGCCCAGTCAAGATACTCACTGTACCAGTCAGATTTACGCAGAGGAAGCTTTTCACGCAGTGCCGCTTCGTCTACCTGAATAATCTTAATGCCGTTTTTCTCCAGGTCAAGCACCTCGTCACGAATAGCAAGTGCTATCTGATATGTGCTTTCCTTAATTGATATATCCTCACGAGGGAATGACCAGTTAAGAATTGTAACAGGGCCTGTCAGCATACCCTTCATTGGCTTTTTGGTAAGGCTCTGTGCATATACAGACCAGTCAACAGTCATAGGTTTTGTACGGGATACATCGCCCCATATAATAGGCGGCTTTACACAGCGTGTGCCGTAGGACTGTACCCAAGCCTTTTCTGTAAACAGGTAGCCCTTTAGCTGTTCGCCAAAGTATTCAACCATATCGTTACGCTCATATTCGCCGTGTACAAGTACATCAAGTCCTATTTCCTCCTGCAGCCTTACACATTCTGCAATTTTATTTTTGTTAAACTCTACATACTGTTTTTCTGTAATTTCACCCTTTTTAAAGGCAGTACGGTTTTTCTTTACATCAAGTGTTTGCGGGAAAGAACCGATAGTTGTAGTAGGGAATAGAGGGAGCTTAAAGGTTTCCTTCTGGATTTTTTCTCTTTCTGCAAATTCAGGCAAACGGGTAAAGTCGCTTTCCTTAATTTTGCTTACTCTTTTTTGTACCTCTTTGTCAACACAGTTTACTCTTTCGTTAAACAGTGCAGAGTTGTGGGCAAAGATAGGTGAGCTTTCGTAGCTGTCAAGCTCTGAAAGCTCTTTTAGCTGTGCAAGCTCTGAAAGCTTTTCCTCGGCAAAGGCAAAGTGCTTTGTGTACTCCTGTGTAAGCTTTGTTTCGTTCTTTAATGTATACGGAGTGTGAAGCAGTGAGCAGGAGGTATTAATAACGGTGTTTATACCTGAATTTTTAAGCTGTGTAAGGGTAGAGAGGGTTTTCTTGTAGTTGTTTCTCCAAATGTTTTTGCCGTTTACGACGCCGGCAAGCAGAATTTTATCCTTTGGGAAGCCGTTGCTTTCTACCAAAGAGCTTGTTTGTCTGCCCTCTATAAAGTCAAGTCCTATTGCGTCAAGGTCAAGGTCTGTAAGCTGATTGTAAATATCACGCACATCGCCAAAGTATGTTTGCAAAATTACCTTAACATTGCCTTTGTGCTGTAAAATTCCCTTGTATAGCTTTGTAAACAGCTCAATGTCTGCATCTGTAAGGTCATGCACCAAATATGGTTCGTCAAGCTGTGCCCACTGTACGCCTAAGCTGTTTAGCTTGTTAAAATATTGGCAGTAAGCGTCTGTAATGCTGTCGGCAAAGTCTTGTGCATTGCTGTTGTCTGTATATCTTAACAGCTTCAGCAGTGTAAAGGCACCTGTAATTACCGGTTTTGTCTGTATGCCAAGGTCAAGAGCCTCTTTATATTCGTCAAACGGCTTTGTGCCTGTTAGGCTGATTTCTGTTTTGATGTCAATTTCAGGTACCATATAGTGGTAGTTTGTGTTAAACCACTTTTTCATAGCCAGTGCTTTAACATCGCCGCTTTCTCCCTGATAACCTCTTGCCATAGCAAAGTATGTGTTCAGGCTTGACAAACCAAGGTCTTTATAACGCTGTGGAATAATGTTGAACAATACGGCTGTGTCAAGTACATTGTCATAGAATGAAAAGTCGTTTGACGGTATAAAATCAAGACCGCTGTTTTTTAATGTAGTCCACTGTGTTTTTCTTATTTTCTTTGCGGTGCTCTGCAAATCTTTTGCTGCGATTTCATTTCTGAAATACTTTTCGGTAGCGAACTTAAGCTCTCTAAGTGCACCTACTCGTGGATAACCGATAATTGAAGTTTTCATTTATTTTTTGCTCCTTATTTGTGATGAAGTAATTTTACTATAGCAAATAATTTCTGTAAAATACTTAAAATACACACTTTGCCATAGCTTTATCCTATACCAATAATTTTACAGTCATATATCTTTATTTTTGTTTTTAAGCATAAAATTGCTTTTACCAAAGCCATTGAAATGTAAACTTTTAATTAAAATTAAATCCACACTATACATTTTACATAAAATACAGCAATGTTATAGTAAAATCAAAGGCAGTGTGCAAAACGATATGATTGTTTTGCAGTCTAGGTGGGGGCTTTGCCGTTTTTCAAATAATGTAAAATATGTTATAATATGACATAGGGAAGCTGTTACTTAATGTAAAGCACAGCTTGCTTGCGGCGATTTTTTCCTGTTCCGTATTAATAAGCTTAAAAGGGAGGTATGCTAATGACAGTAGAACTGCTGCTGGCAGCAGGTGTAATTTTAGTTTGTCTTTTAGCCAGTAAATTTTCGGCAAAGCTGGGTGTGCCTACACTGCTTGTATTTATATTTCTGGGTATGGTATTCGGCTCTGACGGAGTATTTAAAATTCAGTTTGACAACTACTCTGTTGCAGAACAGATATGCTCTATAGCACTTATTTTTATAATGTTCTATGGCGGCTTTGGCACAAACTGGCAAAAGGCTAAAACAGTGGCTGTAAAAGCGGTAATGCTTTCTACAGTAGGCGTATTGCTTACGGCGGCAATTACCGGTATATTTTGCCATTTTGTATTGGGCTTTGGGCTTTTGGAAAGCTTTTTAATAGGTGCTGTTATCAGCTCTACCGACGCAGCCTCCGTGTTTTCTATACTGCGTTCAAAAAGGCTTAATTTAAAATACAACACAGCCTCACTTTTAGAGGTAGAAAGCGGCAGTAACGACCCCTGCTCATATATGCTTACGGTTATTGTGCTTTCACTTATGAACGGCGAGGCAAGCGGCACTCATATTATATATATGATTTTTGCTCAAGTTGTGTACGGTGCTGCTGTTGGCGTGGTTATGGCACTTATATGCCATTTCATTTTAACCAAGGTAAAATTCAGCAATGACGGCTTTGAGTCTATTCTTGTGTTCAGTATGGCGTTGGTGTCTTATGCACTTTCCTCTGTAATAGGCGGAAACGGATATTTAAGTACATATATTACAGGTTTAATATTGGGCAACAAGTCCTTTAAAAGCAAGAAAAAGCTTGTTAATTTCTTTGACGGAATTACCGGACTTATGCAGATACTTATATTCTTTTTGCTGGGGCTTTTGGCGTTCCCGTCACAGCTGCCGCAGATTGTACTGCCGGCGTTGGCTATTGCGTTGTTCTTAACCTTTATAGCAAGGCCTATTTCGGTTTTTACTATACTTACACCGTTTAAATGTCCGCTAAAACAGCAGCTTTTAGTTTCGTGGTCAGGGTTAAGGGGAGCGGCGTCTATAGTATTTGCCATAATGGCAATGGTAAGTCCGGCATATATTAAGAACGACGTTTTCCATGTAGTGTTCTTTATAGTTCTGTTTTCAATTTCGCTGCAGGGTACGCTCATTCCGTTTATATCCAATAAGCTGAATATGATTGACAACAACAGCGATGTTATGAAAACCTTTAACGACTATGCCGACGAAGTACCCGTACAGTTTTTAAAGCTGAAAATAGGGAATAGCCACCCATGGTGTGACAAAGCACTAAAGGATATTGACCTTTTGCCAAATGTACTTGTTGCACTGATTATAAGAAACGGTGCTCAAATTGTTCCAAAGGGCGACACCGTTATTATGAAGAACGACAATGTTATTGTAAGCGGGCCTTCACTTGATAAGGAATTTGAAGGCTGCTTAACAGAAATAAGAATTGACGCCGACAATAAATGGCTCGGAAAAAGTTTGTCGGATATTAAATTCGGCCCTGACAAGCTGGTTATTCTTATCAAGCGTAACGAAAAGGTTGTTATTCCTACAGGAAGTACGGTTGTTAGGGAGGACGATGTACTTATTATGAATCAAGCGTAGGCTTTATAAAATTACACCCTGTAACTGAACAAAAATATAGGCAGACGGCTATCTTTACGAAATTTATCAGATAGCCGTCTGCCTTTTTTCGACCGGAATATGCATAAAAGCGTGCGGTGCTTTTATTGCTTTTTTAGCTTGTATAGGGCTGAGATTATGTATTGCGATGTTGTCCTACTAATAAAAAGTCTTGCACCGACTATTTAGTATGCTATAATTAAACATAATATAAAATTATCGGGGGCTACTGCAATGACATTACAACAGCTAAAATACTGCGTGCTTGCGGCACAAAAGGGAAGCATTACAGAGGCGGCAAAGGAGCTTTTTATTTCACAGCCCAGTCTTACGGGTGCAATTAAAGAGCTTGAAAGAGAAATGAATATAACTATATTTGACCGAACAAATAAGGGAGTAGAGATATCAAAAGAGGGTGAAATTTTCTTAGGGTATGCAAGACAGGTGCTTGAACAGGCAAGTCTGCTTGAAGACACCTACAAAAAAGGCACAAGCCGAAGCAGAAGCTTTTCTGTTTCTACACAGCACTATTCCTTTGCCGTAAATGCCTTTGTAGACCTTATTAAGCAGTACGGTGAGGAGGAGTATGATTTTTCACTGCGGGAAACGCAAACCTATGAAATTATTGACGATGTTTCAAGAATGAAAAGCGAAATAGGGGTGCTGTACTTTAACAGCTTCAACAAGGCCGTACTGCAAAAAATAATGAAAGCAAAGGACTTAAAATTTACCGAGCTTTTTGTTGCAAGGCCCCACATATTTATAAGCCGTAAAAATCCTTTGGCAAAGAAAAAATCGGTTTCATTGCAGGAGCTTGCGCCGTACCCGTACCTTTCCTTTGAGCAGGGCGAGCATAATTCCTTTTACTATTCAGAGGAAATTTTCTGCGACATTGCAGGTAAAAAGAACATTCGTGTTCGTGACAGGGCCACCCTTTTTAATTTGTTAATCGGTTTAAACGGCTACACCGTGTGCAGCGGTGTAATAGACGAGGGGCTAAACGGCAAGGACATAGTAGCTTTGGAGCTTGCCGCCGACGGCGATATGCACATAGGCTATGTAATGCACCAAAAATGCTTGCCAAGCGAGCTTGCCGCCGGGTATATATCCGCACTGAAAAAATATACCATAGCCGAGGGCTAAGCGTTTTCTTGATTTTAAATAATATTACTGCAAAAAATACTTTAAAAATTCCGATATGCTTGTTAATTCAGCCTTTGACAACCAAATCGGGCGAGGGTTAAGTACCCCGCCTTACAGCGAGCAATCCGCAGTTTGATAAATTGTCGAAAAGTTTTGATGAGGGTTGCAGTACGGCAAAATGAAAAGCTCTATGTGCAGGTAACGCAGGAGCTTCGTTCTCCGAAAACGGAAAAACGGGAATATGACCGTTTGTTGGAGATTCACGACAACTACCCCAAATATGTTCTTACAACGGATGAGTTCTCAGGAGGAAACTATGAGGGCATAAAGACAATGCACATAGCTGACTTCCTGTTAAGCTCTGAATATTAAATAACAGAATCGTGAAATGCTCGCTTGGCAACAGGCGGGCATTTTGCTTTTGTAAAAGAAACTTAATGAAAAAGAAAATCTGTGTGATTCTTATCGTGGTGCGTGTAACTGTTCTCGGCACAAGCACCTATTTTATTATTGACCGCTACAAGGGGTCGAATAAGCATATGGCGGCAAGCTGATTTCTCTTTCTGCTTGTGAATATTTAAGAAACAATGGCAGGCTTGTTGTTGTGCTAATAAGATATCTGAGTAATGCAGGTAAAATTAACATTAAAAACACTTTTCTGACAAGTTTGTATGGTGGAAAGCGTACTTTCTCAGATGTATAATATTAGTAGACGAGGAGGTGAAGTAAGTGTTGGCAGATAACCTGATATTTCTTCGTAATATCAAAGGACTGACGCAAGAACAGGTTGCAGAGGTGATAGGAATTTCCAGACAGTCCTATTCTAAATGGGAACAGGGAGAAACTTATCCTGATATTGATAAGTGTGACAAGCTGGCAAAATACTATGGTGTTACATTAGATTCACTTGTTCATCAGGACAATAAAGTCGATGATATAAAGATTGCTCCTGCCCCGATAGGTAAGCATTTATGGGGGACAGTCACTATCGGCAGCAAAGGTCAGATTGTAATACCAAAAGCGGCAAGGGAAACATTTGAACTAAATGAAGGCGACCGATTAGTTGTTCTTGGAGATGATGCAGAAGGCATTGCTCTTGTTAAAGCAGATGTCTTTGAACAGCGAGTGCAGGAAGCATTAAAATTAAGTAGACAAATAACAAATGAATGAAATGGTGGTGCACACAATGAAATGCCCTGAATGCGGTAAAGAGATGCGTGACGGATACTTGTTTTGCAGTAAAGATGGTGCTTTTAGCTTTGCAAATAAAGTACCGGGAGTATTTGCAAATGCGAAAAATGCAGATGGCTTTGTGAAAATCACAGGGCTTAAACCAAGTCATAGAACAAGAGTAGCTGCTTCGATTTGTGAAGAGTGCAAAGTTGTTATTTTTAAGTATTAAGCAGTTACAATTCAATAAAGAAATTATGAAACAGTCTTACGAAATTAATCGTAGGGCTGTTATTTTTTACACCTGTATTGCCGGTGCTGTTATAATAGGCTCGATAATAATAAAAGTTGAGGTATGGAGTGATGTTTTTTTGTACAGATTGAAAAACTCACGCTTTTGTGATATACTTTTCTAGTATATGTTGGCAATATAATGGAGAAATGGCGTTGCGGCCGGTTATAAAAAAATATTCCATTTACCGACAGAAAAATATAACGAACGCATAGCCACAGCAGAAGAACGGTTTTTCTGCAAATATAACCATACGGCTGAAACGAAAAGGGTATATTTTCCTTGAGGGCAAAGAAAATATCGGTCGTGATTTGGGCTGTGGCGTTTAAGATATTCCGGAGCTTGTGCCGGAGGATAACGGAGGAAAAGAGAATGGTTGATACCAAAAAGGAACAGGAGCGTGATGAGCTGCACCGTGCAATATGGGCGATTGCAGACGAGCTGCGTGGAGCGGTCGATGGCTGGGACTTCAAAAATTATGTTCTTGGCACAATGTTCTATCGCTATATTTCCGAAAACCTGTGTAATTACATAAACAGCGGTGAAATTGACGCAGGAAACACCGATTTTGATTTTGCTAAAATGGCAGATGACGACGCAGAGGAAGCAAGAGATGGACTGGTGGAGGAAAAGGGATTTTTTATTCTTCCCAGTGAGCTTTTCTGCAATGTTCGTGCCAATGCGGAAAAGGACGAAAACCTAAACGAAACACTGGAGCGTGTGTTCCGCCACATAGAGGAATCAGCAAAGGGCAGTGAGGCAGAAAGCGACTTTGCCGGACTGTTCGACGACTATGATGTAAACAGCAATAAGCTGGGTTCTACAGTTGCAAAGCGTAATGAAAAGCTTGTAAAGCTGCTCAACGGCGTAGGCGAAATGAATTTGGGAGATGTAAAGGAGCATTCCATTGACGCCTTTGGCGACGCATACGAGTACCTTATGACTATGTACGCATCTAATGCCGGAAAATCCGGCGGAGAGTTCTTTACTCCGGCAGATGTGTCCGAGCTGCTCACACGCCTTGGAACTGTGGGCAAAAAAGAAATTAATAAGGTATATGATCCGGCCTGCGGCTCGGGTTCATTGCTTTTGAAGGCTGAGAAAATTCTGGGCAAGAACGCTATACGCAACGGCTTTTACGGGCAGGAAATCAATATTACAACCTACAACCTGTGCCGTATTAATATGTTTTTGCATGATGTGGGCTTTGATAAATTTGATATAGCCTGTGAGGATACATTGCTTAGTCCACAGCACTGGGACGACGAGCCGTTTGAGCTGATTGTGTCCAATCCTCCATATTCTATTAAGTGGGCGGGAAATGATAATCCTTTGCTTATTAACGATCCACGGTTTGCACCGGCCGGAGTTCTTGCACCCAAAAGCAAAGCGGATATGGCGTTTATAATGCACAGCCTGTCGTGGCTTGCGTCTAACGGAGCTGCCGCCATTGTATGTTTTCCGGGAATTATGTACCGTGGCGGTGCAGAGCAGAAAATCCGTAAATATTTGATAGATAATAACTATATTGACTGTATTATTCAACTGCCTAGTAATCTGTTCTTTGGCACATCAATTGCAACCTGTATTATGGTAATGAAAAAGAACAAGACAGACAATAAAACCCTGTTTATTGATGCCTCAGGCGAGTGCGTAAAGGTGACTAACAATAATAAGCTTACACCGAAAAACATTGACCGCATTGTAGATGTGTTTGCAAAGCGTAAAGAGGTAGAGCATTTCTCACATTTGGCAAGCTATGAGGAGGTGTCCGACAATGCTTATAATTTGTCAGTATCCACCTATGTTGAAGCCGAGGACACCGCCGAGAAAATCGACATAGTAAAGCTGAATGCAGAAATTAAAGAAATTGTTGCCCGTGAGCAGGTACTGCGTGATGAGATAGATAAAATCATTGCAGAAATCGAGGTGGACGCATGAGCAAATTAGATGAATTGATTTCTCAATATTGCCCGAATGGGGTGGAATACAAAACAATTGAAGAGTTATGTGAAGTACAAAATGGTTATACACCCTCTAAAAAAGTATCTGAATACTGGGACAATGGTGATTTTCCGTGGTTTAGAATGGAGGATATTAGAGCTAATGGAAAAGAATTATCAGATTCAATTCAACATGTTAATTTAGCTGGTGTTAAAGGAAAAGGCTTTCCTGCGTATTCTATTATTTTTGCTACAACAGCTACAATTGGCGAACACGCTCTAATCACTGTTCCTTTTATATGTAATCAGCAGTTGACTCATATTCACATAAGAGAAAATATCAAGTCTATCTTAGATATCCGATTTTTATTTTATTATTCGGATATTATAGATGAATTGTGTAAAAAGAATACAAAGGGTGGTAGTACTTTACCAGCTGTTTCATTAGATAAATTTAAACAGTTTTTAGTTCCTGTACCTCCTCTGGAGGTACAACGTGAAATAGTCCATATTTTGGACAATTTCACGGAGCTTACAGCCGAGCTTACAACCGAGCTTACAGCCGAGTTTACAGCTCGGAAGAAACAGTATGAATTTTATCGTAATAAATTGTTGACTTTTGAAAGTGATATTTCTTGTGTACCGTTAAAAGATGTTGCGATAATAGAAAGAGGAACAAGGGTGGTCAGGAATCAGTTATCAGACAGTGGGGAATATCCTGTTTATCAAAATGCTCTAACCCCTATGGGATATTACGAAGATTTTAATCGTAATGCGAATAATACATTTATGATTTGTGCAGGTGCAGCTGGGCAAATTGGATTCTCAGTTGTTGATTTTTGGGCTGCGGATGATTGTTATACATTTAAATGCAATGAAAATATAGATAATAAATATCTGTTTCATGTATTAAAGAATAATCAATACAAAATAGATTCAAAAGTGAGAAAGGCAAGTATTCCGAGAATTTCAAGAGAATCTGTGGGAAACATTCTGGTGCCGGTACCCGAATTGAAAGTTCAAAAACGTATTGTCAATGTCCTTGATAACTTCGAGTCGATATGCACTGACTTAAATATTGGCTTGCCGGCTGAAATAGAAGCAAGGCAAAAACAATATGAATATTATCGTGATTTGCTCTTGACATTCGCAGCAGAGGGTGCGACAATTCTGACAGACAGACAGACAGACAGACAGACAGACAGACAGACAGACAGGCAATAATTAGGCTTTTACAGTATGTATTTGGGTATGCACCTGTTAAATTAAATGAAATCTTTAATACTAAAAACGGTTATACTCCGGCAAAGAGTAATTCTGAATATTGGAATACTTATGATATTCCATGGTTTAAAATGGAGGATATAAGAGAGAATGGTCGTATATTGACTACTGCTCTTCAAGGAGTATCTAAGAGTGCCGTAAAAGGCAAAGCCTTTCCTGCTAATTCATTCATTATTTCTACATCAGCAACTATTGGTGAATATGCTCTTGTAACTTGTGACTTTTTATGCAATCAAAGATTCACTTGTTTAATGATAAAAGAGGAGTATAAGGATCTATTTAACATTAAATTTCTATATTATTACTTTCATAAGCTTGCTCTTCATTGCAAAAATTCGTTAAATCAAGGAAATTTTTCTTCTGTTGATATGGCAAAATTCAATGAATTTGAATTTCCAATTATATCGCTTGAAGAACAAGAAAAAATCGTATTCATTCTTGACCGTTTCGACACTCTCTGCAATGACCTGTCCGCAGGACTTCCGGCAGAAATAGAAGCAAGGCAAAAACAATATGAATATTACAGGGATAAGCTGTTATCCTTTAAAGAATTACCAAAGTAAGGAGGCGGGTATGTGCCGTACTTTAATATTGTAGCACAGACATCGGAGAATACCGTTGTAACAGAATATAAGCAGGACAAAAGGCGTTCTGTGAATTATCAGAGCGAGGCAGAGCTGGAAAATGAGTTTATCAGTATGCTGTGTGAACAGGGGTATGAACATTTGCACATTCACACAGAAAAAGACCTAATTGCCAACCTCCGTAAAAAATTAGAGGAGCTGAACAGCTATAGCTTTTCGGACGCAGAATGGGACGATTTTTTCAAAAATGCCGTTGCTAATCCAAATGAGCATATTGCAGAAAAAACACGCACCATTCAGGAGGATAATGTCAAAAATTTAAAGCGTGACAATGGCGAAACCAAAAATATTACACTCATAGACAAAAAGAACATTCATAACAACAGCCTGCAGGTTATCAATCAGTATGTGGTTGGCACGGAAAATGGTGCAAGGCATGACAACCGCTATGATGTTACAGTATTGGTAAACGGTCTGCCCCTTGTGCATATTGAGCTTAAACGCAGAGGTGTTGCCATTCGTGAGGCGTTCAACCAAATTAACCGCTACCAAAGAGATTCCTTTTGGGCAGGGTGCGGACTGTACGAATATATTCAGATTTTTGTTATCTCCAATGGCACAAACACAAAGTATTATTCCAACAGCACCAGACAAAATGCGGAAAAGGAGCATAAAAAAAGGGGAGCAAGCAAAACCAAAACCGGCAACAGCTTTGAGTTTACCTGCTCTTGGGCAGACGCCAATAACCGAGTGATTCACGATTTAATTGATTTTACAAAGACCTTTTTCGCAAAGCATACGATTTTGAATATCCTTACCAGATACTGTGTTTTTACATCTGAAAATATGCTGATGGTAATGCGTCCGTACCAGATTACGGCTACGGAGCGAATTCTTAATCGCATAGAAATTGCCAACAATTATAAGAAGTACGGCAGTATAGCGGGCGGCGGCTACATTTGGCACACCACAGGCTCCGGCAAAACGCTGACCTCATTTAAAACGGCAAGGCTGGCGTCAAGACTGCCGTATATTGATAAGGTGCTGTTTGTGGTTGACCGTAAGGATTTGGACTACCAGACCATGAAAGAATATGACCGCTTTGAAAAAGGGGCGGCAAACAGCAATACCTCTACCGCTGTATTAAAACGACAGCTGGAGGATGCGAATGCACATATTATCATTACTACAATACAAAAGCTGGCTACCTTTATAAAAAAGAATCCGTGCCATGAGGTGTATACAAAGCATATCGTTATTATTTTTGATGAGTGCCACCGCAGTCAGTTTGGAGATATGCACACTGCGATTGTGAAGAATTTTAAAAAATATCATCTGTTTGGATTTACAGGAACACCGATTTTCTCGGTCAATTCCGACAGTTCCAAGAATCCGAAATTTTGCACCACAGAGCAGACCTTTGGAGATAATCTCCACAGCTATACAATTGTAGATGCAATTAACGACAAAAATGTTCTTCCGTTCAGAGTTGACTATATAAAAACGATGGAAGCGGAGGAAGAAATCACAGACGAAATGGTTAGGGACATCAACCGTGAAAAGGTTATGATGGCTCCCGAGCGTATTCGTATTGTAACACAGTACATACTGGAGCATTTCGACCAGAAGACCTATCGTGGCAATAGAACATACATATACAATACATTAACCAATATTGCGAAGGTGGCTTCTGCCAAGCGGGACGAGGTAGAGGAAATTAAGCAGAAACAGCATATCAGCGGTTTTAATTCCATTTTTGCTGTATCGAGCGTTCCGATGGCAAAGCTGTATTATCAGGAATTCAAAAAGCAGATGGCAGCAGACCCGACCAAAAAACTGCGAGTTGCAACTATTTTCAGTTATGGTGCAAATGAGGAAGAGCCGGAGGGTATTCTTGATGAAGAAAATCCGGAGGATACCTCCGCACTTGATAAGCCGTCCAGAGATTTTTTGGAAGAGGCTATCAAGGATTATAACGAAATGTTCCATACAAATTATGATACCTCAAGTGATAAATTTCAGAATTACTATAAAGATGTGTCGCTTCGTATGAAGAACAAGGAGCTGGATATTCTCATTGTAGTAAATATGTTTCTTACAGGCTTTGATGCTACAACCCTGAACACGCTGTGGGTAGACAAGAATTTGAAAATGCACGGGCTGATACAGGCATTTTCCCGTACCAACCGTATTTTGAATTCTATTAAGGTGTTCGGAAATGTTGTGTGCTTCAGAAATCTGCAAAAGCGTGTAGACAGTGCAATTTCACTGTTTGGCGACAAGGACGCCGGGGGCATTGTGCTGATGAAGAGCTTTAAGGATTATTACTGCGGATATAAATCTTCGGATGGCAAGCAAATGCCGGGGTATGTGAATATGATGGAAGACTTGAATACTAAGTTTCCTCTGTCTAAACCACAGATTATAGGAGAACAGAAGCAGAAGAATTTTATCTCTTTGTTTGGTGCAATTCTTCGTACAAGAAATATTCTGCTTTCCTTTGATGATTTCAAGGGGAAAGAGTTGATTTCCGAACGAGATTTACAGGATTACCTTGGACGCTATCAGGACTTGCGTGATGAGTGGAAATGCAAGAGTCAGGAAAGTACGGATATTACAGATGATGTAGTATTTGAAATTGAACTGATACGGCAAATAGAAATTAACATTGATTACATTCTTATGCTGGTAAAAAAGTACCACGATACCCATGGCAAGGATAAGGAGGTGCTGATTACCATAAATAAGGCGATTGACGCCAGTCCGGAGCTTCGCAGCAAGAAACAGCTTATTAAAAACTTTATTGCAGGAATTAATGATGTAGATGATGTTATGAACGAGTGGCATGAGTATGTGGCAGAGCAGCGAAACAATGACCTTAATGCGATTATAACGGAAGAAAAGCTGAAGCCGGAAGATACACGGAGGTTTATGGAGAATGCTTTCCGTGACGGAGAGATTAAAACAGCCGGAACAGATATAGACAAGCTTATGCCGCCGATTTCACGCTTTGGCGGTGGCGGCAGAGCCGAGAAGAAGCAGGGCGTTATTGACAAGCTGAAGATTTTCTTTGAAAAATATTTTGGTATCGGCGGTTCGTCCGCCTTTACCGAGCCGGAGCATTAAAAGCTTTATTGCCGGCTTGATTACTACCTAATTGCAGCACGCAAAAATTCGAAAAAATCCGCTTCAAGAGCTGTAAAAGGCTTGCTCTTGAAGCAGATTTTTACATAAGTAACAATGAGGATAATATATATGAAAAAATTAAAGCTATTCGGAATAGTGGCGGTGTTTTTATTAATTGCAGGGTGTGCTTCAATTCCTATAATAAATGACCATTATGCATATCAAACAGAAAAAGAATTGTGCAGTATACCCTTGCCCAAAGAAACAGAATTTATAGAATCGTTATCAAAATCAGGTAAGCTTGCCGGAAACGGAAACGGAATGCAGTATTTCGGAGCAATGCTTATTAAAAGCGATTTGCCTATTGAAGAATTAGAAAAATATTATTCAGGTTATCGAAACAACGATTGGGAATATCTTGTAGATATTCAAGAAGGACAAGAGATTGAAGTGGTCGATCATGGTACATTGCAATTTACGAAGCAGATAGAGGGCAAAGGATATTACATTGTGTATTCGTGGGGAGATGGAAATTCCTTGCTGAGTGAGATAGATATTCGTGGACACTGACGCCGGTCTTGCGTCAAGCCCCTGCATGAAAAATGTACAAAATAACAGACAGCGGAGAAGAAATACTATACGCAGTATTTGACTATGCTTCAAAATGTTTTAAAGGTATAGGAGATTGATAAATATGCTAAGAAAGGGATATCATTGTAAATATAAAAATAAAGTCTTTATGTGTGCTTATGACGATTCGACTGTTTCATTAAGATCGAATGACTACGAAGATGTACGAAATAGGGGATTTGAAGATAACCCATACTATGGACAAAAACCCTACTACTGGCAGACTAAGTATCGCAAAATTGTACCTAAAAAAGAAGTTGAATGGTTTTGCAGAATAAGGAATCAGGGAATGTATAAAGGAAGAAAAATTGCTGTAATTGGTGAAACGGATACAGAGTATATTATAAGCTCAGGATATGTTTCAGAGGGTGAGCAGTTGTTTACAGAGGAGAATGGATTTGAACAAGTGGACAGATATTTGTTTGAGGGGAAAGTGCCTAAAAGTGAGGTAACCGATATGGTAGAAATAAAAGAACCAATAAATAAAGATATAAAAGCTCCGGATGACTGGAACTTTTAATTTACTTAACCTTTAATCCGAATACCTAAAATGCAATCACTTTAACCATGAAGCAGAGCATACCTTTGGTAGACAGGATAGCCACGGTATTTATGAAATAAAATCAGGACATACCGGCAGTTATCACGACGAATGGCGTGAAATTCAAGTAGGCACTAAAACTATCCCAGAAAAAGGACATTGGGAGAAGAAGGTAGTAAAGCCGGCTTGGACTGAAAAAAGGCTTGTTCGTGAAGCAGGCTGGTATTGATATATTAAATGCATAATTATGGATCCAAATAATCAGGATACACTAAATGATGGAATAATGGATGGAGATAGAATATTTGATTTAGATGTTAAGTGTGATAAATCAGATAATGGGAAATTATGCCCAAGTATTGATATTCAACTAGAAGGTGAACAATTAGAAAGTTTTAGCACCACAAAATTGGATAATGATGATCCTTTTTTGAATGAACAAATACCGGGTTATTTGGGAAATGGATACGAGTTTTATGTTGATTGCAAATTTGAAAAAGCACAACTTTCATTTGAATTGGATGAAAGTATTATCAATGATAACAGTTGCATATAAATTGATTTTTGGATAATTGAAAGGAACGATTATGACGCTTAACAAAGCTTTTAAGGATGTATATTGTAAATTTCTAACAGAACAAGGATATCA
>ERZ779889.389-NODE-389-length-56581-cov-4.272512_pt1 | contig 56581 bp, 41 predicted proteins | sample MGYA00511030_ERZ779889 | MGnify/ENA primary metagenome ERZ779889 (study PRJEB29588, sample SAMEA2160616) | human gut metagenome | biome: human gut; feature: human-associated habitat; material: faeces | place: Denmark | collected 2008/2010 ... | reverse complement strand
TAAACCTTATTAGTTAATCCGCTCTAAAAGTGTCAACCTAAATCAGGGAAGGTCAGTACCTATTCATTGAAGTGACGGTCTGAAGTCTGAAATGCTCTTAAATCCGGCGAATCACGATGTGCCAGTCAGTCTCTTAGGCAGTTGAGAGGTGCGATATATATGCCGTCAGGCCTTCTGTAGGCTGGGCCGGTGGCGGTGACGATCATCATGAATGCCGGTTCTTTTTCGACAATAGCTTTCAGTTTGAGGAGGTTCTTGGCACCTTCCTCGATAAGTCTGTCGCCTCCTAATTTTGCTTCGACTGCGGCCCATGTTCCGTCCGGCAGATGGATGACGGCATCGCATTCCAGACCGTTGCTGTCTCTGTAGTGGCGGATTTCACCTTTCAGACTGCCGGAGTAGACTACAAGGTCCCTGATTACCATGTCTTCAAAGAACAGTCCGAAAGAATTGAAGTCTTTCATAAGGTCGTCAGGTGAGATGTGTATTGCGCAGCATGCAATGGAAGTGTCTACGAAGTGCCTGGTAGGCGTGGACCGGATGGCGGCCTTGCTGCGTATGTTCGGATTCCAGGCCAGGATGTCCTCTATGATATAGAGGTCTTTCAATGCGTCCATATAGTCTTCGTATGTCTTGGTGTCAAAGGAGTTCCTGTTGTTTGACCGGATGATGTCCTGTATAATGGTTGTTACCGGAGCTTCGGTAGAGATGTTGCGGGCGTAGCTGCGGAGAATCATTTTCAGTATTTCAGGACTCTTATTTCTGAACTTTTCGTTATGCGAAGTTTCAAAATTGAACAGTCCTTCATAGTAGTTGGACGTAATGTCCAGGGCAACTTCCTCATCATTGACAATGGACTGTGGCCATCCTCCCCGGCAAAGAAGAAATGCTGTCTTTCTAAGGCTGTGAGAGGAATTCTCACAGAATACGTTGCTGTCAGGATTCCGGAACAGCTCCCCGATAGATACCTGTCCGTTGGACTCAAGGGACTCGAACAAGCTCATAGGACGCATTTTTATAGGTACGATGCGGCCTGCTCCAGAGTGATGGATCCGTGTTTTGTCTTCCGGAGTGGAGCTTCCGGTAAGTAGGAATTGCCCGAATCCAGGATGCTCGTCAACATAGTTTCGCACCTCGTCCCATATCTGGGGCACAGTCTGCCATTCGTCAATAAGCCTTGGCTTTTCACCTTCAAGGGTGGCACTAGGTTCCAATTGGGCCAGATTTATTGCGCTTTCAGTGCTGAGTTTTCTGACGCTTTTGGCGAACCGCAAGGCAGTGGTGGTTTTTCCACAGAATTTTGGTCCTGCGATAAGGACAGCACCGGATGACTTCATCTTACGCTCTATCTGGGATTCTATTATTCGCTTTAAATATTTGTCCATAAAAGATTTTTTGATGCAAAAATAAAAAACATTTGAATAATCCCAATATTGTGGCAAATAAAATCCAAAGATTGTGGGATTAAAAATCCCAATATTGTGCTTTTCGACTTTTGTTATGTCCAGCACGCTGCTTAAGTGTATTGTTTTAATTATCAGTTATATACGTTTTGGTGGCCTGCTGGACTACGTGCATTTTTCCATAAAACCGTCATTTTGCCCCCTGTCTGACCCAGTCCAGCAGATGTCTTTTTTGAGAGCGCTTGATTTACAATGATTTTCTAAAATGTCCCTTGCTGGACTTCCTCAAAAGCCTGATGACGCAGCAGTACTACAGAAAAAGACCACACCGGACGCGTGCTCCGGTGCGGTCTTTCCAATTACGTTTGTGTAGGCTTTTTATTTCCAGGAAGCAGGTTCACTCAACAGTCTCCGTCCATCTGCTCAGAGCCGGTTCCTGTAGGCTTCAGCCAGCAGCTTGCGGTACTGGTTCTCGAGGGAGAGGTAGGTGGAGAGGTTGCCGTAGACGTTGTCGGCCTCGACGTAGTAGTCGATGATGGACATCTGGCCGGCGAGGACTGCCGATTTGAGGGCGTCGAGGGTGCTGTGCATCAGGGGAACGTCGTAGGTCTGGACGGCGGAGCGGATCTGCAGCAGCTCGTTATAGCGGGACTGGAGCTGGGTCTCGGCCTGCAGGCGGGCGTTCTCGAGCTCACTCTGGGCCGCGGTGTGGCGGGCCTCCGCGATCTTCGTCTTGTTGCGGGAGGAGAAGAGGGGCAGGGAGGCGCCTACCAGGAAGCCGTGGCTGGCCTCGTTCATGGAGGTGTTGCGTCGGTAGCCTACCTCGAACTTGGGCAGCCAGTTCTGCCGGTTGACCTTTATCTCCTGTGCGGCGGCGTCGACCGATGCCTCTGCGGAGAGGATGCCGGCATCGGTGGCCATCACCTCGGCGTAGAACTCGTCGTAGTCGGCTATGTCGGACACTGCGGGATATTCTGTCGCCAGCAGCTCCACTGGAATGTTTCCGTTCATTGCCCTAAGGGACTGCAGGGTGTTCTGCCTTGCTGCCTCGTTCTGTGCCGCGAGGGTGCTGACGTTCATCCTCTCCATTTTCACTTTGTTGACCTCAATTATATTGGCGCCACCCTCATTGAAGCGCTTTTCCATGAGGGACAGAAGCTCGTCCGCGTTGGACAGACGGGTGTCCAGCAGCTCTTTTTCCTGGTTGAGCCGCACCAGATCCAGACAGAGCAGCTGGGCCTGCAGCAGGATGTCCCTGCGCTGTAGGGCGTACTGCATGTCGAGGGCCTGAGTCTGGAGCTTGCCGGATTTGCCTCTGGAAACGTACTGGGAAGGGAAGTCGAAGCCCATGGACACTACCAGCTCGGAACTGGATACTCCGTCGTAGCCGCGGGTGAAGAAGGGGCTGTAGGACACGGAGATGTCCTGCTGGAGGTTGTTCTGGGACTGGATCTCGAGCCGTGACGCCTCATTGTTCTGCTGCAGGGCGCGGAGCTCGAGATTGTTTCTCTCTACTGCGGCCAGCACCGAGTCTATGCTCTCCGTGCTCTGAGCGCGGAGACTACCGCAGGAGGCGGACAGGAGAAGGGCTGCGGCGCTCAGAAAAGGAAGTGTATTGTAAAATATTTTCATAAGGAATATCGGATTAGTTTTCAGCATGTTCAATGTTTTCTGCCTTGCGCTCGCGGCGGTGCATCCAGTCGTAGACTATCGGCACGATGAAGCCGTTGAGCAGGGTGGAGGTGAGCAGTCCGCCGAGGATGACCTTGGCCATGGGGCTCTGGATCTCGTTGCCGGGCAGGTCGCCGTTGATGGCCAGTGGAATCATGGCGAGAGCCGAGGAGAGGGCCGTCATCAGAATCGGGTTGAGACGGTCCAGGGAGCCGCGGAGGATGCACTCGCGGACGGAGAGATGCTCCTCGGTATGCAGGTGGTTGTAGCGGTTGATCAGCAGCATGCCGTTGCGGGTCGCGATGCCGAAGAGGGCGATGAAGCCGATGATGGCCGGGATGCTCAGTTCGCCGGAGGTGATAATCAGGGCAAATACGCCTCCAATCAGGGCCAGCGGCAGGTTGAGCAGTACGATTCCGCTCTGGCGGGCGTTCTTGAACTCCATGTACAGCAGCAGGAAGATGACCACGATGCTCATCAGGGAGGTGAGCAGGAGGGTCCGGCTGGCGGCCTGCTCGCTCTCGAACTGTCCGCCGTATTCGATGTGGTATCCTTCCGGCAGTACGATCTCGGCATCCACTATGTCCTGTATGTCATTGACCACACTGCGCAGGTCCCGTCCCCGCGTGTTGGCCGAGATGACCACCTTGCGCTTGACGTTCTCGCGGTTGATGGTGTTGGGGCCCATGGAGGACTCCACGTCAGCCACGTAGGAGAGGGGTATCTTGTTTCCGTTCGCGTCGTCTATCATCAGGTCGCGGATATGCTCCATGCTGCCTCTGTTGTCCTCGGAGGCGCGCACCACGAGGTTGAAGGTCTTGCCCTCCTCGTAGACCTGCGATACTGTCTCGCCGGCCATGTTGACTGTCACGAACTCGGCGAAGGCCGGGAGGGAGATGCCGTAGCGGGCGAGCATGTCGCGCTTGGGGGTGATCTTGAGCTCGGGACGCTCGATCTGCTGCTCCACGTTGAGGTCGGCGATGCCCTCGACTCCACTTATCGCGCTTTTGATCCGGTTGCCTATGACAAACATCTCGTTGAGATTGTCTCCGAACAGTTTGATGGCTATGCTGGCCTGCGTTCCGCTGAGCATGGCGTCTATACGGTGGCTGATGGGCTGGCCTATCTCGATGTTGGCTCCGCTGATGGTCGAGAGTTTCTCACGTACTTCATCAAGCAGTTCCGCGTGGGAACGGTCTTTCAGTACGAACGGCGCCTCGATCTCTGAAACGTTGACACCCAGGGCGTGCTCGTCCAACTCGGCGCGTCCCGTCTTGCGGGCTACGGTCTGGATTTCGGGAATGGTCAGCAGCAGCTCTTCGGCCCTTCGTCCGATGCGGTCGGATTCCTCCAGGGAGATACCGGGCAGGGAACTGACGTTAATCGTGAACGAGCCTTCGTTGAACGGCGGCAGGAAGCTGTGTCCGAGGGTGAAGAACAGGCCGAGGGCCGCTGCGAACAGGGCCAGGGTGGAGCCTCCTACTATGGCCTTGTGGTTCAGTGCCCAGTTCAGGCCGTTACGGTAATGCTTTTTCAGCCATACGGCCACAAAAGCCTCCTTGGGCACCTTGGAACTGTTCTTTTTCCCGCCCAGGAGGTAGGAACAGAGCACGGGGGTCAGGGTAAGGGCCACGATAGTCGAGGCGAACAGGGCCACGATGAAGGATACCCCGAGGGGAATGAGCATCCTGCCCTCCATGCCGCTGAGAAAGAAGAGTGGCACGAAGCTGACAACAATGATTAGTGTGGAGTTGAGAATCGGCATACGTACCTCCTTGGAGGCGTTGAATACCACATCCACTACTGGAAGACGCTTGTCGGGCGGTAAAGCCCTGTTCTCTCTCAGGTGCTTCCATACGTTCTCCACGTCCACTATAGCATCGTCCACCAGTGAGCCTATCGCGATGGCCATGCCTCCGAGACTCATGGTGTTGAGGCTCAGTCCGAATGCATCCAGCACGAGTATCGTCACCAGCAGGGACAGCGGCAGGGTGATCAGGGATATGACGGTGGTGCGGACATTGGCCAGGAAGACGAAGAGCACGATGACCACGAAGATGGCGCCCTCATACAGGGACCTCTTTACGTTGTTGATGGAGTTCTCGATAAACGTGCTCTGGCGGAAGATGTCGGTGGACACGTGTACGTCGGCGGGCAGGTTCTTCTGCAGGTCGGCTATGGCCGCGTCGAGTCTTTCCGTCAGCTCGATGGTTCCGGTGTTGGGCTGTTTGGTGACGGTCAGCAGTACGGCCGGCTTGCCGCGCTCCGATGCCAGTCCGAGCTTGGGCTGCTGGGCACCTATGCGTACGTCGGCCACGTCCTCTAGGGTGACGGGCATTCCGCTCTCAGTAGTCTTGATTACCGCTGCGGCCATCTCCTGAACGTCTTGGGTGGATACTACTCCACGCACGATGTACTCATTGCCGTACTCATATATGACACCTCCGTTGGTGTTCTGGTTCATGCCTCTGGTTACGGCCATCACCTCGCCCAGAGTCACGCCGTAATGCCTCATCTTCTCTGGATGGAGCAGGACCTGGTATTCCTTGATGTCGCCTCCGAGCACAGCCACCTGGGCCACGCCTCCGGTGGACAGCAGTCTGGGACGGAAAGTCCAGTCGGCTATGGTCCTCAGGTCCAGCATCGAGGTGCTGTCTGCCGTCAGACCTATGATCATCAGCTCTCCGAGGATGGAGGACTGGGGACCCAGGGTCGGGTTGCCGGCGGTCTCCGGCAGGTCCTCGGCGGCCGCAGCCAGTTTCTCAGATACGATCTGGCGGGCCAGATAGATGTCCGTGCCCCAGTCAAACTCAACCCACACTACGGAGAATCCGGTGGTGGATGAGCTGCGGACCCTGCGTACTCCGGTGGAGCCGTTTACGGCAGTCTCGATAGGAAAGGTCACGAGCTGCTCTACCTCTTCGGCAGCCATTCCGTTGGCCTCGGTCATCACAACGACGGTAGGGGCGTTGAGGTCTGGGAATACGTCTATCTCCGCGTTGAATGTCCGGTACAGTCCGGCTGCGAACAGCAGTACCGCCGCCACGAGTATCAGCAGACGGTTCTGTAGTGAGAAATGTATTATCTTGTTGAGCATTACGGTATTCTATTAATGATTGTGGGTATGGGCGGGAATTGCGTTGCTGGCGGATGCGAGTTTTATGTGGATGGCTCCGTGGGTGACGACAGTCTCACCCCCGTGCAGGCCGGTGAGTATCTCGTAGCGGTGGCCGTCGGTGGCTCCCAGGGTCACCTCCTGCTTTCTGTAACAGGTCGGATCCAACTGTATGTATACGAAATGGTGTCCCTGTTCCTCAGTGACGGCCTCTACGGGAAGGCTTATGACTCCGTCCCGCTCGTCAGAAAGCAGCCATATCCGGGCGTATGCGCCTGCGAGTATGTCCTCGGAGGCGTTGATGGAGAAGGTTACGGGAATGTATGCGTTGGTCTCGTCAGTGGAGCGGCCGTAGCCGAGCAGACGGCCGTTAAGACCGGCGGTGCTGTAGACTTTGTCGGAGTAAGAAAGTCTGAAGTTGGCGGCGTTTACTCCAGGCAGGCGGTCAAGATATCTTTCAGACACGTCAGCCTTGAGGTACATGCCGTTGCCGGAGAGGACAGATGCCAGGGGAGTTCCTACAGACACGTAGTCTCCTTCCTTAACCAGGCACGATTCCACGTATCCGTTGACAGGAGACTTTACGACTGTCCCGTTGCCGTCCTTGTCGGCGGCCAGGGCCTCATAGGTAAGACGGGCTGTCTCGTATCGGCCTTTTGCCGCCTCGTATTCCTGACGGGAGACGATGTTGTCCTCTACCAGTTTGGATGCTCTCTCAAACTCTTTCTGAGCTGTCTCGTATGCTATGCGGGCTCTTTGTACCGGGTCTCCGTCCTGCAGGTGGCTGGATGATATGGAGAACATAGGCGTGCCTTCATTTACGCGGCTGCCCTCCACCAGCGGGGCAGAGAATGACACTACTCCGGGAACATTGGCTACTATGGTGGACTCATTACCTGGTGCCGGCATTATACGGCCGCTCACTTCGAGTACACTCCTGAACTTGCCCGGTAAGACTGTCTCTGCCTTTACACCGGCTGCGGCTGCGCTCTCCTCACTGAGAATGATCTCGTCGGGAGAACCCTCGCCCTCTGCGTGGACATCGCCCTCGTGGCTGTGTCCGCTGTGGTCATGGCCGGCATGTGCCTCGTCGTGACTGTGAACGTGTCCTTCATGGTCATGTCCTTCGTGACTATGGCCTTCGTGAATCTCCTCACTGTGTCCGTGAGCGTCTCCGGTGTTCTGTGAATTCTTGCATGAAGCGAGTGACCAGCATACGGCGATGCAGAGCACTCCTGAAAAAATAGCCTTTATTGTCCGTTTCATGTATGGAAAGTTATTGCAGTTGTTACGTTAAATTTACAAACTGCGCAAAAATACTTTCCACCTCATGCAACCCGGTTGCAAACTGGTGCCAGCCGCCTATTCCCACTCAATGGTTGCAGGCGGCTTGGAGGATATGTCGTAGACGACCCGGTTTACCCCGCGGACTTTGTTTATGATGTCGTTGGAGACTTTCGCCAGGAAGTCGTAGGGGAGATGTACCCAGTCGGCGGTCATGCCGTCGGTGGATACTACAGCCCTAAGGGCAATCGTGTACTCATAGGTGCGCTCATCGCCCATCACTCCCACACTGCGTACGGGAGGCAGTATCGTTCCGGCCTGCCAGATACAGTCGTATAGAGTCAGATATCCTTCACCGGTCTCCGTGCCTCCTGTTGCGGCGGCTCCGGATGCAGGCTGCCATCCTTCTGGGGCGGGAGTGGATCGCAGGGCGTCGATGTAGATGGCGTCGGCGTTGCGCAGTATCTCGAGCTTCTCGCGGGTCACCTCGCCGAGCACCCTGATGCCGAGGCCGGGACCGGGGAAGGGATGGCGGGAGATGAGGGAGTTCTTGATGCCGAGGGCACGGCCCACCCTGCGGACCTCGTCCTTGAACAGGGAGCGCAGGGGCTCGACAATCTTAAGGTTCATCTCCTCGGGCAGGCCTCCCACGTTGTGGTGGGACTTAATGGTCTGCGAGGGGCCGTTGACCGATGTGGACTCTATCACGTCCGGATATATGGTGCCCTGTGCGAGCCAGGATGCGTTCTCTATCTTGTGGGCCTCGGCGTCGAACACCTCGATGAAAGTGCGGCCGATGGCCTTGCGCTTGGCCTCGGGGTCAGAGATGCCCTCGAGAGCCTTGAGGAAGAGTTCGGTAGCATCCACTCCACGGACGTTGAGCCCCATGTCCTGATAGGACGCAAGCACAGATTCGTATTCGTTCTTGCGCAGCAGGCCGTTGTTTACGAAGATGCAGTGGAGCTGCTGTCCTATAGCCCTGTTCAGAAGTACTGCCGCTACGGTGGAGTCCACCCCGCCGGAGAGGCCGAGGATTACATTGTCCTTGCCGATGGTCTCCCTTAGGGACTCGATGGAGCTTTCAATGAAGGAGGCCGGAGTCCAGTCGCCCCTGCATCCGCAGATACGCAGGGCGAAATTCTCCAGAATCCGGGGGCCGTAGGTCGAATGGTAGACCTCCGGGTGGAACTGGACGCACCAGGTCTGCTCACCTTTTATATGATAGGCGGCATTGACCACATCGTCGGTGGAGGCTATGACCTCCGCGCCTTCGGGGAGACGGGCGATGGTGTCGCCGTGGGACATCCAGACCTGCGAGTCGGAGGGTATGCCCTCGAACAGGGGGCATTGTCCCTTTATATGCATGATGGCGCGGCCGTACTCACGGGCTATGGAGGGATTGACCTCCCCGCCGTAGCGGTGGGCGATGAACTGCGCTCCGTAGCAGATGCACAGCATCGGGTATCGGCCCTTGATACCGGAAAGATCCGGCGAGGGAGCCTTGGGATCGCGGACGGACCAGGGGCTGCCCGAGAGGACCACTCCGCGTACGCTCTCGTCGAGTGCGGGTATCTTGTTGAAGGGATGGATTTCGCAGTAGACGTTCAGTTCCCTGAGCCTGCGGCCTATAAGCTGGGTAACCTGGGAACCGAAGTCGAGGATGATTATTTTCTCCGTCATATCGTGGGATGATGTTAATTTTTAATGTCAGGGTGCAAATTTAAGTAAATTGAATTAATTTTGCGCCTCGATTATGCAAAACATCAGAAATATAGCGATTATAGCCCATGTCGACCACGGTAAGACCACCCTGGTGGACAGAATGATCTATCAGGCGAAGCTTGTCAGGGAGGATGGCAGGCACGGGGGCGACCTGATATTGGACAACAACGACCTGGAGCGGGAGAGAGGTATAACCATCCTCGCAAAGAATGTGTCGGTACCTTACAAAGGTGTCAAAATCAACATTATCGACACTCCAGGCCACGCCGATTTCGGAGGAGAGGTCGAGCGTGTGCTCAATATGGCGGACGGAGTGCTGCTGCTGGTGGACGCCTTTGAGGGTACGATGCCGCAGACCCGTTTCGTGCTGCAGAAAGCCATAGAGATGGGCAAGAAGCCTATCGTTGTTATTAACAAGGTGGACAAGCCGAACTGCCGGCCGGATGAGGTCAATGAGCAGGTCTTCGACCTGATGTTCTCACTCAACGCTACCGAGGAGCAGTTGGATTTCAAGACAGTCTACGGCAGTGCCAAGCAGGGCTGGATGTCCCTTGACTGGCGTAAGCCGACCAACGATATTATTCCTTTGCTTGATACGATAGTTGCCGAGATACCGGCTCCGAAATACGTTGAGGGGACTCCGCAGATGCTGATTTCATCATTGGAGTATTCGCCCTACGTGGGCCGTATCGCTGTGGGAAGGGTGAGCCGTGGGAGCCTGACCGCCGGGATGCAGATCTCTCTCTGCAAGAAGGACGGAACGGTGGAGAAACAGAAGATAAAGGACCTGATGGTGTTTCAGGGGCTTGAAAAGAAGAGCGCGGAGAAGGTGGAGTGCGGGGATATCTGTGCTGTGGTCGGCATCGAGGATTTCGAGATAGGAGACACCATAGCGGATTACGAGACTCCGGAGGCTCTGCCGCCCATTACCGTGGACGAACCGACGATGAGTATGCTGTTTACGATAAATGACTCACCGTTTTTCGGCAAGGACGGCAAATATGTGACGTCAAGACATCTGAAGGAGCGTCTGGAGCATGAGCTGGAGAAGAACCTTGCCCTGCGTGTAAAGCCGGGACTCAGCGCTGACTCCTTTATAGTATATGGACGAGGCGTGCTGCATCTGTCGATCCTGATTGAGACAATGCGCCGTGAGGGCTTTGAGCTTCAGGTCGGGCAGCCCAAGGTGATAGACAAGAATATAGGCGGAGTGCGCTGCGAGCCCATAGAGCTGCTGACTATTGACCTGCCCGAGGACATGGTCGGCAAGGCTATTGAGATGTCAACCCGCCGCAAGGCGTCCCTGACCCACATGGAGACCAGGGGAGACAGGGCGCATCTGGAGTTCGACATTCCGTCCAGAGGTCTGATAGGTCTGAGAAGCAATCTGATGACGGCAACTCAGGGAGAGGCAGTGGTGGCGCACCGCTTCAAGGGCTATGAGCCGTACAAGGGCGAGATTGAGAAACGAAACAACGGCTCGTTGGTGTCGCTTGAGACAGGCCTTTCGGTGGCATACGCCATGGACAAGCTGCAGGACAGAGGGCGTTTCTTTATAGACCCGGGCGAGGAGATATATGCCGGTCAGGTGGTCGGCGAGCATACCAGGGCGAGCGACCTGGCAATCAATATCTGCAAGACCAAGAAGCTGACCAATATGAGAGCCTCCGGCTCCGATGACAAGGTCATGCTGCCGCCTCCGGTCAAGTTCTCCCTCGAGGAGGCCCTGGAGTATATACAGGAGGATGAGCTGGTGGAGGTTACTCCTCACTATATGCGTCTGAGAAAGATTATTTTGGACGAAAATGAGAGAAAACGCAGAAAAAATCAAAACAGTTTCTGATTTTCTGAAAAAATTTATATCTTTGCCGCCCTTAATAATTTGGAAATGAATTGCAGGATAGAGATACGTGGGCTTTCATACGGAGAGCATCCGTTCCACTTCAAGGTGGATGGAAGTTTTTTCGAGGCATATGAGAACGACACTGTATCGGATGCGGATCTGGATGTCAGTGCGGTTGTGACCAAGGAGCATGGCCGGATGGCTCTGGACCTGAGCATCACAGGCAATGTGACTGTCAAATGTGACAGATGCCTTGCCGACCTGACAGTTCCTGTGGACATACAGGTGCCCTTTTCAGTGATGTTCTCGTCCTATGCGGCAGATGCGGATGAGGACGGGGCTGACGAGGTGATACTGTTGGACAGCAGTTCGGCCGATATTGACCTGAGTCAGATTATTTACGACTATGTCAATCTCAGTCTTCCGATTAAGAAGGTGCATCCCGAAGGTCAGTGCGACCCCGTGATGATGGAAAAGTTGAAGGATATTTTAAAAACAGAATAATATTAAATTTAGAATAAGATGGCACATCCCAAACACAAACTTTCAAAGCAGCGCAGGGACAAACGCAGAACACATGACAAACTGACTCTCCCCGCACTTTCAACATGCTCCAACTGCGGAGCTACCGTACTGTATCACCGCGTATGCCCTGAATGCGGCTATTATCGCGGTCGTCTGATGGTTCAGAAGAACGTAGAGTAGTCAGATAAGGTTTTGGCCCCATAGTTCAAGGGATAGAATGGAAGTTTCCTAAACTTTAGATACAGGTTCGAGTCCTGTTGGGGCTACAGTTCAAGCTGTTTCCGTTTCGGGAACGGCTTTTTTATTTGTGGTTGCGGGGGTGGTACTTGATGATGCCGTCCTGCCACTTGCGGGAGTCGATGTGGGTGTATATCTCGGTGGTGATTATGCTCTCGTGTCCGAGCATCTGTTGGACGGCCCGCAGGTCGGCTCCGTTCTCGACCAGATGTGTGGCGAAGGAGTGGCGGAAGGTGTGGGGAGATATTTCCTTGGTGATGCCGGCCTTTTCGCACTGGCTTTTGATCATCAGGAATATCATCTGGCGGCTCAGTTTCCCGCCGCGCCGGTTCAGGAACAGGATGTCCTCGGCTTTTTTTGACATGTATGCGCGTCTGCTCTGCGAGAGATACAGTTTTACGGCCTGCATTGCCGGCTCTCCGATCGGCACAAGTCTTTGTTTGTCCCCCTTTCCTATCACCCGTATGAAAGCCTCATCGAAAAACAGGTCTGAGATGCGCAGGGACACCAGTTCGCTCACCCTGAGGCCGCAGGAGTAGAGGACCTCCAGGATTGCCCGGTTACGGTGGCCTTCGGGTTCGGACAGGTCTACCGAATTCATTATCCGGTCAATCTCCTCTACAGACAGGACTACCGGTATGTGCCGGGATATCTTGGGAGGATCGATGGTGTCGGTAGGGTTGACCTGTATCCGGCCTTCTATCTCCATGAATCTGAAGAAACTTTTCAGGGCACTTATCAGCCTGGACTGGCTTCTCTTGGAGATGCCGGCGGCCTGCTGCGCTATGAATGCGCTCAGGTCCTCTCCGGAGATGTCCTCGGGGGATTTGTCTGCGTATTTGCAGGCCAGTTTGGATATGTCGGAAATGTAAGAGGAGACCGAGTTTTTCGACAAGGCCCGTTCGATGACCAGGTATGAGGTGTAGTCGGAAAGTATGTCTTTCCAGGAGGTCATTTCTGCTGCCTTGAGAGTTCGGGGTAAGACTCGCACCATTGTGTCAGCGGACATTCTCCGCATCTTGGATTGCGTGCCGTGCAGGTGTACCGTCCGTGGAGTATCAGCCAGTGGTGGGATATTGCCCGTTGCTCTACCGGTATGTGGCTTTCCAGGTCGGCCTCGACCTTTTCCGGAGTCTTCCCATGTGACAGGCCCAGGCGGTTGGATACTCTCAGCACGTGTGTGTCTACTGCGATTACCGGCTTGTCGTAGAGGATGGATGCCACGACATTGGCGGTCTTGCGTCCCACTCCAGGCAGGCTCATCAGGCTGTCAATGTCGGACGGAATCACCGATTGGAAGTCGCTGACCAGCTTGCGGGCCATGTCTATCAGGTGACGGGCCTTGCTGTTGGGGTAGGAGACCGACCGGATAATGCTCAGGACATCGTCAAAGGCAGCCCCGGCAAGCGATTCCGGGTCGGGGAACCGCCCGAACAGGGCGGGGGTGACCATGTTGACCCGTTTGTCCGTGCACTGGGCCGAGAGGACCACGGAGACTATGAGCTCGTAGCCGTTCTTGAAGTGCAGTTCGGACTGCACGGCGGGGCGGTTGGCGGAAAACCATTCCAGAATGGCCGCATATCTCTGTCTGAGGGTGAGTTTCTGTGACATGGCGGCTGAGAATCAGATGAATTCGGACAAGTCCAGCTGGGCTTCTGACTCTTCCGGCACTTCAGTGCAGGAGAGTTTCTCGCACAGGAAAGTCCTGGCCGGATATTTTTGGAACAGACTTCTGTTGTGAGTCACCATTATGATTGTAGGACTGTTCTCGCCGGCATTGATATTCATCATAAGTTTTATGATCTCTTCGGCGGTGTCTCCGTCTTGATTGCTCGTAGGCTCGTCCGCCAGGATGATCTCCGGGTTATTGAGCAGTGCCCTTGCTATGGCCACTCTCTGTTTTTCGCCTCCAGACAGCTTGTCCAGTATCTTGTGCGCATTGTGTTCCATGCCTACGGCTTCAAGCACGGCCTCTATCCGTTCGTTGATGATTTTGCGGCCTTTCCATCCTGTGGCCCGCAGGACGAAGGCCAGATTGTCGTGGACTGACCTGTCCATGAGAAGTTGGAGATCCTGGAATATGACTCCCAGTTTTCTCCGCAGGTACGGAATCTGTCGTTTTTTGAGCTTTATCAGGTCGAAGTCACAGATGAATGCTTTTCCATGCCGTATCTCCGTCTCGCCTATCATGGACCGGATGATGGTGGTCTTGCCGCTGCCGACATTTCCGATGATATAGACGAACTCCCCTTTTCCGATGCTCATTGTCATGTCTGATATCACCAGTTTGCCGCTGCTGTTGAGGATGTCGGCGTGCTCAAAATATATTATAGGACGGTCTTTGTTTTCTTCCATAAGTGGTGGCTTAACCGTACAAATATATGCAAAATAATTGTTACATTTGCCCCAAATAGGTTAAAATGGTCTGTAAAAGATTTTTGGCGGTTCTTTTTGCCGCAGTGCTGTTTCTTCGTCCGGTGGCGGCGGAACCCGTCATCCAGGACAGGAAGAGCTTGGAAAGACGTATGGAAAGGGTCAGGGAACTCTTTGACAATGATATGTATGCGGCAGCAAGGGAAGAGATCGCGTCCGTGAGGTCGGAGTGCTGTCTTTCAGAGGAAGACGAGTCTGCGCTGGCCGCCTATGCCATAATCTGCGATATAAGGCTGGGCGGTCCGAACCTGGATGCGCTTATGGAAGAGTACGAATCGGAATACAGATATGCTCCGGAGTACATGGGCGTCAGACTCATGTATGCCGGGTACTATTTTGACAAAGAGGACTACGCTGCCGCCCTTCAGGTACTGGAAACGGTGGATTATTCCCTGCTTTCCAAGAAAGACAAGGAACAGTATTTGTTTCAGCGTTCCTTCTGCCAGCTGACTCATGGGCAGTTTGAGGATGCGGAGACAGGGTTTTCTACCATACTTAAGGGCAGGCGCGGCAGGTATACGGTGCCGTCCACTTATTATATGGGCTATCTGGCGTATTTGAAAAAGGATTTCAGTAAGGCCGTGGAACAGTTCTCCAAGGTGCGGGACGACGGGCATTTCGGGGTGTACTGCGCTTATTATATGCTGGAATCCGAGCTGATGATGGGAAACTATGACTATGTGGTGGAGCATGGGCCGGTGGTGTCGGCGGCAGTAGGGGAGGATATGAGACCCAGGGTGGCCAGGATGATATCGCAGGCGTATTACAAGACCGGCAGACCGGAGGAGGCCGGAAAATGGTTCGAGAGTTATTCGGCGTCCGGAACGGACATGACCAGAAAGGACAATTATTATCTCGGCATCATATCCTATTCCGTTCAGTCGTATTATGCGGCCATTGACGCATTCTCCAAAGTCTTGGCGGAAGGAGAGGACTCGCTGTCCCAGAGCGCGTCCATGCACATAGCCGGCTCGTATCTCAGACTGAGGAACAAGCATGAGGCGTTGAGATACTACAAGAAGGCCTCTGAGATGAGCTTTGACGGCTCCGTCAGGGAGGAGGCCTATTTCAATTATGCGAAGCTGGCATTTGACCTCAATTCCGATATAACTGCTTTCCAGGATTATCTGGAACTGTGGCCTGAGACTCAAAGGTCGGACGAGATTTATTCCTATATCGCCACTTCGTATCTTCTCTCCAAGAAATACAAGCCGGCCATAGATGCCCTGAACAATATCCGCAGGCTGACTCCGGAGATGGATATGAACCTTCAGAAGGCGGCTTTCCTGAGGGGGCTGGAGCTGTTTGAGCGGGGCTCATACGCCGGAGCGGACACCGATTTCAGGATAGCACTCAGGCATTCGTCTTACAATCAGTCTCTGGCTCTCCTGACACGTTTCTGGCTTGCGGAGACCTGTTACAGGGTTGGAAATCTGAGTGAGGCCATAAGTCTGTATGAGGAACTTTGTCAGAATGCACGCTTCGCCGGCTTCAAGGAGTATCCGCTGGCTCTTTTCGGACTGGGTTACTGTTATTATGGGGAAAAGAACTACGCTGTCGCCATGGAGTGGTTCCACAAGTTTCTGGAGCAGCATGTCTCAGATATGGACCTGATAATCGAGGCGGAGCTCAGGATTGGAGACGCGCTGTTCATGATGCGTGACTATGCCGGAGCAGCGTCTGTCTACGGGAAGGTGTCGATGATGGATTATCAGCCCGGTTCGTTGGTGTATGCTGCGTATCAGTGCGCGGTGTCCTGCGGTCTGGCTAACGACGTGGACAGGAAGATAAGTATGCTGGAGGGTATTGTGGACAGAAGGGACATCTCTCCGCTTTACTCGAAGTCGGTATATGAGCTCGGTCGTACATACGTACAGGAGGGTATGACGGAAAAGGCTGAGCGGACTTTTAAGTACTTGCTCAATACCATAGCTGATCCTCTTTATGAGAGCCGGTCTCTTCTGGAGCTCGGTATGCTCTGCTCCAATGCCGGCGAATATGATGAGGCTCTGAAGTATCTTACCCGGATAGTGGAGGAGATGCCGTTGTCTGAGGATACCGATAATGCTTTGGCGGCCATCGAGAGCATCTATACCGTGCTGAACAGACCGGAAGAGTATTTTGCCTATCTGGACCGTATCGGCATGTCTGCGGTGAAGACTCCGGACGAGAAGGAACTGATGATCTTCAATGCTGCCGAGCAGGTGTATCTTGCAGGTGACTACAGTGCGGCCGAGAGCAGTCTTCGGAATTTCGTGAGTCAGTATCCTGACGGTCAGAAGACTCCGCTGGCCTGGTTCTATATCGCTGAGTCTCTCAATGCTCTGGGCAGGAAGGAGGCGGCGGCGTCCGCTTATCTGGAGGTTATGGACAAGGGCGAGGGCTCTTTCGTGGAACTGTCCACACTGCAGTATGCCCGGATATGCTATGAGCTGGAGAGATATGCCTTGGCGGCTTCGGCCTATGAGTCCCTGTATGATATCGCCAGGCTGGAAAATAACCGTACGGAGGCCCTGCTCGGACTGATGTCGTCGTATTTCCGGGACGGCAAGTACAATGCGGCCATAGACGCTGCGTCAAGAGTCATCGAGCTTCGGGACCTGAAGGACAGTGACCGTATGACGGCTCAGTACATAATGGCCAAGTCCTGCCTGAAGTTGGGACGTAGGTCGGAAGCCCTGCCACTGCTGGAGGCTCTGTCGGGCAACGTGTTTACTTCTCAGGGTGCGGAAGCGGCATATCTCCTGATACAGGACACCTACGATGCGGGAGATTTCGAGGAGGTGGAGAACATGGTCTATGCCCTGTCGGATTCGAAGACGGACCAGATGTACTGGCTGGCCAGGAGCTTTATAGTTCTAGGAGACTCCTTCGCGGAGCGGGAGGACTGGGCTCAGGCCCGCGCTACGTTCCAGAGTATCCTGGACGGATATGAGCCGGAGGATGCGAAGGATGATGTGCTTGATCAGGTGAATATGAGAATGGATAGGCTAAATAAGATAGAAGAGTGATGCGTAGGACATATATAATATCAACACTGCTGGTGCTCGCGGCCGCTCTGCCTGTGCGGGCCCAGAATGAGATCAGTCAGGCAGTAGAGGTGGAGAGGGAGTACGAGGGGGCTGTGATGGACGTGGTGAAGTCACCGATAGAACCTGCCGTTGACGATTCTCTGCTGAATTTTAAATTGAATCTTGACTATACGGCTTTTTACAGTCCGTACCGGGACCTGTATGACTTTTCCCCGGTGCTCACCGCCGGCCCCAAGGCGGAGGGAAATGTGGTCTACCCGTGGCTGTATGCGAGAGTAGCCGCCGCCTATCCGTGGACTCCATCGGCCGACCTGTATATAACACCCCGTTTCGGAGAAAGGTTCTCCGCGGGCCTGTACCTCAACCATGATTCGTATTGGGGGCAAGTGCCTCAGGCGGTGTATGCCGGCAGTGTGATGACCTATCCTGGCCACAAGGCCAACGGTGACAGGATGAAGAACAGAGGAGGGCTCTTCATGGGATACCGGTGGACAAGAGGTGAGGTGAGTCTGGACGCGTCGTATACCGGAAGCCGGTATGCCCTTACTCCGGTGGACGGATATTCAGGGGCAACGCTATACAATCAGTTTGAGCATCTTAAAGCGTCCCTGCGTGTACGTTCTACGAATCCGGATCCGAATTCCTTTTACTACAATGCCGCTCTGGGGTACCGTTATTTCAATGACCGTCATGGTGTGCTGGAGCATCTGGTGGATGCGGATGCCTCTTTCGGGGCTACGATTAAGGGTGTGCACAGGCTTTACGTGACGTTTGGCGGTACATTCACCGGTGCTACGGCCGGCAATGCGTTTTCATCCCGGGGCATCTGGACGGTCTCGCCGGTGTACACGTGGGAGAGGGACAGGTGGAGGATCCGGGCAGGATTGACATTGTCTTCAGTCTACGGCGACTGTATCCGTAAGGACGGCGGCGGTTTTCTGGTGTACCCGGATGCGTCAGTGAGTTTTGAGGCGGCCCGCAATGCCCTGTGGTTGTATCTGAAAGCTTCTGGAGACAACAATCTGTATACGCGCTACGACCTTTTCGCCCTCAATCCGTGGATGGAGGACAGCGGCCGTGCATATCAGTCGGCTGTACCGGTTTCCGCTGAGTTCGGACTGAACGGTTTGGTTCGTGACCGTTTCTCCTACAGCCTGGGGATAAACTATTCTATGCTCAGCAACAGCCTGTCGTTTATGGCGACGTCTTTCAATGGCTTGTGGTACCAGGAGGCTAATCTGGCTGATTCGCACGTGTTCGGGATTGCGGGAATGCTAAAGTGGCAGTCTCCCTCTTTCATGGCAAAGGCCGAGTTCAACTATCGTGGCTTCTCCAATCCGGACGCGGTACTGATGACGCCTGCGTTCGACGTGGACGCGGTGCTGGAGTACAATCTCAGACGCCGGCTCTTTATCCGGGCTGACTGTTATTTCCGGACCTCCACTACCGGATGGAGTGCGGCCTCCTCTGCTCCGGTCTCTGTCTGCCGTGTGCCCGCATTTGTGGACGTAGGCTTGAGAATCTCCTACGCGGTCAATACCCGCCTGATGGTTTTTGTGGAGGGCAATAATCTGGCAAACAGTAAGATACAATATTTCTTGAATTATGTTGAGCCCGGAATTAATTTCGGTGTAGGCGTTTGTTTCAAGTTGTGATATTTTTTGTATCTTTGTTCGATTTAAATAATATTGAACCACGATGACAGATAAAGAAATGATTGAAGCGGAAAGAGAGTATTCTGCGGACAGTATTCAAGTGCTGGAGGGACTGGAGGCAGTCCGGAAACGTCCGTCGATGTATATCGGGGACATAGGACCGAGAGGTCTGCACCATCTGGTCTACGAGGTGGTGGACAACTCCATAGACGAGGCTCTGGCCGGCTACTGCAGAAATATAGAAGTGACGATTCTACCTGATAATTCCATACGGGTCAAGGATGACGGCCGCGGTATACCTACCGGTATGCACGAGAAGGAGGGCCGTTCCGCTCTGGAGGTCGTGCTGACTGTCCTCCATGCCGGAGGAAAGTTCAGTAAGGACAGCTATAAGGTCTCCGGAGGTCTGCACGGAGTCGGTGTGTCCTGCGTGAACGCGCTGTCGGTATATCTTAAGGCCGAGGTTCACCGCGAGGGCAAGGTGTTCGTGCAGGAGTACAGCAGAGGCGTGCCGCAGTACCCGGTGAAGGTAGTGGGGGAGTGTGAGGATACCGGGACCATCATAACGTTCAAGCCTGACGCTGAGATATTCAGGACAACTACGGTCTATGACGCGGGGATTCTGGCCAGCAGGCTGAGGGAACTGGCGTTCCTGAACAAGGGCATCAGGCTGGTGCTCATAGATGAAAGGCCTAAGGTGGAGGACAGCACCGAGGAGAGGATGGAGGATGCCGAGCCGGAGGCACCTACCCGTCAGGAGTTCTATTCGGAGCACGGTCTGGTTGAGTTCGTGCAGTATCTGGACGGTACCCGCGAGAAACTGACTGAGAAGCCGATTTCCCTGGAGACAGACAAGACAGGTATTCCTATAGAGATAGCCATGCAGTACAACACCGGTTTCTCCGAGAATATCCATTCCTATGTCAACAACATCAATACTATAGAGGGCGGTACGCACCTTACCGGATTCCGCCGTGGTCTGACGTCGACCCTGAAAGCCTATGCCGAGAAGAACGGCTTCCTGTCCAAGTTGAAGTTTGACCTGGATGCCTCGGACTTCCGCGAGGGGCTCACGGCGGTGATTTCCGTCAAGGTGGCCGAGCCTCAGTTCGAGGGCCAGACCAAGACCAAGCTCGGCAACAGCGAGGTGGACGCAGCTGTCTCTCAGGCTACTAAGTCCGCACTGGAGACTTATCTGGAAGAGAATCCAAAGGATGCGAAGAATATCATAGACAAGGTCATCCTGGCTGCCACTGCGCGTCATGCGGCCCGCAAGGCACGTGAGCTGGTGCAGCGCAAGACAGTGATGTCCGGAGCCGGACTGCCTGGCAAACTCGCAGACTGCTCCAACCGCGACCCTGAGAAATGCGAGCTCTTCCTGGTTGAGGGAGACTCTGCGGGCGGAACTGCCAAGACGGGCCGTGACCGTACCTATCAGGCCATCCTGCCTTTGAGAGGTAAGATCTTGAATGTGGAGAAGGCCATGGAGCACAAGGTGCTGGAGAGCGAGACCATCCGCAATATCTATACGGCTCTCGGTGTCACCATCGGCACAGAGGATGACAGCAAGGCCGCCAATCTCGATAAGCTCCGTTATCATAAGGTGATAATCATGACCGATGCCGATGTGGACGGAGCGCACATCGCAACCCTGATTCTGACATTTTTCTTCCGCTATATGCCTGATATGATAAAGAACGGCTATGTGTATATTGCTGCGCCTCCGCTCTATAAGGTCAAGAGCAAGAAGGGCAAGGAGGAGAAGTACTGCTGGACTGAGGACGAGCGTATCGCAGCCATAGCCGAGATAGGCAAGGGCAACGAGGGCAGCATCTATGTCCAGAGGTATAAAGGTCTGGGAGAGATGAACGCCGAGCAGCTCAAGGAGACCACCATGGATCCGGCCACACGTCTTCTCCGCCAGGTGACCATAGACAATGCCGCCGAGGCGGACCGCATCTTCTCCATGCTGATGGGAGACGATGTGCCTCCCCGCCGTGAATTCATAGAGGCCAATGCCAAATACGCCAAGATAGACGCATAAATTTTTAAATTACCAGATATGGATATTTTTGAAAGAATAAACAAAGACGAGGGCGGTCCTCTGGGACAGTACCGCGCAAGAGGTCACGGATATTTTACGTTTCCCAAGCTGGAGGGCGAGATTGCTCCCAGAATGATGTTCAACGGCCATGAGGTTCTCTGCTGGAGTCTCAACAACTATCTCGGACTGGCCAACCATCCCGAGGTGCGTAAGGTTGACGCAGAGGCCGCAGCCCGCTGGGGACTGGCTTACCCGATGGGCTCCAGGATGATGTCAGGGCAGACGTCCCTGCATGAGAGACTTGAGAGAGAACTGGCGGAATTCGAGCAGAAGGAGGACGCTTTCCTGTTCAACTTCGGATATCAGGGCATCGTTTCCACTATCGACGCACTTGTGAACCGTCATGACGTGATTGTCTATGACTCTGAGGCCCATGCCTGCCTTATTGACGGCTGCCGTCTGCATATGGGCAAGAGGATGGTTTATCCGCACAACGACATCGAGAAATGCGAGAAGACCATTCAGCGTGCTCTCAAGGTCTGTGAGGAGACCGGTGGCGGTGTGCTGCTGATTACAGAGGGTGTGTACGGAATGACCGGCGCTCTCGGAATTCTGGACCAGATAGTCGCCCTGAAGAAGAAATACCAGTTCCGCATCCTGATTGACGACGCGCACGGTTTCGGCGTGATGGGACCTCACGGACGCGGTACATCCGAGCATTTCGGTGTGATGGACGGTATAGACCTTTATATCGGAGCATACGCCAAGTCAATGGCCATTATCGGCGGCTTTGTGGCCGGTCCCAAGTCCATCATCAACTATCTCCGCTACAATCTCCGCTCTCAGATTTACGCCAAGTCCCTTCCCATGCCTATCGTGGAGGGCTGCCTGAAGAGGCTGGAGATTATCCGCGGGCCGGAAGGCGACCGTCTGCGCGAGAAGCTCTGGACTGTCACCCGTGCCCTGCAGAACGGATTCCGCGAGAGGGGCTTTGACATCGGACTTGCCCAGGCCTGCGTTACGCCTGTGTTCATCCACGGTACTGTGCCCCAGGCCACCAATATGCTCGTGGATCTCAGGGAGAACTACAACCTGTTCTGCTCAGTGGTCGTATATCCCGTCGTGCCTAAGGGCGTGATTATGTTCAGGATCATTCCCACCGCAGCTCACTCGCTGGAAGATGTTGAGTACACTCTCAACGCATTCTCCGAGGCCAAGAAGAAACTCGATGCCGGAGAATATGACGGAGACAATATCCAGGACAGGGCCATAATGTAGCATGTCCCGGATGTGCCGTAACGGTACGAGCAACCTGATAAGCTCCCTGTCCCGTACAGGGGGCTTTATCTATTAATTAAAAACACTCAGATGGAACAACACAATTTTCTTAAAGACCCGAAGATATACCTGTCGCTTTTAGTAGTGCTTGTAGTGACCGCCCTGCTGTTCCCGGAGGAGGGAAAGTTCAAGTACAACTATCAGAAGGGCCGGCCATGGGTATATGAGACATTGCTGTCCCCCATAGATTTCCCGATACTCAAGACGGAGCAGGAGCTTCTGAAGGAGAAGGAGGAGAAGGCCTCGGAGGTGATACCGTATTTTAACTATGACAATACTGTGTGTAACCTTCAGATCAGGCGTCTCCGCTCTCTTCACGGGGAAAGCGGGATAGACGACCATGTGCTGTATTATATCATGGAGTCCCTGTACAAGATATACTCTGTGGGAATACTGCCGCCGATGGACAATGTCTCCACGGTAGGCACCATAGTCGTGCAGACAGACAAGCGGGCGCAGGAAAAGCCCATAGCCGAGGTATATACACCGGAGCGGGCGGAGGGCTACATGAAATACTACCTCTCGGTCAGTTTCCCGGCCTATGATGCGGACTCCCTGTACGCGGCATATCATGTCTCTGAGTATATTGTTCCTAATCTGACGTATGACCAGGACAAGACCAACCTGTTTCACAAGGAAGCGGTGGACTATGTCTCTCCGACAAAGGGCATGGTCTACGCAGGTCAGCTGATAGTCTCCGAAGGGGAGATCGTCACCACTGAGATAGAGCAGCTGCTGGACTCGTTCAAGCAGGAGTACGAGCTTACATACGGATATGCTGAGTCCGTATTCGGAGTCGGAGTCGGACATTTTATACTGTGCCTGCTCATGGCTGCCTCCCTGTTCGCTGTGATATTTTACACGAAAAAGGATATCCTGGAGAAGCGCAAGACATTTTATTTTATCCTGACTCTTTATGTACTGATGTTTGTGCTGACAGTCATCATACGCGGGCTTGATCCGGATTTTCTTTTCATCGTCCCCTATTCTGTGTTTGCCATATACCTGACAATGTTTTTCAAGAGCAGGTATGTGTTTCCTCTGTACGCTGTTATGCTTCTGCCCTTGTTGTTGCAGGCCGGAAGCGGAGTACAGCTGTATTTCATGAATCTCACCGGAGGCATCATAGCCATTATCTCGTTCAAATACTTCAATAAGGGGTGGTCGCAGTTTCTCAATTCGCTGTTTATTTTCCTTGGCTTGTCGCTTACCTATATGGGATTTCTGCTTTCAGGGGACGGCACGCTCTCAATGTTTAACGGAAGGGAGGTGTTCAGGCTGGCTGTCAATTCGCTTCTGGTGATAGCTGCTTATCCTGTGGCGTTTATTTTCGAGCGGCTTTTCTCACTGGTCTCGCATTTCCGTCTTGTGGATCTTTCGGATACGAACGTCAAGCTGCTCCGGGAGCTGGCCCAGAAGGCTCCCGGTACCTTCCAGCATTCGCTGCAGGTCGCCAACCTGGCGTCAGAGGCAGCCAGAGAGATAGGTGCCGATATGACGCTGGCCAGAGTGGGCGCGCTCTATCATGATATAGGTAAGATGAAGAACCCCCAATGCTTTGTGGAGAATACTCCGGCCGGATTCAACTATCATAAGGGGCTCTCGCCCGAGGAAAGCGCGCAGCAGATTATCCGTCATGTTGATGATGGAGTCGAGATAGCCCGCAGGCACAAGCTTCCTGAAGTCGTGACAGATTTTATACGGACTCATCATGCGCGTTCGCTGACCTTCTATTTTTACGCCCAGTACTGCAATGCCGGCGGAGACCCTGAAAATAAGGAGCCGTTTATGTATCACGGTGAGCTGCCCAGGAGCAAGGAACAGGTCATAGTGCTTATGGCGGACGCCGTAGAAGCGGCTTCCCGCTCTTTGAAGGACTATACGCCGGAGAGTATATCCAATCTGGTGGATTCGATTATAAGCAAGCGTTTGTCGGACTCCCAGCTGGTTGAGGCGGACATATCCATCAAGGAGATAGAGACGGTCAAGAGGATGTTCAAGGAACGTCTGGAGCAGGTGTACCACGAGCGTATCGCCTATCCGACAATAAAAAAATCTTGAAACGGCGTGTTTTTTGTATATCTTTGCAGTTGGATTTGCATGGGGATGTTTTGGTTTTGACAGCACAAGACATCGGACTGTAAGCATACCGGGGTTGGCAACCCACCTCGTCATCAAGGTTCCGAAGCCATAACTGGCAACAACAACTATGCACTCGCTGCGTAAGTAAACCAGGTTTACTACCTTAATCGCGGTCGCCCAGGGCGATAGCGACGAGTATCCCGCCGGGCTTTCCGCCTGCTATGTCCGGCATACGGGGTATCATTAAAGCGGGATGCGGCCGTGGATTCTCCTAAAGCGGTCTAAGACTCAGGAGATAAGGCGGTGATGGCGTGTCTGTCCGCAGTCACCGTCCGACAACCAAAGACAGAATAAGTATGTAGAAAGCACTCTGGTGCTGTGTTTGGACGGCGGTTCGAGTCCGCCCATCTCCACAAAAAAAGTCGCTTCGGCGGCTTTTTTTGTGGAGTCTGGCAGTGCGGAAGATAAAAGAATTACAGCAGTCTGAGACCAAAGTTTTCAGACTGCTGTAATTCTTTTGTTATGCCTGATGTCGGCTAGAAGAGGTAGCGGACACTCAAGGCTATACCGCCCTGGAATATACCATAGGAATTGAATCCGACTCCGGCACTGTTGAAGTGAGGTCCGATGACAGGGCGCCAGTCAAGGGAGATGTTCATGGGGAACCAGAAGTTGTATTCTACACCGATACGTCCGGCAACTCCTACGAATCCTGTTATGTCATTGAATCCGTACATACCTAAGCCGGCTCCCACACCTGCGTACCAGTTCCATGTGCCTTGCTCCTGCCATGAGTTGATGGGGAAAATCCAGTCATAGGTGGCAGCTGCCTCAAGGCCATAGAATCCGGGCAGACCGAAATCAAGTTGCACCATATTGTCTCCAAGTGAGTGCTGGTAGGTCAGTTCAAGACCATAGCCGAGACGGCCTCCGATTGCGCGCGGCTGGGCATAGAGTGCTGCAGCTGTGAATAGAGCAATTGCAATAACAATGATCTTTTTCATCTTGTTTAGCTTTTAGTAATAATGATATGAGTTAAAAATAGATTACTGATGATTTCTCCACTTCGGAGAGGATGGAGTTGGCTACGCGGCTGGCGCCGAATCTAAGTAGACTGGGATTAAGCCAGTCAGGGCCGAGTATGGTGTCAACGATGGCGTAATACACAGCCGCGTCTTTGGCGGTGGAGATGCCTCCGGCAGGTTTGAAGCCCACTTTGCGGCCGGTCTTCCCGTAGTATTCCCTGATGCAGTCGCACATTACGATGGCGGCGAACGGGGTTGCGGCCGGTTCCATCTTTCCGGTGGATGTCTTTATGAAGTCGGCGCCGCATTCCATGGCTAAGAAAGAAGCCTCCCTTATCCTGCCGGCATCGGCCAATGCTCCTGTCTCAAGGATCACTTTAAGCACGGCATCACCGACTATGTTCCTGATGGAACGTATCTCTTTCTCGCAGTAACTCAGGTTGCCGTCAAGAAAACTGTTGAGAGCGAGTACTATGTCTACCTCGTCAGCCCCTTCTTCCACAGCCATGCGGCACTCCAGCTCCTTGACTTTCAGAAAACTCTGGGAAGCAGGGAAGCATCCGGCCACTACGGTCACGTGTACTCCGGGTACGGTCAGTGTCTCCTTGACGGTTCTTGCGAAATTGGGGTATACACAGATGGACGCGGGCGGTTGATATCCGGGAAAATGTGTCTGGAAATCATTCACTTTACCTACCAGTTTGCGGACACTTGAATATGTGTCCGTTGACTTTAGTGTGGTCAGGTCGGTCATGCTAAGGCAGGCTTTTAGAACTTCCGGAGTCATCCAATGGCTGAGATTGTCATGGACGGCCTGTATTCTTTTCTCAAAATCTTCCATTTATTCTCTGTTTTTCGTATCAATAAGAATAGTGACAGGTCCTTCATTGACGATAGTCACCCTCATATTTGCACCAAATATACCTTTTTTAACGGGCTTCCCCAAAATATTTTCCAATCTTTGTAAAAATTTCTCGTATAAAGGAATGGAAATCTCCGGTCGCGCAGCTTTGATATAAGATGGACGGTTTCCCTTCCTGGTGGATGCGTACAAGGTGAATTGGCTGATAACCAAAATGTCTCCGTCAACGTCCCTTACAGACAGGTTCATGACCCCGCTGTCGTCATCGAATATGCGCAGATTGACAATCTTATGGCACAGCCATTCTATATCCTCGTCTGCATCCCCGTTCTCAATTCCTATGAGAATATTCAGACCGGGTCCGATCTCTCCGCAGCAAGAGCCTTCAATGACTACCGACGACTGGCTGACTCTCTGGATGACCGCCCTCATCTCAGCCTCTGACCTGAACGGTTATGCCTGCGGCTCTGAGAGGAGCGGCTATTGCTTCCATTTCGGCGACAGTGACCTTCTCAAGATCACTGGCGGGTGTCTCGCGGTCGAGCGTGTACATCATGACCTCACGGGGCCGCAGGTCAAGTACGATATCTCTCCATGGGTCGACACTTTCCTTGCAGGTCAGGTCTATGCGGCGGCCGTCTATGGTTCCCCGCAGGAACATGGTCTGTAGGATAAAGTTGCCGTTGAACAGCCTCAGATGCTCTATTGTCTCCTTGAGCGAGTAATGACCCACCGGGTTGTCCACCAGGCGGATATATTCTTCCAGACCGCTGTCAATCTTTAGGATGGGGTTGGTCACTTTCATCAGAGCCTCCCGGATTTCTTTCCTGCCGGTCATGGTTGCATTTGAAAGTACGGATACGGCGGCGTTCGGAAAATACTTGTCCCGCATCATCAGTGTGAAGTCGATGATTTCTGGGAAATCGGGATGCAGGGTGGGCTCTCCGTTGCCGGAGAATGTGATGGTGTCCACGGGTGTACCCTCGGTATGCAGTTCGGCGAGACGTTCCTGCATCCGCTGGAATACTGCTTCTTTTGTCGGGATAGTCTGGTCGCTCCTGCCGTCTTTGTTCCAACCGCACTCGCAGTAAATGCAATCGAATGAGCAGAGCTTGCCGTTGTCGGGCAGAAGGTTGATGCCCAAGGAGTTCCCAAGGCGGCGGCTCTTGATGGGGCCGAAAACTATCTTGTGAAAAAGTATTGTTGACATGATATGCCGTGTTTCAAATTAATCGTCTGGATGTGCTTTCAGGGGTAAGCTGCATGTTCTGGAAGTCGATATTGTCGATGAGCACTACGCCTGGCTTCTTGCCTTTGTCGAAGGAGCCGAGTACGTCATCCTTGCCAAGGGCAGCCGCACCGTTAAGGCAGGCCCATGTCAGTACTGTCTGCAATGGAATGCCGGGGTAGTGCCGGTGTATGCATTTAAGTTCCTCTACCATGGACAGGACGTGGTTGGATGAGAGGCTGTCAGTGCCGACGGCTATCCTCACGCCCATGCTCATCAACATGGTCAGGTCTGCCATTGTCCTGTGTATGAAGATATTGGACAGCGGACATGTTACCCATGTGCAGTTTTTCAGGATCTGTTCGGCGGCGTAGACGCTGTCCTCATGTGCGACTGTGTTGTGTATGAGCAGTATGTGTTCTTCAAACGGGGCAGGATGGACTTCCTGAAGCCGCTCCAGAAAATGGAATATGGCCGGTCTGCCAGTAGCGGGGACTACGCTAAGTCCACGGTTGACGTAGTTGTCGTAAAGCGGTCCTTTATGAAATCCGATCATGTCGTCCTCCTCCTGGGACTCCTGATTGTGGTAGGAAATATATCCGGCCTTGAGTCCTTCGGCTGAAGCCATGCGCAGCAGATCGGAACTCATGGTGTAGGGGGAGTGCGGAGTTATGGCCGCGTCGATGCCGGTTTCGGCTGCCTTCACCGCCAGCTTGCGGGCATCTTCAATCACTGCCGGTGCATCCTGGGGCTCGGAACCGAATACCTCGATGAATGTCCTGGTGTACATCGGCCCCTCTTTCTTCATGGCGAAGCTCTCGTCGCAGTTGGAGATATCTGCCATGGCGCTGACTCCTTCCTTATACAGCTTTTCAAACTGTGCTCTCATGGCTTTCTGACGCTCTTCTTTGGGCGCTGACTCACGGAGGGCGTTGATCTGGTCTATGAAACCGGACATGCCGGTAGCCTCACGGAACTTGCCGTTCAGGTGTGACAGTTCTATATGGCAGTGCGCGTTGGTGAAACCTGGAACCAGTATTCCGTTGAAATATTCCGTGCTGCCGGTCTCTTCAGTCAGCCTTCCCGTGCCTATGACGGTTCCGTCTTCGGATACATCCACATATCCGTTGCATATTGGATCCGAAGTTATCGGAAAGATATAGTTTGCGGCTATTCGTCTCATTTGTCTTCTTCCTTTTTATTCTTTTCAGAATTTTTAGTTTGTCTGTTGTTCCTTATAGATGATGTAAGCGGACTGAGCTCTTTCCTTTGCCGGATGAAATTTCTCTTGTCATCCATTACGTCCTTGAAAACAGGCGGCCGCGTGTCATTCCTGTCGACTGTGTTTTCCAGTCCGGCAGCCCTCTCCGCTCTTTGGATACTGTCTTTTATCAATTGGATACTGTCCTGTATTTCAAGAAGACGGTCCACTTCATTCATGAAACCCGGTGTGCTGTAGAAAGTGAAGTCCTTATCGGCATTCAGGGCCGAGTCGTTGAATATCAGGAACCGGTTGACGGGGCGCTCCATAAACGCGGAGTCTATCACAGGGGAGCCTGGAATGGTGGAGTCCGGTTTGAAAAACAGTATCCTCATGCATTTGTATGCCATGCCGGCATGGACGCCCTCGGATGTGTAGAGCTCGAGAGAGTCGACCAGGGACCAGAGTCTGGGCCGCTTGCCCTCGGCTTCCAGTATGGCGTTCAGCTCAGCCTTGCGCTTTTCCAGCATGGTCTTAGTGTCCTCGAACACGTCCTCGAACTTGTCAGGACGCTCTAGGTAGAAGTCCACGCTTCTGTTATAATCATCAGTGGTATATCCATATTTGTTGAATATGGGCTCATATATCCTCATCGTGTCGGCCATCCTTCTGAGTCCGTAGTTTGCATCCACAGCCTCGTCGGTCATGTAGATGTCATAGTATATCTTCGACATGGTGCCCTTCGGTATGATGTCCTTTCTGTCCCTGCATGAGGACAGGCACAGTAGGGCGGCTGTGAGGATGAGGAATAGGTATCGGATATTCGGAATATGTCGGGACATAGTACTCTTTGGCTTGTTTCAGTGTGCAAATATAGAGAATAAAAGTTATATTTGCATCCTTATTGTAAGGCTATGCTGTTACGTCCTCCCAAGTTTATAAAGAAGATATATCCGTCTTTCATATGGTCTTTTCCGAAAGAGAAGGACGGGATTTTCCTGACATTTGACGACGGGCCATGTCCCCAGGTCACACCGTGGGTGCTGGACCAGTTGGACAAATACGGCGCGAAGGCTACATTTTTCTGCATAGGCAAGAATGTAGAGCAGTATCCGGATCTGTTCGGGGAGATAGTGCGCCGCGGCCATGCCGTAGGGAGCCATACCTATAGTCATATTCCCGGTTGGCGTATGCATCTTGACGATTATGTTCAGGACGTGGATATGGCTGCTGAACTGATAAAGACCAATCTCTACCGTCCTCCGTATGCCAAGATCACCAGGCGTCAGGCGGATACCCTCAGTCTCCGCTACAATATCGTGATGTGGAACATCCTCAGCCGTGACTACAACCGCAATCTCGGACACAGGGCCTGTGCCCGTAATGTGCTGCCGTATCTGTCGCCCGGATCCATAACGGTGTTCCACGATTCTATGAAGGCGTCCAAGAATCTATGGTACGCACTGCCCAAGACTTTGGATGCAGTCAGTAAGGCCGGCTGGAAATGTAAACCGATATTATTATAAGATATGAAGTACAATGTATTATTGCTCGGTTCGGGCGGAAGGGAACATGCCCTTGCCTGGAAGATAGCGCAGAGTCCCATGCTGGGTGAGTTCTACGCACTGCCCGGTAATCCCGGTATTAACTCCCTTGCCAAGGGTATCGAAGGGAAAGTGTCTGATTTCGAACTTATCCGCAGGACTGTAGTGGAAAAAAATATAGATATGGTGATTTGTGGGCCTGAGGACCCGTTGGTTGGAGGACTTAGGGATTTCCTTGAGTCCTGTCCGGATGTGAGGGAAGGCCTGCTGTTCGTGGGACCCGGCAAGGACGGAGCGAGGCTGGAGGGCAGCAAGGACTTTGCAAAGGAGTTCATGTCAAGGCACGGAATACCTACAGCAGCCTATAGGACTTTTGAGCCGGAGCAGAAAGATGAGGCGTTGACTTTCCTGCGCTCGCTCAGGCCTCCTTATGTCGTGAAAGCGGACGGTCTTGCTGCCGGCAAGGGGGTGATCATATCCGAGTCGCTGGAAGAGGCTGAGGAATCACTGGAGCATATTTTCGGAGGACAGTTCGGAGCTGCCGGATCTAAAGTGGTCATCGAGGAGTATCTGGACGGAGTGGAGGTCTCGTTCTTTGTCCTCACTGACGGTCACGGATATCTGTTGCTGCCAGAGGCTAAGGATTACAAGAGGATATGGGATGGAGACAAAGGTCTCAATACCGGAGGCATGGGCTCAGTATCTCCGGTGCCCTTCTGTGACGGGGAGTTTGTGGAGAAGGTGCGTAGCCGGATTATTGAGCCGACTGTCAAGGGATTGGAGATGGAGGGGATGGACTACAGGGGCTTTATATTTTTCGGGCTTATGAACTGCGGAGGAGATCCCTATGTGATAGAGTACAATGTGCGTATGGGGGATCCGGAGACGGAGTCGGTGATGCTGCGCATAGACAGCGATCTGCTGGCCCACATGGCAGCAGCTGCCAGGGGAAATCTGTCGGCGGAGGCAATCAAAGTGTCGGGCCGGGCTGCTGTGACTGCCATAATCGTGTCTGGAGGCTATCCTGAAAAGTATGCTAAAGGGTATCCTGTAAGCGGTCTGGAGGCCTTGACGGACATCACTGTGTTCCATGCCGGAACAGCCATGAAAGACGGAAGGCTTGTGACTTCGGGAGGCCGTGTGCTGGCTTTGTCCGCTACGGGAGAGACTCTGCCCGATGCAAGGGACAGAGTCTATTCCAGAGTAGACACTGTCTCGTTTGAGGGAGCTTTCCATCGGAGCGATATCGCTCTGGACATGATTAACTGGCCGGCAGGTAAAAGATGAGGGATGCCCGTCAGTCCTCACCGGTCATGGCGCTGCTGCTGGCTGTAGTAGCTGCGGGGATGGCCGTATCTGCTTTTTTCCTGCCTGCCGGTCAGGATGGAACGGCATCCGTACTGCAGCCGGACTGGCTTTCCAATGTGCTGTCGCTGCTGACGTTGCTGGCTGTCGCAGTTTCTCTCAATTATGTAAACTCCAATAATTTTCAGTTCTCCTCGGATTCCAGGCTGCTGTATTTGCCGTATTTGCTGGCAGTTCTGACCTTTTCAGGTGCGATATCGCTGACATACAGTCATCTGGCGGCCTTCTTGACAGTCTGGACTATGTATTTCACTCTGATGTATGTCAACAGTGAGAATCACAGGCCCTATTATGCATTTATGGCCGGTCTGACCTCGTCGATAGCGGCTTTGATGCTTCCACCTCTCTTGTACGTGTGCGCGTTTATCATGCTGTATGTGATCTTTGTGCGGGGGCAGGCTCTGGCCCGTCTGCTGCTGTCCTACCTTTCAGCAGTGGCGCTGCCTTGGGTGTATGTCTCTGTGTGGTATGGATTTTTCGCGCAGGATGGGACTTTCGGACAGTTTTTGGCAGATTACGGTGAAGGATTGGTGCCGTCATTGCCTGAGTTATCCGGAATGGATTTACAGACTGCAATATATCTGTCCCTGCTTGCTGTCATCGGAATAAGGGCTGTGGTGTACATTGTCTCCAGAAGCCATGAAAGAAACAAGGCCCAGAAAAACGCGTTCGGTCTTTCTGCGGCCTTGTCCGTATTCATGCTCATTCTGGAGCTGCTGTTCGGGGGAAGTCTTCCTCCGTCTTCCATCATAGTGGCTGCTGTGCCGTTCTCGTTCGCCGTTTTTGATTTTCTCTCCAACGTCAGGAGGGTTGAGACAAATGTTTTGGTGTCTCTCCTTCTGCTGGCTGCAGCCCTGCTAAGGGTGTCGGAGTTCCTGAATATCTAGATAGTCCTTCCGGGATAGACTTTCAGGGCTTCTCTGAGGCAAGTCAGGGCTTCACGCAGATCCTCGACTTTGAGCACATAGGCGATGCGTACCTCGTCCTTGCCCTTACCGGGAGTTGCGTAAAATCCGGCCATCGGCGCTACCATCACGGTCTTTCCGTTGTAGGAGAAATCCTCGAGAAGCCACTGCGCGAACTTCTCGCTGTCGTCTATCGGCAGGCGTACGGCCGCATAGAATGCGCCCATGGGAGTAGGGCATACTACGCCCGGTATGGTGCGGAGAGTCTCTACCAGGAAGTCTCTTCTCTTTATGTATTCGTCCCTTACGGCCTTGAAATATGAAGCCGGGGCACTGAGTGCGGCTTCGGCGGCAATCTGTCCGTATGCGGGGGAGCAGAGACGGGCCTGGGAGTAGCGCAGCACGGCGTTCATCACTTCTTTGTTCTTGGATACGATCGCACCGATGCGCACGCCGCAGAGGGAGTATCTCTTGGAAACGGAATCGCAGAGAATCACGTTGTTCTCAAGTCCCTTGATGTGCATGCAGGAGTAGTGGGGCTCGTCTGTGTAGCAGAACTCACGGTACACCTCGTCGGAATAGATGAAGAGGTTGTGCTTGCGGGCGACGTCTCCGAGCTTCTCGATCTCGTCCTTGGTGTAGAGCACTCCGGTGGGGTTGCAGGGATTGCAGATGATGATACCCTTGGTACGTGGAGTGATGTGTTTCTCGAACTCCTCAATGGATGGAATCGCAAAGCCGTTGTCCATGGATGTGGTGATAGGCACGAACTTCACGTCGTTGACGATGGCGAAGGAGTTGTAGTTGGTATAGAAAGGCTCCAGCACGATGACCTCGTCATCCGGGTCGCAGGTGACGGTGAGGGCTATCTGCAGGGCCTCACTGCCGCCGGTCGTGATGTTGATGTCGGTGTAGTCTACGTCAATGCCTATGTTCTGATAATACTTGGCCAGACCTTTGCGGTAAGACTCATTTCCGGCTGAGTTGGGATAGGCCACCAGCTTCAGTTGGTTGTCCTTTACTGCCTGAATGGCCTCTTGCGGAGACTCTATGTCCGGCTGGCCTATGTTCAGATGATATACGGTAATGCCCCTTTTCTTGGCGGCATCAGCATAGGGAACCAGTTTCCTTATGGGAGATGCGGGCAGTGCCTGAGCTTTTTTAGAAAGTGTCAACATGATATTGATGCGTAAAATATTGTTAAATTTGTTTTATAGGGCAACAAAGTTATGAACTTTTCCGCAAAAACTTCTAAATTTGTATTTTGTTAACGAAATATTGTCAATCCTGCGAAAAGAGATTATGAGTAACACTGAAAGCAGATACATGCTCAGAGGAGTCTCCTCTGTGAAAGAAGATGTTCACAACGCCATTAAAAATATAGACAAAGGCCTCTATCCCAAGGCTTTTTGTAAGATAATCCCAGATATGTTCTCCGGAGATCCCGACTATTGCCTGGTCATGCATGCTGACGGAGCCGGCACCAAGTCCTCGCTTGCCTATATCTATTGGAGGGAGACCGGGGACATGAGTGTTTGGAAGGGCATAGCCAGGGATGCGATGGTCATGAATACCGATGACCTGCTCTGCGTGGGCATAGCGGACGGCATACTGGTGTCGTCCACTATCGGGCGCAACAAGAACCTTATTCCCGGCGAGGTCATCTCAGCAATAATATCAGGTACGGACGAGTTCATCAAGTCCATGGAGCGCTACGGCATAAGGATGACGCTCACCGGCGGCGAAACGGCTGATGTGGGAGATCTTGTGAGGACTGTGATTGTGGACAGTACGGTGTGTGCCAGGGTGCGCCGCAGCGACATCATAGACAATTCACGGATATCCGCCGGAGACGTTATCGTGGGTCTGGCATCATTCGGGCAGGCAGAGTATGAGGATGAGTACAACGGAGGTACAGGCAGCAACGGCCTCACCTCGGCCCGCCACGACCTCTTCGCCCACTATCTGGCGGACAAGTATCCGGAAAGCTATGACCATGCCATGCCTGTCTCTCTGGTTTATTCCGGCAGCCGTCTGTTGACAGAGATTGAGCCGGAGACCGGCCTGACATACGGCAAGCTGCTGTTGTCGCCGACCAGGACGTACGCGCCGGTGATGAAACGGATATTCGACGGATACAAGGACAGGATCCACGGTATGATACATTGCTCGGGTGGAGCACAGACCAAGGTCCTCCATTTTATAGATGCCCTGAGAGTGGTGAAAGACAATCTGTTCCCTGTTCCACCGCTCTTCAAGGCAGTGCAGATAGAGTCCGGTACCGACTGGCAGGAGATGTATCGGGTATTCAATATGGGGCACCGTATGGAGATCTATACGGACAGGGAGTCGGCTTCGGCCATGATCGATATTTCCCGTTCGCTGGGAGTCGATGCCAGGATTATAGGACATGTGGAAGCCTCTGACAAGGCCGAGGTAGTAATTTCCGGAGAAAACGGAAAGTTTGTCTATAACAATTAGTGTTCCGTTATGATGTCAGGACGACATATTCAAGGAGTTGTCACGGTAGTGCTTCTGTCGCTGCTTCTGGCCTCCTGCAGAGACGACGAAGGTGAGGAGGCTTTGTTGCCCATAGCCCAAAAGGCACTTACAGATACGGCATCTGTGTATTATATCGGTGCCGACCGTTATCCGCAGGATATATCGGGACTGCCCATCGGTGTATTGGACTGCAGTGTGAACGGCTTTGAAGTGGTGGAGAGGCTGCTTACCTTGGACTGTTTTGACAACATCACCGGTAAGCCGGAACCGGACGGAATCATAGATTTTGGAGGAGAGAACATACAGTTCCTGTCGGACAGGGCAAATGGTCCCTATGGCGGATATATAGAGGTGGGCAGCCTGGACTTTCTTAAGGAGCAGGTCCTGAGCAACACTATTTTCCTCATGAGTGATGATTACTTCAATCTGGCCGGTGACGAGTACCGTTCCGGTTTCAAGGAGCCTGTAAAGATGATAATAGTATCCTCGCCTGTAGCGGACCTGCGCGTACTGCCGGACATCAACAACTTTTTGGAGCAGAGCGGAACAGGTGTCAAGGCAATAGGAGTAGTCGAGGCAGGCATCCAGGAGGCGGTGTCTGATGTGGATGAGGACGGCAATCTTTGTGTAGGGGTGCTCTTCGCTCCTGACGGGGTATCCTCCATCGAGTACGAGTCGATGATAAGGAAGTCTGTCGGGAATACTGGAGGTAAGGTGCAGGTGCTGAATCAGGAAGCAGTAGGCCTGGATGCGGCCATAAAGGGAGATACAGCCTATGTGGACACTACGGCTGTCGTGGCCAGGGACTCATATGCCGGGCCTGTCGCCGGTGTCAGCTACAACAATATAGACATGTCCCTGTTTGACCGTTATGGATTCGATACTCAGGACAATGCCTTGTTGTATGTCAGGAAAGGTGACCTTCCCGGAGTACAGCTTAATTCGGTGGAGAATTATGCGCGTTTCCATCTGGTGTCCATGATAGAGCGTCACCGCAGGAGCGGGAGCAGGGTTCCGATATCGTCGATAATACTGGCCGACGGCAGTTATGCTCAGATAAGGGATATTCTGGAAGAAGTGATGGATGAGCTGTACAACTACAGGCGTGGAGGCATCTACCTTTATCGTTCAGTAATATCTCCTGATTTCAGATTCATTGACCCTGCGGAGTGTGCCGCTGCCGAGGCGTATAAGGTTCTGAGGAATGACCGTAATCTGGCATTGAGAGGCGAACTGACCAGACTGGAGTCCTTTATAACCATGCCGTCAGCTTCATTGCCTGAAGACGCTCTCAATCCTGACGGAACCATGAAAGATGATTATAAATACGGACGTCAGTGCGGCAGCGAGGACCTGACCACCAAGGTGGTGCCGTTTGCACCCAGGTATGTTGCGCCGGAAATTATGAACTATATTGAAAGAAACAATTCGGAAGTATATTCCCTGATAAGAAATTACCTATATTAAAATGCAGTATCCAGCAAGTATTTCCTCAGAAGAACTGTCACAGCTTGACTCAGTGGATTTTGACGGTCCTATCGTCGTCGTGTCGGATCTTGATGAAGATTTCGCGGAAGCGATGGACTATCTGAAGAGTCAGACTGTGATTGGCTTTGATACTGAAACCAAACCTAGTTTTACTTCCAACTCACCCAGACATCATGTCGCCTTGCTCCAGCTTTCCGGCAGGGACAAGGCCTATGTGTTCAGACTCAATCTCATGGGCCTGCCGGCACCTCTGGTCTCCGTTCTCTCTGACAGTCGCATAACCAAAGTAGGTGCGGCGGTGAAGGACGATGTCCGCGGGCTGATGTACTACCGCAAGTTTACACCCCGGTCATTTGTGGACCTGCAGTCCATGGTGGCCGAGTACGGCATACAGGACAAGAGCGTGCGGAAGATGTCTGCCATCATTCTGGGAAAGAAGGTCTCAAAGACCCAGCAGCTTTCCAACTGGGAGGCGCCTCAACTTTCCGGAGCGCAATTGAAATATGCGGCTATAGACGCATGGGTGTGCCGCGAGATGTATATCAGACTGAAGACCGAGGGAAAGTGATATGACGACAGTGTTTTTGAAAAAGGGCAGGGAGGAGTCCCTCAGGCGTTTTCATCCGTGGATTTTCTCCGGGGCTGTGGCATCAGTATCCGGAACACCGTATGAGGGAGAGGTGGTGGAAGTCCTATCCTCAGAGCGGAAATTCATGGCCTACGGGCATTTTCAAAAAGGCTCGATAACCGTGCGCGTGCTGACTTTCAATCAGGACTGTCCCCCGGGTGATGACGGTCGTATGCCATTGGAGTTCTGGGAAAACAGTATCTCTGCGGCTATGCGGGTGCGTACCTCCATCGGTCTTCCCTCGTCTCAGACCGACTGCTTCCGTCTTGTGCACGGTGAGGGAGACTCACTGCCTGGTCTGGTGGTGGACGTTTACCGTGATGTCGCAGTACTTCAAGCTCATTCCGCCGGAATGTATCTGTCGGCAGATCTGATTGCAGACGCGGTTATGAAGTGCGGAGCAGGCCGTATCAGGGCTGTATATAATAAAAGCGAGGGGACAGCTCCGCATAGGGCCGGTCTGTCGCTTCAGGACGGGTATATTACAGCTCCATATGAGACAGACGAGTGTGCAGTACAAGAGAACGGACATAAGTTCCATGTCAACTGGGCGGCGGGACAGAAGACCGGTTTCTTTCTGGATCAGAGAGATAACCGTGAGCTGGTGGGGGAGTACTCAAAAGGGCGGAATGTCCTTAATCTATTTTGTTATACAGGGGGATTCTCCGTGTATGCCCTGAATTGCGGGGCATCTTCCGTAGTATCGGTGGACTCGTCAGCTGTGGCAGTCGGGATGCTCCGGCGCAATGTCATGCTCAATACCGGCTCTGAGGATGCCGGCGGCAGGCATGTGGCTGTCTGTGCCGATGCCCTGGACTATCTGCGTGATGTGTCTAATGGCCGGTTTGACCTGATGGTCGTGGATCCGCCGGCGTTCGCCAAGCACCGTGACGCTCTGGACAATGCGCTCAGGGCTTACCGTCGTCTCAATGCGTCGGCCATAGGCAAGATAGCTTCCGGAGGCCTGCTCTTCACCTACAGTTGCTCTCAGGCTGTGGACCGCAGGACTTTTGAGCTGACGGTCTTCTCGGCAGCTGCCCAGACAGGCCGCCGGGTACGCATACTTCGCAGGCTTACTCAGCCGGCGGATCACCCGGTCAGCATCTATCATCCCGAGGGAGACTATCTCAAGGGGCTTCTGCTATATGTCGAATAAACAGTCCCTTTATGCACGAGATACATCTCTCCCATCAGGATAAGGCTCTCAGATATCAGGAACTGCTGCCGCAGATACGTTCTCTTATCGAAGACGAGATCGATCTGACGGCCAATCTGGCCAATGTGTCGGCCGCCCTTAAAGAGGCTTTCGGGTTTCTCTGGGTGGGCTTTTATATGGTGAGGGAGCATGAGTGCGAGCTAGTGCTCGGACCGTTTCAGGGACCTGTGGCATGTACCCGTATCGCTTACGGCCGTGGGGTGTGCGGTACGGCCTGGAAAGAGGGGAGGAGTATCATAGTAGATGACGTCAGGCAGTTTCCGGGACATATTGCGTGCAGTTCCCTCTCCCGTTCCGAGATAGTCGTGCCCTTGGAGCCGTCAGCTGGAACGATACTTGGCGTACTTGATGTAGACAGTTCTGATACAGGAACTTTCGATGAGGTTGACCGCAGGTATCTGGAGATGTTGTGTAAGATAATTTGCGAATCTGCAAAATAGTATCTATATTTGCCCTCCCAATTCGCTACGGTACCATGGCCGAGTGGTTAGGCAACGGTCTGCAAAACCGTGTACAGCAGTTCGATTCTGCTTGGTACCTCTGAAGCAAGAGGCTGCAGCATTGCGGCCTTTTTCTTTTTGATGCATCCCTACTTCCGCAAGATTGTCTTTCGGGAACCGGCTTCACTGCTGCATACACTATAGTCGGCTTGCATTTTCGCACCCAGTCTCTTCTTCTCAATTGCTTCCAGTCTGTAATTGGTTATTTGGGGTATAGACTTGGAAGACAGACGATTATGGGATTATGAGAATAACAGATAGTGCCGTATCGGGTCAGATTTCGGCTTGAAAGAGCAGTATCTGTTACCGGATTGCGCCGATAAGTAGGTGAGTATATGTGCGTTATGATGAAGAGCTGATTACAGACAGGGGTTGGCGCAGCGTACTGAACAGTTGTCTCAAAAGAGGTGTCCTGCCGGGGACTCTGCCCGTTGAGGATATCAGCTTTTGCGGAAAGAGACTTTGAGGAGAACGGGCTGATGGTCTGAGTTGCGGAAACTGAGATCCAAAGCCTTGACCGAGTCGGCCTTGATGCTGTCCGAGACGTAGAAGTAGTCGGTGACGGTGAGGACGGATTCCGGTCCGTATACTGTATTCAGGTGACGCAGTGTCTTGGCAGAGGGGTCCCACGCTATGTGTCCCGTGCCCCTGAGAAGTGAGGTGTCTAATGCAACGGTAGTGAAATGCGGGTCTGAAAGTTCCTCTGTGGACGGGGAATAGTCCGGCGGATACTGGTTCCAGTCGCCCCCTATGATAAAAGGAATTCTCCTGGAATGTAGATTCTCGGTCAGTTCTCCTAAAAATTCTGTTTCGGTAGTGCGCATGCCGCCGGTGTCGTAGGCGGTATTGTGGGTGTTGCCTATGACGAGACTGCTGCCGTCAGCGAGACGGAAGGTAGCTGTGAGGAGGCAGCGCTTGAGGTTGAACATGCTGACCGGCCAGGTGAAACGCGACGGGTACTGCCATCTTATGACTTCCTTCGGTGCTATACGGCTCATCAGCACCACACCGCTGGCGATTTTTCCCATAGGAGCCTTGACAGGAATAGGAACAAAAAAAGATTTGTAATTGTACGCCAGATAGATATGGTAATCCGGGAAAGCCTTGCGCAGCATTTCCACCTCGTTGATGCGGTATGTCCTTCTGGAGCATTCGTCCACTTCCTGAAGCATGATGATGTCGGCATCGTGCCGGCGTATTTCAGATATGATGCCTTCGATGTTGGCCAAAGTCCTTTCACGGCTGGTACGTACCTGAGTGCCGCCGTCGTAGAAGAAGTCCATGTCATCGCCCAGTCCGCCGTAACCGATGTTCCAACAGAGTATGGTGACGGAGTCCGGCAGGGCATCCGGGCTGCCTTCGGAAGCCTGTCTGTCGTGGCTGGCAGCTGGGGGATTGGCCGTGGAAATGACGGAGCGGTCCTGCAGCACCTCCCTGTCGGCGGGACGGTAATCAGTGATTACAGCAGTCAGCAGGAACACCAGGAAAGCGGCCGCCACTGCAGCCAGAACATAAAGCAGAATATGCATTGCGCGTCTCATTTTCATTTGTCGTCAGGGAAAAAGAAAGAGGGATGACTCCGAAGGTCACCCCTCTTTTTTTATCAGTTTTTAGATGTGTCAGAATAAAACATCGGATTAGAGCTTGGGACCGGCAGCTACGAGAGCCTTGCCTGCCTCATTGCCTGTGAACTTCTCGAAGTTCTTGATGAAGCGGCCTGCGAGATCCTTAGCCTTAACATCCCAGTCCTCGGGCTTTGCGTATGTGTTGCGGGGATCGAGGATGTTGGTGTCCACCTGGTCGAGCCTGGTAGGAATGGCAAGGTTGAAGTAAGGGATGGTTGTGGTCTCGGCCTTGTCCATGCTGCCGTCGAGGATACGGTCGATGATGGCGCGGGTATCCTTGATGGAGATACGCTTGCCTGTACCGTTCCAGCCGGTATTCACAAGGTATGCGGTAGCTCCTACTTTCTCCATTCTCTTCACGAGCTCCTCACCGTACTTGGTGGGATGCAGGGAGAGGAATGCTGCTCCGAAACATGCGGAGAAGGTAGGGGTGGGCTCGGTGATGCCGCGCTCGGTTCCTGCGAGCTTGGCGGTGAAGCCGCTCAGGAAGTAGTATTTGGTCTGCTCGGGGGTCAGCTTGGATACGGGAGGCAGAACTCCGAACGCATCTGCGGTCAGGAAGATGACCTTGGAGGCGTGGCCGGCCTTCGATACAGGCTTAACTATATTCTTGATGTGGTAGATAGGGTAGGATACACGGGTATTTTCGGTTACGCTCTTGTCTGCGAAATCGATCTTGCCGTTTGCATCTACGGTGACGTTCTCAAGGAGGGCGTCACGGCGGATGGCGTTGTAGATGTCAGGTTCGTTCTCCTTGGAGAGGTTGATGACCTTGGCGTAGCAGCCGCCTTCGTAGTTGAATACTCCGTCATCGTCCCAGCCGTGCTCGTCGTCACCGATAAGACGGCGTTTGGGGTCTGTCGAAAGGGTTGTCTTGCCGGTTCCTGACAGGCCGAAGAAGATGGCTACATCGCCCTTCTCGCCGCAGTTGGCTGAGCAGTGCATGGAAGCGATGCCGCGGAGGGGAAGCAGATAGTTCATGTAGGAGAACATACCTTTCTTCATTTCACCGCCGTACCATGTGTTCAGGATTACCTGCATCTTCTCGGTGAGGTTGAATACCACTGCTGTCTCGGAATTCAGGCCGAGTTCCTTATAGTTCTCTACCTTTGCCTTGGAGGCGTTGAGGACCACGAAGTCAGGCTCGCCGTAGTTGGCAAGTTCCTCTTCCGTGGGGCGGATGAACATGTTCTTTACGAAGTGTGCCTGCCATGCAACTTCCATGATGAAACGGATCTTCTGGCGGGTATTCTCGTTTGCTCCGCAGAATGTATCCATCACATAAAGCTTCTTGCCTGAGAGCTCCTTGGCTGCAAGCTCCCTGAGGGCTTTCCATGTCTCCTTGGTTACAGGCTTGTTGTCATTCTTATATTCGTCGGAAGTCCACCACACGGTGTCCTTTGAGGTCTCGTCCATTACAAAGAATTTGTCTTTAGGCGAGCGTCCGGTGTAGATACCGGTCATTACGTTCACGGCACCGAGTTCTGTCAGCTGTCCTTTCTCGTATCCAGTCAGCGAGGGGTCCATCTCAGCCTCGAAAAGCAGCTCGTATGAGGGGTTGTAGATGATTTCAGGTGTCCCTGTGATACCGTACTTGGTTAAATCGATTTTAGACATTGTTTATAGAATTAATTGATAAATACTAATCTTGTAAAATAATTCAACATCGCTCCCTCTCTTGCAAAATTTTTGCCAGAATATTTAATATCTTTGTGTTTGTGAAAGAAATCTTGAAAAAATACTGGGGATACACTTCTTTCAGACCCAAGCAGGAGGAGATAATATCTTCCGCACTGGTCGGAGAGGACGTGCTTGCGATTCTGCCTACAGGCGGAGGCAAGTCTGTCTGTTTTCAGGTGCCGACGATGATGAGAGAGGGACTGGCGGTGGTGGTGTCTCCGCTCATCTCCTTGATTAAGGACCAGGTGCAGAATCTGAGGGCGAGGGGGATAAAAGCAATGGCCGTGCACTCGGGCATGACCCGAAGGGAGATAGATATCGCGCTGGACAATGCGGTGTACGGGGATTACAAGTTTCTGTATCTGTCTCCGGAGAGGCTGCGCACGGACCTGTTCCGGACCAGGGTGCAGAAGATGCAGGTCTGTTTCCTGGTGGTGGACGAGGCGCACTGCATCTCCCAGTGGGGCTACGATTTCCGGCCGGACTATCTGCTGATATCCAATGTGCGGGAACTGCTCCCGGATGTGCCGGTAATCGCACTTACGGCAACAGCGACGCCAGATGTCGCGAAGGATATCGAGGATAAGCTCGGCTTCAGGAAGGACAATATCATCTGCTCCGGCTTCGAGCGTCCCAATCTTTCGTATGTCGTGCGCAATACCGAGAATAAGTTCGGGACTCTGCTCTCGCTCTGCAACGCGGTGCAGGGTACCGGTATAGTGTATGTGAGGGAGAGGAAGGCGGCAAGGGACATCGCCTCTTTTCTTGTGTCCCAGGGAGTGAATGCGGGTTTTTATCATGCCGGTCTCAGCAAGGAGGAACGCAACGATGTACAGGAGAGGTGGAAGAGGGGAGACCTGAGGATCATCGCGGCTACCAATGCATTCGGTATGGGTATTGATAAGCCGGATGTTAGGTTTGTCTGTCACTTTGACTTGCCGGAGGCTGTGGAGTCGTACTATCAGGAAGCCGGGCGTGCTGGCAGGGACGGGTTGCACTCCTGGGCCGTGCTACTGTGGAACAAGTCGGATATCAAGCGGCTGGAGGCCATATACCAGAGCAGTTTCCCGGGACTGGACTATATCGCGGACATATATCAGAAGGTGTTCAAGTTCCTGGGGATAGCCTATGAGGACGGGGCTGGGGCAGTATGCAAGTTCAATCTGCTGGAGTTCGTGAGGCGTTACCGTCTCAACGCTGCCATGGCCTACAACGCTATCAAATATATCGAGATGTCTGGATACTGGACACTGACTGAGGAGATTGATAATCCCACGCGGATCATGTTCACGGTCAACAGGGACGACCTGTACCGCGTGCAGCTGGCGGACCAGTCTCTGGATACGTTCGTCAAGGCCCTGATGCGTATATATCCCGGACTGTTCTCGCATCTGGTGGCGATAGACGAGGACTATGTAGGCAAGGTGACGATGAACTCGTCAAGGGCAGTGAAGCAGAAGCTCCTCCAGCTCTCCCGCAGCGGAGTACTCAGATATATCCCCAAGGTGCGCTCTCCGCTGATATGTTTTGCAGGTGAAAGACTTACCCCGGACAACCTTTATCTGTCGGAGACGGTTTACGGGCGGCGCAAAGCCATGTTTAAGGAAAGGCTGGAGGCCATGTATAAATACATCTCGCCGGTAAGCGACCGGTCGGCAGCCCAGTCGGCCTGCCGCAGCCGCCGCCTGTCCGCTTATTTCGGACAGGAGCAGTGCAGGCCCTGCGGTATCTGTGACCTGTGCGCTCCCGGCGAGACGTCTCTGTTATTCTAGTGTATAGCGTCGGCTATTTGATGATGACCACCTGATTGCCTCGTGCTGTGAAAGGCTGTGCGTCACGGCCCATACCCTGATGTGTCATGCGTTCAGCCGGAACTCCGAGTCCGATAAGGTAATTGTATACCGTGCGGGCGCGCAGTTCTGCAAGCTGTATATTGTAATTGTAGGAGCCGGTGCTGAAGTCCGCGTATCCGCAGACAGTATAAGTGCGGTCAGCCGTAGATGACTTGATCTGATCGGCGATTACGCTCAGGTGCAGCTTCTCAGATTCCGAAAGTACGGCTCCGTTGTTGAAGAATATGCATTGTTCCGGTGTAGACTCATCCATCACGTGCTGTTCCTGAAGATCCGCGAGATCCTGCGCAGCCTGTTCGGCCTGCTGTCTGGCATTCTCTGCAGCTTTCTGACTTTCAGCCAACTGTGTCTTCAGATTGTCTTCAGCGGCTTTTGCGGCCAGTGCTTCTTTCTGTGCGGCTTCTGCGGCTTCCTTGAGATATTTCAGATTCTCGGCAGAGCAATCAGCAGCGGGACGTACATAGTCCCTCTTGCCGAACCGGTATGTGACACCGACCGAAACATTGCCGGTGCCCAGGAATCTGCCTCTGGGAGAGTAGGATACCGGATTGAGACTGGACATGCCCAGGATTCCTTTGATCTCCAGGTTGATGTCTACGCTGGGGCATACGCGGAAACGGCTGAGGAGGCCGGCTGTAAAAGCGTAATTGATGGTGTGCCGGTTGCTGGCGAAGAGACCCATACCGGCAAAGGGTATCGCGTAGTATACACGGTCTTCCTTATAACCTCCGATCCAGTTGGAGAAGTTGGAGACGATGTCTATGTGGGCAAACATGAAGTTCCATGCGGTCTTGCCACCGGTCGGATGGACGGTGTGATAGTTGCCGCCCATCAGTTGTCCCCTGATACCGACAACAGGGTGAAGCCACTTGGTGACGGAGAGTTCTCCGTTAAGTCCGAAGCGGTCACCGTATCCTCCGAGATTGCCGCTGCTGAATGAGGCGAATCCGGTACCGAAGTCAGCTGATATCTCCCAGTTATCCCAAAACTTGTTGGTTACAAACCCTGCAAAGCTGGGGTAGGGCTCGGGAGTTGATGTTTCTTCCTGCGCCATGGCAGGGATTGATGCAATTGTCAGAGTGAAGACAATAATTGTTTTGTAAAAGTTATGCATTATGTTTAAATTTAAAGTTTCCAGGATTTCCAGTTTTCGTCAATACCAGGCCCGGAGATTAATTCCGGAGTCTGCTCAGAATCGTTGATCCAGACAGAGTTGGACTGAACATTGGCCTTGACGTCATTGAACAGTTCCTCTATAGTGATGTCACCACTGGTGTCTTTAAGTTTCTTGAGCAGGAAATATGTGAACATTCCGTGCTTCTTCTCTTCATACGGCATGGACCTCTGAGTGGCGGAAGAAGCCGTCATGACTACCATGTTCCCGCTGACCGGGGTTTTCTTGGGCTGAATGATGATTCCGCGTCCCATACCGCTGTAGCATGCATCCAGAAACATCATGGCCCTCTTGCATCCGCTTCCGCTTATTGTCGCGTACAGATCTTCCAGCCTGATGCCCTCTGACGGCGCAGTAGTGCTTACGTCTACAGGTATGAGGAAACTTTCCTTGGACTTGCCGTCAACCTGCCCGTGTCCCGCATAGTAGACATACAGTTCCACATTGCCCGGATATATTCCCGCAATTCTGGCGAGCTTGTTGATGTTGAATTTCATTTGAGAATAAGTGGCGTTCTTGAGCATTATGATGTTCTCTTCAGGTACGCCTACTATTTTTACAGCATATTCCTTGAAAGCGTCCGCATCATTGGTGGCAAAGTCCACATTCGGTTCGTACAAGGTCTGTTGTTTGAAAGAGTTGTAGTCTTCATTACCGATGATGAGCGCGTACTTGTATATGTCGGGAGTGGCAGTCTGGGTAAGTCCTGTCAGCAGTTCAGACCGTTCAATGGTCTTTCCGTCAGCGGTCTCAAGCATGATGTCCTGCATCTGTGAATAGTAAGACGGGACTGCAGATGTCTGGCCTGTCATAAGATTGACCTCCATATTCATTTTCCCGGTTTCAAACATAAAGTACTTGATGTCCTTGTGCTTTCCAGTGAACTCGGTAACGCTTGCCACTATGGAATGCTGTGCGGAAGGTGCGACAGTGCTGTCCAGGACAAAGGTTCTTTTGAACATCCTGGTGGCTCCGGGGGCAATGTCTCCCACAATGGAGACGGTGTCCGCCGGAATCATGCCTGCCGGCCATGTCATATCAACTTTAACATCCTTTGCGATGTCGCTCCCTTCATTGGCTATGGAGAATTCCAGAATAGCCGCATTGCCTGGATTAAGCGGAGAATGATTTTCTGAGTGAACCCAGTATGAGGTCAGCACAGGTTTGCATTGGCTGATACCCAGAGCAGGGAATGTCATAGGAGAGATTGCTGCATCCATCTGATTGTCAGCCAATGCTTTGATGGTTATATGGATATCTTCTGACGTGATGTCCAGCGCAGCCTTGCCGTCAAAGGAGACAATAGTGTCGCAGCCGGCCTTGAGTGTGTCTATGGACTGCGTGTTGCCGGAATAGGAAAAGCCGGATGCCTGTCCGGATTTTCCCGTCATTGTGACATCTACATTGAACACATCCTCATTTCCGGAGTTGAGAAGGTAGACCTCTATTTTGAATTCCTCTCCCGATTCTACGGATGCATTGCCGTTCGTGTCTTCCAGTGCGATCTGCTTGATTCTAAGGTCGGGATAGGTATCGTCTTTATCGGCCATTCTGATCAGACCGTTACGGCCTGAATAAACAACATAGGCCATGCCGTCTTTGAAATCAGACGTATATGAGAAGACAGTGTCAATAACGAGTTCTCCGCTCTTATCTATGAATCCGTATTTTCCGTCATAGCAGACCCAGGCCTTGCCCTCCGAGAAGTCTCCTGCGGCGGAGCATTCATCCGGAAGTGTAAGCACGGGAGTTCCGAATGTGTTGAGATACATGAGCGGTCCTTGTTCTGATTTTACCAGAACACGTCCTTCGCTGAACTTGGAGACCATATCGTACCTGACCGGCAGAAGAGAGTATCCGTCTTCCTGATATTTTACAAATATGAATTTGCCTCCCTGCTCTATGAAACCGCTTCCGTCCGGCAGGAATTGCGTCCTGTTAGCCGGATTAAGTGGAAAATTCAGTCTGTGCCGGCGACCGTTCCGCTCAATGGCGAAAGATTTGCCCTTGAATATGACGAATGCGGAATTTCCGTAAAAATCACTGGCGGCGTCAAATTCCGGCTCCATGATGAAGCGCCCCTTATTGTCTATGTATCCGTATTTATCCTTGCCTTTTATGTTTTTCTTGACCTTTGCAAGACCGCTGCTGTACGGGTAGAATGTAAGACCGGCGGGGAGTTTCTGGCGCTTTCCGTCAGGATACAGATAGTAGCTTGTGTCGCCTGTGTGAGCCAGAGCCAGTCCGTCAGAGAAGGAGGAGATGTCATCGTAGATGCATTCAAAGACAGTCTTGCCCTGAATGTTGATCACTCCCCATTTGCCGTCGAGTTTTACGATGGCAAGTCCGTTCTCAAAGCTTCCTGCTTCCTCGTACTCGGATGGAATGGATATATAGCCGTTCTTGTCAAGGTATCCCCATTTGCCGGCTACGCAGTAAGCGGCCATGCCTTCCGAGTATGGCTTTAGAATCTGTCCCTGTACAGGACGGATCCATTTAAAGGAGGATGCCTGATTCTGGCGAAGCCCGCTGTCGGCATATGCGATGCAGGAAAACTGCATCAGTATAGCGAATGCCATAATTGGGAAAATATTATGAAGATGTCTCATAGTTGATGAAGATATAATTATTGAATTAAGATAGCTTCGCGGCAAGCTGCCCTTTCATCTGCAGGAATGGAGTACAGCCACTTGAGTACTGAGTCAAAAGTGATGTCGTCCTCCAGAAACGGGATGTCTCGCTTTGTGGCGACTGCGATGAAGTTGATGGTCTCCATCTTGCTGGATTTGTCCTGTCTGTCCATGATGTAGTCAATGCCGGGAGTGACAGGAAAGCTGTATTCCACGTCTTTTGAGAACAGTATGTCCGAATCGTAGTCGCTGGGATATATGAGCGAGCCTCCGTTGTCGTCAAACCAGAATATCCTAAGATATGCGTCATGACCGTAGACCTTCACGGTAAACGTCATGACATCTCCGTTATTATAGATTCCCTTTATGCCGTCTACTTTCATTTGGAAAGTCAGATCCACATTGGTGTCTACAATCTTTACGTCTGCATCTATGGTCGCCACGGCATATCTTCTGCCGTCAATCATCTCTTCGGAGTAATCTACCTCTTTTACTGTAATAAGACCGTTTACCTCCAATGTAGTCATGCGTGAGAGTACCTGACTGAACTCGCTGCCGTCATCCTCATTGATAAGACCTGTGACGGACCAGAGCCTTTCAGGTACACCTGCCTTGCGCATGGCGTTGATCTTGGCGTCTTCCAGAGCCCTCTCCTCCGCCTGAGCCAGGGAGATGTCTCTGGTTACCTCGCATCGGCCGGTTATGTTGCGGACTCTCTTATTCTGAGCATAACCGGTATATAGCGGTGCCGTCAACATCAGCAGGACTGTGAGAAGTAGTATACGTTTCATCGTTTAAATAGGTTTTTGCAAAAACGTCACAAAGATACAGCAAAATCAGCATTAATGAAAAAAAACTGCCGGAAGAATAAATTCCCGGCAGTTTTACTGCTAATAATATGTTGGATAGACAGACTATTTGATAATTACTGTCTGGTTGCCCTCGGAGTTGAAAGGCTGTTGGTCGGCACCTGCTCCTTTATAAGTGAGCTGCTCTGCGGGAACTCCTGATTTCACGAGATATTCATATACCACGCGGGCACGTTTCTCGGCCAGGGCTGTGTTCTTGGCGCGCTCGCCTGTCTTGAAATCAGCATAGCCGGTAATCGTATAGACATAGTCCTGGGGGCCTTTTTTAATCTGATCCGAAAGAACGGTCAGGCGGATCTGGTCCTCACGTGTGAGAACAGCCATTGCGAAGTCAAAGAATACCATCTCCTCGGGTGTTGCAGCGTCAAGAGCCTGCTGATTGCGGATTTCCTCAAGCTGCTTTTCTGCCTCAGCGAGACGTCTCTCCGCGTCATTTGCACGCTGCTCAGCTGCTCCTGCCTCTTTGTTCGCGGTAGCAAGTCTGGTCTGCATGTCGTCTTTGGTCTCCTGCACTTCAGCAGTTGCTCTTTCGGCCTCACGTTTCAGGGACTCTATGTCGTTAAGGGTGTAACCTGCGGCGCCGCGCTGGAAGTCTCTCTTGCCGAAACGGTATGTGACGCCGACAGAGATATCACCGTTGCCGAGGAAACGTCCTCTGCCAGAGTAAGAGACGGGATTAAGACTGGACATGCCGAGAATACCTCTCAATTCCAGGTTGATATCCACGCTGGGGGATACTCTGAACTTGTTGGTCAGACCGGCTGTGAAAGCGAAGTTGGCAGGTGCGCCCATCGTGCCGGAAGCGGTCTTGGATGCATCAGTGAAGTTGCTGGCGTACAGTCCCATACCAGCGAACAATACTGCGTAGTAGACCCTGTTCTCCTTGTAACCGCCAATCCAGTTGGACATATTCAGCATAGCGTCTACGTGTCCGTAGAGGAATGGCCACTTGATCTTCTCGTCACTGCGGACGGTATTGAAGTTTCCGCCTTGCAGTCCGGCCCTGACACCCACTACTGGATGCAGCCATTTAGCAACGCTGAACTCTCCGTTAATACCGAACCGGTCTCCCCATGCACCTTGATTGTTGCTGCTGTATACTGAGAAGCCAGTGCCGAAACCGAGGGATATTTCCCAGTTGTCCCAGAATTTGTTGGTCACGAAACCTTTAAAGCTGGGATAAGGATCAATGTCCTTTTTCAAAGAATCCTTACCATCTCCCGCAGTAAGAGAAAAGGAGGATAAAAGTAAGATAAAAGCGATAGCTGTTAAATAAAGCTTTTTCATAAAAAAGTAATTTAATTTAATTTTTTACAAAATTATACAAAATCAATAAACTTGGTACATATTTTTAAAAAATGTCATGGAAAATATTTAATAGCCTTAAAAAGTTGAAAAAATATTACTCATATAAAGAATTGTGTTTATCTTTGCATAACGACGTTCTGCAAGTGCTTTACAGACGTACGTGAACTATGAAGGACAGATTATCCGGACAAGCGGCAAATATTGTTGATACTCAATCCGTTATATCGGATGGGAGGAGCCAAAGGAATGCTTTTGAGGCAAATTCTCCTGTGTGGTGGGCTATGAGTGCTCCGTATCAGAGGGAGTTGAAGGCCAAGGCGGCACTGGACAAGCTGGGTATAGAGAATTTCGTACCCATGCGTTATCAGGCTGTCCGCAAGAGAACCGGATCAATGGCCAGGGAGTTGCTTCCGGCCATACACAATCTGATATTTGTCCGTGGATCCAAGCCGTGTGTCAGCCAGGCAAAGAAGGATATACTCTGGCTTCAGTGGCTTACAAGACCAGAAGATGGAAAGAACGTGCCCGTTACAGTTCCAGATAAGGATATGGAGCAGTTCATCGCGGTGACCAATACATACAACGAACACCTTATATATATACAGCCGGACGAGATTGACCTGCGGAAGGGAACTCCTGTCCGTATTCTGGGAGGACCGTTCAATGGCTTTGAAGGAACCTTCATAAAAGTGAAAGGATCCAGAACAAAGAGGGTGGTGGTCATGCTCAAAGGAATTGTGGGAGTGGCAATGGCGGAGATAACGCCGGACCTGCTGGAAGTATTATAATCGGAAAATCAATCATCAATGACACATAGAAGTATTTTTACAATTCTCGCTGCAGCTCTGTCGGGTATCATCATGCTGGGCTCGTGCGCTGTGGCCAAACAGGTTCCGTATTTTCAGGACATACTGTCAGACAGTACACTGGCTATAATACCGGAACCGGTGCCTATTAGGTTTGAACCGGAAGACAAGATCTCAATCCTGGTCAACAGCCGTGACCCTCAGCTCATGATGCTTTTCAACCTGCCGGTGATTCAGAGGTATATCGGCAGTGACAATCCTTCATTGAGCGGCAGCAACAGTTATCTGACCGGATATACGATAGACGGCGATGGAAATATAGATTTCCCGGTGCTGGGCAAGATTCACCTGGCCGGCAAGACAAGGGAAGAAGCGGCCTCATATATAAAGGAGCAGCTGGTCTCCAACAATCTTATTAAAGACCCCGTGGTGACTATCGAGTATATGAACCTGACTGTATCGGTGCTCGGTGAGGTGAACAAGCCGGGCCGCTACAGTATAGACAGGGACAGAATCACTATATTCGATGCACTCAGTATGGCTGGAGACCTTACTATCTACGGTCTTAGGGAGCATGTGACGGTAATGCGTGAAGTGGATGGAGAGCAGAAGATATACGAGGTCAATCTTACGTCTGCGGAGAATGTCCTGTCCTCACCTGTATTCTACTTGCAGCAAAACGATTTCATCTATGTGGAGCCGAATAAGATGAGGGCCAATCAGGCGACGGTCAACGGCAACAGTTTCCTGTCTTCGTCATTCTGGGTATCGGTGGCATCTTTGCTGGTATCTCTCGGAGTTCTTGTATTTAACTAAAGTTTTTAATTTATGAGCGAGAATCAGACAAATACAGTCTCCCGTCAGGAGGAGACTATCAATATAAAGGACTTGATATTCCTGTACTTCTCAAAGTGGAAATGGTTTGTCCTGTCTCTGGCGGTGTGCCTGGGTGTAGCGGTACTTTATCTTCTTAAGTCGCCCTCCGTGTATACCCGTTCGGCCACACTGCTGATAGAGGACAATGACAAGGGAACATCCATATCAACAGCAGACCTCGGTTTTTCGGATATGGGGCTGTTCCAGAGCAATACCAATGTCAACAACGAGATCATTGCCATGAGTTCTCCGGCTCTGATGCAGAATGTGGTGCTGCGGCTCAATCTGGACATGAACTATGCCCGAGACGGGCGTTTCCATGATGAGGTGCTGTACGGTACTGCTCTGCCGGTGAATGTTAAAATGGAAGACTTGACGGAGAATCAGGCTGCTTCCATGACGCTGCATATCTGTGCTGACGGGTCAGTGGAATTATACGATTTTGAGTTGGTGTCGGGGGGAGAAAAGCTGAAATATAAGGAGCGGGTAAAGGGACATATGCGGAAGGCGGTGCAGACACCGATAGGCAATGTCACGGTGACTCCTACTGTTTTCTATGTACCCGGGACGGATATGGAGATATTTGTATCCAAGAGTACCCTGTACGGCGCAACGACTTCTTATTCTTCCAGACTGGAGGTAAGTCTGCTTCAGAAAGAGGCGACAGTCGTAAGCCTTTCAATAAAGGATGTGGCGGTGGAAAGAGCCAATGACGTACTTAACACTCTCATCTCCGCATACAACGAGAGTTGGGTGGAAGCGAAGAACCAGATAGCCATAAGCACTTCAGCCTTTATAGACGACAGGCTGCGGGTCATAGAACAGGAACTGGGGACAGTGGAAGAGGATATCTCCTCTTATAAGAGCGAGAACCTGATTCCTGACCTCCAGATTACCTCGGACCTGTATATTCAGCAGAGCAGCGAGACCGAAGTGAAGATGCTTGAGCTCAGTAACCGCATGTATATGGCAAAGTATATCACAGACTATCTGGCTAAAGAGGACCACGCCTTTGAACTTCTGCCTGCGGGTACGGGTATAGAGAGTACGGGCATAGAAAGTCAGATATCCGAATACAACAATCTCGTTCTTCAGCGCAACAATCTGGTGGCAAGCAGTTCTACCTCCAATCCTCTGGTGGTGGATATGGACCAGAACCTGACATCCATGCGCTCAGCTATAGTCACATCGCTCAATAACTATACTGTCATGCTGCAGACGCAGATGAATACGCTCCGTCAGCAGGAGAGCCAGGCTACAAGCCGTATCGCCGCGACTCCCGATCAGGCCAAGTACCTGCTATCGGTGGAAAGGCAGCAGAAAGTAAAGGAGTCTCTCTACCTCTTCCTGCTGCAGAAGAGAGAGGAGAACGAGCTGTCGCAGGCATTTACAGCGTATAATACGAGGCTCATAACCCCTCCGACAGGCAGTGTCAATCCGACTTCTCCGGCAAAGGTCCAGATTCTGCTGATTGCCTTTATCCTCGGTCTGGCTATTCCGATGGGCGTCTTCTTCATTATCATCAGCGGCAATACAAAGTTGCGCGGTAAGAAGGATCTGGAGAACATGTCCGTGCCGTATATGGGCGAGATACCTATGTATGACGGGAAGAAGCGGTCTATCAAGCGGATTCTGCCGAATATAGCCCGGCGACGTGGTGTCAAGAATGAGGATGTCAGCATAGTCGTGAAGGAGGGAAGCCGGGATGTGGTCAATGAGGCTTTCAGAGTAGTAAGGACCAATCTGGAGTTTATGGCAGGAGCCTCGTCACATCATGTGTATATGACGACTTCGTTCAATCCAGGCAGCGGAAAGACATTCATAACGGCAAATATGGCCATGTCATTGGCGATAAGGGGGCGGAAAGTGTTGATAATAGACGGTGACCTCAGGAGGGCGACGGCCAGCAGACTGGTACAGTCTCCTTCAACCGGCCTGAGTGACTGGCTGGGGGAGCGCGAAACTGACATGGAAAAGATACTTGTCCGGACAAAGATGCATGAGAATCTGTGGGTAATACCTGTGGGCACTATTCCGCCGAATCCTACGGAACTGCTTCAGGACGGTAGGCTGCAGCGGTTGATAGATACGTTGAAGGAGCGTTTTGACTGTATCTTCATAGACTGTCCTCCTATTAATATAGTGGCGGATACGCAGATAATCGGGAAGGTCGCCGACAGAACGATATTCATAGTCAGGGCCGGACTCTTGGAGCGCAGTATGCTGGTTGAGCTGGAGAATGACTTCCGGGACGGACGTTATCCCGGCATGTCCATGGTGCTCAACGGCACAGTATCCAAAGGCGGACGCTATGGCTACAGGTATGGTTACCAGTACGGCTACAACTACGGTTACAGTTATTATCACCAGTCATAGTCATTATTGCTCGTTAAGCGGATGTTTGGCTTTTTAAGAAACCGAACGATAGGGGAGACCGGCATTCTCCACGGTATGACCGACTGGCACAGTCATATTCTGCCCGGGGTGGATGACGGTTTCAGAAGCCTGGAGGACAGTCTGGAGGCACTCAGCCGCTATGAGTCACTTGGCGTATCGGAGGTGTGGCTCACGCCGCATGTAATGGAGGATGTCCCAAGTACTACGGAAGCCTTAAGGGACTGTTTCGCAGAACTGCGTAATGCGTATAAGAGGCCTTTGCGCCTGTATTTGGCTGCCGAGTATATGATGGACAATCTGTTTGAGCGCAGACTGAGGGACAGGGACCTGCTGCCTCTTGGAACCGGAGGAAAGCATCTGCTGGTGGAGACATCCTATTACAATCCTCCCGCAGGTCTTGTGGAGATACTTAAGAGCATTAAGACTGCCGGCTACTTCCCCGTGCTGGCTCATCCGGAGAGGTATATGTACATGGACATGGAGGACTATTCGGCCCTGATGGACAGTGGTGTACGGTTACAGCTCAATCTGTGCTCCCTGGTAGGGATGTACGGGAAAGAAGTGCAGAAAAAGGCTTTCCGGCTGCTGCGAAAAGGATACTTCAGTATTGTCGGCACGGACTTGCACCGACTTTCGCAACTGGACTTCCTGACAAAGACCAGGCGCCTCCCGGGCAATATATTTAAAAACTTATCCAAAACAGACTTTTTGACAACTATTTGACTATGCATAGACTTATTGAAAAATTTCATCTGGACCGATTCCTCAGTGCCAGGGCAGTACTGCTGCTGGATACCGCAGTGTCGGTTATAGTTTCGGCGCTGGTGCTGTTCCTGTCAGGAATATTATTCGCAGGGGATGTACTGAACCGCCCTACGCAACTGTGCTGGATATGCGGCTCATTTGTATTTTCCGTAGTGTCATTCCTGCTGTTCAGGACGCACAAACTGATTATCCGTCATTCTTCCCTGCGCGAGATCGGAACACTCGGCCTTGCAGTCATACTGAAAGGAGTACTTCTGGCACTGATGGTCTGGGCTCTGCCTTTTACTGACTTAGGCAGCACACGTATAAAGGTCGTCCTGATCCTGGATGTTCTGGGAACTGTATTCGTACTGCTGACTGTGAGAGTCGTCATGCTCTATGTTTACGACGCACTAAAGCGCCGCAGTTACAGCTATAAGCCTCGCAAAAGAGTACTGATATACGGAATAGGGGACAAGTCCATATCTATGGTGAACAGGCTGCAGAATTCTCCGCATTACCGGGTGGTGGGATTTCTTATCTACGGTTCCGCTCCCGAGCGTCATCTTATCTCCGGATTCAGGGTTTTCTATTTTAAAGACGAGAAGAGCATTGTCTATTTGAGGGAAAACGTAGGGCTGGAGGCAGTTCTGTTTGCAAAGGGGACGGAGGCTCGGGAAGAGCAGTCCAGACTGATACAGTACTGTGTAAGCAATAAGATAAAAGTCTTAATTGCCCCTGAGATAGACGAGGTGGTGGACGGTCGTCTGATGAACAGTCCGGTCCGCAAGATAAGGATAGAGGACCTTCTTGGACGTGATGAGATACGCATATCGATGGATGAGATCATGGCCGACTTCAAGGGAAAGACAGTCATGGTGACGGGAGCGGCCGGATCCATCGGCAGCGAGCTGTGCCGCCAGTTGGCTACGTTCGGTATCTCCAAACTGGTGCTGTATGACAACTCCGAGACCCCGATGCATACTCTCCGTCTGGAACTGGAGGAGAGATTCCCGGAACTGAAGTTCGTACCTATAATAGGCGACGTGCGCCTGCCGCAGAGGCTGGACTTCGCATTCAGAAGCCACCATCCTCAGGTGGTCTTTCATGCAGCGGCCTACAAGCACGTGCCCCTGATGGAGGAGAATCCCTGTGAGGCCATCTATACCAATGTCATAGGCTCGCGTTACGTAGCAGACATGTGCGTAAAGTACGATGTGGAGAAGATGGTGATGATATCCACCGACAAGGCTGTCAATCCGACCAATATCATGGGGTGTACCAAGCGTCTGGCTGAGATATACGTCCAGTCGCTCGGTCTGGCCATCGAGCAGGGCAAGGTGTCAGGCAAGACAAGGTTCGTTACGACCAGGTTCGGCAATGTGCTGGGCTCAAACGGCTCTGTAATACCTCGCTTCAGGGAGCAGATATCCAAGGGCGGTCCCGTTACGGTCACGCATCCGGATATCACAAGGTTCTTCATGACCATCCCGGAGGCCTGCCGTCTTGTGATGGAGGCGGCGACGATGAGTACCGGCAACCAGATATTTGTATTTGATATGGGTAAGTCTGTCAAGATAGATACCCTGGCCCGCAGAATGATTGAGCTGGCAGGTTTCGAGCCGGACAAGGATATAAAGATTGAGTACACCGGTCTGAGACCCGGTGAGAAACTGTACGAGGAAGTTCTCTCCGACAAGGAGAACACCATACCCACGTCCCACGAGCGCATCCTCGTCGCGAAGGTTCGCGAGTACGACTACTCCACGGC